>OLRN01000138.1_pt1 | contig 76542 bp, 67 predicted proteins | sample 1673001 | NCBI WGS metagenome assembly OLRN01 (sample SAMEA3136745, study PRJEB25190) | human gut metagenome | biome: human gut; feature: human-associated habitat; material: faeces | place: Austria | collected 2013 | reverse complement strand
TTGCTCTATTATTATGATGTAAAGATACAAAAAAATATTGATATATGCAAGTAAATAACTGACTTTCAGATAGTTAAAATCTTTCGAACACTAGTGATATGCTATCCGACAGCAAAAAATATAAGGATCTTTGATCCGAGACTCATACCTATTAACAAAAAATAGGAAGTAATCGGATAAAAAAATCCTTATACTCAATTCCGGCAGATTAATTTTATTGATTGTCGGCTGCGCTCGGCATAACCAAATATAATTTGCTTCTGCTCTCGCTTGCACGACAATTGCAAATCAGCCGGCACATTAGCGTTGTTGCTACATATCTGGCGGCACGTTTTTTTAAGTTACAATGCATTCGACTTTAAGTTCTATAACTACTTTAGCTACTAAAAATTAGCCTTGTTGGTATATGCCGTTTGTTTTTAAGCCACAATGCATTTGACTTTAACTCCTAAAAAATATCTCCTAAATTGAACGTTTAACGTCTCCAGAATTGCCATGCTCGTCACGGTTTCGTGGTTTGGCGTGAAAAATGGCTGACTTTGCACATTTTTGTTAAGGCGTTGATTTATAGTGGTTTATACATTTTACGGAACTAAAACGCAATGGTTAAAAAATATTACTCAGCCACTTTTCGCTCAAAACCGATAGGTTTACCATTCGGATGTTGCCCTTTTGCATCACAAAAACAGCCGTTTTAGCTCTGAAAATCCATGTTTTTGCGTCATTTTTGCATGAGGAAAGCAAACAGATGTTAAATATTTTGCTGCTGCAATGCATTCTCTTTAACATCCGTTATATGTTGATTTTCCAGATTGAAAAAATATTTTGTCCTGACTTTTTACTTTTTCATGCTAACATCCTGACCACGGTTTAGCGCCTTTATGTTTTTATGTATAATATACCCGGAATTTGTTTTATGCTGCAAAAATGAAATAGCTCGGCATGAAAAATACTTGGTAGGCGAGTGGGGCTGCAGGAGACGAGGTGAGTGTTATGGTGGAGGTATGTTATGTCTTGTAATTTTGTTGGTTTAATGTCAGTATTAGATTAAAATTCGTATCTTTGTTTGCGATTTTGTATATGCAGAAAAAATAAAAGCAGATGAATTGGATTATTCTTGTTATTGCCGGATTTTTTGAGTCGGGCTTTGCCTTCTGCCTTGGCAAGATGAAGGAAGCCTCCGGCACGGAGTGGTATCTGTGGTGCGTCGGTTTTCTTGTGTGTCTTGTCCTGAGCATGGTGCTGCTTGCCAAGGCGGTGCAGACTTTGCCCATAGGCACGGCTTATCCTGTGTGGACAGGCATCGGGGCCGTTGGCACGGTGCTGCTGGGCATCATTTTCTTTCATGAGCCGGCATCATTCCTGCGCCTGTTCTTTATCACCACGCTGATAGCTTCAATAATTGGACTGAAGATGGTTTCGCATTGAACGACTGATATCCGGCAGGGCTTTAACTGAAATATGGCGTTATGATTCAGCCTGTGTCTTTGTCTTATGTTGTGTATAACATAGCATGCGGTATGATGGCCGGCTGGGGCTTTGCGGGTTTCATTTTGTGCTTGTCATATAAATATGCTTTGTGCCTGACCATATTTTCAATTTTGTTTGCGTTAATTCGTCAGTTTTATGTAAGTTTGCAGCCGAAACTTAGAATGTTATGAAAAAGAAACAGATATTGCTCATAAACGATATGGCAGGCTACGGAAAGGTGGCCACGGCAGCCATGCTCCCTATACTGTCGTATATGGGACATCCCACATATAATTTGCCCACGGCACTTGTGTCTAACACGCTCGACTACGGAAAGTTTAACATACTCGAGACGACGGAGTATATCAAGGGCGTGTTCCCCGTATGGCGCGAGCTCGGCTTCTCGTTCGATGCCATAGCCACAGGCTTCATGGCGTCGGAGACTCAGGCGCGCATCATAGCAGCCTACTGTCGCGAACAGGCAGAGAACGGCACGGTGGTGTATGTCGACCCGATAATGGGCGACGAGGGCAAACTGTATAACGGCGTTACCGACGAGGCCATAAAGAGCATGCGCGAGATGGTCAGCGTGGCCCATCTTGTGTTTCCAAATTATACTGAGGCCTGCTATCTCACCGACAGCCAATATGACGCTGCCGGAGTAACAGCCGAAGGTGCCCGTCGACTGCTCGACTCACTTCTGAAGTTAGGCACAAAGTCGGCCCTGATAACGAGCATACGTGTAGACGGCCAGCCGTCAGTTGTTGGCTACAACCACGTCAACGGCGAGTATTTCACACAGCCCTACACCGAGATACCCGTTCATTTCCCCGGCACCGGCGACATATTCTCAGCCGTGCTCATAGGCTATCTGCTGGGCGGAAAGGAACTGAAACCAAGCACACGCAAGGCCATGGACGTGGTGTATAAGCTGATAGACCTCAACAAGGACAACACTGACAAGAACCGCGGCATACCTCTGGAGAAATATCTCGACGTGCTTTGACATTAGTGAAAAACGAAAAGTGAAGAGTGAAAAATCCTAATGCCTTGTGGTAACACATCCGGTGGCACGTGAGGCAGACATGTATGAATTATGCTTTTTTATAGATGAAAAATTAGTCGGAAATTATAGATGCTATCACGAAAATTTGTTATATTTGTAAACGGATAATCTAAATTAAAAGCAACATGAAAAAGAATCAGACATCATACCGTAATACTTCTGTTTCAGAATTGCTCAGTGCAGGTTCTGAAGAAGAGCGTATTGTTGCCGGACTGAAACGATTCGGACGCAGGGCTTATAACGAAACTTTAAAACAAGGTGGAGAGGCTACTGTGCTTCGTGGCAACAAAATCTGTCGTGTTAACGGACGTGGCGATGTTTCTGTAATAGAAGAGCTTGGTCAGACTCGTTATCGGGTGACTCAGAACACTTATAAGCTGAAGTGAGGAATATTATGAATGTTAAACGGCTGCGTGTTTTTGCAGGGCCAAACGGCTCGGGCAAATCAACGATTACGTCTATAGTGCGTGAGGCTGGTGTAAGTCTTGGCATTTATGTGAACGCAGACGAAATGAAGAAAATTATCAATGCAACAAAAACTTTCGACTTTAGCCATTATTTAAAAACCTTTGATGAATCTCATTTCAAGCAAAGCTTCTCGGAATCGTCACTTTTCATTAAGGCCGGAGGTGACGATATGTGTAATGCATGTTATGTGGATGGTTGTATTATGCATTTCAGGTGTGAAGTGAATGATTATTTTACTTCGTTCTTGTCGGCATATCTGCGTGAGGCTTTATTGGATAACTGTGATAAGTTTACATTTGAGACTGTGATGTCTCATCCTTCAAAGTTGGAGTATATCCGCAAGGCGCGGAGTAAAGGCTTCCGTGTTTATCTGTATTTTGTGGCGCTCGAAAATCCTTCTTTGAACCGTGAACGTGTGCAGGCACGTGTAAAATTGGGTGGACATGATGTACCTGATGATAAGGTTGTTGAACGCTATGCCCGTAGTCTTAATCTCATGTTGAGTGCAATTCGGTTGTCAGATAGAGCATATATCTTTGACAACAGCAGTTCAAAGCCTTTGTTGTTGGCATCGGTAAATGACGGTGAACTGACAATGGCTGACGGGGTTGAATATATTCCGTCGTGGTTTAAACGTTACCTTATTGATAAATTGTAATTTGTTGGCTGGTTTGGCGTTTGTCAAATGGTATAATGATTTAATATTATTCATTCCAGTTCTCAAGACAAACGTTTGCACAGAAGTTTCGCTGATATTTGTGGCGGCGTGTAAACAAGATGTTCATAATATCTTTAATTTTACACCGTGAAAAAACATTTTTATATCATGAGAAAATTATTTACCACAATCGTATCGTCACTTATGGCTTTGTCGGTTTCGGCACAGGGATGGCCGTCGGGCTGGCAGGGCGTGATGCTGCAAGGCTTTTATTGGGACTCGTTCTCAGACACACAGTGGACCAACCTCGAGAGTCAGGCCGACGAGCTGTCTGAGTTTTTCAAACTGATATGGATACCTCAGAGCGGCAACTGCGGCTCGGGCAACTCCATGGGATACAACGACCTCTACTGGTTTAACAACTACACGAGCACGTTCGGCAACGAGCAGCAGCTGCGCTCCATGATCAGCACCTTCAAGAGCAAGGGGCTGGGCACCATAGCCGACGTGGTTATCAACCACCGCTCGTCGATGGCTGGCACATGGATGAGTTTCCCCGAGGAGACCTACAAGGGCGTAACCTACACGATGGGGGCTGCCGACATCTGCTCTAACGACGACGGAGGCAAGACGGCTGCGCAGGCTGAGGTTAAGCCTACGGGACAGACCGACACGGGCGACGACTTCGACGGAGCGCGCGACCTCGACCATAACAGCGCCAACGTGCAGGCTATGGTTAAGGCATATCTCGACTTCCTGCTCAACGACCTGGGATATACGGGCTTCCGCTACGACATGGTGAAGGGCTATGCGCCTGAGTTTACGGGCATATACAACACGGCCGCCAACCCGCAGTATTCGGTAGGCGAGTATTGGGACGGCGTGTCGCAGATAAAGAGCTGGATAGACGGCACCACAGCCAACGGCGCAAAGCAGTCGGCCGCGTTCGACTTCCCGCTGAAATATCTGCTGCGCGACTGCTGCAACTCGTCCTCAAACTGGAGTACGCTGGGCGGCAGCTGTCTGGCCAACGACATGTATTATCGCCGCTATGCCGTAACCTTCGTTGACAACCACGACACCTATGGCCGCGGCAACGACGGCGAGGTGAAGGCCAACATCCTGGCTGCCAACGCCTTCATCCTGGCAGCGCCGGGCACTCCGTGCGTCTTCCTGCCTCACTGGAAGGAATATAAGCAGGACATAAAGCAGATGATATATGCGCGCAACATGGCCGGCATAAACAACGAGAGCACATTTGAGACTATGAACCGCACCGCCTCGCAGTATGCCATCAAGGTGAACGGCACTGACGGCAAATCGGTGGTTGTTATTATGGGCTCAACCTCATGGCCTTCGTCAACCGTAAAGGAGGCCGACTATCAGCTCGTTGACAAGGGGCAGAGCTTTGCATATTATATCTCGCGCAATGCCGGCAGCGTGTGGGCCGATGTTCCTTCCGGCTCTTACGACAACGGCGTGAGCGTAACTCTCAGTGCACTCACAACAGATGCCGGCGCACAGATTGTCTACACCACGGACGGCAGCGAGCCTACGGCATCTAACGGCACGAAGGTCAGCAGCGGCGCAACAGTGAGCATCGACGCCACCACAACCCTCAAGGCTGCACTGCTGACAGGCGGCGCAGTGAGCGGCATGATAACACGCCACTACACCGTTACGGCATTCCATCCACATGAGATAACTGTATGCGTCAATGCCGACAACGTAGGCTGGAGCCGCGTAAACTTCTGGTCGTGGGGCGGCGACGGCACACATTCGCCCGTGAACGGCTCATGGCCCGGCGACAACGTTACAACTACAAAGACCGTGGGCGGCAAGACATGGTATTATCAGACCTACACAATGAACTCGTCAGACGATTGCGTGTGCTTCGTGTTCAGCACCGCGAGCGGTTCGCCTCAGACAGTTGACGTGAACAACGTCAGCAAAGACAGCTACTTCGAGATTTCTTCAACCTCTGAGGGCGGCAAGTATAAGGTTGACGATGTTACCGACAAGTATGCCACAAGCATCGGCGGTATCGTGGCCGACAAAGCCGAAGGACGCACCTCTGCAGGTGTCTACACGATAGACGGACGCCTCGTGCGCCATACGTCGGGATGTGCTACGGCCAACGAGGCTGTAAGCGGACTCGCCAAAGGCCTTTACATCGTTAACGGCAAGAAGGTTGTGGTGAAGTAACGGCTTGACATCACAGAATAACATTCAAGGATAAACCTTTGTCGGGCGTTATATTTCAGACAATATATACAAGATAATAAAGCCATATACGGTATAATTACCGATAGGGGATAAAAGACAGGGGGCAAGATGCTGATACATCTTGCCCCCCTGTCTTTTATTATGATTAAGCTTCTGTTATTATTTGCCCATGTCTATTTTCCAGTTGCCCTGTTCGTCTTTCTTGAGCTTGATGTCGTCTTCTTTGTCAGAGCCGTCACCATACATAATCTTCATCTTAACAACAGCGCTCTCGCCGCTTTCGTCTATTTGTTCAGACAGTGCCTCATACGACTTTATTCCGCCTTTTTTCTCATACATCTTGTCGGCCTTGCCCTGCATCATGCCCGACAGCATCTTCTTTCCGGCTTCAGGGTCTTCGCCCTCTTTAACCTTCATATAAACGAGGTCGGCAAATTTGTCGTAGTCTTTGTCCTGCAAGCATTTTACAGCCTTTTCTGCCACGGCTTTAGGAGTGTTTCCGCCGCCACCGCACGATGTCATGATAAACAAGGCTGCCATAAGAGCCATAATTCCAATTAATTTTTTCATGGTTCAAAAATTTTTTTGTTTGTTAATAATAGGTTTAAAATGCAATAATCTTTTTTAGCGACTTGTTGTTACAGATGTCAGACGGCAGCATGCACCTTATTTTTTTCATGCCCGGCAGACTTATGTCGTGGCGCTCCGTTCCGGCCAGCGTCAGCCCTGCTTTGGCGTAGGCAAACTCCACGAGTTCGCAGCAGTACATCTTCGTGGTGTCGCTGTCGTCATAGTCGTGATCAAAGAGTGTGTTGCGGCGGTAGGTCTGCATGGCATATTCTGCTGCCTTCAGCGGTATAATGGTGTCGCCCTTCAGTCTTTTCACCTCGCCGGCGTTGGCGTTTATCGGTGAGAAGAATTTCTCGGGCGTCTCCATCTTCACCCTGTCCGGGTCTCCCTCAAAGTCGGGTTCGTCCGGCACAGCATGCACAATCATCTTTTTGCCGGCCGAGTCGACAACTATGCCCACATGCGAGTAGCGTCCGTTTCTGTCGGCCATCATCACCGCATGACTGCTTATGCCTCCTCCTCGGCGAAACACAATGTCTCCCGTCTTTAGCTCGCATCCTGCCGGAAATATGGTTAGGTCTTTTTTGTCGTTGCAGGATATTAGCGTTGCCGTAAGAAGAGCCAGGCAAATCGCAGTTTTCATCATTATCTTTATCACTGTTCACAAAGATAAGCATAATAGACGTAATCACAAAATCCTGACAAAATTATTTACTCATAATGACGGAAATCCGTTATGCCGGATATATGGCAACAATGCTATTGTTCCGGCGGATTTATGCAAGTTGATGAGTATAGTGAAAATCCGTAATAAAGTATAAGGAGCCAACGGTCAGCGAAGCTAATTCTCAATCCGCTTGCTTCCTATGTCTGATTAATGGTTTTCTCGTTTTAGCTTTCTTAAAAACGTTTTCATTGTTCTCTTTTCGTCTTTTATTTAAATGTCTTGTAATCTTTTGATAAGATAGGATGCGGCTTGGCAATAAAAATAAAGCAAGTTTTATTTTGTATTGCTCTCACCTTTCACTATCTTTGAATAAGATAGGATGCGGTTCGGCAATAAAAATAAAGTAAATTTTATTTTGTATTGCTCTCACCTTTCATTATCTTTGCACCCATGCTACGCAAACTGATAATAATTGTTTTTGCAGTCTTTATGTCATCGGCCTGCAACGCACAGCAGCAGTATGAGCGCTATCATGGCGACGGCATCGACGAATATCTGCAGTATGTACCGCTGGCATCAACCTATGTGCTCAAGGCAGCAGGGGTTGACGCCCAGAGTTCGTGGAAGCGTCTGCTTGTCAATTCGGCTACGTCGTTTGTCATCAACGCCGGCGTAACCTATGCGCTGAAGCACACCATACATTCTACGCGCCCTGACGGCACCGACGACCATTCGTTTCCGTCGGGCCATACGTCGATAGCCTTCTGCGGGGCCGCCATACTGCATAAGGAGTTTGGCAAGGTGAGTCCGTGGATAAGCGTGGCAGGATTTACCGTGGCCACCGTTACTGCCGTAGACCGCGTTAGACGCAACCGCCATCACTGGGGCGATGTTGTGGCAGGTGCTGCCATTGGTGTGCTCTCTGTCGAAGCCGGCTACAGGCTTGGCGACCTGATAACGGGAGAGAAAAAGAAAAACGTAGACGTAGCTGTTATGCCCAACGGATTTACGCTTCTTGTAAATCTTTGAAATAGAGCATGGTGTGGGCATGCAGACAGGTTTGTGTAAACGATTGCATGATTAATTGAAAGATAACAGATAAATTTAGATTATCATTTATTTTTTTTATTATTATCTTTGCAGGTAAGATAAGCCGTGTCTTGAAACAAAGGCCATGGCGTGGCCTGCAGGGCATGATTTCATTATGTATCTTTTACAATGAAAACCATAACTCGTGACCTATGAATATACTTTTAAACATAGCTTATAATACGGCTTTTGGCGAAGAACTCGTGTTGAATGTCATCAACGGCAGAGAGAACGGGGCAGACGTTGTTACTCCATACAGGATGAGCACGTCCGACGGAAAGGTGTGGACCTACAGTCTGAAACTTGACGCCAAGACCGGTGAATATATAGATTATTACTACAGCGTGGTGAGAGGCGAGAGCAATGTTGTGAGAAAGGAGTGGACCGTGGCTCCCCACAGGCTTGAACTCGGCGCCGCAAAGGGCGGCCGCATCGTTGCCTACGACCGCTGGATAGGCATACCAGACAACTCTTATCTTTACAGTTCGGCCTTCACCGACTGCATAAAGCGTCGCCGTCTGTCGGCTCTGCCGCCTTCAGACCATGTGGCTACGCTGCGCATAAAGGTGCGCGCCCCGCAGCTCCGCGGCCATGAGCGACTTGTGCTTGTGGGCAACGAGGTTACTCTGGGCACATGGGACGTGTTTAAGGGCCAGCAGATGTATGAACACAACTACAACGAGTGGGTGGCAGACATCAATGCGCTGAAGATTTCGGGCAAGACAATAGAGTTTAAGTTTGTTGCCGTCGACGTGGCCGACACTGCCGAGATACTGTGGGAAGACCGCTTCAACCGCACCATCGATGTGCCCGTGATGGAAAAGGACGACATCATGGTGTATGAACTCGACGACGCTTTCTTCCCGATATACAATATACGCTGCGCCGGAACCCAGGTGCCGGTGTTCTCGCTAAGGTCGAGGAGCAGTTTCGGCGTGGGCGACTTCGGCGACCTGAAGAAGATGATAGACTGGGTTGCCCTGACACAGCAGCGTGTGCTGCAGGTGCTGCCTATCAACGACTCAACCACCACCCACACATGGACCGACTCTTATCCCTACAGCTGCATAAGCATCTTTGCGCTGCATCCTCAGTATGCCGACCTCAACGCCCTGCCGCCTATTGCCGACAAGGACGAACGCGAAAGGTTTGAGGCCCTGCGCCAGGAACTCAACGCTCTGCCGCAGATCGACTATGAGCGCGTGAACAACGCCAAGAACGAATATCTGCGCATAATATATGAGCAGGAAGGCAAGACTGTGATGGCTTCGGCCGAGTTTAAGGCTTTCTTTAAGGAGGCAGAATCGTGGCTGGTGCCTTACGGACAGTATTGCTATCTGCGCGACAAATATGGTACGGCCGACTTCAGCAAGTGGCCCGACCATCATGCGTTCGACGAGAGTGAGCGTCATGCCCTTTCTGTTCAGCGCAATGCAGCCTATAAGAACGTGGCCTACTATTATTTTGTGCAGTTTATCCTTAACTCACAGATGGCTGACGCCCATGAATACGCACGCTCAAAGGGCGTGATACTTAAGGGCGACATTCCTATCGGCGTAAACCGCTATGGCTGCGACGTATGGCAGGAGCCGCGCTACTTTAACCTTAACGGGCAGGCAGGTGCTCCGCCAGATGACTTCTCTGTGAACGGTCAGAACTGGGGCTTCCCGACATACAACTGGGACGAGATGATAAAGGACGGCTGCCGCTGGTGGGTGCGCCGCTTCTCAAACATGGCAAAATTCTTTGATGCCTACCGCATAGACCATGTGCTCGGCTTCTTCCGTATATGGGAGATTCCTTACAATGCCGTACACGGCCTGCTGGGCCAGTTCTCGCCTGCACTCGGAATGACACGCGAGGAGATTGAGGCCTATGGCCTGCACTTCCAGGAAGAACTGTTCACCGAACCGTTCATCACCGACTGGGTGCTCGACCGCATGTTCGGCGAAAGGGCGGCAATGGTGCGCGACATTTATCTTGAGCCTGTACACGTCGGCCGCTACCGCATGAAGCCCGAATATGACACACAGCGCAAGGTTGAGGCTGCCTTTGAGGGCAAGACCGACAAGGCCGACACCGACCTGCGCGACGGCCTGTATGCGCTGATAAGCGACGTGCTCTTTGTGCGCGACCATCGTGACTCCAATAAGTTCCATCCGCGCATATCAGTGCAGTTTGACTTCATCTACGAATCGCTCTACGACAGCGACAAGTTCCTGTTCAACAAGATATACAACGATTACTATTATCGCCGCAACAACCAGTTCTGGTATCGTGAGGCCATGAACAAGCTGCCCAAGCTGGTTGAGGCCACCCGCATGCTGGTGTGCGCCGAAGACCTGGGCATGGTGCCCGACTGTGTTCAGTGGGTGATGAACGAACTTAAGATACTCAGTCTTGAGCTACAGTCGATGCCCAAAGATCCGAGCGTGCGCTTCGGTGTGCTGTCGCGCAATCCTTACCGCTCGGTGTGCACGATATCAAGCCACGACACACCGACGCTGCGCCAGTGGTGGGACGAGGATGCGAGCCGCACGCAAGACTACTATAACAACGTGCTGCAGAAATATGGCGCTGCGCCTCATCCGCTGCCCGGATGGCTTGCACGCGACATCATATCACGCCATCTGCTGTGCCCGTCCATGCTGTGCATACTGACCGTGCAGGACTGGCTGGCTGTAGACGAGAGCATACGCCTGGCCGACGCCAATGCAGAACGCATAAACATACCTTCCAATCCGCGTCACTACTGGCGCTACAGGATGCATATGTGCATTGAAGACCTCATGGAGGCACACGACTATAACCAGAACATAACCGACCTTATCAAAGAGAGCGGACGTATGTAATTCTTTCATCATGATACACTGAAGACGTGCAGGCCAGGCAGTCAGGCCTGCCGTCTTTTATGCCAGACATGAATTTCTAACCTATATTCAATATTAACTTAACTAATATGCGTAAGATTTTATTTGCATTGATGCTTCTGCCGATGCTGGCAATGGCGCAGACCGTAAAATCTCCCAACGGCAATGTGTCGGTGAAGTTCTCGCTCGACAACGGGCGACCTGTTTATGAAGTTAGCTACAAAAAACGGGCTGTCGTAAAGCCGAGTTATCTGGGACTTGAGTTGGCCAAGACAAAGCACGCCAGCAAGGGCATGGAGGAAACCAGCCTGATGGACGGTTTCGTAGTTGCCAAGACTGACACTTCAACATTCGACGAGACATGGAAGCCGGTGTGGGGCGAGACTGCCACAATACGCAACCACTACAATGAGCTCGCCGTTACGCTCAACCAGCCGGCAACAAAGCGCAACATCGTTATCCGTTTCCGGGTATACGACGACGGAATGGGCCTGCGCTACGAGTTTCCGCAGCAGGAAGAGCTCAACTATTTCGTTATAAAGGAAGAGCACACACAGTTTGCCATGGCCGGCGACCACAAGGCCTTCTGGATACCGGGCGACTACGACACGCAGGAGTATGAGACCGTGGAGTCGAAGCTCTCTGAGATACGCGGACTGATGAAGAGTGCCATAACACCAAACTCATCGCAGACCACATTCTCGCCGACAGGCGTGCAGACATCGCTGCAGATGAAGACCGACGACGGACTTTACATCAACATTCATGAGGCAGCCTGCGTAAACTATGCCACAATGCACCTTAACCTTGACGACAAGAACATGGTGTTTGAGTCGTGGCTCACACCCGACGCACAGGGCTACAAGGGCTATATACAGACTCCGTTCAACACGCCGTGGCGCACGGTTATCGTGAGCGACGACGCACGCGACATGCTCTCTTCCAACCTCATTCTCAACCTCAACGAGCCTTGCGCGCTCGACGACGTAAGCTGGATACGTCCTATAAAATACTGCGGTGTGTGGTGGGACATGATTGTTGGCCGCGGCACATGGAGCTACACCAACGACCTTCCGTCGGTTCATCTCGGTGTTACCGACTACAGCAAGTGCAAGCCCAACGGCACACACTCTGCCAACAACGAGAACGTGAAGAAATACATCGACTTCGCTGCCGACAACGGACTCGACGAGGTGCTGGTTGAAGGATGGAACGAAGGATGGGAAGACTGGTTCGGACACTCAAAGCTCGACGTCTTCGACTTCATCACTCCTTATCCTGACTTCGACATCAAGATGCTCAACGAGTATGCCCACTCTAAGGGTGTCAAGCTGATGATGCACCATGAGACATCTTCGTCGGCATGGAACTATGAGCGCTGGATGGAGAAAGCATATGAACTGATGAACAAGTATGGCTACGACGCCGTGAAGAGCGGCTATGTTGGCGACATCATTCCGCGCGGCGAGTACCACTACGGTCAGCTGATGAACAACCACTATCTGCGTGCCGTAAAGGAGGCTGCAAAGCATCATATCATGGTCAACGCACACGAGGCAACACGCCCTACAGGTCTTTGCCGCACATATCCTAACCTCGTGGGCAACGAGAGCGCACGCGGAACAGAGTATGAGGCGTTCGGCGGAAGCCGTCCCGACCACACTGTCGTGCTGCCGTTCACACGTCTTCAGGGAGGCCCGATGGACTACACTCCGGGTATTCTTGAAACTCAGCTCAACACATGGAGCGAGAACACTTCGTTTGTTCACACCACGCTCGTAGGCCAGCTGTCGCTTTATCTCGTTATGTACAGTCCGCTGCAGATGGCTGCCGACCTGCCCGAGAACTACATGAAGTATTATGATGCCTTCCAGTTCATACGCGACGTTGCCGTAGACTGGGACGACTCAAAATATCTAGAGGCTGAGCCGGGTGACTATATCACCGTTGCACGCAAGGCAAAGGGAACAGACAACTGGTTTGTCGGAGGTAAGTGTGACGAAAACGGACATAAGGCCGTCGTTAAGCTCGACTTCCTCGACAAGGGCCGCAAGTATGACTGCACGATATATGCCGATGCCAAGGACGCTCACTATGAGAAGAATCCTAAGGCATACGAGATAACACACAAGATTGTTAAGAAGGGCGACGTGCTCAAGCTGCAGGAAGCTCCCGGCGGAGGCTTTGCCGTGTCGCTCATCGCTCAATAACAATACAAAATACAGAAATGCGGAGAGGAAAGAAAACCTGACGTTTTCCAAAAGGCATCCTTTCAGGCTCCAAAAGGCCGTCTTTCTGCATGTAAAAGGACACCTTTTGGAGCCTGAAAGGTGTCCTTTTATAATACCCTGACATACAGGATGTTATACCTTCTGTAGTAATATTTTATATGAACGACAAAAAAATACCAGAAAACAATAAAGCATACCACAGTATGAAATTTAAAAAGATTCTTGTTATGGGCATCTTGTCCTTCTTGCTGGCACCAAAGGCCGGTGCACAGACCTTCAGCGAGGCTTGTTATACTCCGGGGCTTACCCGTTTTCAGCTCTTTGCTCCCGACAATGCAAAGCAGGTTACGCTGCGCATATACGACGACGGACAGGGCGGCAAGCCGGTGAAGACCGTTAAGATGAAGCGCACGGCAGCCGAGACATATTCTGCCGAGCTTAAAGGCGACCTGAAAGGCAAGTTCTACACCTTTGACACCGGGGCAGGAGAGTGCGCCGGAGTGTTTGCCAAGGCAGTGGGAGTAAACGGACAGAGAGCAGCCATCATAGACATGTCTGCCACTGATCCCGAAGGATGGGACACCGACCGCATAACCACGGTTGTAAGTCCGGCCGACCTCATTGTATATGAGATGCACCACCGCGACTTCTCTGTCGACCCTTCGTCGGGCCTTGTGAATAAAGGTAAGTTTTTGGCGCTGACAGAGCCTAAGGCTATAGAGCATCTGAAGAAACTTGGCGTAAATGCCGTACACATATTGCCGTCGTTCGACTACGCTTCGGTAGACGAGACACGCCTCAATGAACCTCAGTATAACTGGGGCTACGACCCGGTGAACTACAACGTGCCCGAAGGTTCTTACTCGACCGACCCCTATACGCCCGCAACACGCATTAAGGAGTTTAAGCAGATGGTGCAGGCTCTGCATAAGGCAGGCATACGCGTTATACTCGACGTGGTCTACAACCACACATTTAACATAGAGGGAAGCAACTTTGAGCGCACCTATCCCGGCTACTTCTACCGCAAGACAGCCGACGGACGCTGGTCTGACGGCTCGGGCTGCGGCAACGAGACGGCAAGCGAACGCCCTGCCATGCGCAAGTTTATGATAGAGTCTGTGCTGTATTGGGTTAAGGAATATCACATCGACGGTTTCCGCTTCGACCTCATGGGCGTTCATGACATAGAGACGATGAACCAGATACGTGCAGCGCTCAATAAGGAATATCCTGCCACAATTATATACGGCGAAGGCTGGTCGGCAGGTCCGTGTGCCTATCCGCAGGACAAGCTGGCCATGAAGGCCAACATGAGCAGCATGCCCGGCATATCAGCCTTTGGCGACGAGCTGCGCGACGCTCTGCGCGGTCCGTTCAACGATGACCACAAGGGTGCATTCCTGGCAGCCGTTCCCGGCAACGAGGAGAGCATAAAGTTCGGCATAGCCGGAGCAATCAGCCATCCGCAGGTAGACATGACAAAGGTAAACTACAGCAAGGAAGCATGGGCTGCAGAGCCTGTGCAGATGCTCAGCTACGTGAGCTGCCACGACGACATGTGCCTCGTTGACCGTCTGCGCACAAGCATTCCGGGCATAGGCATGGACGAGCTTATACGTCTCGACCTGCTTGCACAGACTGCCGTTATGACATCGCAGGGCATGCCGTTCATCCTGAGCGGCGAGGAGATGCTGCGCGACAAGAAGGGCGTGCACAACAGCTTTAACTCGCCCGACAGCATCAACCGCATCGACTGGACAAACCTTGAGAAGTATCCGCAGGTGATGGACTATTACAGCAAGCTCATCTCGCTGCGCAAGAATCATCCGGCATTCCGCCTCGGCACGGCCGACAAGGTGCGCCGTCATCTTGAGTTTCTGCCTGTGCAGGACAATCTCGTGGCCTTCCGCCTGAAAGACAATGCCGGAGGCGACGCATGGAAGAACATCATCGTGGTGCTCAACTCTGCCAAGGAGGCACGCACCGTAGCCGTTCCTGAAGGCAGCTACACAGTTGTCTGCCGCGACGGCGTTATCAACGAGAGCGGACTCGGCATTGTCAGCGGCAGCGAAGTGAACGTTCCGGCGCAGTCGGCACTCATCATTCACGACTGACATGCCGCGTAGATGAATGTAAGACATCACCCGACTGAAAATAATAACATAAACAAATAACCAAATAATCATGAACAGATTAGTTTTATCTTTAAGCTTATTGCTCAGCATTATGACAATGAAAGCAGCGGTAAAGATAGACCGCATTGAACCTACAGACTGGTTTGTGGGAATGAAGAACACGTCACTGCAGCTGATGGTCTACGGCGAAGGCATCAAGACAGCAGACGTTACAACGGATTATCCCGGCGTAAAGGTGGACAGCCTGGTGCGCCTCGACAGTCCTAATTATCTCTTGGTCTACCTTAATCTTGACGGAGCGCAGCCCGGAACAATGACGCTCAACTTCAAGAACAACGGCTCGACAAAGAAAGTTAAGTATCTGCTTAAGGCACGCGAGATGAGCGGCGACAAGCGCATGGGCTTCACCAACGCCGACGTGCTCTACATGCTCATGCCCGACCGCTTTGCCGACGGCAGCCAGAAGAACAACGCCGTGAAGACAAAGTACAGCTACAAGATAGACCGCTCGCAGCCGAGCCTGCGCCACGGCGGCGACCTCGAGGGCATACGTCAGCACCTCGACTACTTCAAGGAGCTGGGCGTTACGGCTTTGTGGTTTACCCCCGTGCTTGAGAACGACTCACCCGACAACGGCGTCAACAGCTCTTATCACGGCTATGCCACAACCGACTATTACAAAGTTGACCCTCGCTTCGGCACCAACGAGGAGTATCGCAAGCTCATCGACGAGGCTCATCAGAAGGGGCTGAAGGTGGTTATGGACATGATTTTCAACCATTGCGGCTATGAGCATCCATGGATAAAGGACATGCCTTCTAAAGACTGGCTCAATACTCCCGAATGGCTTTCAGCCGGAGAGAAGACCGGAAGAGACGTAACCACAGGCTATGTTGACGGCAGCGGCAAGGTTAACGACCTCTATCTGCAGACAAGCTATAAGCTTACTCCGGTGGTTGATCCATATGTAAGCGACATCGACCTGCACGAGACTGTTGACGGATGGTTTGTTCCGTCTATGCCCGACCTTAACCAGAAGAATCCTCATGTCATTAAATATCTTATCCAGAACAGCGAGTGGTGGATAGAGACCGTTGGTATCGACGGCATACGCATGGACACTTATCCTTATGCCGATGCCGACGCCATGGCCCTCTGGATGAAGACTCTTGACGAGGAATATCCTAACTTCAATGTTGTAGGCGAGACATGGGTAACTGAGCCGGCATATACAGCCGCATGGCAGAAAGACTCAAAGATAGCCAAGAAGAACAGCTATCTGAAGACGGTGATGGACTTCAGCTTCTACGATAAGATAAACATGGCGAAGAAGGAGAACACCGACGACTGGTGGAATGGATACAACCGCATATACAACAGTCTGGTTTACGACTATCTTTATCCTAACCCGTCGAGCGTCATGGCTTTCATTGAGAATCATGACACCGACCGCTTCCTCGGCAACGGCAAGGACACAACGGCACTGAAGCAGGCTCTTGCGCTGCTGCTCACCGTAAACCGCATACCGCAGCTCTATTATGGCACTGAAATCCTGATGAACGGCACAAAGGAAGTTACCGACGGCAACGTGCGCAAGGACTTCCCCGGCGGTTTCAAGGGCGATGAGCGCAATGCCTTTGCTGCTGAAGGACGCACAAAGGCCGAGAACGCAATGTTCACATGGCTGAGCAATCTGCTCCATTGGCGTCAGGGCAACGACGTGATAATCAAGGGCAGCCAGAAGCAGTTTATACCTTATAAGGGCGTATATGTCATTGCACGTCAGTATAACGGCAAGACCGTAATGACCGTTATCAACGGCACACGCAAGGATGCCGCTCTCTCTGTTAAACGCTATGCCGAGGTTATCGGACAGACAAAGCAGGCACGCGACGTGCTGACCGGCAGCAACGTGGCTCTTGATAAAGACCTGAAGCTCACTCCGCGTCAGGTGCTCGTGCTCGAGTTCTAAACAATATTGCCGGCCGCCTTCAGCGGGCAAATCTGCTGTAGGCGGTGCGGCGATAACTCTCCTGGCCGTTGAAACATAACGGCTGTTTGGAGAAAAAGACCGAAAATGTCTTAGTTTTTTCATAAGCCCACAACAGTTTAACAGCGGTCTGATACCGATGTTAGTTTTATAGGGGCTGCAAGCATGAAGATGCTTGTCGTTTAACCTGCGCCATGCCGTTTCTGTTCGATTGGCGCAGGTTTTTTGTTTTTTAACCCAAATCAGTCATAAGGATTCGGTCGGGATTTTTTCTTTATATTTAGCGGGTTTTAGTTAGATCTTTCGCAGGCATAGCGAGCTATGTCAAGAAAAAACAGACAAAAAGACGCCAATAGAAACAAAAGGACAGGCTGAAAGCATCAATATACAAAATTGATAAAGTAATATGCGGTCTAATTACTGATTGGGGTTTAAGCCATACTATGCCATGCTTATGATATCTAGATATTGTTTTCTCATTGATTCTTGGTTAAATGTTGACGGAATAACGGTTTTATGTGCATAAAATCACGGATTTCCGTTATTGTGTAAATATATGTTTGTAGTTATATTTGCAAAAAATATTAAAAACAATATACATTCGTCTATGTAAATGTTGCAAACGACATCAGGTGTGCCTGCACGCTGTAATAAGTTAAATATAATTATATGCCATGAAAGAAATTCTGTTAACGTCAACTCTGCCTTACTGGCTTGTCTTCCTGCTGGTATTGGGCGGCTTCGTTGCCCTGTTGTTTCAGGGGCGAAACGGCAGTAAAAGCAACCTGCCTATACTCACGGCTGCCGGCTGCATGCTTGCCGCCACAATCCTCGAGGTTCTTATTTATGCCATAGTGGGCAACAACTGTATGTGGTGGTGCCTGTCAAAGGAGTACGGATTCTGGTCAAAGCTGTTCCGCATTATACCCTTTGCCGTGTTTGTGGTGCTTCAGATAGGACAGATATTCATGTTTAAGGGTGTGCTTGAGGAAATGATGGGCAAGTCGCTCTCGATGAAACTGCTTTTCATCTGTTTTGTGCTTACGTTTCCTGTAGTGTTTGTGCTATCTGTCGGAGCAGACATCTTCGGCGCTTCTGATGAAACGAAGAACAGCATCGGTACCACAGCCTTCTGGATTCTCGTCATAGCCGGACTTGCATGGTCGCTTGTGCGCAACATAATGTCTGTCGGTATAAAGCACGGCGTTGTCTTCACCGTGTTCTCGGCTGTCTGTGTCGTTGCCGTCTGCCTTGCTGTGTTCGTGTTCCTTGTAGCCCTTATTGCGCTGTTCTTCCAGGTGCTTATAACCGTGGCTGCCTGTGGCGCGATATTCTTTATACTTACAAACGGAATGGGCAAGGGCAGCTCGATGGTTGACGAGTTTGCCAACCATAAGTCTCCCGGACCGGTGTTTCGCGATGACGACGGACATCTGCACCATAATTCGGCGGCACGCGACAGTGCCAACCGGAAGATTGCCGAACGCAGGAACGGCGAAAGTTAGAAGTTACGAGCTTAAGTGCATTTTATAGAAATGATTGTTTAATATTAAAAATTTTTTGGTTATGAAAAAGATTATCAGAACAGTTTGCATTGCTGCAATAGCTCTCTTTGCAATACCTCAGCAGGCCGATGCGCAGTTTTTCAAGAAACTGAAAGAAGCCGCCAAGGGCGTCGTGCAGGAAGTTACCGGAACCACTACTACCGGTACAGCCTCCACTACCACGACACCTCAGAATGCTCCTTCTGTAAGCTATCTTCCGTCAGCCTCGGGTGTGTTGGTGGGCAATCCCGGCTCAAAGTATTTCACGCTGGAGTTTGTTGAGGCCAAGGGCAGCAAGGGCTCCAACCGCGTTGACATTTATGTTAAGGTAAAGGCCGTAAGCCTGAGTATACAGAATGCGCTTGTAGGCGGAGCCGGTCTTACAAAGGCTTATGATGCCGACGGCAACGAGTATGGTGCTGGCTGCGACTATGACGACAAGAAGAACCTTAATCCCGATGTGGCTGTAAAACTGAAGTTTGCCACTATCTGTGAGGTACCTTCCACGGTTACGTCGTTTGTACTTGTTAAAGGTCCGTGGAATCTTGGCGGAGGCCGAAACTCGTCGTCCATCAACGAGTATATTCAGCTGAAGAACGTGCCTATTGTATGGGAATGATACGAAACCGGTCAAATATCTGAATGGACTCTTTCTAATAACGTGAATGACGGGACGCCTTGCCGGCGCCCCGTTTCTTTTGTTGATTTTTTATATTTAATGTTTATTGTGTAGGTTGCTACCCGGTCTTGAGTTAAAGTTCCGGCATCTGAAAATTTAAATTATAGTTTCCTGTCATAGTCTTGCCGTCTGTTTGATATAAGGCTGCAATCTTGCCGAAACTATATGACATGTCTGCGGTAAGTCGGGATATTCCGTCTCATTTTCATGCTATATTATTGACGTCCCTTTCCTGCCGCGCATAGATTTTAGGCTGTTAAGGCTTGTCGTAAAATTTCAGTATGTGCAGGGCAAGGCCGCGCATCTCCTCTCTCACCGCTTCAGGTTCTATTATCTCCAGCTGGTTTGCCTGCGCAAGTATCAGCTGATAGAAGTCGAACGTAGGCTTGAGGTGATATTCAAACAGCGTAGACTCTCCATCGCTGCTGAGTTCGCGCTGCGACTCATGCAGCGGCAGCGTACGCAGATAATCTACGAAGTTGTCGTATGCACGCACTACAATCCTTTGTAAAGGCTCATCAGACGTAATCACTCCGCAGCAGCCTTCAAAGTATTTCGCTGCGTCGAAGTCTTTGTTCATCTCGAAGGTCTTGTCTGTGTCCTGTATATCCATTATCCTGTCGAGGGCATATATCCGGAAGACATCGTATGGCTTGATGCCTTTCTCCTTGTTCTTTTCAGAATAATAGGGACTTCGCGCCAGCACATACCAGCGGCGGTGAGCCACTTTAAGGGAGTAAGGCTCTATGTCGAATGTCGTTGACTCCGACTTGCCGAATCCGTGATATGTTATGTTCAGCACCCTGTTGTTGCGCATGGCTTCTGCGATATGTGTCAGCCATGTCTGTCCCGACGGTATGTTCTCAAATATAATTCTGTTCTCCAGCTTGCTGTCGGCCTTTATCTGGTTGAGCGTAGAGTAAGAACTTATGAGCCAGTTGTACAGGTTGTTGCTTTCAAGCCTTTCAGGCTCGTCAATATAATATCTGTATCCGTCCTTCTTGTCGCATTCTATATACACGTCAAAGATGTCCTTTATTGCATCCTGGTGGCGATGGAATGTCCTCAGTGGCAGTTCCTCGCCATAGCTTAGTCCGCTTTTCTGCCACAACGAACATATTTCCTTAAATGTCAGGCGCTTATACCTGCGCAGGATGTCTATCAGCCATACATACCGTCCAAATATATTTGCTGCCATATATTTATTGTTTTTTAGGTTACGCTGCAAAGTTACAATTTAGCCTGTGACAAATCATGACACAGGCTTGTCTTTTTTATTCTTTTGTCAGTAAATTTTCGTAAGAGATACTGCCGTGGAATGATGTATGCATCAAATTTTCGTGCCGCCTGGTATGTAGCAACAAAGCTAATGTACCGGCTGATTTGCAATTGTCGTGCAAGTGAGAGCAGAAGCATATTATATTTGGTTATGCCGAGCGCAGCCGACAATCAATAAAATTAATCTCCCTACAATAGGCATATACCAACAAAACTATTGTGCCGGCTGATTTGCAATCTGCCGGAATTAAGTATAAGGATTTTTCAATCCGATTACTTCCTATTTTTTTGATTAATAGGTATGAGTCGCGGATCGCAGATCCTTATATTTGATGCTGTCGGATAGCATATCCGCCAGAACATTACTCTTGTTGTTTCTCGATGCTGTCGAATTTTTCGCTGCGCTCAACAACACGTGCATATCCGCAAAATTCCGTTATGTCTGATTATATTTTCATATCATTCGAATATGAAGCGCGATATTTTCTCTATTTCCTCTTTTCTGCGTTCTTCTATTTCTTCTTTGCCCCAATTCTCTTTTTTTGTTATTGTCTTCACCACGGCAAAGCGGCTGTCCTTATAGCATAGCTTGTTGTTGCCGCGTTCTTTCTTTTCCTTAAAAGTCAGATTGCCTATAGATCTGTTTATGTCATATTCGAGCAGCATCAGGTTGCCAATGCTGTTTTGTAAATCCCCGTCAATATCGGTTCCCTCTTTCTCATTGCAGTTGGCGTGAATGTGCTCAATGTCATAATAGCCCCATTCAAATTTTTCTTTCAGTTCTTCAAGCGTTGTTCCAACTTCTGATTCATCTATATAATCGCTTAACAGGCAAATTAGGTCTTTCCAAACCCTGTTGTCCGCTATAGGTTGGCCTATGCAGTTAGTTCTAAACATCCTGTTGTCATTTTCCTTTATCTTTTCAGTCAGCGATGAAAATACATCTTCTTTATTGTTTTGGAATTCCGCCGTTTTATTATAGATGTTACGCATAAATGAATGCATCTCGTTTACTTGTCGTGCATACATTATGCTCCAGCAGAAGAACATCCTGCATAGCAGGCGTAATACGCCGTAAACTTCATCAAGCCTTTCTTCTTTTTGTTTATCCTTATTTGAAAGCAATATCTGGTATGCAATGCTTAAGTAGCGGTTGTAGCGTGAGCGTTCTGTCAATGTGTAAGAAATAAATTCGTCGTTATTTCTAAAGTCGCTTCCCCTCCAAAGACATGCAACCTCTATAATATTCCATAAATCTTCCAAAGACAGCTCCACACGTTCAACTCCTGTCATGTCGTTATGTCCTTGTACGTTGAGCAAGACATCAAACAGTTCGTCAAAGAAGGTGTCGGTGGCTTTAGCGTAAAGGCTTGTTGGCAGTTTGTATTTCGAGATGATGTATTCTTTATAAATCGACCGCACCAGTCTGATGTCAATCAAATCCCAGTTATGTGTTTTTCTCCATTTGTGGTTTCTGGTTTTCACATTCTTGTATATTTCGCCAATCTCATTAAAAGTTTCTTCACCAAGGCCCTTTATGTCGTGCAGATATTCATACAGGCGCACTTTAAACAAGTCGTCGCCGTTCAGGTCAAGACCGGCTGTGTTAATTGTGTTGAATATCTGAATGGTCTTGGATAATCCTGCCACGGTTTCGATAACCACAAACAATATGTCGTTTAAGATATATTCAACAAACAAATCTATATTTTCAGAGAATTCTGCAATCTGGTTTCCTTCATTGTCCGTAGTCATTTCTTTAAAACATTCGTCTATGACGGCAATGCTTTTGATATAGTTGTTCTGCTCTGTGTCAAGGTTAGTATTGTTTAGGCAATCCAACGACAGCATGGCGTTAAGATATTCTTCCTCCTTGCCGTTGTTTACTCGTGTCTCTATCCAGTCAAGGCTTCCAATCTGCTTTAACGCTTCGACCGACGGATATTTCAGTTGCAGATATTTCAGCATGCATATAATCGTACTGAGTCTTTGCTGTCCGTCAATGACATCTTGTTCACATTCGTTTTCATTGATATATTTTTCATACGAAAGCTGCATGGTTCCAATAAATAAAGGCTCTTTTATTATCTTTCTGTCCACGCCCCAGAAGTCTTTGAATATGTCGTCGACAAACCTTGTTATCTGCTCGTATCCCCACGAATATTCTCTTTGATAAACGGGTATCACGTATCTTGTACGGCCGTTAATAATAGATTCTTTGCCGTTACATTCTCCTTGCTTGCCTTTAATCCTGCACGTCTTTGCCGTTATGTCCATTCTGTGTTCCAATTTTTCGTTAAATAGTTTTTTCACTTTTTCAGCTATAGAGTTTGCTTTAAAGAAACAACCTCTTTTATAATCGAACATTTGGTCTTTAGGTAAGTCCACTATCTTTACCTTAACTCCATATCCCCAGTCGTCTTCCAGGTCGAACGGTTCACCCTTCTTAACTTTAATGGCGTTTTGCTTTATCAGTTCCTTTAATTGTATCGGGTCTGATGTAGCCTTAGCCACCGATTGAACAAACAGACCATCGGCAATAGCGAAATAGTCGCCCTTCTTTACTTCATTCTTAAAACGCTCTATATAGTCTCTATGTCCTAAGAAAACAACATTGCTCCTTCTGAATATCGAAATTATGCTTGAGTCTCGCTTACCGTCGTCGCTCCAGCGCGAGCCTATCTTCCATACGTTTGCCATAGCTTATTTAAAAATTTTGTGGTTACATAATGTCGTTCGTTGCTTGTGTATGCCGTGCAGACATTTTATTATGATGCCCAATCCTTAAAAATTTGTTTTTCATATTCTTGTGTTTTTATGTTATGTCGCAAAGTTACTCTTCTGCCTGTGAAAAATCAAGGCACAGCATTGTTTTTTTATTCTTTTAACCTAAATAGGTTATTTCGCTTGTTTTTTGTTGGTATTGTGGGCTATGTCAGGACATATCATCGGCAAGGCGGCAGTTTAAAAACAATAGGACAGCTGAAAGTATCAATATCTTTGTCCCGTGTGCTGGGTATGTAGCAACAAAGCTATTGTGCCGGCTGATTTGTAATCTGCCGGAATATAATATAAGGATTTTCAATCCGCTTGCTTCCTATTGCTAATTTATAGGTATGTTTTTCGGATCGCAGATCCTTATATTCGATACAGCCGGATAGCATATCCGGCAGAACATTACTCTTGTGGCTTCCAGGCAACGAGGTTGTATGCAGAAAGCCGCCGTTCTTGTTGATATATTCCACATCGGTAGCCCTCCACGGCTCGCTTTTAAGCGTCTCCGTGTCAACGCCTTGCGCGCTTGCGATGGCCGCGAAAGCGTCATCATGATTGTAAAAACCTTTTTCATGGTGTGTTTTTTTATCGTAGTGTGTTTATATTGATAAATAAAAACAGGTGAAACAAGGCGGATGGGAATGCTGTTGAGCCTTCTCCGCCTTGTCGTTTGCTTGTATCTATGGCCTGTTGCAGCCTTTACTTGAAGTAAATGTTGCCGTCTTTTATCGTCATTGTATGCGTAATGGGGCTGTTTGCAGGCGTGTTTTCGTCAATCCATTCGACCGTATTCTCCTGTAAGTCGAACGTTTTTGTTCCGTCGGAGTTTGTCTTTATCGAGTTGATAATCATCGGCTTGTTGAACACCAAACTTGCCTTTCCGCCCTTCATCACTACAATTGTCAGGTAAGGCGGTTGGCTCATAATGTCAACACCTTTGAATATTGCGGCGAAAGTATTGTTTCCAAGTTTCTCAATACCGCAAAACTTTGATGTATATGAGCCGTAGTCGGTTGACATGTTGTCCCAACCGTCATCATATTTCAGGGTAAAAAGCGTGTCTTTGCCATACGATATTTCTATTACGTTGAAGTCACCGGGGTCATTGTCCCAGCCTTTGTATCTCAAGCCGTTCACCGTATAAAGCGGGATTGCGGTTGTTGTCTTGTTTGCGTTCGGGCTGTTTGCTGCTTTTTTACTGATGTTTGTTAAGTCATTATTGATGCTTGTTAAGTCGTTATTGATGGCGATGTGTGATGCTGCATCAATCTTTTCGCTGAACTTTAAGGCATAAGGCGTTACGTTGTTGTAATTGCCTGAATAAAGTTCTTCAATGAATTTGGTTTTTGTCACTATGTCACCATTGGTTCCGATGCTGAATACTTGCTCTTGTGCCATTGATGCTATGTTGACAATAAACATTGCAATCAATATTGAAAAAATCTTTTTCATTGCTGTAGTTTTTAATCGTAGCGTGTTTATATGTATTATTGCAATCCGCCTCGTTCTTTATTACAGAGTATGCCATGTGCGCAGTTTGATGCTACGCACATGGCAAATACTGGTCATTAAAGCTTTTCCTTTTCTACTTCATGTCACCGATAGAGATGTTTTTCATCTTTACGTAAATTAAGGTTCCCGTCGGTTATGGGCTTTGTAGGTCTTACAAACTGATTTCGTACTTTTGTGAAATTTTGCACGAATTTGACGCCGCCGATAGTTCTTTTTGCTGAATAAACGTTGTATTTTATGGAAAGGGTAGTGCCACTTACACCCATAATTTCACATACAACCAAGTTGTAGCCATGCTTGGCATTGCCACTTTGCACAATAAGGTATTTGCCAGAAGTGTTAGTGCCTACCTTCGACTCATCAAATACTTTTTCTATTGTGTTTGACAAATAGAATGGCATTTTAGACGTTGCGGTTTTGTTTAATGATGTATAAAAATTTTCATCGAAGTAAGCCGAATCCGTAAACCAAACAGTATTTACTTTCCCGTCAAGTTCGTAACTGACCCATTTGCAGCCCTTTAGCTGCGACATTCTGAATGTCTGCGCAGCGCAGCTAAAAGCTGTGTGCAGTGCAAATAATAATATGATAGTCTTTTTCATAATTGATTGTTATCTTGATTTTTATTGTTTTTATTTGAGACCTTCTATGGCCATTCCACTGCCGTCATGGATGCTTCCAAATGGAACTTCTTGATAGCCTCCTGTTGCAGGGTCGTAGACTATTATAGGACGTTCGTCGTCATTTTCGTCATCGCTCTCCGTTTCGTCTTTTTCTGTAACATCATTGTCTTTGTCTTCATCTTCTTCGGCAGGGAAGCCCACAACAACTACTTCATGGCTTACACCTTCTTCACTCCCATTTACAGTTGCAATAACAGGTTTGCCGTTCTCAATCGCTTCTTTGTATTCGTCATACGAGTTGACATCAGATGTTTTATAATTTGAAGAGACAAAGTCTTTTAAATTTTCAGCTTCGACACCATTGCTTATTGAACCGTATTTGGCCTTATAATCATCTTCAAAAGACTCTTTACTCTTGAACCCATTATCAAGCACAATGTCTGATAAATATTGCATACATGTTGCAACGCAATCATATTTGTCTGTTTTTGTTGTTTTCTGCAAATATAGCGATTTTTTCAATATGCTCAAATTGTTTATTGGTAAATTTTTTATTTGTCAGGTGTTTATCTGTTAAGAACAAATATATCCTCCCGTGTGCTGGGTATTTAGCAACAAAGCTATTGTGCCGGCTGATTTGCAATCTGCCGGAATTAAGTATAAGGATTTTTCAATCCGCTTGCTTACTATTGCTAATTTATAGGTATGTTTTTCGGATCGCAGATCCTTATATTTTTTGCTGTCGGATGGCATATCCGACAGAACATTAGTCTTGCTGTTTCTCTGCAATTCGGTATGTAGCAACAAAGCTATTGTGTCTTGCTTGCTGATGCATCTCATTAATCCAACTGATTAATGTTCGGAAATTTTATCATGACGGCACGGTTGCGACAGAAAACTTTTTTGTTTTGACGCTCTCAGACTTGCCGTCCTCATCTCTTTTCCTGCTTTTCATGCGAAAAATGCTCAAAAATGAATGTTTTTGTTAAGTTACTGATATATTGTGAAATATGTGCTTTTGTGGATGAATGTGCAAATGTTAAAAAACATAACTCGGCCACTTACGGTCGGTTAACCATAGGTTTGTCTCTTGAAAGTGGTGGGTTTTAAGGCGGAAAAGTGCTGTTTTGTGCCACGAAAACGATGATTTTAGATGATTGAGATGTGGTAAATGTAAACCAAAGTTAATTGTTCTGCGGTCTATTCATTCTTTCTTAACATAAATTATACTGCAATTTTCTATTTCACAGAAAACTCTGTACACGGATAATGTAAATAGTTTTCCTTTTGCCGTGCCTTTAGCTTCTTTGCTTTGGGTGCAGCTTCTTGTTGCTTGCAGCCGTATGCTGATGCACAGGCATAAATATTATTTATGACAGATTTGTGGCCGTGTTTGTTTCAAAATCATTATATTTGCATAATGGTCATCCTGGTGTGTGTCATACGTTAGGGCACATATACGGCAGGATGAATTTATGGCGAGAAATGCATGCTGGTGCTTGACTAAGACAAAGAAGTGAAGTTATGAGCGAAGAGCAGTTTGTTCCGTTTATCGGTGTGTCGCGCCACAGGATGGCGACCGACGGCAACGGCGTTACCACGCTTGCCGCCTTTCATGGCTGCCGGCTCGGTTGTCGCTATTGTCTCAATCCGCAGTGCCGCGCAGACGATAGTCCGTGTTTGTGGCATTCGCCCGAAACGCTGTATGAAGAAGTCAGGGCAGACGAGCTTTATTTCCTCGCCACAGGCGGCGGAATAACTTTCGGCGGAGGCGAACCGCTGCTTTATTCTGATTTTATAGTAAGGTTCAGAGAGCTTTGCGGACCGCAGTGGAAAATCAATGTTGAGACTTCGCTCAATGTGGCAGCCGCCAATGTTGAGGCCATAGCTGATGTCGTAGACGCATGGTTTATCGACGTGAAAGACCTTGATGCCGACATCTACCGCCGCTACACGGAGCACGACAATGCGCAGGTTATTTATAATCTCTCGCTTATAGCCGGTGGCGGCAGGGCAGGGCGGTGCGTGATACGGCTTCCGCTCATACCCGGATATAACACCGATGCCGACCGCACAAGTTCAGAAGCCAGGTTAAGGGATATGGGCTTTGAACATTTTGACAAATTTAATTATGAAATACCATGACACGGGGAAAGGAAATTTGCGGAATACTGAAAGACATACGCCGCCGTATAGCCGAGGCGAACGGTATTGAATATGTTGCAGCTGAATGCCGTTATGAAGGCGACTGCAGCGGCACTTGTCCGCGATGCGAGGCCGAGGCGGCTGCTCTATGGCGTCAGCTCGACATGCGCCGTGCCGCAGGCAGGGCAGTAGTGCTCGCAGGACTTTCAGCCGGACTGCTTACGGCGTCGGCACAGAGCAACGGCGGAGCAGGGCAAGGCTGCGGCTCATGCCACTCAGGTTGTCAGCCGGCGGAAGTGTCAAGCCGTAATCCGGCTGCGGAAGGTGTTGACACAATCAAGGTTGTGCACAACAGCGGCAAGGCAGAGCCGCGCTTGTCTGCCGATATAGACGACCGGCAATTGTTTGGCGCGATAAACGAAGTTATGCCGCAGTTTAAGGGAGGCGTCAAGGCCATGGCAGATTATGTCAAGTCGTCGGTAGACTCTATTATGGCTGAGCGCAACCTGACGGTCGACTCCCTGTCGGCAGGCCGTTGCGTAGTTTCGTTTACAGTCAGGAAAGACGGCAGCATAGCCGATGTTAAGGTAGTTAAGAAACTTAACGATGCTTTCGACAGCGTAGCCGTTGACGTGGTGAAAGGCATGCCGCGCTGGAATCCCGGTAAGCGTAACGGAAAATGCATAGATGCAAGATACACCATACCGATAATATTCCGTGTTTATCCGGACGATGTGCAACCGGACAAGATGCAGCAATAAATTGGTTTGCAGATAGATTAATAAAAGGCAAACATGTAATCAGAAGCTGTGCCTGCAGCAGATGTCTTTATTGTGCCGGAACAATTTATGGGCTTTGTTTTTGTGAGGTATAATTTTTTCTATATTGCGGTCTGCCGGAACAAATACAGCCTTGCGGCATCTTCTTTGTCAAGTTTCCGCAAGGCTGTATGTGTTGTTATGGTTTTATAAGCTCCATCTTTCCTTTGGCGTTCTTCCTGAAGTCGAGTTCATAGAACACCGTTGAGGTCTGTCCCGCATTGCTTACGGTCTCCTTACCTTTCTCGGTGACGTTGAGTTTTATTGAAACTTTCGGGTCGTCGTATGTGTTCATCGTGTAGCTGTCCATCGACTTAAACTCAAATTCGGCCGGTATCAGTGCCTTTGCAGCCTCAATGTCCTTCATCACTTCGGCAGGGTTAAGGTTGGCCATGTCTATGGCAGGCACGTCTTTGGCGTTGAGATTTTTGTGCCATTTCTCCCATCCGGCGTCAGTAAGCTCTGTTGCCTTCCAGCCCAGGTCAGACATGAACGACTGGTTCCACACGCGTCCGTCTTTGTCAACCATCTCATAGGTAAAAATAGAAACGTTGTTAGAAAGTTCGTCGCGCCCCATGCCTTCGGTCCACGACACGCTGATTATCTTCCACTGGTCGGGCTTGATGTTGTCGGCTGCTATCGACTTGGCTTTCTCAACAGCACTCTCCGTGTCCATTTTCACCCCTGTCAGATCTTTCAGCCCCGACTTGCTGCACGCCGTAATCATTATGGCTGCGAGGGCCAGCATAAGCACTCTCTGTAAGTTTTTCATAATAACTCAATTTTTTTAATTAAACAATAAATATTCTTTGTCTTTCTCTAAAGTGTTTTTACCGTGTTGACCATATACGGCAAACAAAACCGAACGGTCGTTCATATTTGTCTGCAAATATATGAATTTAAACCGTTCGCATTGCAATTTCAACAAATTGTTAACACTTTATAACTTATTGCCGGGCGTTGCTTTGCGTCTGAAAGAAGCTTACATTTAGCCGGTGCCCAGCCGATGCGTGCAAAGCAGTTGCCGGCAACAATAGTATGAAAGGCATGCCGGCGTTATGATTAAACAGCCAAAACCATTAAAAATCAATGAATTTATTTTGTCTTGCCCCCGATTTGCATTATCTTTGCACAAGAAAAGCTGCATCTCGGCATAACGTTCAAGCAAGCTTGGCGATTCTGCTCTCGATTTGCATTGTCTTTGCAGAAGAAAAGCTGCATCTCGGCATAACGTTCAAGCAAGCTTGGCGATTCTGCTCTCGATTTGCATTGTCTTTGCAGAAGAAAAGCTGCATCTCGGCATAACGTTCAAGCGAGCTTGACGATTCTGCTCTCGATTTGCATTTTCTTTGCACAAGAAAAGTTGCATCTCGAAATATTTTATGCCGGACGGCCAAGGAGAGCAGCTGAATATCTTTCAAGAACAAACAATTATATACCGTAAATATGATTCTTTTTTTCAGAACTCCATCACAAAGCGTTATTGCTACCGAAGCTGACCATCAGCTCAATAACGAGGAAATAAAGGAACTGTGCTGGCTTTATGGCGATGCCACACTCGTAGAAGACAACTGCCTCAGCGGATATTTCGTAGGCCCGCGCCGCGAGATGATTACCCCCTGGAGCACAAATGCCGTTGAGATTACACAAAACATGAATCTGAACGGCATTTCGCGTATAGAGGAATACTTCCCCGTAAGCAGCAAGGATGCCGACCACGACCCAATGCTGCAGCGCATGTACGACGGACTCGACCAGAGCATCTTCACTGTTGACCACAAGCCGGAGCCTATCAAGCACGTTGACAACCTTGAGGAATACAACGAGCAGGAAGGTCTGGCGCTGTCGCCTGAAGAAATTGAGTATCTGCACAAGATTGAGAAAGAGCTCGGCCGCCCGCTGACCGACTCGGAGATTTTCGGTTTTGCACAGATCAACTCAGAGCACTGCCGCCACAAGATTTTCGGCGGTGTGTTCATCATCGACGGCAAGGAGATGGAGTCGTCGCTCTTCAACATGATCAAGAAGACGACAAAGGAGAATCCTCACAAGATTCTGAGTGCATACAAGGATAACGTGGCTTTCTCCCAGGGCCCTGTCATCGAGCAGTTTGCCCCGGAAGACCAGTCGACGTCTGACTATTTCCGTGTTAAGGACATCGAGAGCGTTATCTCTCTGAAGGCCGAGACACATAACTTCCCTACAACCGTAGAGCCGTTTAACGGTGCCGCTACAGGTACAGGCGGTGAAATCCGCGACCGTATGGGCGGTGGCGTAGGTTCATGGCCTATCGCCGGAACAGCCGTTTACATGACTTCTTATCCGCGCATCGACGGCGGACGCGACTGGGAGGACATCCTGCCAGTGCGCAAATGGCTGTATCAGACACCTGAGCAGATTCTTATCAAGGCTTCTAACGGTGCGTCAGACTTCGGCAACAAGTTCGGTCAGCCGCTCATCACAGGTTCTGTGCTTACGTTCGAGCATAAGGAAGGCGACGAGAAATATGCTTACGACAAGGTTATCATGCTTGCCGGAGGCGTCGGCTACGGCACAAAGCGCGACTGCCTGAAGAAGGAGCCGCAGAAGGGCAACAAGGTTGTCGTTGTAGGTGGCGACAACTATCGCATCGGTCTCGGCGGCGGAAGCGTTTCTTCTGTTGACACCGGCCGCTACAGCAACGGCATTGAGCTTAACGCCGTTCAGCGTGCCAACCCCGAGATGCAGAAGCGTGCTTACAACCTTGTACGTGCCTTGTGCGAGGAAGATGTAAACCCGGTTGTCAGCATCCACGACCATGGTTCGGCAGGACACGTCAACTGTCTGTCAGAGCTCGTTGAGGAGTGCGGCGGTCAGATAGACATGACCAAGCTGCCTATCGGCGACAAGACACTGTCGAGCAAGGAGATTATAGCAAACGAAAGTCAGGAGCGCATGGGTCTGCTCATTGACGAAAAACATATAGAACATGTGCGCAAGATAGCTGAGCGCGAGCGTGCTCCGCTGTATGTGGTAGGCGAGACCACAGGCGACGCTCACTTCTCGTTCGTTCAGGGCGACGGCGTTAAGCCTTTCGACCTCGACGTTGCTCAGATGTTCGGCCATTCACCAAAGACATATATGGTGGACAAGACCGTAGAGCGCCACTATGAAGACGTAACTTACAGCCAGGACAAGCTCGACGAGTATCTCAGCCGCGTGCTGCAGCTTGAGGCCGTTGCCTGCAAAGACTGGCTCACAAATAAGGTTGACCGCAGCGTTACAGGTAAGATTGCGCGCCAGCAGTGCCAGGGCGAAATACAGTTGCCTCTGTCTGACTGCGGCGTCGTTGCTCTCGACTATCGCGGACGCAAGGGTATAGCCACAGCCCTCGGACACGCTCCTCAGGCAGGTCTGGCTTCGCCCGAGGCAGGCAGCGTGCTGTCAGTGGCCGAGTCGCTCACCAACATCGTATGGGCTCCGCTCGAGGAAGGTCTCGACAGCGTAAGCCTCTCTGCTAACTGGATGTGGCCCTGCCGCTCACAGGAAGGCGAGGATGCACGTCTTTACAGCGCCGTTAAGGCTCTGTCAGACTTCTGCTGCGACATCAAGGTGAACGTTCCTACGGGTAAAGACTCTCTCTCAATGAGTCAGCAGTATCCCGACGGAACAAAGATTATCAGCCCGGGAACAGTTATCGTCAGCAGCGGCGGTGAGGTTTCAGACATACGCAAGGTGGTTTCTCCCGTTGTTGTCAACGATGCTAACTCAAGCATCTATCACATCGACTTCTCGTTCGACGAGCAGCGCCTGGGCGGAAGTGCCTTTGCACAGAGCCTCGGCAAGGTAGGCGACGACGTTCCTACTGTGAAGAATCCCGAATACTTCCGCGATGCGTTCAACACCGTTCAGGAGCTTATCAAGAAAGACCTCGTAATGGCAGGTCACGACATCAGCGCCGGCGGTATGATAACCACTCTTCTCGAAATGTGCTTCGCCAACACAAAGGGTGGCATGGACATCGACCTGAAGGAGATTGGCGGCGACGACATGGTTAAGATTCTTATGGCAGAGAACCCCGGCGTTATCGTTCAGATTGCCGACAAGGATGCCGAGGAGTTCAAGACCATAATGGACAACAACAGCATAAGCTACGCCATGATAGGTAAGCCGGCTGTAGGCACACGCACGCTGAAGGTTACCAAGGGTGCGTTCAACCACGAATTTGACATCGACGCTCTGCGTGACGTATGGTACAAAACTTCATATCTGCTCGACCGCGACCAGAGCATGAACGGATGTGCCGACGCCCGTCATGAAAATTATAAGAAACAGCCGCTGGAGATGAAGTTCAACGACTCGTTCACAGGCAAGCTCGAGCAGTATGGCATTTCAGCCGACCGCCGCGAGCGCACAGGCATCAAGGCTGCCATCATACGTGAGAAGGGAACCAACGGCGAACGCGAGATGGCTTACTCGCTCTATCTTGCAGGCTTCGACGTTAAGGACGTGATGATGACCGACCTTATCAGCGGCCGCGAGACTCTCGAGGACATCAACATGATTGTGTTCTGCGGCGGTTTCTCTAACTCTGACGTGTTAGGCTCTGCCAAGGGATGGGCAGGAGCGTTCCTCTTCAACCCGAAGGCTAAGGAGGCTCTCGACAAGTTCTATGCCCGCAAGGACACCCTGTCGCTCGGCATCTGCAACGGCTGCCAGCTGATGGTTGAGCTCAACCTCATCAATCCTGAGCACGAGAAGAAGGCCAAGATGCTGCACAACAACTCACACAAGTTTGAGAGTAGCTTCCTCAGCCTTGACATACAGCAGAACAACAGCGTAATGTTCGGCTCGTTGAGCGGCAACAAGCTGGGCATCTGGGTGGCTCACGGAGAAGGCAAGTTCTATCTGCCCGAAGGCGAAGACAAATATAACGTTGTTGCAAAATACAACTATGCCGAATATCCGGGCAACCCCAACGGCTCTGACTATGCCGTTGCCGGTATCTGCTCAGCCGACGGACGCCATCTGGCAATGATGCCTCACCTTGAGCGCGCCATCTTCCCGTGGCAGAACGCATGGTATCCGGCAGACCGCCGCAACGACGACGTTACGCCGTGGATTGAGGCCTTTGTCAATGCGCGCAAGTGGATTGAAGAGAACAAATAATAAACAAGCAAGCTGAAAAGTAAAAAGACAAGAGCCCTGTCATGACGGCCGTCAGCACAGCCCGTGGCGCCTTTACTGTAAGGCGGTGCGGCAAAGGCCGGACAAGGCGGAGCGCGTGTCTTTTTACTTTTCGTTTTTAAACAACTAAAACAAGGATGAGCAACTTTTATTTAGAGAGCTTCAAGACTTTTTTCAAGATAGGCCTGTTCACCCTGGGAGGCGGCTACGCCATGATTCCTATAATAGAGTCGGAGGTGGTCGATAAGAAGAAGTGGGTGAGCAAGGAAGACTTTCTCGACATCATAGCCATAGCCCAGAGCTGTCCGGGCGTGCTCGCCATCAACGTGAGCGTGTTTATAGGCTACAAGATGAAGAAGGTGAAGGGCGCCGTGTGTACCAGTCTGGGCACAGCCTTGCCCTCGTTTCTTATCATTCTGGCCATAGCCATGTTCTTCCATCAGTTTGAGGACAACAAAGTGGTTGCGGCCATCTTCCGCGGCATACGTCCGGCTGTTGTGGCTCTCATAGCCGTGCCTACGTTCAAGCTGGGACAGAGTGCCAAGATCACTCTTACTAACTGCTGGATACCCATTGCCGGTGCGCTGGCTATATGGCTGCTCGGCGTCTCGCCCATACTTGTTATCCTCATTGCCGGCATCGGCGGCTATGTCTACGGCAAGTATATAAAGCCTACGGAGTGACATTAATCTAAAAAAATGACGAACCAAATAAAGAGCATATTCTTATGATTTACCTGTATTTGTTCATAACGTTCTTTCAGATAGGTCTGTTCGGCTTCGGCGGCGGCTACGGCATGCTCTCGCTCATTCAGGGCGAGGTGGTGCACAATCACGGATGGCTCACCACGGGCGAGTTTACCGACATCGTGGCCATAAGTCAGATGACGCCGGGCCCTATCGGCATCAACTCTGCCACCTACTGCGGCTATACTGCCGTCCACAATGCCGGCTACGGCTACTGGATGTCTATCCTCGGCAGCGTAACAGCCACCTTTGCGCTGGTGTTGCCGTCGCTAATACTAATGATTCTGATATCGCGCCTGTTCATGAAATATATGAACACGCCCACGGTTCAGAGCGTATTCTCTGGTCTTCGTCCTGCCGTTGTCGGACTGCTCGGCGCTGCCACTCTGCTGCTTATGACGCCCGAGAACTTCAGTGCCCCGTCTGTCAATCCCTGGCAGTTCTGGATTAGCTGCTTCCTCTTTGTGGCAACTATGGTGGGCACGTGGCATTTCAAGATCAATCCGATACGCATGATATGCTACAGCGGCTTTGCCGGGCTGATTCTGTTATACTGATAAACATTGTTTGAGATAATATCCCCTTGGCTCTTCGGTTGTTGTGAGTTGAGGGGATTTTTTATTGCATAATTTTCGTAAATACAGATTCTGCTTTATGCAAAACGCCATCAACTGTATTGCAAAAGGTAGCTTTTTACATACTCAAAGGTGGCCTTTTGCATTATGAAAAGGCATGTTTCGCAGTATGAAAGGCTACTTTTTGCGCCATGTAACATGGCGGCAGAGAGCATGAGCAAAAAAGTTTTTGTTAAAAACTCGTCACTCGTCACATCATGGTTTAATGTGCTGTCTGTCAGAATGTTATGGTGTGACGAGTTGATTCCGTAACTCGTCACCGCCGAAGACAGCAGGGCTTGCGTGACGAGTTGGAATCTCAACTCGTCACACTCTAATGCTTTGTAAATCAGAAGGTTATATGCTGATGTGACGAGTGATGAGTTTTTAAAGAAAAATAATTACGCTTTATATTCCTGCTTTGGGTTGACTTCATGCAGGCCAACACCTGTTTTTCGTTGACTATAGCCCGTGTTATCGCTATTGCCTGTTGACTTTATGCGCCATTGTATGTTATTTGTTTTTGCGTTGCCGTATGCTTAATGATTGATGTTAAGTGCCGATAGTCAGTATGAATATATAGCGACAAAATAAAATTCCGGCAGATTTTTAATGTCTGCCGGAACATGAAGCATTGTATTGTAATAAGCCTATTTAATTAGATTCGTAGTATTTCGGAAAAACCCTTTAATGTCTTTATATTGTTACGTCATATCTGATGTTTGTCATTTCTTCTTGTCGCTTTTAAAATAACGTATCGTTTCCGGCAGATTAATGCCCATATGAATGGAAGTATAATAAGCCTTATTGTTTGTTATTGTCTTATACAATGGAGTTAAGGACATTGACGCTCCCATATATATACCCATGAAACAAAAAGAATATTCAAGGTTAAGTCCGAAGCGGTTAAGTCTTATGGCGTCAGGGACATTCGGTGCGGCACTGCCTGCTGCAGGAGAGAAGCGGTAAGCGCCATTAGTGCGCACCTCTGCGGATATTCCGAGATTCATGCAATATGAACGATAGTCATGTTGTAAAGACAGCATCAACGGTATGCGCAGTGTTCCGTAATTCATGTTGTTGCCTGATGCCTTCATGTCAAGTTTGGTGAAGTCGAGCCTGTCGCCCTGCATGCCTGCTGCATAGTTCTTGTCGAAACACATGTGTACCCATGTAAGCTGAACGCCTCCAACCAGTCCTAATGTATTGCTCTTGTCGAATGGCAGGGCAAACGACCACGGCGTTATTCCTATTTCGAACGATTTGCTTCTGCGGCTGTATATGCCCTCATTTTTAGTAGAACCTATTTTGTTGCCCATATAGTTGTAACCATACCATATAGTCGGCAGATATGAGCGGAATTTCAGGTTCTGCAGATTTTCTGTTGGAATTAGCGGTGAACCTACATAAACCTGCTCCACTTCCTGACCGTTAACGTACTCCATTTCACGTGTTTTCAGAAGCTGAAAACCGTTGTTGTCGTAAACTTTCACTATTGTTTTGTTGTCCTGCACGTCTACAACTATTTTCTTGTCTTTCACGTTGAACGTAGTGTCGTTGGCCTCCTCGGCGTATGCTGTGGCAGAAAGTATGAGTGCCGTAAATAAGAATAGCAGTTTCATCATTAATGTGTTTTAGGGTTATTGTTTGTGTTATATACGTATGCCCAGTCCGAACGACACGGGATAGCATTTGGGTGCGACGCTTGTCTTGAGCAGCGGCGTGAGAGCCGTGCGTGCATAGATCATCAGACAGCCGTAGCCGGCGCGTATGTCGAGGTTGAGGCCTACGGGATTCATGTTTATGTCGCCCGTCTCGGTGGTCTTGTTCTTTCCGATGAAGTAGCGCGAATGGTCGTTCCAGCGCAGTTCGACAGACGGACCTATTGCCGCGAACATATCAGCGCCGCCGGTGCGCTTCTGCCACTCTAACATCACCGGAATGCGGATGAAGGTGTAGCTTATGTAGCTCTTCTTGAGCGTCTCGCCCTCTATCTGCCTCATGGAGGTTATGCCGTCGGCTGTAGACAGCACGTAGTTGTCCTGAAAGTGATGATGCACCTGACCTATCTGAAACGCCGATGTAAGCGCCAGCGGATTGGTTATTCTGAAGGCCAGACTGGTCAGCGTGAAGCCATATTCCCACGACTTTGAGTCGCGTGTGTGCATGCCGGCGTTGCCTCCCGTGCCCATCACGTTTCCGGCAAGCTGGCTGAAGCCCATGAAGAACAGCGGATAGTGGCTTCTGGGCTTGCTCTTCTTGCGGTTGAGGCTTTGCGGAATGAAGGGCGACGTTACATATACGCGCTCAATCTCCTGTCCGTCAACAAAGTTAGTCTCGTATGTGCGGTTAAACTTCTTGCCGTCGCTGCCGTAGACAGATATTTTTGTGCTTCCTGCTGAATCGTTTACAACAATCTTCTTGTTGTTCACCACGAATGTAGTGTCGCCGGTTTCGGCGGCCATGCCCGTCAGGGGCAGCAGCGCCGCCAGAAGTAGTGTCTTTTTCATATTTGTCATATTTATTGTTTGTTTCATTGATTATGCGTAACACAGTTTCATTATGTCGTCGGGCGAGAGTTCGCCCTCAATGTATATCACCGTTCCCCGGTTGGGCTTCACTTTGCTGAACAGTATGTAGCGGTTGATGCCCTTGCTCTTTGGCGGCATTATGTAGTATCCGCTCACTATCTGGCCGTTCTCGACCACCTCGCGTATCTTCTTGGCGTTCTTTCTGTCGGCCTTCAGATAAGGTTCTATGCTTGCTCCGATGTTCTTGTAGGTAAGGCTCTTGTACACCTTCAGCTCATACCCCTTCAGCTTGGCGTTGTGCATCTCCACCATCTTGCAGCCCTTGGCATGTCCGAACCGCTGAAACACCTTGTTGACGTTAAGCCCCTCTTGCGCCATGGCTGGCGTTGCGGCCGTAAGGGCCAGTGCGGCTATGAGCAAGATGCGGCATAGCCCGTGCCACATAGTGCCGCTCCGTGCGCGGCTTGTGCCTTTGGCGTTGCGTCGTGTGGCCTCGCTGTTGCCGAAGTATGTGTTAACCGGCAGTCTGCATGCCGCGGCAAGGCGTGTCATGGCCGTTATCATTATCGCGCATACAACATCTATGGCGTCAGCATGCGTTGCCGGCAGTTGCGGGTTATAATATTGCTGTTTCATATCTCGGGTTAATGTTTTTTACATTGTTGTTTATATTATCGTCTTTCATGCGCCTGCATGAGGCGTTCAGCAGTAAGAGAGTGTCATTGGCGCATCAGTTCGAGCGCGCCAAAGTTGTCTTCCTCGTCAGATGATACCATTTCGAGAGCCTTCAGGGCTTCTTCCTCAACCACCTTCTTGTTGGTGTACACCTTGCCGTCTATCACGGCATAGTTGTCGCTCTGGCGCGGCAGCGCGATCATCACCACCGCAATAAGTATGGCTGCCGCTGCCGTAATGGCCGTGTATATCCATCCGTGGCGGCCGGTCTTCCTTGCTTTGTTGAGGCTGCTGTCGGCTGTTGGGGCAGTCTCGGCGGCGTCGGCCCGTTCTTCGGCAATGTAGGCAAACAAAGCCCTGTATGGCATCCATTCCTCCGGAATGTTGTTGTCCCTGTTGGTAAAATATCCGCGCAGAGCCCTTTCCTCAGCCGATGAGGTCTCACCGTCGAGATATTTGTCGAGCAGCTGCTTAATATATTCTTCCTTTTTCATCACACTATAAATATCGTTCAAAGCGTCAGTAAATCTTTTCTCTTGGCCCTTATGGCCGTAAGTTTTATAAAGTCCTCACGTATCTTGCGGCGTGCCCTCGACAGGTTTTGCCGTAGGCTTTCGGCCGTGCATCCCGTGATTTTCATTATCTCAGAGCTTTCGTAGCCCTCAATCTCCTTCATCTTGAAAATCTGTCTTTGCAGCTCGGGCAGATGTTCAACGATAAGTCTTATCAGGTCGGCCTCGTCTTTGGCTTCAGCCCTGTGCCAGTCGTCGGCTGTCAGGCCTGTTGCTGAGGCCTTTCCGTCTTCCAGCCGGTCGTGGCGCCACTGGTCGCTGTATTTGTTGCGCAGCATGGTCATGGCCAGTGCCCTTTTGTTCTCATACCGGTCGAGCGTAGCCCGCATGCTCCAGAGCTTGAGCATCACCTCCTGCACCAGGTCCTCAGCGCTGTAGTCGTCTCCCGTAAGCTTGCGTGCCAGCCCTTTCAGCTCGTCGCGCATGGGTATTATTATGCGGTTAAATTCTTCCGGTTTCATCATTGTTTCATAAAGGTAACGTATGACGCGGAAAAACGTGACATCAAAAAAGAACTTTTTTTTAAATTTGTTTTGAAAAACTGGATTGAAGCCGGGCTGCCGATGCCGGCAGAAGCTTGCGGATTGCATTGTCTTAACTTCAATCGGTTGATTTGGGCTTGATGTTATCATAGCTCCGTCGTGCCTATGTTGAAAGCCTGTTGTGATAGGTCTTTCCCATGCTCGTCTGCCGGTGCCGGCTTGTGTTTATAAAAATAAGAACGGCCGGAGAAAATTTCCCCCGGCCGTAATATGGTCTGCCATGATGCGGCGTCTTTACTTCTTCACAAACTTATATCCCCTGACGTTGCCGTCGGCTGATTTTACAGTGGCAATGTATATTCCTGCCGGAAGCGATGACAGGCTGACAACGTTGCCTTCGGCAGTCAGTGTGGTGCGGCCTGCCGTGTCGCTGATAGCTATGCTCTTTGTGCCTTCGGCGGCCCGCAGTTCGTTGCCCGATATCATTATGCCTTCGCCCTCGCCTGTAACGGCTGTTACGCCTGTTCCTGTAGAGCCGGTGTATATGCCTATGTTGTCGAGCAGCAGGCAGTCGCCGCCTTTGGTTCTGAGGCGTATTGCTATATAGATGTCCTTGCCGTCATAGTCGGCCAGACTTATTCCGCGTGTCTTTGGTTCTGCTGTCTCGCCCTCAACGTTGAGCACTTCTGTGTATGCTGCGCTGTTGTCTTCGGTGGCAGACACCATTATCTGATAGTCCTCAAGGAACTGCTGATTGAAAGAGTTTGCGTCCCACACGAGATAGCTGTCTTTGCCTTTGATGCTTACCTTCGGCATTATGAGCCAGCGGTCGGCCTGGTCGGTGCCTTCGAGCCATGATGTTCCTGCCAGCATATATTCGCCGAACACGTTATGCGCTACGATGTTGAACAGACCCCATCCGTCTGCGTTAAACTCGTCGCCGGCTGACGGGTCTACGGTGCCGTTGTCCTCGGCGCGGAATGTGAAATCAGATGGTATCTCGCCGCTTTCAAAGTCCCAGAATTTCACTGGCTTGCTTACCGCGGTGAAGTCTTTTGTCAGCACGTTGTTGTCGGCGTTCTCGTCGTTGTCGTTTGCAACTTCCACCTTCAGCTTGTGGCTGCCGTCGCTCATGTCTGCCAGCAGGCCGCTGAACGTAACGGTTGTGGCGCTCTGAGCCTTCATGGCGATGGTGCTGTCTTTAACGGCCACGTCGTCGATGCTAACCGTTACTTTGGCGTCAAGGTCAGCCACGCCGCTGTTGGCCAGGTTGAATATCACGTCCTTGAGGTTGCTCTCGCGCACGAAGTCGTAAGGACTCTGCAGGTCGGAAACGGCAAGGTCGTTGAGGTTGCTTTCAACCTTCTCGAACGAAACGTCGTCAACGAGAATGAGGTTCTGGTTCTTGTCGCTGAACGCATAGAAGCCTAAATAGATGGTCTGCGCCTTGTCGAAATGAACAACGTTGACAGACTCCTCGTATTTGTTGTTCAGAATCGGGTTGAACTCCACAATCTTGTTGGTCATGGCCTCAGGCTTGGCCTCGTTGCCCCAGTATACGGCCATCTTCTCGGGATAAGAGTCGAGGTTTGAATACCAGAACTTCAGCACGTAATAGCCCGGTTCAACGTTTATCGGGTCGAGCATGGCCCAGTCGTCGCCGCTGTTGTTTGAGTCATAACCGTAAGCCAGACATCCGTTGCCGGTGTGCGCCATGTTGAAGAAACCTGATTCGATGCTTACGTCCCATGTGCCCTCGTCGTTGTTGAGGTTGTAGAAGGTGAAGTCCTGCGTGTTCTCCGAAGCCTCGAAGCCCATTGTGTAAGGAGCATTCATCGGTGCTTTGTGCCTTACCGAGGTGTAGCATGTGTCGTTCGTGTGGTCGAAGTCGTCGGGATGAGTGGCCCATGCCTTTATTTCGTATGTGGTCAGCGGGGCAGAGAGGTCGGCTTTGGTCTTGAACGTATATTCAAGTGTCTCGCCGGCTGCGAGCGGCTCGCTTACAGTCTCGTTGGCAATCTCCTTGCCGTCAACGGCAAACGCTACGTCAAACCCGCTCAGGTTAGTGCGTCCGCTGTTCTTTATCGCCACCTTTACAGTCTCCTGTCCGAGGCCGTAGCCCGTGGCAGGGCTCAGTATCTCTGCAACTTTTATGTCTGTCGGGTTGGCAATAGGCTCAACCGTAACTGAGCAGAGATAAAGATAGTCCTTGTAAGCCGTAGATGTGGCGCGGAACGCTATGTGGAACGGCTCGCCGGCCTTGGCGTCAACAAGAAAATAGCCCGATTGCTCGTCTTTCTTTATATTGTCGTATGTAGCCTCCTTGCTGGTCATGTCTTCCACGGTGCCGCCCTTGCCCGAGTACACCTCCATGCTCTCGCCATACATGCTTCCGCTGAATGTGTATTTCACTATCAGCGTGCCGGTCTCGCTTGGCGTTATGGCAGGCGAAATCAGCCAGTCGTCGCCGTTGTTGAAGTAGTCGTACTTATAAGCCACTTTCGACGGGGTGCCTTCTTCGTTGAAGAGCCATGTGGCGCCGTCGCTGTTGGCATCAACAACGGTCCATGCGTTGAACTCGTCAACCGTCTCAAATGCTGTTGTATAGATTGCGTCTGCATGTGCAGAAACAACCGACAGCATAAGGAAAAGTAAAAACGTAGATATCTTCCTCATAATAATAATGTTGGGGCTCACTTGATAATAACGCCTGAACGCCCGCAAGGCTGATCCCCCTTTAACCTTACGAAAGTTGGCCTGATGAAATGTTTAGATTATAAATATAGTAAAAGAATCGTTATGTATGGTTGCAAAATGAAATACTTTAATTAAAATTAACTCAAAAATGAAAGCAAACAGAAGTTTGGTAGATAATATGTGATATATGGGACAAACAACGTGAGACATAAGACGGCGATAAAATGAAACAAAAAGACGGCCGAAAGCATGAATTGAAATAGATAAAACCGTCTATAGCTTAATGAAATATTATGGCTTGGTAACGTCGAAAAATACATCTCCTGTAATGTTCTGCGTTTGGTGTTTTTGATAAATAAATCAAACGGAGTTTGTAAACATTTATGACATTTTCCGTCCGTTTGACGCTCTCAGAATGGCGATGTCCGTCCTCAATCCAATTTTTACCTTGAAAATCGCCATATTTTGCCCATTTCTGTTAAGTCGTTGTCCTACAGATGTTTACGTGAAAATGCGATCAAAATAGCAATAGTTAAAAAACATTACTCTGCCGTTTACCACTCAAAAGTGGCCCATTTACGATGCGTTACCCATCGCTTTTCGCATCAAAAGCAACCGTTTTAGCAGTAAAAAACGATTATTTTAGCTCGGCTTTATGGAGTAAAGGTGAATAGAAGTTAATTAATCTGCCATATAGAGATTATTTCTTTAACTTTTATTAGAGTTTGATTTTCTAGATTGAAAAAATATTTTGTCATGATTGTTTACTGGGAAGTTGGTTCGTAATAATCATCGTGAACAGATATAAAAAATTCGAGATAGTTAATTTAAAGATTGTGTGTACTATCTCGAATTTTTATATAGTGAAAGTCTTTTAGCTATATTTTATTAATGATGTTATTCTTGTTCCGTTATTTTACTTTTTAGCAATTCAACCATTTCTTCCTCTAATTCTGCACATTCAAAGTCTTTCCAATTTTGTTGTGTCGATGTTCTTTCGGCCATTACTCTTAATTTGAGACTTCCTTTTTCTATTTGAGGTTTATAATTAGACTTTTTCGCTTCAGGGGCAATATTAGAAAATTGTGAGTTGATATTTCTTTGTAAAAGGCACAGATTGCCAAATCTGTCCACTTGGTCCCATTCGTCAAATGTTCCTTTTGAAGGATTCTGCGGATACCAGTGTTCAACAGAGTTTCTGAATTCAAATGTAAAGTCCTCATATTTTCTGTCTGAATTTTTATCTCTTTCCCAAATTAAGTAATCCAGATAGTTCAATATTATATGAGGAGTGTTTACCCCTAAATTCAGACAGTTGTCTATTTTGAAGAAGTTTTTAACTTCATCAATAGCTTCCTGTTCAATTATTTCGCTATATGCTGCAATGTGTTCATTAATTTTTCCGTCTTTGTTAAGACATACTTCTGTCAACCAAGAGAGTAATGATGTAATCCAGTGCATAACTTTAGGTGAGGTATATGACACACGCAAAGCCGACTCCAGCATGATATTAGTTTTACATCTGTTTCTGTTCGTCTTATCCCATTCGCCTGCTCTAGTGAATATAGAATTTTTAAAATATGGTTTCTTTTGTGAGCCTTGCCCTGATACATAAAGAGTTTTCAGACTCCATTCACCGTCATTACTGTTATTTGCGTATTCACGTTTAATGATATACTCGTCAAACAATATTCTTGTTTGTAAAAGACACATTGTAAAGTCACGGACAAATTTTTTCCTGTCGTTCTTTATCGGTTTGTCTTTCTGTATTCCATTTTCTATTACATTATTAAAACTGGTTATGAGCTTTTTGTCGTCTAACAAGTCATCCATAATCTTTTTATTTGGATTTTGGTGCGTTATTTCTTTTTTCCAAATAAAGACCTTTAATGCATGTAGCAGAAAATAAGGAAAGTTGATTATGCTCTCAAAACGCACTCTTTCATCATTTTCATTATATCCTTCTTCTTCCTCTGTTTTGAAGTCTTGGTCAATAATTTCTGATATCTTATGTGCTTGACTGTTCTGTTTCTTCCCTAATTGCGGAATAATCCTCATGCTGTAATTACGGAGCGTGTCAATAGGAATATCGTTCCAACTGTCTCCAAACAATTCTTTACGTACAACATTATTCTTGCTTATAAAGTGCATTTGTACATATCCGTCCATATCGCTGCATGCATCCCAAATTATGGAGAACATTTCTTTTTCCATTTCTGCGTTATCTCCCAAATAGTCCATAAGTTTTGCCTTTAGAATATCATGCTGTTCGAGCTGTTCGCCTCGTGTGTTCATTATTTCGAAATAGCGGTTCATGTCAGTGTTTTCAGGTACTTCTATTTGATAAAGAATAACACGTGACAGTTTTTCTATAAATTTATTTTTATCAAAATCCTCTCTTCCTATATTCTCTTTTAAAATTTTTATGCCGGTTTTTATATTGTCTTGCAACATTTCACCTTCCAAATCACCATCAGTTTCATTAATCACTTCATGAATATGTTCTAATGTGTAATTTGATTTCTTACGGCATGCAAATGATAAAGAGTGTTTTGTATTAATGCCAAGACAATTTAATAAAAGATATAATGATGTCAGTCTTTGTTGGCCGTCGATTACTTCGAGCTTTTCGCCGGTATTGGAGACAATAAGTGAACCAATATAGTATTTTTCTCCTTCTTCAATATCATTGACGTCTTCAAGTAACTGTACAAGTTGTTTGTCTTCCCATGCATAGGCTCTTTGATAAAGTGGAATGATGAATTGTAATTCGCCGTCGAATATATTTGTATTGTTCTTTAAATCAAGAACTTTTAATTCCTTAACCTGATTTTTCATATTATAAAGTCTTTAGAATTTCATATAATGGTTTCCATTTTTTATCATTAGGAACATCATTTATTTTTATTTGCAATCCTGATATTTCAGTATGTTTCCTTGCATAGCAGATTTGTGAAAATATAGGTATGCTGTTTGTATAGCGTGCATTGTTCATATCTCCTATGGCGTATTTGTTGATGCTGTCAAATCCCAACGATACCATATCAAGCCTTAACGCAAATGCCCAACGGCATAACTTTTTTACAGCCATTGTATCAAAATTATGAAACCTGTCATAATAACACAACAAGGCGCAAAAGAATAAGTTGCGTGTATGCCTAAAACCGATACTGTCTTTTTTTACTTGGATGAACTCTTTTTCTTTGTCATCTGCATCTGGATTTTTTGTTATGGTGATGATTTTATATATTTCCTTGAAATCCTTATTGACACATATTTCCGTCTGTATATTGCTCAATAATTGTAAATAGTGGTCCACCATTTCAAAGAAATCATTGCCGGCTACAAAAGGTTCAGTAATCTGAAAATATGGTGTTGCCTTATTTACACGTTTTGCATAAGTGTAATCCGAAAATTCCGGAACACCTTTATATATGTCAATTTCTTTTGTCGTGAACGTTGTCGTCTTTCTTCCTCTTGACCAATTCCATATAGGAAACAGATAGTTGGCAAACAGTTCTCCTATTTTCTTGGTATCTTTAGCTTCCCATTTTGTTACGGCTGCTTCCATTTCGTATGGATACTTTTTCATTTCTCTTAAATGGAACGCTTTAAGTAAGTCATGTGGATCGAGAGCTTTGCCTCTGGTGTTTTGCGAGTCGAATAATTGAAATGCCTCAGAAACTTTGGTTACACTGAGGACAACAACTTCCAGTATATTTTTAAATGCATTAATAAAGTTGTCTTTAACCTTCTTTTCTTTTAAAGAGAACCATTCTTTTATATATTCAAAATTGTTGTGAATATTTATCTGAGAAGATTTATTGGCAAATGAAATATTGAATATGTCGCATGAAAAATTACTATCAATACATTTTCTTATTAAGGACAAAGATATTATTCTTTGCTGTCCGTCAACGATGTCGTAGCTTAGCCCGTTTGATTTATCGTGTAAGATTATAGTTCCAACTCGATATTTAAATTTAAAATTGTATTTTTGGTAATCGTTTATTGCATCTGAAATATCGTTCAGTAATGCGTCTATGTTTTGCGTTGTCCACTTATATGGCCTTTGATAATTAGGAATAACCAGAGGCATTTTTAGCAGATTGTCAACACTTAGAATTTTTGCCATGTTTTGTGTATTTTGTAAAAATGCAGGATAAATAATAATCATAAATCTTCAGGCATAGGGATGACAAGTATAGAGTCGCTGCACCGTATTCCATAAAATACGTCGCGAACACGGCCATGCTGTGGAATCAGAATGCCTTTCTCTATCAAATCTTTAATATCGCGCGCTGCTGTATCAGGCGATACCTTTACACGCTTTGCCCAGTTCTTGGTTGTCAGTTTACCAGGGTAACCGTCTAAATACATATTAAGAACTTCACGTTGTCTTTCAGACAGAATGGTTTCGGCATGGTTTTGCCAGAATATTGCCTTATTTAGGACTTTTGACAACGTTTCATCAGATTGCTCGACAGAACGGAGCAGGCAGTCAAGATACCAGACAATCCATTCTGTAATGTCACAATTTCCTTTTTGTGTTTCCTCCAGTATGTCATAATATTGTTTTTTGTCTTTGTTGATTTGATGCGATATACTGAAAAAACGCATTTTTGAGTCTTCTGCCTGTGAAAGTGCCATGTCGGCGATGGCTCGCCCGATTCGTCCGTTTCCGTCATCGAAGGGATGGATGCATACAAACCATAAATGGGCTATTGCCGATTTTACATAGCCGTTATGGGTATCTGAATTGAACCATTCAAGAAACAAATTCATCTCATCGCTTATTTTTTCAGGAGCAGGTGCAATATAATGCACCTTTTCACGGCCGAACATTCCTGATATAACTTTCATTTCTCCGCTTCGATATTTTGCCACGTCGATTTTCGTAGGGCCGCTCCAGCCTGTCGGGAACAGGCAGTTATGCCAGCCGAAGAGTCTTTCGTTGGTTAAAGGCTTGTTGAAATTAATGGTCGCATCAAGTGCCATTTCAACCACTCCGTCTATATAGCGGGAAGATTCTGTAGGATTCTGTATTTGTACTCCAAGTTTGCGGGCTACCGAAGAACGCACCTGTTCGTTGTTCAATTCAACTCCTTCAATTTCTGATGATGCAATGATGTCATGGGAGATTGATTCCACCACGGCAGACATCTTGTCGTTAAAGCCTATTAGGCTAAGACGCCCCATCAGATAGCCCACAGCCTTGTGAACTTTGTTTAGTTCCTCGCCAACACGTTCTTTGTTCCACGAAAAGTGGGGCCATTCTTTATGTTCATATATATACATAGGCAGAATTGTTTTTTGCAAATATACAGTTTTGCGGACAATTAACCGCATATTTTGCGGCTTGTTGTCCGCAAAGAACGATGATTTTAATGATTTAGTTATGTAAAATGTGATTTGTATCTGCTGTTTGTGCAATGTATCTTGTTGGTCTTTCATTGGATATTTACATTGCCTGGCATGGGTTTATGTATTTGTTATTGCCGCTTTTTGTGTGTTTGATGAAAACAAAAAATCCTGATTTCGTTTCGAAATCAGGATTCTGTTTGTTGAGAGTGGTACCACCAGGAATCGAACCGGGGACACAAGGATTTTCAGTCCTTTGCTCTACCAACTGAGCTATGGCACCATCATTATTGCTTGATTGCGGGTGCAAAGATATGCCTTTTTTGTTAATCATACAAATTTTTGAGCATTTTTTTTGAAAAAAATGCACGAGTTTCAAAAAAATGCTTTACCTTTGCACTCGCTTTTAAGGCATCGGGATTTAGCGCAGTTGGTAGCGCACTACGTTCGGGACGTAGGGGTCGCTGGTTCGAGTCCAGTAATCCCGACTAGAAGAGGTCAACAGGTTGGAGACAGCATGTTGGCCTCTTTTGGTTTTTGAAGCTTTATTAAAGTTGGATATTTGGACAAAAAGACACAATAATTATGTATGTTTGTATGCCCGTTGTATCATTACGGGGCATGGCTTGTGCTTTAAGTATGATGATTAAAATGCTGAAGCCGGTGGAGTGGGTGTCTTTATAATATAAAGTATGTCTTTGCCCGGACGGCAGTCGGTTTGCTGCGACAGGCATAACAGGGCTGACAGACTTATAAATAATATTGCAGGTTATGAAAATATCGGTTATTGGTGTCGGTGCCATGGGGGGAGCCATGGTGGAAGGCTTTGTCAAGTGCGGAATGTTGGCGGCAGCCGACATCACTGTTTCGGCTCCTCATGAAGCGACGCTCGAGCGCTTTAAAAGTCTCGGAGTTAATGTTACTACAGACAACAAAGCAGCGGCAGCTACAGGCGATGTGGTGTTTGTCGTGGTTAAGCCATGGCTGGCAGAGCAGGTGATAGGCGAGATAAAGTCAGCGATTGACTACAGCCGGCAGACCATAGTGTCGGTTATGGCCGGCGTAAGCGGCAGTCTGCTTAAGGAATGGCTTGGCGGAACAGACGGAAAGCTGCCCCGGCTGTTTATCGTGATACCCAACATAGCCATTGCCGTGAAAAGCTCGATGACGTTTATCGTTCCGGTAAATGCAGATGAAGAAGCCACGGCTGCAATGGCTGCCCTGTTTGACTCAACCGGATTGCAGATGGTTACGGAGGAGCGGCTGCTCGGAGCTGCCACTACGCTTGCATCGTGCGGCATAGCCTACGCCATGAGGTATGTCAGGGCTTCGACAGAAGGCGGCGTTGAACTCGGATTTAAGGCGCGTGACGCGCAGCGGATAGTGATGCAGACGATGAAGGGAGCCGTAGACTTGTTGCAGGAAAACGGCAATCATCCTGAAGTTGAGATAGACAAAGTTACTACGCCCGGAGGCATGACGATACGCGGACTTAACGAAATGGAGCATGCCGGATTTACGAGTTCTGTGATACGCGGGCTGAAAGCCGGAATGTCGAAATAAGACCGGAACTTCAAAATGAATTTCTGATAACAGTGAAACCTGTATATTAGATAAATTATAATGCAAGTTTTATCCGTAATTTACGGATTGTAGAATATTTCGCTATTTAAGTTTCTTATTTTTCAAATTTAATTGTTACTTTTGGCAAGTTATATTTGGAGCCTGTGCAAAGGTGAAGATAAGAAATGCTCATGGCGGATGCTATGCCAATGCCTCTGTCGGGATTAGCCGAAAGGCACTTGGCGCTTAGCCTTGTGAGTATGCGGCCGGTTTGCTCTTTGTGGGCGATGAGGCTGTGAACGTTGAATATTTTAAGGCAACAGAATCTGATTTGTTGAGCAGGTGTAAGACGATACGACATCTGCCATGCTTAATGTGCAGGCCTTCTGTCGCACTTTGCAGAATACAGGATTGCAAATCTGTTACACTGTCTGACGGAAAGTCAGACGTTTTTGTGAACTTTCAGGTATTAGGGAAATTTTTAATAAAAAGATATGAATACATTTATAAACGTAGAAGATATCGGCAATCTGCAGCAGGCACTTGCCGAAGCACAAGAAATAAAGAACGATCGCTTTAAATATCAGCATCTTGGCAAGAACAAGACGCTGATGATGATTTTCTTCAACAACAGTCTGCGCACACGACTCAGCACGCAGAAGGCAGCCATGAATCTTGGCATGAACGTGATAGTGCTCGACGTAAATGCCGGTGCGTGGAAGCTGGAGACAGAGCGCGGAGTAATCATGGATGGCGACAAGAGCGAGCACCTGCTCGAAGCCATTCCGGTGATGGGCTGCTATTGCGACCTTATCGGTGTGCGCTCGTTTGCAGGCCTGACCGACCGTGAGTATGATTATGCCGAAACCGTGCTCCATCAGTTTATCAAGTACAGCGGCCGTCCTGTGTTTGCCATGGAAACGGCAACGGTGCATCCTCTTCAGGCTTTTGCCGACCTTATAACCATTGAGGAGAACAAGACAAAAGCCCGTCCGAAGGTTGTTCTGTCATGGGCACCCCATTGCCGTGCATTGCCGCAGGCCGTTCCAAACTCGTTTGCGCAGTGGATGAACGCTGCCGACGTAGACTTTGTTGTCACTCATCCCGAGGGTTATGAACTCGATCCGAAGTTTGTTGGCAATGCCCGTGTTGAGTACGACCAGATGAAAGCCCTTGAAGGAGCCGACTTCGTTTATGCCAAAAACTGGAGCTGTCCCGGCGTGACCAGTCCGTCTGACTACGGCAAGATATTGAGCAAGGACATGTCGTGGACAATAGACGCGGCACACATGGCTGTTACAGATAACGGCAAGTTTATGCACTGTCTGCCCGTACGCCGCGGTCTTATCGTAACAGACGATGTGATAGAAAGTCCTAATTCGCTCGTCATTCCAGAAGCAGCCAATCGTGAGATCTCAGCTTCTGTGGTAATCAAGCGAATGCTCGAGTCATTATAGAATTCAACATTTTAAATCATATTTGCTAACGGAGAATGCAGGCCGATGATGACAAGTCGGGTCTGCATTCTTTATGGCTACAACCGAAAATAGTTCAGGCATTTATATATTAATACTCATTTTACTGAGTAAAAGGATATATTAAAAATAAAAATGGATAACATTGTCATACAGATGATCATACTCCTGCTGCTTGTAGTGGCGGGATTTGTTTCAAACAGATGCGGACTTATGGGCGGCGATTTCGACCGTAAGTTGTCAGGTTTTATTATCAACGTGTCGTGTCCCTGTCTTATCATATCGTCAGTGATGGGCGACGTTTTTCCCGACCGGGGCATGATATTGCCATTGCTCGGCGTAGGCATGATTACTTATGTACTGCTGTTTTTGATAGCCTATTTCCTTCCACGCTATTTTGTCCGCAAAGCCGACTATCGCGGAATGTATAGTTTTATGCTTATGTTTGCCAACGTTGGTTTTATCGGCTATCCCGTTGTGGCATCAATCTTTGGCAGCCAGGCCGTATTCTATGCCAGTCTGCTCAACATCCCCAACACACTTTTCATCTTTATTGTCGGTTTGTCGTTTGTCCTTGGAAGCACAGACGGACACAAGTTTAATGTCAGCACGCTGTATTGTCCGCCAATGGTGGCGTCTTATGTCTCGATAGTTATAGTGGCCCTTGGGCTTGATTCCATACCGAGGGTGGTGTCTGAGCCGTTTCATCTTTTGGGAGGCATCACCGTTCCGGGAGCGTTGCTTGTTATCGGTTCTTCGATGGCCCAGATGGATACCCGCCATATACTCGGCACAAGGTCGGTCTATGTCATGTCTGCCTTCCGTCTCTTGATAATCCCCGTGGCCATATATTTCCTGTTGCGCCTTTGCGGAGTAGACGAGACAATCAACCGCATCAACACCGTGCTTATTGGCATGCCGGTGGCCTCTTATGGCACGATGTTTTGCCTGAGATACGGACGCGATGAGAGCGAGATGGTTGAGGGCACGCTGATCACTACCATTCTTTCCGTTGTCACCATACCTTTGCTTACGCTGATATTTTGATGCGCAGATGTTGACCGGTGTGAATGAAATATTATGTCTTTGATATCAATTTTGTGATAAAAAAGCTGTTTTTGCGTATGCTTTAAATTTTAAAGCATTATTTTTGCGCCTAAAAAGAATATCTGCTTATGGAAAAATATGCTGTTCTGTCGGCCGTTGCCAGGGGAAATTTCTGGGAGCGGCTGTGCCATCTCTACATGAAGACGGGCGATTATGTTGATATGGAGAATCTTGAAAACCGCCATATCGTTTATGTTAAGGTGTTTCTTAGCGACATCCGCAACCAATATGCCGCTCTGCTCGAGTCGCAGCTGTGGCACGACTATCTTTCGCATGTGCCGTGTTCCGTGGTAGGGCAGGCTCCGCTTGACGGGTCGAAGGTTTCGCTTCTTGTATGCACGTCTGATGCTTCGTCGGCTTCTTCGTTTTGCAGTTTAAGGCTCTGCGGGACTGATATGGCCGGTAAGGATGCCTATGGGCAGGCTGTGGCTCTGTTCGAAAAGTTTGTCGGCTCGGCTCATCTTGCCGATGACGCTTCAGGAGTTGGCTGCCTGCGCGTGTGGCTTTATGTGGCTGATACTGACGGCTGTCTTGATGCCGTTGAGAAGGCACGCGACGACGTGTTCGGGCGTCATGGCATTGATGCCGGCAAATTGCGTATGGCGGTTACGGTTGTTGGCGGCGTAACACATGCCGACGGAGCCGTGGTGGCTCTCGACTATCTGTCGTTTGGTGGCGATGCCAAGGCTGTCGTTCCTCCTTGCTCTGATGAAGGCTCGGCAAAAGATGAGTCTGCCGCAGGCTATGGCTGTATAGACCTTGGCGTAGATTTAGGCAGCGGGTTGCGTGTTGACATCCCGCCGTTCGTACTTCCTTCTGCGACTGATGCCGACATGAGTCAGCTCGATGTGCGCCAGTATACCGGACAGATTCTTGGCGACATGGGCGTAAGGCTTAAGCGCTACGGTCTGACGATGAACAACGTAAGTTGCTTTGTGGCTTATCTTCGTGACTTTTCTGACTATACCGATGTCGACCGTCTGCTCTCCATGGCTTTCCCTTATGTGCCTCACGTCATTGTATGTGCCGACGGAGCCGGCGGCTGCTTGCCGGTGATGATAGAGTGTGTTGCCGAGAGGCCTGCCGAGGCCTGACACGGGGCCTATCTGTCATGTACAGCGACATTTACGTCTGTCACAATGTCTGTATATACGGAATATTTGTGAATAATCAATGATTTTTATTAAAACAAAGGCATTTGTCGCTTTTTTTGCTTATGTTTGCATAACATATTATGCCTGCTTTGCCGGGCATTTAAGAGTTAGGAGATAAAAAAGAAATCATAAAAACAACAAAACCGAAAAGAAAAAATGAACGAAGAAAGATTGTATGATCTCATACGCGAGAAAGAAAACATCGCGTCGGTAGCCTTCCCGTCGCTTATGCGCAAGGTTTACGTGTGGATGACTCTGGCCCTTGTCATAACAGGCTTTGTGGCTTATGGCGTGGCCTCAAGTCCCGGCATAATAACAGCCCTGGTGTCTAACAAACTGCTGTTCTGGGGCTTGTTCATAGCCGAGCTGGCTTTGGTATGGACTGTTTCGGCACGCATCAACCGCCTGTCGCTTACCACAGCCACACTGCTGTTTATCCTTTATTCTGCCCTCAACGGAGCCACGCTGTCGCTTATTCTGCTCGTATATACAATGCAGTCTATTGCCAGCGTATTCTTTATCACGGCCGGCACGTTTGCCGTTATGGCAGCCATAGGCTATTTCACCAAGGCCGACCTGTCTTCATTGGGCAAGATACTTATGATGGCTCTTATCGGTCTGATCATCGCCACTGTGGTCAACGCCTTCCTGCTTAAGAGCGGCGGCTTCAGTCTTATACTTAGCTACGTCGGCGTACTGATCTTTGTCGGTCTTACAGCCTACGACACTCAGAAGATAAAGCAGATGCTGATTATGGCAGACGATGTTAACGAGGAGACACAAAAGATAGCCCTTTTAGGCTCGCTTTCGCTCTATCTCGACTTTATCAACCTCTTCCTTTATCTGCTCAGGATATTCGGAAACAGCAGAGAATAAAAGATTCATCAGTTGCGCCTTTTGACGGTGCAAATTATAAGTGTTGAAGCAGGATGCAGTTGTGCATCCTGCTTTTTTGTTGAATATATATTCAGAAATATGTGAAAAATAGTTCTATTGGCGTATTTTTATACAAAATGTTTGTATATATACGTGAATGGTTGTATATTTGCAAACATAAATGAATAAATATACAGGCAAATGAAATCAAAGAACGGTAGATTACAGACTTTGCGTATGCTTATCTCAAGCCAGGAGCTTTGTTGTCAGGACGAGGTGCTCAAGGCTCTAGAGAAAGAAGGCTACAAGGTTACGCAGGCCACGTTGAGCCGCGACATGAAACAGCTTAAGGTGGCAAAGGCTACAAGTTTGAGCGGCAAATACTTCTATGTGCTGCCCAACGAGACGATGTATAAGCGCGTGTCGAGCCCTAAGACGGCTGCCGAGATGCTGCTTACGTCGGGATTTATGTCTATCAACTTTTCTGGCAACATGGGCGTTATTAGGACACGTCCGGGCTATGCCAGCAGTCTGGCTTACAACATCGACAACAGTGGCATACCATTGATATTGGGCACTATTGCCGGCGATGACACTATTTTTATTGTCATAAAAGACGGTGTGAGGCACGGAGACATTGTGGCTGAGCTGCGCAACGTCATTCCTGACATAAAATAAAGGTGGCAATAGATAATAAATAACAGAAACTTTTTAATATAAACAATGTATCAATGCCGGTTTCGTCCGGTCTTTCCCGTGCCTCATTTGGTTCGGGCAGGGACTTGACGTCCTTTACGGCAGAAACGTTACAATGATGAAAGAAATTGAAGTAATGGTGGCTGATGCGTCACATGAGAAATATGTTGACACCATTCTCGATACAATGGCGGCAGCCGCCAAAGTGCGCGGAACGGGTATTGCCAGCCGTAGCCATGAGTATCTGGCAACCAAGATGAGAGAAACCAAGGCCGTTATAGCCCTGTGTGACGGAAGGTTTGTCGGCTTCAGCTATATTGAGACATGGGGCAACAAGCATTATGTAACCACTTCGGGACTTATCGTTCATCCCGACTACAGGGGCATGGGCGTGTCGAAACGCATAAAGGACATGACCTTCACGCTGGCCCGTACACGCTGGCCTAAAGCCAAGATATTCAGCTTGACGAGCGGTTCGGCCGTGATGCGCATGAACACGCAGCTGGGCTATCTGCCCGTAACCTTTGCCGACCTTACAGACGACGAGGCATTCTGGCGCGGATGCGAGGGCTGCATCAACGTAGACGTGCTGAAGCGTACGGGCCGCCGCTACTGCATCTGCACCGGCATGCTTTACGACCCGGCCGAGCATGAGGGCGACAAAACTCCGATAGAGTTGCCCGCAAACGTTATTGAGAGAATTAAAAGAATTGGAAACTGATTAAAAAACATATTTGTTATGGCAGACAAGAAAAAAGTAGTTGTGGCATTCTCAGGTGGACTCGACACCTCTTACACAGTGATGAAACTATCGCACGACATGGGCTATGAGGTCTATGCTGCATGCGCCAACACTGGCGGATTCAGCGACGAGCAGCTCAGGCAGAACGAGGAAAACGCCTACAAACTGGGCGCAAAGGAGTATGTCACGCTCGATGTTACACACGAATATTATGAGAAAAGTCTGAAATATATGATCTTTGGCAATGTGCTCCGCAACAACTGTTATCCCATTTCAGTGTCGTCAGAGCGCATCTTCCAGGCCATTGCCATTGCACGCTACGCAAAGCAGATTGGTGCCGACGCCATTGCTCACGGCTCAACAGGAGCAGGCAACGACCAGATACGTTTCGACATGACGTTCCTCGTCATGGCTCCTGGCGTTGAGATTATCACGCTTACACGCGACAAGGCTCTGTCGCGCAAGGAAGAGGTCGACTATCTTAACGCTCACGGATATTTTGCCGACTTCACCAAACTGAAATACTCTTACAATGTTGGCATCTGGGGCACGAGCATCTGTGGCGGCGAGATTCTCGACTCGGCACAGGGACTGCCCGAAGAGGCTTACCTGAAGCACGTTACACGCAACGACGAGAGCGAGCTGCGCATAGAGTTCAAGAAGGGAGAAATTGTTGCCGTCAACGGTGAGAAATACGACGACAAGGTTAAGGCCATACAAAAGATTGAAGAGATTGGCGCTGCTTACGGCATAGGCCGCGACTGCAACGTTGGCGACACTATCATCGGCATAAAGGGTCGTGTAGGTTTTGAGGCTGCCGCTCCAAAACTGATAATAGAGGCTCACCGCATGCTCGAGAAATATACGTTGAGCAAGTGGCAGCAGTATTGGAAAGACCAGGTTGCCAACTGGTACGGAATGTTCCTGCACGAGAGTCAGTATCTTGAGCCTGTAATGCCCGACATCGAGGCTATGCTAACAAGCAGTCAGCGCAACGTGAACGGTACGGCCATACTGAAGCTCCGTCCGTTAGGCTTCGAGTGCGTAGGCGTTGATTCGCCCGACGATCTGCTTAAGTCAAAACTTGGCGAGTACGGCGAGATGCAGCACGGCTGGACAGCTGAAGAGGCCAAGGGCTTCATAAAGGTGCTGAGCACTCCACTGAGAGTTTATTACGGAATACACGAGGACGAGGAAAGATAACGGTATGATAGGCCGAAAATTATATTTGTCGGATAAAGACCGCAAGATTGCGGGCGTATGTGGCGGCTTGGCCGAATATTTCGGAATAGATTCTACCATTGTACGTATATTATGGGCTTTGGCCGTAATGGTGAGTTATGGCACAGGCTTCATTCTTTATCTCGTCTTTTGGCTTATCGTTCCACGAGAAAGAAATATACTTCCTTGAAAACTGCAATGATCAGGGTTGAGTGAATTTAGATAGAGTGAAAAGTGAACAATTCAAATGCTGAGTTGCTCTATAACGACAATAAAACTACAAAGCTATTGTTCTGTCGGATTTGTAATCCGACAGTATAAAGAATCAGGATCTGTGATCCGAAACTCATACCTATTAATAAAAAAGTAGGAAGTAGGCAAATTGAATTTAGCTTCACAGATTGTTGGCTCTTTATTTATAGCAACAAGGCATTTGACTTTAACTCCTAGCCAACTTGTTGGCGATAACTCCTCTAACTCCTTTAACTACTTTAAAATGATAAAAATCGGAATACTTGGTGCCGCCGGATACACCGGTGGCGAACTTATAAGATTATTGATAAATCATCCGCAGGCAGAGATTGTGTTTGCCAACAGCGAGAGCAACGCCGGCAATCCTGTTACTGATGTTCACGAAGGACTTTACGGCGACACGGATATGTGCTTCACGTCGGATATGCCGTTCGATAAGGTAGACGTTGTGTTCTTCTGTTTTGGTCACGGCAAGAGCCGTCAGTTTCTTCAGGAACACGACATACCGGCCAACGTCAAGATAATAGACCTCGCGCAGGACTTCCGTCTGGCTGAGCCGGGCAACGACTATGTTTATGGTCTGCCCGAAATCAACCGCGACAAGATAGCCAAGGCCAATCATGTGGCTAACCCGGGATGCTTTGCCACCTGCATACAGCTCGGTCTGTTGCCTGCCGCCGCCATGAAACTTATCAACGACGACGTGGCCGTTAACGCAATTACGGGCAGCACGGGCGCAGGACAGAAGCCCGGTGCGACAACGCATTTCAGCTGGCGCAACAACAACCTGAGCATATACAAGGCGTTCAGTCATCAGCACGTGCCCGAGATTAGGCAGAGCCTCACGCAGGTGCAAGGCTCGCTCGATGCCGCCATCGACTTCATCCCTTATCGCGGCGATTTCGCCCGTGGCATCTTCGCCACTTGCGTAGTGAAGACCGACGCTCCGGCAGATGAGATAATAGAGGGCTACAAGTCGTTCTACAAGGACGCCCCCTTCACTCATTATGTCGACAAGGCCATCGACCTGAAGCAGGTAGTAAACACCAACAAGTGTCTCGTTCACTGCGATAAATTCGGCAACAAGCTTCTCATCACTTCATGCATAGACAATCTCCTTAAAGGTGCCGTAGGCCAGGCCGTGCAGAACATGAACATCATGTTCGGCATTGACGAAACAGAAGGGCTAAGATTAAAACCAACGGCTTTTTAAGTGAAGAGTGAAGAACGAAGAGTGAAGAATTCAATTGTATAATTTATATAATGGCATGGGAACTAAAATAATAAACGAATATAACCGTAGCGATTCACCTTTACATCGGAAAAGTTATGAATTCTCGATACGTATTGTCAATATGGTGAAGTATATAAAATGTTCTGCCAAGGAATATGCGCTTACCAACCAGGTGCTTCGCTCTGGTACTGCCATAGGAGCGTTGGTAAGGGAAGCTGAATTCGCTCAAAGTTCTTCAGACTTCATAAATAGACTGTCAATAGCATTGAAAGAATGTAACGAAACTTTTTATTGGTTAAATCTTCTTAGAGATACTGATTTTATCAATGACAAGGAAGCCGAAAGTATGTTGCAAGACTGTAACGAACTGACTGCCATATTGGTGGCATCAGTAAAAACGGCAAAACAAAGAAATAATAAATAATATGGTGAAAAACGAGGTGAATCAATCATAACAAAGCAATTGAATTCTTCACTCTTCGTTCTTCACTCTTAACTTAAATAAAATGACTTTATTCGACGTTTATCCATTATTCGACATTAACATAGTAAAAGGTCGTGGCTGTTCTGTTTGGGACGACAAGGGACAGGAGTATCTCGACCTTTACGGCGGTCATGCCGTTATAAGCATCGGTCACTGCCATCCGCATTATGTAGAGAAACTCACTGAGCAGCTCAACGCTCTCGGCTTTTACAGCAACTCTGTTGTCAACGACCTTCAGCGTCAGCTTGCCGAAAGACTTGGCAAGGCGTGCGGCTACGACGACTATCAGCTGTTCCTGATCAACAGCGGAGCCGAGGCTAACGAGAATGCGCTGAAGCTGGCTTCGTTTAAGACGGGACGCACGCGTGTGCTGTCTGCCGCAAAGGCGTTCCACGGACGCACCTCGCTTGCCGTTGAAGCGACAGACAATCCTAAGATTATCGCGCCCATCAATGCCAACAATCACGTAACTTATCTGCCTCTTAACGACCTTGAGGCATGGGAGCGTGAATTGGCTAAGGGCGACGTCTGCGCCTGCATCATAGAGTGCATACAGGGTGTGGGCGGCATAAAGCTCGCCACAGAGGAGTTTGCCAAGGGACTTCAGGCTGCCTGCCGTAAGTATGGTGCCGTACTGATATGCGATGAGATACAGTGCGGTTATGGCCGTTCGGGCAAGTTCTTCGCGCATCAGTGGCTCGGCATACGTCCCGACATCATCACCGTAGCCAAAGGCATCGGCAACGGCTTCCCCATGGGTGCCGTGCTCATCTCGCCCGACTTCAAGCCCGAATACGGGCAGCTCGGAACAACGTTTGGCGGTAACCATCTGGCGTGTGTTGCAGCTCTTGCAGTGCTCGACGTTATTGAGAGCGAGCATCTTGTAGACAATGCGCATGAGACAGGCGAATACCTCATGACTAAGCTGAAAGAGTTACAGGCTACGGAGAAGCGCATCACCGACGTGCGTGGCCGTGGCCTCATGATAGGCATCGACCTCGACATGCCTCACAAGGCGCTGCGTCAGAATCTTGTTTACACACAGCACTGCTTCACGGGCTGTGCCTCAACAAACATTCTCCGTCTTCTTCCGCCCCTGTGCTTCACCAAATCCATGACCGACGATTTCATAGAGCGCCTCAAAAAGGCGTTCGCCGAGATTTAGGCTTAATGTGGATTTATGGTTAATCATTATAGTAATAAATGCTTCATCCTAGGGCAGCCGACATTCTCGGCCGCCCTTTTTTTTTGAAATAAAACAGTGCTGTATTTCATGCTGGAGTTAAAGTAGTTATCGCCAACAAGTTGGCTAGGAGTTAAAGTCAAATGCTTTGTTGCAATAAAGTAGTTCAGCAATTGGATTTTTCACTTTTCTCTTTTTACTTTCGTCAGAAAACTTATTGGTTTACGACTAAAAAACGGCCCACTTTTGCATCAAAAGTGGCCCATTTACGACCCGTAAACGATAGGTTAATGATTTGAAACCAATACACATGACTTTGCTTACAGTTACTCTTTAATCTGTATTCTTTTTGCGTTTATGTTAATCATAATCCACGATTTTCCTTTCAGTTTTTGGACCTTGTCAAAATTTATTCTACCTTTTGATGTCGCCAAATTTGATTTGATCTTAGCTGACTCACCATGTCAATGTTCTTAAATCTTTACATTGTGCTGATTTGCTGGCTTTGTAATGATTTGAAAATCAGTTTGTTGTAAACATCTAGCGTGATGTCTAGCGTGTTAAAATTTGCATTCTCTTTCAAGATGTGTTATCTTTGCAATAAGATAATCTGCATCTCGGCATAACATTCAAGCGAGCTTGATGCTTCTGCTCTCGATTTGTGTTATCTTTGCATAAGATAAGCTGCATCTCGGCATAACATTCAAGCAAGCTTGATGCTTCTGCTCTCGATTTGCGTTATCTTTGCATAAGATAATCTGCATCTCGGCATAACATTCAAGCCAGCTTGATGTTTCTGCTCTCGATTTGCATTATCTTTGCACAAGATAAGCGTCCGGCTACATAATATTATAACGTCAGCAAAAGTTGCTTTATGATTAAGCCGGATGGCGTAAGCAAAATAAATTAGGATAACAAACAAAAACATAAATATCATGAAAGATACACAGATTGAATTCAGGATTCGCGCCTATGGCCGCACAGAACTAGCCCAGCTTTATTGTCCCACACTGACTCCCGGTGCCGCCTACCGCAAGCTCCGTCAGTGGATAGCCCTAAGTCCCGGCCTCACCGCCCGTCTCGAGACGCTAGGCAGCGGCAAGTCGCGCACATGGACACCCGCCGAAGTAAAAGAGATTGTTGAGGCGTTGGGGGAGCCGTAAAAGAATAAAGTATCATATAAAATTACCGCATTGCAATTTTATTGATGTGTGGCTCGTCTGATATGTTTTCTTTGCCATTAGAAACAACTTTTTAAGGAAATGTTTTATAATCTGCAATAAAAAAAATAACTTTGCGATAAATTCAACCTTATATTGTAATAAGGTAATATAAAATCTGATTCAATCAGTTTTTAATGAGAATCGTAAAATTCAATTTTATGGAAAAAGACAATATCATTATATATAATACAGAAGATGGTAAAGCAAAGGTGATTTTGTATGCTAAAGACGGAAACGTTTGGATGAGTCAGAATCAGTTGGCTGAACTTTTTGCCACCTCTGTTTCAAATATAAGTATGCATATATCTAATATATTGAAAGATAATGAGTTACAGGAAAATTCAGTTGTTAAGAATTACTTAACAACTGCCACTGATGGTAAAAAATACAATGTAACATTTTATTCTCTAGATATGATATTGGCCATTGGATTTAGAGTAAGAAGTAAACGTGGAACACAATTTCGTATTTGGGCAAATCGGAATTTGAAAGAGTATATGGTCAAAGGGTTTGTCATGGACGATGACCGATTGAAGAATCCTGATGGACGACCTGATTATTTTGATGAATTGCTTGAGCGTATACGTGAAATACGAACAAGCGAAAAGCGCTTTTATCAGAAAATACGTGATTTACTTGCATTAAGTAGTGATTATGATAAAACGGATAAGGCCACACAGATGTTTTTTGCTGAAACGCAAAATAAGTTGCTTTATGCTGTTACGAAACAGACTGCTGCTGAAATAATTGTAAGTCGTGCGGATGCTTCACTACCTAATATGGCTTTGACTTCATGGAAAGGTAGTGTAGTACGTAAACAAGACATTTATATAGCAAAGAATTATCTTCGAAAAGATGAAATTGATTCATTGAACCGATTAACCGTATTATTCTTAGATTCAGCTGAATTGAGGGTAAAGGACCACAAAGATTTAACATTAAGTTTTTGGAGAAATAATGTTGATGCATTACTTACTTTCCAGAATAAAGATGTTCTGAAAAATGCGGGATCAATATCAAATAAAGAAATGGAGCAAATTGTAAATGCCGTGTATGAAGATTTTAATCAACGTAGAAAATCTTATGCTGCTTTTATAGAAGATAAAAAAGAAAATGATGAATTGAAGGCTTTGGAGTCTGAAATAAAAAAACGTAAAAAGGATAAGTCTGAATTAAATTAATGGTTATAAAGCATTAATTCTCAGTGTGATAAATTTATAACAATTTGCGCTAATTGTTTAATTTACAAAGAACTATATTTCGTTGAGTCCACATTACTTAAATTGAAATTATTATGCAAGACCGTAGACTATTATATAGACAATTTCAAGAGATCTTTCCAATAGAGAGCTTGAAGGACATGACATTGGATGAATATACAAATCTTGATAAAGCAAGTTCGTTCTGTTATTGGTTAGAATCTAAGACATCAGTATTGGGCTCTATCTGGGGTGGCTCTGCATACAAATTTGGAATATTCAAGTTTAATAATACTCCAACAGATAATAACTCAATGTATTCTCATGATGAAAGTTATTCTTGGTATAGCCGTTTGGGTAACACTGCTGAAGAGGCTTTCGCGCTAGTTAAGAATACTATTGTTGAAATTGCTCAATCTGCTCAACGGGCAGATTGGACTAAAATAGAAAATCTTGAAACGGAAAAAGTGTTATGGCCTGTAGCTATATGGAAAATAGCATTTCTTTATTCCGATGAACGACTTCTACCTATATACGATAAGGCTGGTTGGCTTGTTCCGTTGGCAGAACATTTTGGGCTGTCCACGGCAAATAAATCTTCCAGAGCAGAACTATATGAATACCTTTTGAGCCAAAAAGGCGATAAAGATTTGTATGCATTTTATGACGAATTGCTTAAAATAATGAGTATGAGGAAGAAAAAGGTTTGGCTTTATGCTCCTGGAGAAAATGCATGTATGTGGGATGAATGTAGGTTGTCAGAAACAATGCGGCTCGGTTGGGATATAGAAAATCTTTTAGACTTTGATACTCGTGATGAGTTGGCCAAAAGACTTCAAGAAGAATACGGCAATCAAACTTCATATAGAAACGATAGTCTTGCATTATGGCAATTTGCTCATGAAATAAATATTGGCGATATAGTTTATGTAAAGAAAGGTACAAATAAAATAATCGGGTGTGGCGTTGTTGAAAGTGAATACTATTTTGATGAAAACTTATCTACCTATCAACATTTAAGAAAGGTTAACTGGACACATACAGGGGAATGGGACTGTCCTCTTCGGAAGTTGCCATTAAAAACGTTGACTGATATTAGTAAAAACACAGATTTGATAAAAAGTTTAAATGATATGGTTGTTAATAATAACGTTGCCACATCATCAGAAGCAACATCCGGCCGTAATTATTGGTGGCTGGTTGCAAATCCAAAAATATGGAGTATCGCTAATATGCAAGTCGGAACAATTCAAGATTATACTTTGTATAATGATAATGGCAATCGCAGGCGTATCTTTCAGAACTTCCTTGACGCCAAAGAAGGTGATATGGTCATTGGATATGAGTCGACTCCGACAAAACAGATTGTGGCATTAGCTGAAATAGCCAAGCCAAATGATGGAAAATTAATATATATCCGCAAGACAGAGTCTTTGCCTGTTCCTATTGATTATTCAACAATCAAGAGTATTCCAGAATTGGCAGGTATGGAATACATGAAAAATCAGCAAGGATCTTTCTTTAAACTCAAAGAAGAGGAATACAACATCATAATGGATATAATCCGGGATGATAATCCTGTCAGGGCTGAGCAAAAGAATGATATTTATGATGAAGAAAGTTTCTTGAACGACGTATTTATAGATAAAAGTCAATATGCTCGTTTAAAATCATTGTTGCTTACTAAAAAGAATGTTATACTTCAAGGTGCCCCAGGTGTGGGTAAGACATTTGCCGCGAAAAGACTGGCTTATTCAATACTTGGCGAAGTTGATAAATCACATGTAGAGTTTGTACAATTTCATCAAAGTTATACTTATGAGGATTTTATCATGGGCTTTAGACCAAATGAAGAAGGCGGATTCTATCTGAAACGTGGGATATTTTATAATTTCTGCAAAAAGGCAAAAGCAGACCCTGACAGTAAGTATTTCTTTATTATAGACGAGATAAACCGTGGCAATTTAAGTAAGATATTTGGTGAACTCCTGATGTTAATAGAAAATGATTATCGTGGAGAGTCTATAAAACTTGCTTATAGTGATGAATTGTTTGACGTGCCACGTAATCTGTATATCATCGGTATGATGAATACGGCAGATAGAAGTCTTGCAATGATAGACTATGCCTTACGCCGCCGTTTCAGTTTCTTTGATATGATACCGGCCTTTCAGACAGAAGGCTTTAAAGCGTATCAGAAAAAGTTAGATAATAAACAGTTTGATAATATCATTGACGGCATAGTTAAATTAAATGAGGTTATAAGCAATGATGACTCTTTAGGACAAGGCTTCTGTATCGGTCATAGTTATTTCTGTAATCCGAAAGAGGTTAATATAGAATGGCTTCAGAATGTTATAAACTATGATATTCTGCCTATGCTTAAAGAATATTGGTTCGACGATATAAAGCAATATGAACAACAATCAGACATATTAAAAGCATTGCTGAAATGACAAACGATAAAGGAATTTTGATTCGTAATATATTCTATATGCTGACGTATGCTTTTCAAGAGTTGCGTAGGAATAATTACGAAAAGATTGCCGGGGAGGATTTCGACAACATATATGATTTGTTTGCTGAAATCCTTGCCTGTGGAATCTCTTATCAATTGAAACAGGGCCTTCATCGTGATTATGTTCAGTATAATGACACACTTTCCGCGCTTAAAGGGAAGCTGGATATAAATAGTACAATACGAAGTTTCATAAACCATAATAATAAACTTGGTTGTGAATTTGATGAACTTTCAGTTGATAATAAGTTTAATCAGATACTGAAAGCAACAGCCTATATATTGTTAAAGCATAAGGAAGTTAAACCTGCACGTAAGGCAGCACTGAAAAAACTGATGCCTTATTTTGCGGATGTCTCTGCGATTGAGATTATGAATATAAAATGGAATACGATGCGTTTCGACAGAAATTGCAAGACGTACAGAATGTTGATGTATATTTGTTATTTCGTAATTGATAACATGTTGCTTACAACAGAGAAAGGTGAATATATGATGAATACATTTTCTGACGAGCATATGTGCCGATTGTATGAGAAGTTTATTTTAGAGTATTTTAAACGGCACCATCCAGAGACAAAAGCAAGGGCAGCACAAATTGATTGGAACATCGACAAAGAAACCTCAACCGTTAGCATACTCCCAATTCTTCAAACAGACATCTTGCTCGAATTGAAAGGCAGAACCTTGATAATAGATGCTAAGTATTATGGCAAGACATGGCAGGAACACTATGGCAAGCTAACGGTACATTCTCATAATCTTAACCAAGTGTTTACATACGTTATGAATTATGACTGTAAATTGACCGGAAAGGTTGATGGTATGCTGTTATATGCTAAAACACAAGAAGAAGTGGTGCCTGATGGTAAGGTTAATTATAATACGGGTAATACCATTTATGTCAAGACTTTAGATTTAAATCAGAAATTTGAAGGTATTAAGGCCCAATTAGATAAACTTATAAGTTATTGTAGCACGGACTAGATTTGTGGCGTTCTTTGTGACATTTATACTACATATCATCCATTGACAGTGCCTTGTAGGATATGTCATACCCCTTGAACTCGCCAGTGGCACGCAGAAAAGCTGCTGCTTTTTGTTTCAGCACCTCTTTGTCAATTGTTTGCGGCTTTACGTTTTACTTCGAAAAAAGTAGCTTCATTGTTCAGTTCGTTCTCGGCCACAATGTCAATTTCATTTTTTATTTCTTTTGTTTCAAATTCCGAAACAGCCGTTTCCGAAATGGCTGTTTCGCCACTGCAAATATAGCGTATTTTCCTGTAATGATGTTATTCGGCTTTATACTTTTGTGAAAGTATAGCAAGTGGCGTGTCGTATTACGAGCAGGCGGACGGCTGAAATATTTATAATAGGTATTAGCTGAAAATCGAAAATTCTTAGTATGAACGCCAGTTTTTTATAAACATAGCCATGCTTTCTTATCCTTTACAACCAACAATCCTCTTAAACCTTTTGTAACCTGCAGCAATCTGCAAACGCGAAATTGGTTGTTGTATCTTTGCAATGTCGAAAGGAACAAGGCAGCACGGACATTAAAGCCACAGCCGGCAGGCGGAAATGAACGTAGCGGCAGTTCTGGAAGGCATGAGAGATAATAAACAAATAATGTATAACAACCAAAAAGAAAGGAAAGAAACATGATTAGGTATAAACTTTATCAGAACCGCAATTCAAACAGTAATACAAACGGTAAATGGTATGCACGCGCGGTGTGCGAGGAAACTTACGATACAGAGAAACTGGCGGCTCACATGTCATCACACAGTTCGCCGTTCTCGGCCGGTGTTATTCACGGCGTGCTGAAAGACATGATAGCATGTATCAAAGAACTCGTGATGGACGGCAAGAACGTTAAGCTGGATGACTTGGCCATATTCTCGGCAGGCCTTAGAACATTGCCGGCAAACAGTCCCGAAGAGTTTACCGCCTCTGCCAACATCGACAGCGTTCGTCTGAGAGCGCGCTCAACAGGAGTGTTCCGCTCATCAGTGCTGACACGTGAGGCAAAGACCAGGCAGTTCTCTCAGTATACGGTAGGTGAGGGCAGCGAAGTAGAGATGCCGTAATGCAGTAGAGTAAAGCTGCCATAAACATTAAGAAGCTTACTTTCATTGTGTTAACCCAAATCTGGAGTTATGATTCTACCGGTATTTCTGCCTTGTGTAGAGCTGATTTTCGTTTGATTTTTCGCAGGCACTTTTATAATTCATAATTAACAATTCATAATTACCAATTAGCTGGCGCTGAACTTCGTTTGCGCTTAGCACCTTGCGCCAAAAGAAACAAAAAGACGGATGGAAGCAGAAATACATAAAATGGATAAAACTATATGCAGTCTGATGATGATTTGGGTTTTATAACGTTGACGGGCATTGGTCATGCAGATTTAAGCAGGCCGATGTCTGTCAACTTTGTTAATAAAACGGAAGCATGTCGTGAAGTATATCTTATGACAGTCAGACATTTAGCTCCTGCCTTGGCAGCCCAGGGCTGTTTGTGCACCTGAATTTTTTATCGGTGCATTGATGTTGTTTACATCTATTTTTTATAAATTTGCCAATTGAAACACAGACAATTTTTATGATAAAGTTTAAGGATATAACAGAAGACGACAAGGAACTGATACAGAGTTTTACGCTTTGGGGCGAAAGACAAAACTGCGACCTGTCGTTCTCGAACCTGATAAGCTGGCGCTTTCTTTACAACACACAGTTTGCGATAGTGGACGACTATCTTGTGTTCCGTTTCTACATGGGCCATCATCTGGCTTACATGATGCCTGTGCCGCGGCCGAAGCGGCAAGAAGACGGTACTTTTAAGGTGGAGCCGTGTGACGAATGTTCGGTTAGCGTGATACGTGCCATACGCGACGACTCGATAGCCATGGGGCATCCGTTTCTGATGCTTGGCGTATGCAACTATATGCGCGACATCATTGAGGAGCATTTCCCCGACACGTTCGACATAAAGCCCGACCGCGACTTCAGCGACTATATTTACACTCGCGACAAACTGATAAATCTTTCGGGAAAGAAACTGCAGAGCAAGCGCAACCATATTAACAAGTTTAAGAGTCTTTATCCTGACTATAGTTATCGCGAGCTTACGCCCGACCTTATTCCGCAATGTCTCGAACTGGAACGGCAGTGGCGCCGCACGTCGAAAGACGACAACGGCGAAGTGCCCGATGAAGATTTGTCAGAGGAACTGCGCTCAATGACGCGGGCATTTAACCGATGGGATAGGCTGGGACTTGTTGGCGGAACAATATTCGTGGGCGACAAGCTTGTGGCCTTCACCTTCGGCTGCCCGATAAACCAGTGTACGTTTGACGTGTGCGTTGAGAAGGCCGACGTAAACTATGAAGGAGCGTTCACGATAATAAATCAGGAGTTTGTGAAGCATCTGCCCGAGCAGTATTATTACATCAACCGTGAGGAAGATATGGGCGACGAAGGACTGCGGCGCGCTAAACTGTCGTATAAGCCCGACATACTGCTTGAGAAGAACGTGATAATGGAGAAACATCCGCTGGCGGCATTTGAAGATCAGGACCGCATAAAGGAAGAAACGCGCGAGATATGGAAACAGGTGTTCAACGATCCAGACAAGTTTATCGACCTTTATTTCTCGCGTGTCTACCGCAGCGAGTATAACGTGTGCTGCCAGATAGACGGAAAGGTGGTGGCTGCGCTGCAGACATTGCCTTATACCATGCTTTATGACGGACGTGAGGTGAAGACTGTATATGTAAGCGGAGTGAGCACGCGGCCGGAATACCGCCGTCAGGACATAGGTAACAACCTGATGAGGCAGGCACATTTCCGTGTATATTACAGGGAAACAGTGTTTGCTTCTCTTATTCCTGCCGAAGAATGGTTATATGAATGGTATGAGAAGTGCGGATATGCCCGCGTGATGACATGTACGCCTCCGCCTGCTGATGCCATGGTTACGTCGTTTGAAGAGTTCGACCGCATTCAGCGCGCAAAGCGTTGTGTGCTTCTGCATGATGAAGATGGCTATGAGGTTATACGCGAAGACATACGCCTGGCAGGTGATGAATATCGTCCGCAGGCCAAAAACATTCAGGCCATGCTGCGCGTGATAAACGCCAAGAAGGCTCTGGAACTATATGCCGAACTGAATCCTGACAAAGATATGGTGCTGAGGGTTGAAGGCGATGGCGACATTCCGATGAATAATGCCTACTATGTAATAAAGAACGGGAAGGTGCGTCAGACGGATGAGCCTTACGCAGATGCCTTGAAGCTGACAATAAACGGCCTGGCAGAATTTCTGTTTGATGGCGTAGGGGCGGAAATGAACCTGATGCTGAATTAAGTTAAACCCAAATCAGTCATTAGACCGCATATAGCTTTATCTATTTCGTGTATTCATGCTTTCAGTCCGTATTTTTGTTTCTATTGGCGTCTTTTTGTTCGCTTTTTCTTGGCATAGCCCGCTATGCCTGCGAAAAATCTAACGAAAATCCGCTCAATATAAAGCAAAAATCCCGGCCGAATACTAATGCCAGATTTGGGTTAAAAGTGAAAAGATAAAAGTGAAAAATCCATTAGCTATCTTGCTTTAATGCAATGGCTAATGGATTCTTCACTTTTCACTTTTATCTTTTCACTTCTTAGAGTTTCGTTTTCAGCTCGTAAAGTTTTGTAGAGTTGCTGCCTTTGATGAGTATGCAGAAGTCTTCAGGCTTGTTCTCGTCAATGGCTTGCTTAACCTCTTCAACGTTGTTGAACTTGCGGAATGTACAGTCAGTAGATTTAAACTCATCTCCTACGAGCCACACCTGCTCGATATCTAAGGCTTTCAGCATGTCTGCAACCTTTTGATGTTCCTCGTCGCTCACTTCGCCAAGTTCCTTCATTGCGCCTATTATGGCCATCTTGTGGTCGGCCTTAATCTCTTTGAAGTTCTTCAGTGCGGCTTCCATGCTTGTCGGGTTGGCGTTGTATGCGTCGATAATCAGTTTGTTGCTTGCCGTAACCTCCAGTTCTGAGCGGTTGTTGGTAGGCACGTAGTTGGCAAGTGCATGGCATATTTGCTCTTCTGTAACGTCGAAATAAAGACCTATACATGCCGCAGCGAGCATGTTGTATATGTTGTAGCTGCCAATCATGTGTGTCCTTACCTCGTTCCACTGGGCTTTGCCGTGGCGCCATCTGAAGTTGAGGAACGGGTCGCAAGACAGGAACTCTCCGCATACGCTAAGTTCATCGCTGTCTGTGGTGCCGTATTTTATAAGGCTCAGTCCGCTTGAAATCTTCAGCAGATGTTCGTTGTCGTTGTGTATAAACACTTTGCCGTTGTGCTCGCGCAGATAGTCGTAGAGCTCGCCCTTGGTGCGTATCACTCCCTCAAACGAGCCGAAACCTTTAAGGTGAGCCTTGCCCACGTTGGTTATTATGCCGTAGTCAGGCTCGACGATGTTGACCAAAGTCTTGATTTCGCCCGGATGGTTGGCTCCCATCTCTATCACTGCAATATCGTTTTCGGCCGTCAGGCGCAGCAGCGTCTTAGGCACGCCGATGTGGTTGTTGAAATTGCCCTGAGTGTAGAGCACATTATATTTTTCGGCCAATACGGTTGCCACGAGTTCCTTTGTTGTTGTCTTGCCGTTGGTGCCGGTTATTCCAATGATTTTAGTTCCTAGTTTGCGGCGGTGGTAGTTGCCCAGCTGTTGCAGCGTGGTCAGACAGTCGTCAGTAAGAATATACCTGCTGTCGCCTTCAACGGCAAACTCTTTTTCGTCGATAACGGCATACGAGCAGCCCTGTTCGAGAGCCTTGGCTGCAAAGGCGTTGCCGTTGAACGATTCGCCTTTCAGCGCAAAGAAAATAGAACCTTTAGGGCAGTCGCGGCTGTCGGTGGTAACCTGCGGATGCTCGGTGAAGATTCTGTATAATTCTGATATGTCCATGTGTGATAGTTTTATTGGGTGCAAAAGTACATCAAAAAATCGTACCATGACAATTTTGCGGCCAAATAATAATCTGTTCTGCACATATTTTCTTACCTTTGTGATTCTGTTGATACAGAAAAAATTATTGATGAAACAAAAGATATATTGTTATAAATGCTAATCTGAAACTTTTTGAATAAAATGAAATACGTAAACGAAACGGTGCGCCGCCAGGACCGCCTGCTCAGCGAAGAGCGTGCCTTGCAGCTTATTAGAGACAGCGAATATGGAGTGTTGTCCATGGTCGATGCTGACGGTGGAGCCTATGGCCTGCCGCTGAATTATGTTTGGGACGGCGAACACAGTCTTTATATACATTGTGCTCCTGAAGGAAAGAAACTCAGGGCCTTGGCGCACAATCAGGATGCGTCGTTCTGCATAGTTGGCCATACTAATCTGTTGCCGTCTCGCTTCACTACCGAATATGAAAGCGTGGTTATGAAGTGTAATGCCGTAATTGTGCTTGATGATGAAGAAAAGAGGCACGCACTGCAACTGCTGATAGACAAACTGGCCCCTGAATATAAAGAAGCCGGAATTAAGGCCGCTGAAAAATCGTTTCATCGTGTAGGCATAATACGTCTTGACATAATTGAGTTCAGCGGCAAGTGTAAGGCTGTTCCGTCGGCTCATTGAGGTTTAAGCCCAAATCAGGCGTCTTGGATATAAATATATTTTCCGACTTGTTTTTATTCTTTATAAAAAACGTCAAAAATATAAAGAGTCTCAATATTTATGAGTATTTTTGCCATCTGTTGAGATTAATTTTATTCTTTAATTTATATTGTGAAAAGCTTTATTCCATATATATTGAACGTTAACGGGCAACTGATTGATTTGTCTGAGCCTTGTGTTATGGGCATTCTCAATGCCACTCCCGATTCTTTTTATGCCGGCAGCCGCAAGCAGACTGAGGCTGAGATTGCTGCAAGGGCCGACCAGATAATGGCCGAAGGCGGCAAGATTATCGACGTAGGGGCTTTCTCTACGCGTCCCGGTGCGGCTCATGTTACTGAGGAAGAAGAAATGGAGCGCATGCGCATGGCATTGAAAGCCGTAAGAAGCGTGCAGCCCGATGCCCCCGTTTCTGTCGACACGTTCAGACCCGAAGTGGCCCGCATGGCTGTTGAAGAGTTTGGGGCTGGCATAATAAATGATGTATCTGAAGGCAACGTCAATGGTGCTTTCGGCGGCAGCGAGGCTTATACGGCAGGCGATGAGGTCGGCGAAGGCGGATGTGAGTGTCCAGAGATGTTCAGGATGGTGGCCCGTCTTGGCGTGCCTTACATACTCATGTCGGTCAAGCCCGACATAATGAGCATGATGAAGGCTTTTGCTCATGAAGTGCAGACGCTCCATTCTCTTGGTGTTAAGGACGTGATTCTCGACCCTGGCTTCGGCTTCGGCAAGACGCTTGAGCAGAATTATGAACTGCTTGCCTCTTTGGGAAAGTTGCGCGAGTTTAATCTTCCGCTGCTTGTCGGCGTGTCGCGCAAGTCGATGATTGCGCGCCTGCTCGGCACTGATGCTGATCATTCGCTCAACGGCACATCAGTTGTCAACACCATTGCCATGATTAATTCGGGTGCGTCAATTCTGAGAGTACACGACGTAAAGCCGTGTGTTGAGGCTGTTACTATTGTAAAAGAAGTATTTAAGTATGTTTGAATTTGGCATAAAAGATTTTGTCGATATATTTTGCGTGGCCCTGATGCTGTATTATATTTACAGACTGATGAAGGAGTCGCGCTCGCTCAACGTGTTTATCGGCATCATGGTGTTCATCGTTGTCTGGCTGTTCGTGAGTCAGATCCTTGAGATGCGCCTGCTCGGAAGCATTATGGACAAGCTGGTAAGCGTGGGTGTCATTGCCATAATAATATTGTTTCAGGAAGAAATACGCAAGTTCTTGTATAATCTTGGTGCGCACCGCCGCGTGAACGGAATAATAAGGCTCTTTGTCTCGGGCGACAATAAGGATAAGGTGGACATGGAGTCGATAATGCCTGTCGTGATGGCTTGCATGAACATGGGCAAGGCGCGCATCGGAGCGCTCATTGTCATCGAGCGCATATCGTCGCTCGACGATATCGTTGAAACCGGCGACATCATCGACGCAAACATAAACCAGCGACTTATAGAGAACATCTTCTTCAAGAATTCGCCTCTGCACGATGGTGCGATGGTCATATCAAAGAAGCGTATCAGGGCTGCGGGATGTATCCTTCCTGTGAGCCACAGCATAGATATCCCGAAGGAACTCGGACTGCGCCACCGTGCTGCAATGGGCATATCGCAGGACAGCGATGCCATAGCCATTGTCGTGTCAGAAGAGACCGGGCGCATTTCTGTGGCCATAAAGGGACAGTTCCACCTGCGCTTGTCGGCCGAACAGCTTGAGAGCATACTTACACGTGAACTTGACTTCTGATGCATGACGTCATGGCTTGTGCCTTTCCGGCATCCATGCCATGACGTCATGATTCATTTAACTACAGCCGTAATCAGTATTCAGCAGGCAGTAGTTTTATGTTGATTGTATTTCCGCTTTTTATTTTCTTGGTCATAGCGGACTGTTAATGGAAAGACAAACAATACTACAATAGAAAACAAGAAGACGGCAGAATACACCGATATGCTTATATAACATTTAGAACATATCTTGCCTGCTGATTTTGCTTTGTTTTATTTTATTCCTTTTATCTTGTTGATGCCGACAGTTTCCTTCGGGTTTCACATTGAAACAGATTTCATTCCCATATATTCTTCATGTTCTTTTTGTCTCTTTCCTGATGACAAATTGTTTTTGTTTTCAATAATATGTATTACAAAAAGTATAAAATATTGTTTATTTAGTTAATAAAAGTAATTTTTATCTTGAAAATAATTAAAAAATGAAATTGTAACGCTTTTTTAATGCCTCGTATTTTTGTTTCTGAAAATAAAGAACTATATTTGTGAAGTCTCAATTTATAGTTTGTTATCATGATAGATTTTAAAAATTTCTCAGCTATTCAGACTTGTCTCGACGAGTATATGTCGCTTGCAGGCAAGAATGAAATTAACGACATGGAAGCCAACCGTGAGTTGGCCCGTGCCGGTTTGTTAGACGATTCTCTTCCAAATCCGGGCAAGCCATTAAGAATGCTGCTCGCCGGTTTGAGAGATGCTAATCTTTTGCCTCAGAATATTAGGCAGATATACGGAACATGGGTTATCCGGCTGTCTACGACGATAGCCAAATGTCCGCTTGTCAACCAGTTTCAGTATTGCTGAAAGTCAGCAGCTGCAGGCTTGCCGGAAAAGATTAAATAACTGATTTTCAATGCACCTCATGGCATGTAAAAAGGCTGTGGAGTGTATTGAATTTATATGTGTCTTATGGCTGTTTTGGTTTAACGGTTGTTTACTTTACACGCTTATTGGCGTTAAATAATGCTAATGACATTCAACTTTAGCGCAACTTATCCGTCTTATACGTAAATTTGCAACAAATTATAACCTAAAAATAAACGAAAATTTATGATGAAGAAGAATTTATTGATTGTATCATTGGTTGCAGGATGCTTCATGGTGAGCAGCTGCGTAAGTAAAAAGGACTTGGAAAACTGCCAGCTTGAGAACAAGGAACTGACAAATAAATATCAGGAAACACAAGGCAAACTCTCTGACGCTAACTCTGAACTTGCTGCAAGCAAGGTGCGCGTTACAAGTCTTGAGGAGCAGCTCGCTCAGACTAAGAGCGCATATGAGGCACTGCAGAGCTCGCTCGACAAGAGCCTTACTGCAAGCAACCAGACAACTGTGAACATCTCTAAGCTGGTTGACCAGATCAACGAGTCAAACCAGTACATCCGTCACCTCGTTGAGGTTAAGAGCAAGAGCGACTCTCTGAACCTTATCCTCACAAACAACCTTACACGCTCGCTCAGCAAGGAAGAGCTGAAAGAGGTTGACGTTCAGGTGCTCAAGGGTGTTGTTTACATCTCTCTTGCCGACAACATGCTCTACAAGAGCGGAAGCTACGAGATCAACGACCGTGCTGCCGAGACTTTGAGCAAGATTGCAAAGATCATCAAGGACTATAAGGACTATGATGTGCTCATCGAGGGTAACACTGACAATGTGCCTGTAAACACATCTTCAGCTGCGATGAAGAACATCCGCAACAACTGGGATTTGTCTTGTCTCCGTGCATCAAGCGTTGTTCAGGCTCTTATCAATCAGTATGGCGTAGAGCCGAAGCGTCTAACTGCTGGTGGACGTGGCGAGTTCAACCCTGTTACATCTAACGATACTGAGGTTGGCAAGCAGCGCAACCGCCGCACTCAGATTATCATCACTCCGAAACTCGACCAGTTCATGGACCTTATCGACAAGGCTCCCGAGAGTGCTGAATAATCAGAACATTAGAACTTAGATAATATAATCATAAGGTCGGACATACGGCAGGCGCCGTTTGTCTGGCCTTTTTTCATAATATTAAATATGATGCGACCTGAAGATAGATTTGTGTTTAAGACTTTTCTATATATTTTTTATCGGGATTATGCTTGTTTTATGTTTTGGGAGTGTGTCATGTGGAGATAATTCTTATCGTTTCATTATTTTCAATTGATGCCTGTAAAATATTAAAAACATTTAAACTGCAAAATGACAGATACTTGAATTGATTTTTAGTGTATAAAAGTTTATCTTTTTGATAGAAATATTAAGCGTAAGTTTTAACAGAATTTTTATTGCGAATTCGTCAATTTTATGCAATATTTTATCTGATTAATCTTAAAAACTCTTTATTTCTTTTTGCTCAAAAATCTTTTAGCGGACACTAATAATTATTTCTTAATAGTTCCGTTTCGTTCAATAATTATTGTTATATTTTTAATCAAAAATAATTAAGAGTCATTATACAGCTTGTAAATATTATGAAAATTCTGTATAAGAGTTCAATGGATTCAAAAATAAACTATAATTTTGTTCGTGGAAAACAGAAGATAGTGTTTATTATTATAAAATTACGATATTTACACCCAATTACAATTATTTGTCTAACTTGTATTAAATGTTACTTATGAAGTTATGGTAAAACAAATTACGATTAAAAATAATATTTATAAATCTGCTTTTAGGGGAACACCAATAAAAGTGCCAACTTTTATTGAATATGGTATTACTGAATCCGATTTTAAAAATAAGATTGAGTATGACAGTTTGATGAGTAATTATGAAAAAAAAATTGAAGATATCTCTTTTGTAAAAATTCCAATAGCTATTGGAATAATTATTTTTATTATGGAAATAGGCTATATTATTTCTCTAAATACGCATGATTTTCTTCATTCTTTAGCTGAAGCCAATTTTATTTATATAATTGGATATACAATATCTTTTATTATAATTGCATATCCTGCAGTGTTGCTTCAAGGTACTATTATTTGCATGCCAATACCTAATAAACTATTAATTAGTATTTCAAAGTGTTTTTTAGAAAAACCTAGACAAATTGCAAAGCATAAAGAAGCAGAAGAATATCAGAAAGCAATAATAAAATTTGATAGTTCCGCCTCTTTGTTAAAAAATAAATATTATAATATTGAACACTATAATTACAACTTGCATGAATATGGATGTGATATATTAAATGAATTTATTGAAAAAATTATTAAGTTCACAAACATGCAAAATGACATTATAAAAAAAGAAAATCTAAGACAATATGAACAATATTGGTATGATTTAGATCCATTTGAGTTTGAAAATGAAGTTGCTCATTGGTTTTCTTTGAAAGGATATAAGGCTACAGTGACAAAAAAAACGGGAGATCAAGGTATTGATATAATTATAAATAAAGATAATTATATTGGATATGTACAATGCAAAAGATATACAATTTCACTGCTGTCCAAAGAAAATATCTTAGACATGATTTAAATTAATCGTTTACAAT
>OLRN01000128.1_pt1 | contig 78804 bp, 61 predicted proteins | sample 1673001 | NCBI WGS metagenome assembly OLRN01 (sample SAMEA3136745, study PRJEB25190) | human gut metagenome | biome: human gut; feature: human-associated habitat; material: faeces | place: Austria | collected 2013 | reverse complement strand
TTGCTAAAAGTTTATTTCTCAATCAGTTAAGTCTAACTGACAAAAATCTAAAATAAATTGCTTGGATATTCTATAAGCATTAGTATAATTGAATGTGTATATTGTCCGTACCTCCTTTTTAAGAAAATGCTGAAGTATATAATGTGCAGGTGTAGCACGTTTTGTCCGTCCTATTGAATCATTCATTTGTTTAACAAAATCATCCTCTTGCTTAATAAGATACTCATTTAAAGCGTTAGATAGTACGTAAAAATCTTGTTTGGCTTTTAGAATTTTATCTTTGGTTAGACCAGTACTTTTACAGGCATAATTTGCCAATAGTTCTTCTAAATCAAACCAGGTATCTACTTGATTTTTATGTGAATTCAAAAAGTAAGGCAATGTGTCATCTTCGTATGATTTTACATCTTTGAATGGCCAATCAGGACTATCTGCAAATTGAGAATATTTAGTTTGAATACCCAAATCCAAATCAAAACCATTACCAAGAATCAGAACAGACCGAGGTATGTGATTTTCTATAGGATTCCATTTTACACCAGAATCATAAGCATTGATTTCTGGCATTGGTATTGAAACTTTTGACATATTTATATTGGAGAGAATATTATCCATATAGTTTTTACATTTGAATGATATTTTTACTCATTACAATTGCTGTCTCATAATATTTGTCAGACGAACGAGGTCTAGCAACGGCATTCTTTTTGTCAAGTTCAATATTTATAACTTCATCTACAGACAAACCAACCGATTCAGCAATTTCAACAAAAATATTATCACATTCTACTTTATAAAGAATTTCTTTAGTCTTATTGCTGTAGAATATTGATTCTTTTCCAATTATATAAATAATTTTACCATCATCTTTTATGGAACGTTTGTCTTCGCTCAAGGACTTCTTTAATGAATGATAATATGCAACAATAGGTACTGCTTTTATGCTCCTTAATTCATCATTTGCTAACCACTTATAAAGTTCTATAACAGAATCCGGCAACCCTGCTAAATCAGTATTATTTTGACATTTCATGGAGCCTACACTATTCTGTAATATTTGCTCTTTATTATCAAGAAGTCCTAATGCTTTTAGAGAAATCATTTTACCAACGAGATAATCTTCTCTGCCAGAAGAAGCTGGAAGATATGGTGGTGATGTTACTATAATATCACAGGAACCATCTATACAATTACGATTTGTTGCATCACCTAAATACACAGAAGGAGTAGGCATTGTTAATTTATATAACTCCTTAAGATTCTCAACAGTTTTGAGGGCTTCAATAGATGACTTCATATTACCCTTAATAAGACTCTGTATTGAGGTTTTTGCTATTTCGAGAGCAAAGCGACCACTTCCAGTTCCCATCATTCGGATATTGAATTTACGTGTAAGAGCATCACTTAATGCTATTTGATTAAGTTGCTTATAAAAACCGATTTCATTATTTATAAGACTTAATTCCTTTGAAATCTCATTTTCAAAATCATACATATCATTCAATGTATCCCATCGAACAAATTTCTTTTGAATTTCATCAGGAAATGTGTATTCAAAAACCTGTTTTGGCTTCTGAAAAGTTCCCAATGAAGTACATAAATCATTAATAGATGTATTCAGGGCATTACTCTTTATTTCAGAAATGAAACATGATAAAGGATCGATATCATAACCAAACGAATCAAAGCCCAACATGCTACTTTCAACAAGTGTTGTACCAGAACCAACATAAGGGTCACAAACAGTAATACTTTCTTTACTTAAATCTAAATTAGAAACTATTAGTGACCGGACAAAACGAGGAAAAAATTTTGCTTTATATTTATGATAAGAGTGTACATGTGGGGAGGAGGTATTTGTTCGAGTTATACCCTTTATAGCAGTCTTTGAAATAAGACTCTTACCTGAGAGAATTTCAACAATAGCCTTTGCTGTGAAAATTTCTGATTGTCCACTATACGAAAGCATCTCAGACATTGCCATTAATGGAACCGTACATGTCGCATTGTTAACTTTTAAAGAATAAGAATCAGACAAAACACTTTCATCCTCAGACCATATTTCTTGAATAAATGAAAGGAGAATAGCCATTCTTTTTAGTGAAGTTTTAGGACTTTCTGCCACATATCCAATTACACCTGATTCTTTTGTATATGACACTTTTTGAGCATTTGGCACATAATTAGGTATTTTTTCAATGTCCTCCTTTAATATTTCTTCAACTTTTCCAAAAAGGTGACAAACTTCCCTTTTAGCCAATTGTATATCACTTTCAAGTGCGATGTTATGTCTTAACTTTAAATAATAAATCATTTTGTTATCATTCTAAGATTGTCAGAAAGCCACTTATCACGTATATAATTATCCGTAAAGGTTATAATTCCATCAAACAAATTATACAGCGGTAATTCAGGATCAAGATCTTTTGCAAAGTTTACATCTTTATCAGAGCTTATAGTCCAGATTAAATCCTTAATAGGTTTAAGATAAACATTAAAATGACGTGCAGGATGGATGTTTGACAAAATTCCAACCTTACAGTCCCAATTACTTTCTTTTAGTTTACCTTCTGCACCAAGTTTTAGAACTTGATAAATCCCCTTTTTTATGTCATCCGTTCTATCCATCCCAACACTTGTTTTTTCATCACTTATGCACGTAACTCCACCCGTCCATGAGGATGGTAATTTAGAAGGTTTGCCACAAGCATTAGTCAACCAAAAAATGTTTTCTGATTCATCTTTATTACAATAAGCATTGAATGAAACAAACCAATAATTTAGATAATCTTGAATAAAGATTTCATTGTCAAGAAGTGTGTTAATACCAATGTAGGCAAATAATTCATCATCACTAGACTTCTTTTCTCCTATACCATAATATTTTACATTCCACGTTCCGTTTTCTTTTATAGGCAACATAATATCAATATTACGATGAATAACATATGGATTATTAATCGACTGGTGATTTAAAAATACAATATTCCCTTCATTATCATAAGTCGTCAATGGCTCACACTCCATGGCTAATGCCATTGTTAATAATGGAGACGATTTAATTTCGCCAAGAAACACTTTTCTTTCTCTCGGATTATAGAAAATGGCATCAGCTGGTTCAGTAGCCTTAAGTACTTCAATATTCTTTCCGAATCGTTTAAATAATTCTCTATAAAAAAGCAGCAAAATTCTGGTTGTTGCCTGACCTATTTTTGCAGATGTAGGTTTACTTGACTTATGAAACACAAATTCGCCTTTTAACGCATGCTCTGGACAACAATTAACGAATGGTAGAATAAGTTTTGGCTTTTTCAAATCGCAATACAACCATCCAGTATTAGTTATATTTGTGTAATATACACTCGAAATAGCTAAATCATAGAATGCAGCTACTATTATACCTAAATCAACGTTTGTTTTAATATGTAATTCAATAGCTTTATCGATTAGTTTCTGAATGAGCTCATCTTCTTCTTTATTGAATGCGGCTATTGCTGTACTTTTTTTAAGAATTTTATCAATCCAGTTCATATTTAGACTATCTTGTTTACTACATTCGATAATGAATGTTTTATTATCATATATTTCATTTTTTTATCGACCACAAAAGATCTTTTACATCTACATCAAGTGCTTTTGCGATGGCCACCAATGTTTCTAAATTAGGTTGCAGGGTGTTAGTACACCATTTTGAAACAGTAGCAGGATCTTTTCCTACCTGTTCAGATAACCATTTATTAGTGCGTTTCTTTTCTGCAAGCACCACTTTAAGACGATTTATATCCTGTGCCATTATATTAAGTTTATCAATTATTTCTATTACTACTCAGCTTCATCATATTCTTTCCACATCTCCTCAAGACATCTATCACTAAGTACACCTTTCTCATACATATATTCAGTTAAATCTTCCATCAAATAACGGAAACTGAATGTGTGAAGAACATCGTATGATGGTACAATATAATCATGTAAGATTCCCGAATGCTTCAGACGGTCAAATATGTCCTGCTGCGGTAATTTTAGCAAAACGGAAAGCTCGCTTATACAAAATTCCACAAAATCAAGAACTTTATCGTCCTTTATATCTTGCTTTACTTCTAACATACAAGTACAAATCTCACTTTTATAGCTTAACTAAAAGCAAAAGTAGTAAGAATCTATGAGAATAAAGAATGTTTTGTTGATTTACTTAGATATTTCTTAAAAAGTATCTCAAAAGATTGAACAATAGTACAATTATTTGGCGTTTTTTGTGTACATCATGGAATTTTTGTACCTTGAAAGAAAAATATGGCATTATTCAGAGAATATAAGAACCATCAAGACCCATTTGTCAGGGAAAGGGCTAGCAATTGGGCTGTAGCTATCGGACTGCAACGTGTGGATGGACTTAATGTATCTGACTTTCTAATTCAAGTTGCTCGTCAAGAAATTGAAGGAAAAATCACGATGGATGAAGTTCTGACGATGATTGAAGAGCATTACGCACATATGAATTCCAATCGTTCTTCTTATGAAATTGTACCGCCTGATTCGGAGGAGAGTAAAAGAATAGCAGAGTATAACAAAGCCAGGCGACCAGAATTGTATAAATAACTGTTTTTTGTTTTCATGAAATTACTGAAACAGGCCGTTTCAGTAATTTCAAATTTTCGGCATAGAATAGACATCAGCGATTAGCGTCAAAAGCTTGCAAATCAAAACTTTGAACTTTAAAAAGATTTAAACTATTGAGCTATAACTCGATTTTTTTTAGACTTATAGCTCTAAAATTTTTAATTTTCTTCGTTTGATGACATTGATTTTGTTCAATAAATACTACTTGTTCAATGGTATTGAACAGACCTTCATACTGAACATAACAATATCTTTGAAATTTGCAACTTGAACTACGCTGCATGAACGATAACCACTACAAAAATAGATTATATAGTTAAAAAAACATTTTTAAAGCACATTTCTTACTCAAAAGTATCCAATTACAATATTTAGTTGTTATATTTGCAGAAATTCTACAAATAGCCATATAAGATGATATTAAAAATCGAATTTGAAAATTTCTTCTCGATTAGAGATAGAATCAGAATTGACTTTCGTGCAGCTAATATCAACACGACATTAGCTCGTGAATTAAGCCATAACATATTGGAGTGGAACGGTATTCCTATTCTAAAATCTGTTGGTCTGTTTGGACCTAATGCATCGGGAAAATCAAACATTCTTAAAGCTATCAATTTCTGTTGTAGAATGATTTTGGATTCACATCTTCATAATGAAGGTGCAATCTTTAACTTCGAACCATTCAAATTTGAAGGATGGCAGAACAAGCCAAGTAAATTCCTGATAGATTTTGTTTGCGAGAATATTGAATATGAATACTCGTTTGAGCTAACCAAGGATCGTATCATTTCCGAAAGTTTATATCATTACCCTGTTGGAAGACGTGCAAAGGTTTTTGTAAGACAACCTGACGGGGAATATACTTTTGGTACAGGAATTATCACAAAACCATCCGATGTGGTCTTGAATACAAGCGATAAAAACTTGTTTTTAAGTAGAGCAAGCTCCATGAATAGGGAGTTTGCTCAAAGACTCTATCGTTATTTCATGAATCAATTCCTATTGGGTCTTGTAAATGTCAATGAAATGATGGTTCTTGATAGTTTCAATACATACAAGAAAGTCATCCTCAAGGCTCTTGAAATATGTGATACGGATATTACGGATATTGTTGCCAGAAAAGAACAAATCCCTGCACCCGTTGCTATTCCTGGCCAATCTGAATTATCCTTCAAACTTATTGATGTTTTGAAGTTCAAGACATATCATCGTAATCAAACTGACGTAATGTTTGATATGGATATGGAGGAATCCAATGGAACAAGAAAACTCTTCCAAATTTTGATTCGCTTGCTTGATGTTGTCAAAAATAGAAAAGGTATCATGATGGATGAGTTCGATATGGGACTTCACACTAGATTAGCGGACTTCATTCTAGACTTAATCCATGCATCAGAAGGAAGTCAGTTACTGTTCTCATCCCATAATACAAATCTTATTGACGTTAAAAGATTGAGAAGAGACCAGATTGTATTTGTCAACAAGTCTGAGGATGGCGCAACAGATGTCTATTCTCTCTATGACTTCAAGGATTTCCGTGAAAACATGGATGCCGAGAAGGGTTATATACAAGGACGATTCGATGCCGTTCCGTATGTTGACTCATCCGTATCAAGTATCAAACAATTGTTAGAAGATTGACTCTATGGCAAGCAAAAGAGAACCAGCACGACCCATGCGGATGCGGAAAATCGCTCTTGTTATTTGTGAGGGCGAAACAGAGGTTGGCTATATCAATCTTTTGAAGACGTGGTACAAGTCACCCATCAGAATCGTTTCACACATAGAGGGTACAAAGATAACACCATCCTTGGTTGAGAAGCGTACAAAAGAACTCAAAATCTCACAATGGGACAAGGTACACACATTTCTCATGTACGATATGGATGTACAAGCCATCAACGAGAAATTGCTTAAGTGTAAAGCGGAAATGCTATTAAGTAATCCTTGTTTTGAAATATGGCTGTTACTACATGCCAAAGACCAGAAGACAGCAATCGATACAGATGCACTTATCAAAGAACTGAAGAAAAGTGCACCTGTCTGGAAGAATTATTACAAGTCAGCCTTTACCGATACTCAAAAGACTTTCTTGAATAACAATACAAATGTAGCTGTTGATAGAGCAAAGAAATTGCATGAGTTCCAAAATCCATCAACAAGTATCTACAAATTGATTGAGATGCTTTCAAGTGATGCACGTTAATCACAAGAAAGTGAAAAGAGAGTTTAATATGAAGACCAAATACCTAAACATGTTTGATAACAACATCTGCTTTAGAATTAAAGGTATAACGAGAAATATAATCTTGATGGTGACTCTTTCTTGCAGACCGTATATATTGAATGGTTCAAGGTAGAGCATAGAACTACACCATGCAGCCAAAACACTCTCTAAAGATTGTTCCGCAGTATACTTAGAATATTACGAATATTTAATTCAATGGAGACAAATAACAATGTTGATATTCCAGCAGAAGAACTACTTTCTTTGCTGAAGCAACAAATAGACTTTTTTGAAAATCAAATGGCGGAAAGATGTGGTATGAAACTATACAAATCTGCCAATGGTTTTACTCAAAAAGAAATATATGAGTACGCAGGTGCAAAGGATTGTGTTGCAACATTGACTTTGAACCAAGAATCAGCGAAGGTATTTGGAGAGTCGTTGACTGTAGTGTTTGTATATTATCAAAAAGATAGAATGGCTATTGAAAAAGACAAAATGGCTCTTAATGAGATATCCAACGTTAAAGCAAAAGAACTTTTGGGAAAGCTAGACAGGAGCCTGTATGACCAACTTCTTAAAGATGGTATACCGACAAAGGATATAGTTGAAATGCTGGTGGGACCAGCATCGGAGGAGAATAACACCTATGCAAGTCCTCTTTTGCGTAAGCCTAAGGTACTAGAGATTCCTTTTGAGGGTGAAGACAATGGTAACGATATCCATTTCATGTATGGAGCTTTATGCCACTTTATTGCTAATGGAATAGAATTGACTCCTGAAGAACACAATGAATACCTTGCCTATAAGATTGTTCTGGAACGCGAGAAACTAACAGAAAAAGAAAGAGAGGAAATCTTTGATAAGAACGGAGCGATTGTTAATCAAGAAGTCGGCTATTTTTGGTTATTGTGGAAGAAAAAAGCTGGTAAACTGACAGAGAAAAACAAAACAGACTTGATGCAATTGTCCCAAAATAGAATTGCGAGTCGGTTCTGCTTAGCTGATAAAGAACTGCAAAGTATGGGATTAAGTTTTGAAAAGTTGGCAAAGTCTTATCCGGAGAAGGCGACTCTGTTATTTTCAAAGATTATAAGCTTTCATGAACATCGCTATAATGTGGTTGGTAAGCATCTGCTATATATGAGTTTTGAATCGTTTCTACACATCTACCTTCGTCATGTAAAAGAGCTTGCTGTTGAGAATCAGTTTGGTGAAAGAAGTAAATTTCAATTGGCCGAAAAAGATTTGAAAGCTACCATGGATATTGTTTTGGGTTCTCTGAATGATGAGTATCAAACATATAAAGAGGAACATCCAAATAACAGATTCTTCCGGAAGGGGAATATGGCATATTATTACAATGGAGACTATTATGATGTTGACATTTTACCAGATGGCCAAATCGGTAGTTTCTATAAACGAATTGACAAATAACTCAAACGCACAAATACATACAAAAATAAATGCAACCCCAATCAATAAAATGTAGCAGATTTGTGCTTTTTATGCCTTTTCTTTTGGTTGTTCGGGTAGAATATCATACCTTTGCATTGGTTTTGTAACATGTTGATTATCAATACTTATTTTGATTCTTGCAACATGGACGCAACATCCGGTGCTAACGCATTGATAGTGAATAATAGTTGATTTTGAGGAAGTGAAGTAAGTTGCAATAGGTGATTTTATAGAAAAAAGAGGCGTGTAATCCATTAAGTTGCACGCCTCTTGTGTTTTTGAATTTCAAGTCAATCTTATATACTTATTTTTCAGTTTGAGGATTAATGACAATGCGCCAATAGCCACCAAAGTCCGCACCTTCACGAGATAAGATACCCATAGACCGCAATTTTGCAATTTGTTTTTCTACGGCACGAGAACTTATACCAATCTTGTAAGCCATAGTTTCGGCTGACATAGGAGGATCGGAAATGACGAAATCGATAATCTTCTGTGCTGTCTTTCCTATGTTTTTAGGGGCATCTGTGCTCTCTCCGAACCTTGTCTCCGAACTTTTGTCGTTTACACCGAACATTTTCGCATTTACACCGAACTTTTCGACCGAACTTTCTTCGTTTGCAGGATACTTTTTGAGGGGACTGTTTACCCTTTCGGCCACTTCTTCTACGGGTATTCTTTCGTTCTTTCCCCAATTCAGATTATAGAATGTAGTGAAGAAAGAAGATGCTTCCGTATTGGCAAAAGCCGACACGGATTTAAGCCATGACTTCACTTTCTTACGTTCCAACATTTCCTTGAAATCATAAGCTGAACATTCCGTTATCAATGTATTGTTGCGTATCTGCATCGTTTTCTTTTTGTTGTTCGGGATAACTCTCTAATATAGTTTACAAAAGTAAGGATAAAACCGAGGAATTGGTTAACCCCCTCGTTCCCTTTTGATTTTCATGCATTTACATTACGTAGTTTATAACAGTTATTTTATCTTTTCTTTATAACACTATTCACTACCCGTATAGAGGAAACCAGTTTATTGGTGGAAGTAAATACGTCCACATTCCACACATGGGATGAACGCCCTTTATGAACGATGGTTGCCACTGCCCTTACGGTATCTCCTTCGTGTGCAGAAGAAATATGATTTCCGCTGACTTGCATTCCCACGACAATCTCATCAGGTTCGCAGATAATCATGGAGCCGAGCCCGGCAACGGTTTCTGCCAAGGCAAGGGTGGCACCGCCATGCAGAATGCCGAAGGGTTGGCGGGTACGGTAGTCGACCGGCATGGTTGCTTCTACGCGCTCATCCGAAGCGTATGTGTATTGAATGCCCAAGTTTCCCATCAATGCGTGTCGTGCCCGTTCGTTCAGTAAATCAAGAGGCACCTCTGCTGCACGCACTTCTGCCAATATTAGTTTTTCTACGGCCAGGGCCACTCCATCTTCTTCATTCGATGCAGTCACATAGTCTGCACAGACCTTTACAGAATCTTGTGAATGTCCCATAGCTACCCCCATGCCGGCCAATTGGAGCATGGTCACATCGCATACGCCATCTCCAACGGCAATGACTTCTTCCCGTGTTACTCCCAAATGCTCTAATAGGGCGCCTAGCGTATTCGCTTTATTGACTCCGCAGGGCACCACCTCTAAAAAGTAAGGCTCGGAACGGAAAGCGTCCAGAGTACCTGCCAGGCGTTTTTCCCAATGTTGTTCCAGCTCTATCAGAGCTTCTTCCTTGTCACTCACCAGCATGCACTTGCAAGGTGCGAAGTCTATGGCAGTAGAGAATTCATCTTCCTTGATTATCTTCAAATTGTTTAGTAGGGCTTCATTCTTTATATATTCATTGTCCGGGCTATCCGTAATGAGGGTATCATTGTGGTAGGTGAAGATGGCAAAGCCGTTCTTGCGGGCTTTCTTTTCCAGATAAGGCAGCATTTCCGGATTGATGCGTCGTTCAAACAATATTTCTCCGTTCTGTGCTTTTATTATCTGGCAACCGTTATAGGAGAGAACAAACCCTCCATAATTGCCGAGTTCGAGGGTTTTGGCTAGTGGCATCAGTCCATAAGTCGGCCTACCGGATGCCAAAACTATGCGCACTCCCATTTGCTGGACCTTTAGCAGAGCAGCTAATGTCCTTTTACTAATTTCTCTTTCATCATTGAGTAGCGTTCCATCTACATCAAGAACCAATAACTTATATTTCATGGCAACTCAATTTTGGGGTCATTATGTTACAAAGTTAAAAAAATGACTGTTAAAACGGTAATATTCGTTTTATTGTTTACTGAAACTTCTTTTATTTATCCTATCTTTGTCCACGTTTTGTTCCGCGTTCTCTATCCGGAGAAGCGGATGAAAAGGGAATCGGGTGAAAGTCCCGAACAGTCCCGCTGCTGTGAGTTCCATGCTCGGTGTATCTACTTGTGCCACTGTTCTTCGGAAAGAACGGGAAGGCGATGTACCGGGAACGAGTCAGAAGACCTGCAAAACAAAGTCGAAAAATTGTCCATTCGAGGAAAGTGGGCAGTGCGCAAATGGTTTAAGATAATCTTCATTTATTCTATGTCAGGAAGGACTAAGGTATTACTGGTCTGTGCTGTTTCATTGGGTGCAAGTATACTCCGGCTCTCTGCCCAGGAGGTGGGGGGAGATACGATTACGGGGAAAGTGCATCAGATAGAGAAAGTGACAGTGACAGCACGCAGGTCGCCCAATAAAGTGACTTCTGCCGTACCCATACAGACAATGTCACGGCAGGATATCAGCCAGCTGGGAATACAGAATATGGCAGATGCTGTACGCCGTTTTGCCGGAGCCAATGTAAAGGACTATGGAGGCATTGGAGGACTGAAAACGGTTTCCATACGCAATATGGGAGCAGCCCATACAGCTGTCAGTTATGACGGGGTGGCGGTGAGCAATTGTCAGGCAGGGCAGATAGATATCGGGCGTTTTTCGCTGGACAATGTTTCCATGCTTTCGCTCGCCATCGGGCAGTCGGAGGACTTGTTACAGTCCGCCCGCTTGTATGCGTCGGCCGGTGTGCTGGGCATAGAGACGGAAAAACCTCATTTTGATGACGGGCGCAATGCCGCTTTTCAGGCACGGGTGCGCGGAGGGTCGTTCGGCATGGTCAGCCCCTCGCTGCGCTGGTGGCAGAAACTGGGCTGCCGTACACGCGTGGCGGTAGATGCCGGTTATATGAGGGCAGACGGTAATTACCCTTTCACGCTGGTCAATGGGAAATACGTGACGGAAGAGAAACGTAACAACTCCGGCATCTATTCCTGGCAGGGCGAAGCTACCTTTTATCATACTTTCAAGGATGACAGCGAACTGGATGTGAAGGGTTATTACTTCTATTCCCGCCGGGGACTTCCAGGGGCGGTTACGCTCTATAATCCCCTTTCCGATGAAACGCTTTGGGATGAGAATACTTTTGTGCAGGCACGTTATAGGAAGCATTTTTCGCCCCGGTGGAGTTTGCAGGCACAGGCAAAGTATAATCATGGCTGGAACCAATATAAGGATGAGGGCAAGGAATATGCCGACGGATATTATCGGGAAAATCACCGGCAAGACGAATATTATATTTCCGCGACCGTTCTCTACCGTCCTTTGGAAGCTTTGACCCTTTCGTTGGCGCAGGATGGGGTGATAAACAAGTTGCGCAACAGTTTGCCGGAATGTCCTTTCCCTACAAGATATACTTCCATCAGTGCCTTCAATGCACGCTACCGGCAAGGATGGCTCACGGCCACGGCTTCGCTGGTGCATACTGCCACTTCGGAGCATGCCGAGAAAGGTACGGTCCCCGATGACTTCCATCGCTTTGCCCCCTCTTTATCAGTCAGTATGCAGCCTTGGCAGGACGAGTCGCTGTATTTCCGGTTGATGTATAAGAGTACGTTCCGTCTGCCCACTTTCAACGACCTCTATTACTACCGGCTGGGCAACCGTAATCTGCGACCCGAGAAGGCAGACGAATATAATGTCGGTATCACATGGAGCAAATCCGGATTGTCTGTGTTCGACTATATCTCCGTTACGCTCGACGGTTACTATAATGATGTGACGGATAAGATTGTGGCTTTTCCCACCACCTATGCGTGGAAGATGGCGAACTACGGCAAGGTGCATGCCGCAGGTGTGGATGCCACTTTGGCGGCAACCGTTCCATTGACGGAGAAAATAAGACTGATTATGTCGGGCGGATATACATGGCAAAAGGCCATTGACCTGACCGATTCCGACGCGAAGAACTATAAGGACCAATTGCCTTATACTCCTCTTCATAGCGGAAACGCGTCCGCCATTGTAGAAACGCCGTGGGTGAATGTGGGCTACTCGGCGGTAGGAGTGGGAAAGCGTTACTATTTGTCGCAGAACATTCCGGAGAATGAGATTGAGGGCTATCTGGAGCATACGATGAGCCTCTCTCATGAGTTTGCTTTGGGCGGTTGCCGGCTTCTGTTGCAGGCCGAGATTATAAATCTGACCGATGAACAGTATGACGTGATAAAATATTATCCTATGCCGGGTCGTTCGTGGCGGTTGACGGGTACTTTCAAGTTTTGAATAATCTATTTATGAACAACAAAAACTAATTATAAACAATAACAACTGTGATTATGAAAGTAAGAAGTTTATTATTCGGTATGCTCTGCATGCTTGCTTTGGGTGCCTCTTTGGCATCTTGTAGTGACGACGATGACGATTCTCTGGATGACGGCGGGTCGAAGGTGACACTGCCGCAGACGCGTGTTTATATTCTGAATGAGGGTGGTTGGGGAGCTAATAACGCAAGACTTGCCTTTTATGCACCCAATAAGGATGCGGATTTCATCAGTGATATTTACCAGACTCAAAACAACGCCAAGTTGGGTGACCTTGGTCAGAGTATGATTGAGTATGAAGATGAAATATATATAGCTGTAAGTGGTTCCAATTATCTGACTAAGCTGAATGCTGCGGGTGTGGAGTTGAAACGTGTTTCGTTTGTAGACGACAACGACCTCAGTGCAGGCATTCGTTATATCGATGCTGAGGATGGATATATCTATGCTTCCTTCTACGGAGGAGCTGTAGCTAAAATCAATGCGAAAACGTTGGAGGTAGTGGATAAATTGACCGGACTTGGCGACAATCTGGAAGGTGTGGCAATCTGCGAGGATATGCTTTATGTGGCGAATAGCTGTACTGCTGATTGGAGCACTTATCACAATGACGTAAAGGTGATAGATTTGCGTACTTTCAAGTTGAAAGAGACGTTGACGGTAGGTTTGAACCCCAATGCTTTGGTTGAAGAGGATGATAAGGTTTTTTTGATTTCATGGGGTAATTATGTTGATATTGGCTATTCATTACAGATGATAGACCCTGCTGCCAACAATAAGGTGACGGAATTAGGCAGTGCCACCCGTATGTGTGCTACTGATGATATTCTCTATTTGACTTATTCAAATTACACCAATCCTACCGCTTCTTTTTTTACTTATAATATAAAGACTGGAAAGATGGATGAAGCTTCTTTCTTGAAGGATATACCGGAAAAGTTGAAAACTTCTACGATTTATATGTTGGAAGTAAATGATAATAACGGTGATTTCTATATTGGTACTTCTGAATATACCACGAACGGCACCATTTATCGTTTCAAGAAAGACGGTACCTTTATAGAGCAGTTCGATGCAGGAGGTATGAATCCTAATTCTGCTATCTTCTTCAATTAATATCAATGAAAAGAAATAGTTTACTTATCTGTCTGTTCGCAGTCCTGTTTCTTTCCTCCTGCGGAGGAAGGGGCAAGACTGCCTCTGCTTTGGCCAACGGTGACACCATTCCCTTACGTTATGCAGAGAATCTTACCTTAGTGTCCTATCCCGGCTATACCCTTGCCACCTTGCGCAATCCTTGGGATACGTTGCACACGCTACATACCTATATACTGGTCCCGAAAGACCGCGAACTCCCGGCACATCTTCCGGCAGGTACTGTGGTACGTACCCCACTCTCCAAATCAGTCATCTACTCTTCCGTCCACTGCGGACTGATGGATAATCTGGGTGTGTTTGGTAGCATCGGCGGTGTCTGCGACTTGAAGTACATCAAACTGCCCACCGTTCACGAAGCCTGCCGCCGGGGCACCATCGCCGATTGTGGCGACGGTATGAATCCCGATATGGAGCGCATCATCGACCTGCATCCCGATGCCATCCTTCTGTCTCCGTTCGAGAACAGTGGCGGTTATGGCCGTATCGAGAAACTGGATATTCCCATCATCGAATGTGCCGACTACATGGAAACCTCCGCTTTGGGACGTGCCGAGTGGATGCGTTTCTACGGACTGCTCTTCGGGGTTGCGCCACAAGCCGACAACCTTTTTGCTGAAGTGGACAGTTGTTACCAACGCCTCAAGATGCGTGCGCAACTTTCATCCACCTCGTTCTCCGTTGTCAGTGAGTTGAAAAGCGGCTCGGCATGGTACGTGCCGGGAGGGCGTAGCACCATAGGAAGGCTTTTTCAGGATGCTTGCGGGCGTTACGCTTTTGCCGACGATACCCACAGCGGCTCTGTTCCTCTGGCTTTCGAGACCGTTTTCGACAAGGCGGGCGATGCCGACGTCTGGCTGGTGAAGTACAACCGTGACCGCGACATGAGCTATGCTGATTTGGAGGCGGATTATATCGGCTACACCGGTTTCAAGGCTTTCAAGACCCGGAATGTCTATGGTTGTAATACGGCGAAAGTTCCTTTCTACGAGGAGACTCCGTTCCGTCCCGATTATTTGTTATCCGACCTGATACAGATTCTGCATCCCGAAATAGGAGATTTGGGAGGCTTGCGCTATTTTTGCAGACTGAAGGAGTGATGAACACAGAGATACGGAACTTTTGTGAAAGTAATAGAAAACTCTGTGCCTCCGTGTCTTTGTGTGCTAAATAATGTAACTATGAGTAAAGGCTGGAAATATGGTATCGGGTTGGGAGTAGTAATCTTATTGCTTTTTGCGGGCAATCTGCTGGTAGGGTCGGTTTCGATTCCGCCTGCCGATGTTTTCCGTATCCTGCTCGGTGGAGAGGGGGAGAAGGCAAGCTGGAGCTTCATCCTTTGGGAATCCCGTTTGCCCCAAGCGCTGACGGCGCTGCTTTGCGGTGGCGCATTGGCTGTCTGCGGACTGATGTTGCAGACGGCTTTCAAGAATCCGCTGGCAGGACCATCCATTCTGGGCATCAACGCCGGGGCAAGTCTGGGAGTGGCCTTCGTCATGTTGCTGTTTGGCGGCAGCATCACGGCAGGGGCGTTCAGTTTGTCCGGCTTCTTCTCCGTACTGCTTGGCGCATTTATCGGAGCCATGCTGATTATGGCACTTATCCTTTTCTTTTCCACGCTGATAAAGAGCAATATCATGCTGCTGATAACGGGTATCATGATAGGCTACATCGCTTCTTCGGCCATTGCCCTGCTGAACTTCTTTGCTACGGCAGAGGGGGTGCAGTCCTATATGATATGGGGGCTGGGCAACTTCGGTGGAGTTTCCCTACAGCAGATGCCGGCCTTTGCGCTGGTCACCATTGTGGGACTGTTCGGCTCATTATTGTTGATAAAGTCCCTGAACGCCTTGTTGCTGGGAGAGCGCTATGCCGAAAATCTAGGTGTCAATATCCGCCGTGTGCGCAACTGGCTTTTGGTTATCACCGGGCTCTTGACGGCTGTCACCACCGCTTTCTGTGGTCCGGTCGCCTTTATTGGCCTGGCCGTGCCGCATGTGGCCCGCATGATATTGGGGACAGCCAATCACAATTCCCTATTGCCGGTCACCATCCTGAGTGGCGGTGCAGTGGCACTGCTTTGCAATCTGATTTGCGTCTTGCCCGGCGAAGCGGGTATTATTCCCTTGAATGCCGTCACGCCCATTATCGGTGCGCCGGTCATCATCTACGTTATTCTGAGCCAGCGGAAGCCCCAACAATTCAACTAAGCTATTGCCGACAGCTTGACAAGGTTTTGCCTTACTATTGGCAAGACTTTGCCACCGCGTTGGCAAACTTTTGCCATAGGCATGGCAACGTTTTGCCAAACCTATGGCAATGTCTTGGCAAAATTTCTCTCTGATTATCAACGTGCTACTTTTTTTGTATTTTTCTCTCCATTCTATAGGGTTTTATCTTCCTCACCGCTCTTATTAATAGAAACCCCTTAAAAACATGCCTTATGAAAAACTTTGTAGGATTTACACTTGGGTGTTTGTTTGCATTCTTATCTTCGGGTATCACCCCGTTGATGGCGCAGGACGCGGCAGTGAACGAGCTCGTCATCACCGGTACGGTCAAGAACAAGGACAGCAGGAAGAAACTCGAAAACGTGAACGTCTCTGTTGTCGGCAACAATATCGGAACGGTGACCAATGCCGACGGCACATTCTCCTTGAAAGTAGCGGAAGCGGAAGCTTTCCGTGGACTGGAAGTCTCCCATATCGGCTATCTCACTACACACCTCTCTCTGGAAGAACTTGAAAAAACGGGCGAGCTGACCATCTGGATGATACCGGCCCCCAATCTTTTGAGCGAGATTGTGGTCTATGGCAATAATCCCCGCGTCATAGTGGAAGAGGCCATCAAGAAAATTCCAGTAAATTATTCTGGCAATGACAACATGCTGACCGCCTTCTATCGGGAAACCGTGCAGAAGCGCCGCCGCTATATCAGCGTGTCCGAGGCAGTGATGGATGTCTATAAGACGGATTATAACTCCCGCGATGTAGACCGCGACAAGGTGCAGCTGCTGAAAGGCCGCCGCCTGCTGAGCCAAAAGCAGAGTGACACGCTGGCTGTGAAAGTGGTGGGAGGTCCCAATTTGTCCCTTTATCTGGACATTGTGAAGAATGGCGATGCGCTGTTGAGCACGGACAATCTGGACTATTATGAATTCCGTATGGAGGACCCCGTCAATTTGGATAACCGCATGCAGTATGTGGTCAGCTTCCGTCCGCGGGTCAGCCTGATGTATGCCTTGTTCATCGGGAAACTGTATATAGACTACGAACGGCTTTCCTTTACACGTGCCGAGTTTGGCCTGGACATGGCAAATCGGGTGAAGGCAGTGGAGGCCATTCTGCATAAGAAGCCCGTCGGCTTACGGTTCCGCCCGCAGGAAGTCACCTATCTGGTGACCTACAAGCAGCAGGGGGCCAAGACTTACCTGAACTATATACGGAATGTCATCCGCTTTAAATGCGACTGGAAAAAAAGGCTGTTCTCCTCCAGCTACACCGCTTTCTCTGAAATGGTGGTGACCGACAGGACGGAAAGCCCTCTCTCCGGCATCTCCAACAAGAACACCTTCAAACGGAAGCAGGTATTCTACGACCTGGTGGATGAGTACTGGAACGAAGACTTCTGGAGGAACTACAATATCATAGAACCTACGGAATCCCTGGAGAATGCAGTCAGCAAATTGCGGAAACAATCCAATTGATTATCTGATAGTTTTCCTTATATTTGGAGCAACCGAGAAAAAACACCGTGTATGCTGGACGAACTGATGATACTGGCCAGAATAAAGGAGGGCGATATAAAGGCGTTCGAAGGAATCTTCCGCCGGTATTATTCCCCTCTTTGCTGGTATGCTGCGGGCATCACGGGTGATACGGCGTCTGCCGAGGAAATTGTGGAGGAGCTGTTCTACGTGCTGTGGAAGAACCGGGAGCGGTTACAAGTATTCCAGTCCGTGAAAAGCTATCTCTACCGTTCTGTGAGGAATGAAGCCGTGCAGTTTTGTGAGTATCAGGAGGTCAAGGAGCGCTATCGGGCATCTGTCCGTACGGAGTCCGGGCCGGGCTATTCGTCCGACCCCCACGCGCATTTGGAATACGAGGAACTTCAGACCCTCATCCGGCATACGCTCGACAAGCAGCCCCGGCGCCGGCAGCAGATTTTCAGGATGCACCGCATGGAGGGGAAGAAATATGCAGAGATTGCCTTGTCGCTTTCGTTGTCCGTCAAGACGGTGGAAGCGGAAATGACCAAGGTACTCCGAACCTTACGAAATGAAATTGATAATTATATCCGGACACAATGATGGAAGTAGATAAAAAGAAGACAAGGACCGACGAGGCATGGGTACGGCTTTATGCCCGCTTCGAAACGGACTGCCTGCTGCCGGCAGATGCGGAACACGCTTCGGCAACGCACCGCAGGCTTTACCTCAAGTGGGGGAGCGTTTCGGCAGCCGTGATTGCCGGAATCGTATGTTTTGCCGCATGGTGGGCCGTACCGGAACAAGGTGGGGACAGTCGTAGCTTGCTGACGGAGGAGAACCGGGAGAAGCCCACACTGGTCAAGACCCTTGAAGACGGTTCGGTGGTATATCTGGCGCAGGAAAGCACGCTGAAGTATCCCGAACATTTTGCGGAAGACAAGCGGGAAGTGAACCTGCAGGGTGAAGCCTTCTTCGATGTGGCAAAGAAACCCGAGCAGGCTTTTACGATTGAGACGGCGAGGGTGCGTGTGGAGGTGCTGGGCACGGCTTTCAATGTCAGGAGCAATGAAGGGGGGGCCTTCAGCTTGTCCGTGAAGCGCGGGAAGGTGAAGGTGCTGCTGAAACAAGAGGAACAGACGGTCTTTGTAGAGGCGGGAGAAACGGTTATCTTGCAGGGGGGCAGTCTGCTCGTCAGCGAGACGGGGAATCCGGAGCTTTTTGACCGTTACACCAGCAACATCCGTTTCAAGGACGAGTGCCTGGAGGATGTGCTGCGTGCCATCAATAAGGAGTCTGCCGGCTGGCAGATAGAAGCCGCGTCGCCAACCCTGGGTAAACGGCGGCTGACGGTCGAATTTTCGAATAACTCCCCGGAGTCTGTGGCCGAGCTGATATGCTGGACGTTCGACTTGAAGTGTACACGTCAGGGCAATAGACTGATATTGTCGGAACAATGAATTCAATGAAATGCTTCATTCTCCATTTGCCACTCTTCATTTTCTTCCTGGCAGGCAGTGCAAGAGCGGACGGAGGCGATGTGCTGGACCGCATCGTCCGGCTGCCTGGAATGAAGGGAACGGTTTATGCGCTGTTGGGGAAAGTCTCGGAGCAGTCCGGCTATCTGTTTATCTATGATAGTAAGGTCATCCATAACGACTCAGTGGTGAGGGTCAGGAAGCAGGAGTGTTCCGTGAGGCAGGCCATTCATAGGATAACCGGCAGCCGGAACCTCGAATTGAAGGTATTAGGCAACCATATATTGATAACACGGGCGGCAGAAAGGAAGAGTATGGAAGAAACGGTACCCCTGCCGCCCCGACCGGCATATTCCACCATTGCCGGAATCCTGCTGGACAAGGAGACGGGAGAGCCCGTCGTCAGTGCGTCGGTCATCGCACAAGGAACCTCACTGGGTAACATTACCAACCAGAACGGTGAATTCCGGCTCAATCTGCCCGACTCATTGAGGCGCTGCATGCTCTCCTTCTCCCATCTGGGTTATGTGGGGCAAACGGTGGAAGCCTCTGCTTTGGAAGGACGTAGCAATGTCCTGAACCTTGAGCCGAAAGTCATTTCCTTGCAAGAAGTGCTTATCCGCTTGGTGGAGCCTAAAAAGCTGCTTCGCGAGATGATAGAGCACCGGGATAGAAACTGCTCCACTTCTCCGGTCTATCTGACCACCTTCTACCGGGAAGGCGTACAATTGAAGAATAAGTTCCAGAGCCTGACGGAGGCCGTTTTCAAGGTCTACAAATCACCGACGATGGAACCCGGACAGAAAGACCAGGTGAAACTGCTCAAGATGAGCAAGATAGATAACCGGGAACAGACGGACAGTGTGCTTGCCAAAATCAGCTCCGGGGTGGAGGCATGTCTGCAGTTGGACATCATGAAGAATCTTCCAGACTTCCTCTTGCTGGAATCCGGCGAGGAACTTTATACCTATACTTCGGGCGACATCGTATCGGTGGACGACCGTACTGCCAACGTCGTCTATTTTGAGCAGAAACGTGGGGTAAAGGAGCCTTTGTTCTGCGGAGAACTCTATATAGACTCGGAGAACAGCGCCTTGCTGCGTGCCCGCTTCGAAATTCATCCCCGGTATGTGAAGGCCGCCACACGGCTTTTCGTGATACGCCAGGCTCCGAAAATCAGGCTGACAACGGAGAAACTTGTCTATACCGTCTCATACAAACCCTGGAACGGTACCTATTATGTCCACCACATCCGTGGCGACCTTTACTTCAAGATGAAGAGAAAACGCATGCTCTTCAGTAATCCCACTCTGTATACCTGGTTCGAGATGGTGACCTGCCGGATTGACGGGGAGAACGTGACGCGCTTCCCGCGTGCGGAACGGTTGCCGGTGCATACCGTCTTCTCTGAAACCGACTTCAAGTATGACGCCGATTTCTGGGGCGACTTCAATGTGATTCCGCTGGAAGAGGAGCTTGGAAAGATTATCGAGAAGGTCTCCTTGAAGATAGAGCAGACGGAAGCTCCGTAAACATGGCCCTCAATCGTTTGCGGCGGGTAGGTTGTATATTCTACACTAAAATTATCTCTATTTTGTTTTTTTATTGTAATTTTGCCCCCGGTATTAGTTTAAATTTAAAGATTGTAACTATGAGATTACCTGAGGACCCGGTGATGCTGTACAGCTTCATCAACATGAAACTGCGTGATTTCTATCCTTCGCTGGACGCGCTCTGCGAGGATATGAACGTAGAGAAAGAGGACATTGTACGAAAATTGAAGCTCGTGGGATTTGAGTATAATCCTGCAAAGAACAGATTTTGGTAAATAATGTTTCTGTATAAAACAACTCCCGTTGCTTGTTGTTGTAAAGCGCAAGTTAACGGGAGTTGTTTTGTTATGGAACTATGGGATAAGGCAGAACGTCTTTGGACGAGGGTCAAGAACTGGAAAACAGTACGCGGCTGGCACATCTGGAAGTTGAAGCTGGTGGATGCCCGGTTGTATTTCGTCAGCATGTTCGTCGGTTTGCTGACGGGACTGGTCGCTGTGCCCTATCACTATCTTCTCTATTATCTGTTCCACCTCCGCAGTGGTTTCTTCGCTTCGCATCCGGCCTGGTACTGGCACATTCCACTCTTTCTGTTTTCTTGGGGCATTCTCGTCTTCGTCATGTGGCTCGTGGGGAAAATGCCGCTTATCGGCGGGGGAGGTATTCCGCAGACACGCGGCGTGATTAACGGGCGCATCACTTACCGGCATCCTTTCATCGAGATGGTATCCAAGTTTGTAGGGGGCATTCTGTCCTTCTCGGCGGGGTTGTCTTTGGGGCGCGAAGGGCCTTCCGTGCAGATAGGCTCTTATGTGGGTAGCCTGGTATCCCGCTGGACTCATATCCTGAAAGGCGAACAGAAACAGTTGCTGGCAGCCGGGGCGGGAGCGGGGCTCGCTGCGGCTTTTGCAGCGCCACTGGCTTCCTCGCTCATTGTAATAGAATCCATTGAACGCTTCGATGCCCCTAAGACGGCCATCACTACCTTGCTGGCGGGTGTTGTGGCAGGAGCCGTGGCAAGCATGGTCTTTCCTGTGAATCCTTACCATCTGATAGAAGTAACGGAACCGGTTTTCGCCTTCTTTGTCCAGATGAAGTATTTCTTGATATTGGCGGTGATTGTCTCCGTATGCGGGAAGTTCTACTCCTCCACCATGAATGCTTTCAGGCATGTGTATGCCAAAGTCAATTCTCCGGCGTATGTCAAGATGTTCTATCTGGTGCTGGTGGCCTACATCATTTCGCTGATGCAGGTCAATCTGACTGGAGGCGGGGAGCAGTTTCTGCTGGCCCAGGCACAGAACGGCAGTACGCAGATTATGTGGGTGACGGCTGTCATGTTGCTGCATTTCGTCTTTTCCGTTTTCTCTGTCTCTTCCGGATTGCCGGGCGGCAGTTTCATTCCGACGCTGGTTACGGGAGGGTTGTTGGGACAGATTGTCGGTCTGGTAGGAGTGAGGTACGGTGTCATCGGGCAAGAGAATGTCAGTTATATCATGCTTGTTTCCATGTCGGCTTTTCTGGTGGCCGTGGTCCGTACACCGCTCACGGCCATTGTGCTGATTACGGAGATTACGGGGCATTTTGAGGTCTTTTACCCTTCGGTGGTTGTTGGTGGGTTGACCTACTATTTTACGGAACTTCTGCAAATGAAGCCTTCCAACGTCTCCCTCTATGAAGATATGATTCATGCTCCCGATTTTAAAGAAGAGAAACGCTATACGCTTTCAGTGGAGATTATGACGGATTCTTATCTGGACGGGAAACTGGTGGACGAACTGTTCCTGCCGGAGCGTTGCGTCATTATCAATGTACATCGGGATGGAAAAAATCTGGTCCCCGCAGGAACTCGTTTGATTCCGGGGGACCAGGTACAGATTGAGATGGACTCGCAGGACATAGAGAAACTCTATGAACCGCTTGTCAGTATGGCGAATATCTATTAAGCCAGATTGCCTATCTCGTCCAGATTCTTCTGGATGTCGGCATCCGTCAGCTCGTAATTCACTAAATCGCCGGACAAATACTTGTCGTAGGATGCCATGTCGATAAGTCCGTGACCGGAAAGGTTGAACAGAATCACCTTCTCTTCACCCGTTTCCTTGCATTTGTTTGCTTCGCGGATGGTGGCGGCAATGGCATGGCAGGACTCGGGGGCGGGGATGATGCCCTCTGCTTGCGCAAACAGACAACCGGCGTCGAATGATTCGAGCTGCTTGATGTCCACCGCTTCCATATAACCGTCTTTCAGCAGTTGTGATACGATGACACCTGCACCGTGATAGCGTAGGCCGCCGGCATGGATATTGGCAGGGGCAAAGTTGTGTCCCAGTGTAAACATGGGCAGCAACGGAGTGTATCCGGCCTCGTCGCCGAAGTCGTATTGGAATTTGCCGCGTGTCAGCTTCGGACATGAGGCAGGTTCGGCGGCGACAAAGCGTGTTTTCTTTCCTTCGAGGATGTTGTGGCGCATGAAGGGGAAGGCGATACCGCCAAAGTTGGAACCTCCTCCGAAGCAGGCGATGACGGTGTCGGGATATTCACCCGCCATTTCCATCTGCTTTTCGGCTTCCAGTCCGATGACGGTCTGGTGCAGGGCCACGTGGCTCAATACGGAGCCGAGGGTATATTTGCAGTTGGGAGTGGTCTGTGCCAGCTCTATAGCTTCGGAAATGGCTGTTCCCAGCGAGCCCTGATAGTTGGGATGGGCGGTCAGTATATCTTTTCCGGCGCGGGTAGACATGGAGGGAGACGGGGTAACCTGCGCACCGAATGTCTGCATGATGCTGCGGCGGTAGGGCTTTTGCTCGTAACTGATTTTTACCTGATAGACAGCGGCTTCCAGTCCGAAGAGGCGGGCGGCATATGCCAGGGAAGCTCCCCATTGTCCGGCACCGGTTTCGGTGGTCACGTTAGTCACTCCCTCCTGCTTGCAATAGTATGCCTGCGGGATGGCGGAGTTCAGCTTGTGCGAGCCCATCGGGCTGACGCTCTCGTTCTTGAAGTAGATATGTGCCGGTGTGCCGAGCGCTTTCTCCAATCCATAAGCGCGCACCAGCGGAGTGCTGCGGTAGTATTTGTACATTTCGCGGACCTCTTCGGGGATTTCAATCCACGTGTCGGTCTGATTCAGTTCCTGGCGGCAGAGTTCCTCGGCAAAGATAGGATACAAGTCTTCTGCTTTCAGCGGTTGCTTGGTGCCGGGGTGAAGCGGTGGCATGGGCTTGTTCACCATATCGGCTTGTATGTTATACCAGTACTGTGGGATTTCCTCTTCCGGGAGAATGAATCTTTTCTTTTTGTTGCTCATAGTGGTTAAAATTATTAATAATTCAATGCCCAAATGTAGCTATTATTTTTGAACCAATTTCTTTTTCCTTTTGTTTTTTGTATATCAAGGTATATTTGTCTAAGTTTGCCGCGTTTCATTAATCGATGCATTTATGAAGATTTATCATAAATTCCTTTTGTATCAAAATAAATGGATTCACCCTTACGTACGGATGACAGTGGGAGTAATGACTTCCATCACTTATTTGGCCTCCATCCTGCTGATTGTCGGCGTGGTCTATGAGCATGGCTTTACGATTTCAGAGGTCGAGGCGCATCAGCTCCAACGCTTGTACCATGGGGTGTGGATTGTTTTTCTGGTAGATGTCACCCTTCGCATTTTGCTGGAATACAAGGATACCCGGCGCACCTTCAGTAAGCTCACCTGGATACTGACCATTCTGCTCTATCTGACCCTTATCCCGGTCATTTTCCATCGTCCGGAGGAGGAGGGCGCCATCTTGCAGTTCTGGGAATTTCTGCATGGCAAGGCCTATCATCTTGTCCTGCTGCTGGTGTTTTCCTTTTTCAGCCTTTCCAACGGGCTGGTACGGTTGTTGGGGCGGCGTACGAACCCTTCGCTTATTCTGGCTGCAAGTTTCCTGATAATCATAATGATAGGCACGGGGCTGTTGATGTTGCCGCGCTGCACGACGAACGGCATATCGTGGGTCGACTCGCTGTTCATATCCACCAGTGCGGTGTGCGTCACGGGGCTGACGTCTGTCGATGTGGCGTCCACTTTTACCCCGACCGGTTTTGTGGTAATCATTCTGCTGATTCAGATAGGCGGTCTGGGAGTGATGACACTGACGAGCTTCTTTGCCATGTTCTTCATGGGTAATACCTCGTTGTACAATCAGTTGGTGGTGCGCGACATGGTGAGTTCCAATTCCTTGAATTCCTTGCTCTCCACCCTGGTCTATATTCTGGCCTTTACGCTGGTGATTGAAGGAATAGGGATGCTTGCTATCTGGGGAGACATCCACGGGACGATGGGGATGGACCTTCAAGAAGAGCTGGCCTTTTCCGCTTTTCATGCCATTTCCGCTTTCTGCAATGCGGGATTCTCCACGTTGCCCGGAAATCTGGGTAATCCGTTGGTGATGACGGGGCACAATCCGTTCTTCATCTATATATCTCTGCTGATTATTTTGGGGGGTATCGGTTTCCCCATACTGGTGAATTTCAAGGATATTATTCTTTACCATCTGCGTCGTCTGTGGCACTTTCTGCGTACGTGGCATTGGGACGGCAAGCGTTTTTACCATCTGTACAACCTGAATACAAAGATTGTACTGATAGTCACCTTCCTGCTGCTGGTACTGGGCACGGTGGGCATTGCTGTCTTTGAGTGGAATGCCTCCTTCGCCGGCATGTCGGTGGCAGACAAGTGGACGCAGGCGTTTTTCAATGCCACGTGTCCCCGTACGGCAGGCTTTACCAGTGTGGACTTGGCAGGCTTGGGGGTACAGACATTGCTTATATATCTGTTTCTGATGTGGGTGGGAGGCGGTTCACAGTCTACGGCAGGCGGTATCAAGGTAAATGCCTTTGCGGTAGTGGTGCTGAATCTGGTGGCTGTGTTGCGCGGCACGGAACGGGTAGAGGTGTTTGGCCGTGAGCTGTCACATGATTCCATCCGTCGTTCCAATGCCACGGTGGTGATGTCGTTCGGCGTCTTGTTGCTGTTTGTTTTCATCATCAGTATGCTGGAGCCGGGTACGTCGCTTTTGGCCATTACCTTCGAGTGTGTGTCGGCATTGAGCACGGTGGGGTCTAGTTTGAACCTTACCCCGCGGTTGGGAGACGACAGCAAGCTACTGGTGGCACTGCTGATGTTTGTGGGGCGTGTGGGACTGATTACGCTGATGCTTGGCATCATCAAGCAGAAGAAGCATACGAAGTATCAGTATCCGAGTGGTCAGATTATAATCAATTAAATAAGATGAAGTATATTATTATCGGTTTAGGGAATTATGGTCACGTGCTGGCAGAAGAGCTTTCTGCACTGGGGCACGAAGTGATAGGTGCGGACGTGAGCGTCGGCCGGGTGGATAGTCTGAAGGAAAAGATTGCCACAGCCTTTGTCATCGACGCTACGGACGAGCAGGCCTTGTCCGTATTGCCGCTGAACAGTGTGGATGTGGTGATTGTTGCCATCGGCGAGAATTTCGGTGCATCCATCCGTGTAGTGGCTTTGCTGAAGCAGAAGAAGGTGCAGCATATCTATGCCCGCGCCATTGACGCTGTCCACCGTTCCGTACTCGAGGCTTTTGAGCTGGAACGCATTCTTACTCCCGAGGAGGATGCCGCACGCGGACTGGTACAGTTGCTGGAATTCGGTGCCGATATGGAGACATTCCGCGTGGCACCGGATTATTATGTAGTCAAGTTCACCGTTCCGGACAAGTTCATTGGCTATTATGCCAATGAATTGAATCTCGATAAGGAGTTTGGCCTGAAGATGCTCGCCTTGAAACGTGCCGAGACTTTGAAGAATTGCCTGGGCGTCTCGTATGTGGAACACAATGTACTGAACGAACTGCCGGAAAATGACCAGATACAAGCCGGCGACCAGTTAGTGTGCTACGGACGGTATAAGGATTTCCAGAAGTTCTGGAAAGCACTATGATAATTGGTAGTTGGAAATGTGTCAAAAGTGGTATTCACCCCCCATTTTCAACTAATCAAAGTCTTTCTCCCGACACCGATAATGGAAATAATCAGTCAGGAAGTGTGCATTCTTGCGTATGAACTCTTGCCCGTATTCTTTTCTTTGCAAACTGTTCAGATAAGCATCCGGAAGCATGCCTTCGTCTTGCAGGATGCAACTCAATTGGTAGGGGATAATGTCTGGGTTGACGATGAACATAATGGCGTTTTTCTCTGCTTCCTCCTTATTATAATTGGGGTTGTCCGGAGATTTGATGCATTCGCACAGCTTGAATTGGATATGTAGGCCGGTGTGCGGGTTGGCCATCAGCATGGCTCCGGTTTCTGTATGTATGCGTGGTATGTCCAGGTCTTCTTTCAAGCCGTATCCCATCTTGTTCAGCAGAAAATCAGAGATTTCCTCTTGCGATTGGCAGAATACAAAAGATTTCCCGCCGGATGCTTTTATGAAATCATGGAATGTAGCCTTTTCATTCGTCTTTTCTTTCTGTTTCGTCAAGTCGTCCACATATTCCGCCATTTTCTGGTCGTACTTGTTTTCGAGAAGCATGCCGCACTGCCACCATGCGTTGCCAAAATAAATCAGTTCGCAGATAAGGGTGCTTTTCCCTGCCTCTCGGCTACGGATGGCCGAAAGGTTCAAGGACTTCTTGGTTATCTTGAATTCGCCTTCGTCCTCACTGCACAAATCTTTGACGTACAGAAATTCATCGTCTTCTTTCTCCAGCAGATAGCAACTGTTTTCCCGTGCCTTCACCTTGCCCCAAAGCTGATGTTCGGGATGGGCTTTTCCGATGAGAGCCAGCCATTCCGGTGAGGTCAGCGACAGCAGGTTGCGGCGGCCTTTGAACGTCAGTGAGGTGCGTGTGGCATATATGAGGGTCTCTGCCATTTCGGGAGTAATCTTTTCATCATCCAGCAACCGTTCAGCTTCGTCCCGGCATTGGGCGACATTTTCGATGTTGAAGTAGCATTGGTAGTGAAACCAATCCAGTATCTCCCGGTAGCGGAAGAAGTCTTCTTCTCCCATGGCAGAGTGGTATAGAAATTCCTGCATCCTTTCATTTTCGGGAGCGGTTTCGTATTCCTCTGCAAGCAGTCCGTATATCTCTTGTGCAGTCTGCTCTATTCCGGGATTCTCGGGGTTGATGGCGCTTATTCCCCGGCACAGATATTGTATATGGTGCCAAAGCAGAAAGCGTATGTCCTCCAGATTGATTTCATCCGGAAAATAATCGCCTTTGATGGGGTAGAAGGGCAGATAGGCTCCGTATCGCTTCCGGCACTCGGCAGTGAATGCCTGCCAGATGCCGGTCTGGGAGATGACGTCCTCAAACCATGCGGCGAGGCAGAGGCTTGTATAGCGTATGTTTTCCTCTTCTTCGAAGGCGTCGGCTATCGTTGAAGAGTAAAGTCTTTTGTGGATTTCGTTTGCAATGCCGACGTAGTACTGGTCAACGCTGTTTGTCTGCTTGTACGGATGCAGTTCCAACCATTTTTTGGGATATATTTTCTTCATGACTCTAAAGTGAGTTTGGTGTGTATTTTTTATATGTTTCATTTCCAGCGTAAAGATATGTTTTTTATGGGAATTTTCTTGTTTTTCCTCCTTTCGATTAGTATATTTGTATGCTACTATTAAATCGTTCCATCGTGTGGAAAAAATCGTTCTACCATGGTGGAACGATTTTTCTTCCGTGGTGGAATGATATTTTCTCCATGGTGGAATGATTAAAGAATAGCATTTCTTCTCCTTAATGCCGTGGAAGAAGAAATGACGGAATTGCAGGACCATTTAAAAACAGAATATATATGAGTGCGTATTACGACCTTTTCGAGAAACCCGACGTCCGCCAGACCGGCGAGCAACAATCCCTTTATGCCCGCTTTGTCCCCAAGGGCACCATCGACCGCAAGGAATTTATAGAGCGTGTACATCTTTTCACCGGTCTCAGCCGCAGCCTGCTGGAAGGAGCGATGGCAGGCTTTATGGATGAGTTGCGCGACTGCCTTGCCAATGGCTGGACGGTGGAGCTGGGCGAACTGGGTTACTTCACCCCCTCTTTGAGTTGTACCCGCCAGGCGACGGACAAGAAAGAGCTTCGTGCTGCCTCCATCGCTTTGCGCGGGTTGAATTTCCGTCTGGGCAGGGAGTTCTATAAGGATTTGAAAGGTAAGATGCAGTTGGAGCGTTGTCCGCAATCGACATCGGCGCCTGCTTCGTCTGCCGATGAGGCGTTGGGCGTGGAGCAGCGCTGGCAGTTGCTGGATGAGTATTTGCAGCAGTATCCCTGCATCAATCGCTCCCAGTATGCACGGCTGGCAGGACGTAGTTATAAGCAGGCTGTTGTCGATTTGAACAGGTTTATAGAAGAGGGGATGCTGATGAGGCATGGGATGGGGCCGAGTGTGGTGTATGCCAGAAAGAGGTAAAATTCAAGATGTGTATTTGCATCCGAATCGAAATGCAAAGGACATATCCCGTGAGCTCAATATGGATAAAGGGCTGTTATCCCGCATATTGAAAAAGCTGGAGGTAAATCATTCTCGACACCCCCAAGAATACGGACAGAGCACATCTGTTTTATGAGAAAGCCGGATCCAAGAAAATAGAGAAAGAAGAACTCCCCATCGAATACGATTATCCGTATGATGACAGTGACTTCTTCTGCCTGACCTTGAACGGATACCAATAAATTTACGGTTATTAGAAATTTAATCGGATAAATTAAGATTTATGGAGATACATAAAGTCCATTCTGTTTTTTTTCAGTGCTACATTTACTACCAAAGCCATCGTGCAGGGTATCGTCAAGCAGCTGCACGCCGATAATATCCAACATGACATTACGAGTAATGTTTTAATCCCCCGGTTTGAGATTGGGACGCGATGAATTGTTGGTCGTAGGCGTGCCGTCCTATTCAGGAAGAGTGCCCGACACGTGCCATTGCGTCGGAGAACCCCATAAAGACAGATGAAGGTCAATGTATTTCATGTGGAAGGTGCATTGCCCTATGTCCTGTCGGCTCACGAAACTACCACTATCCATTTTTGGGAAAAAAGAGTTTGGAGTTTGCAAGCGCAAATTCAGAGAGAAAAGAACTTGAACTTTTTTACGCTGTCAATTAAAGATGCCGTAAAGGATAAAAACAATGTATGATTAAGGAATAAAATTTCTTAGTCATTGTCTATCAGTTCCTTTCTTTTTCTCCAATATCCTTTTTTATCCTACGAAAACCTCCTTAAACCTCCGTTAAAGCACCACCCCGTTTTCTGCCCGTTGTATCTTTGCATCGTGGTCACAAAGAAACTGGTTTTGCAGACTGACGAGCGAACAAGACCGACTTTTATTAATCAATTTAAAATTAAAAAACTATGGCTTTGAATTATGAAGTAAAAAAGAGAGTATTCGGTTTTGACGAGACAAAAACGGAAAAGTACGTGGCGCAGATGAAAACTTTGGGTGTGGTAGGTTTTAAGGATTTATGCGACGAGGTTTCCAAGATAGGCATGGCGCCTCGCGGTGTGGTGAAGTTGGTGCTGGACGGATTGATCGACACCTTGAATATGGATATCAACAAGGGATTTTCGGTACAGCTGGGTGAGTTCGGCTGTTTCCGTCCCGGCATCAACGCCAAGAGCCAGGACAAGCTGGAAGATGTAAAGGCAAGCACGATTTATCGCCGCAAGATTATCTTCACCCCGGGCTTCTACTTTAAGGATATGCTGACCCGCGCCAGCGTAGAGAAGATGGATTGGTCGGGCAACGGCACCGTTTCTGGCGGGGGTAGCTCCAAACCAAATCCGGATGGCGGCGGTTCCGATGGCGACCAGGGAGAAAATCCGTTAGGATAAACATTCTGTAAATAAGGAGAATATGAACTTTCTCAGAAAAAGGTTCATATTCTCCTTGAAATACTTGACTTCGCCTTTTGAATATCGTATCTTTACATCAATCATTTAAAAATCAGACAAACTGCTATGGAAACAGAAAATGGCTTTCGTATCACGACTTATAAAAAGAAAGATTTGGCATGCCTCTATTGCCCCAATGCTACTGCACGTTGCGCCATCCGCACCCTGACGCGGTGGATAAAACGGAATCACGAACTGTATGAAGCCTTGGCGCATACCGGGTACAATGTAAGGACACGGACATTCATGCCGAAGCAGGTGAGTCTTATCGTACAGTATCTGGACGAACCTTAATATTCTTTTCAACCTCATTTATTATGTTAAAGCGGGAAGTTGCGGTTAAACTTCCCGCTTTTGTTTTTGTCATAGATACGTTGCAACACAATAGGTATAACTAACATAAGGTATTAATTAAAAAAAGAGAAAAATGATGAAAAGAATAGTTCTGATATGGATGGCCGCCTTCCTGATGGGTGGCATGGCAATGGCACAACATGCCCGCCACAGTGATAAAATGCCCGAACCGAAAGTCCGTGCCGAGCGCATGACGGAACGGATGGTGAAAGAGTACTCCTTGAACGATACGCAGAAACAACAACTGCTGGAGGCAAATCTGGCATTGGTTGAGAAAATGGGAGATATGCCGATGCATCGTGCCAAAGCACACAAGCATCATAAGAGAGATGGCAAGCGCCATCAATTGACGGATGAGCAACGCGCGCAGAAAAAAGCGGAGATGGAAAAGAAGCGTGAAGAGATGAAGACTGCCCGTATTGCTTATGATTCACAACTCCAGAAGATCATGACGGAAGAACAATATGCTGCATACAGCAAGAAAGTGCAGGATAGAAAAGCAAAAATGGAATCTAAAAGAAAATAAATTTTCTATTGCATTCAATTTGTACTATTTTTGTCCGGTCAACTACTAAAAAACAGAACGATGAAGAATATAGTCTATATTTTAGTGTGTGCATCGGTCATTTTCTTCACTGCTTGTTCGTCGCAAGACAAGAATAAGAAAGACGGTACGCAGGTATTGATGCAGGATAGTACAGAAATTGCCGGCCCACAGCGCATGCAGGTGTCTGATGTAAAAACATCCTTTACGTATAAGGGAAAAGAGTATCAGTCTTCTGTAGTGCGCCGGCCGGATGAATCTCTGCCGATAGTGAAAAACGAGCAGGGGGAGAAATTTGTGGATAACCGTATCACCTTGCGCATCACGTGCGGCGGGAAGCAGGTGGTGGATAAAGTGTTCACCAAAGATAATTTTGCTTCGTTGGTGGATGCCAAGTTCATGAAGTACTCCATTCTTGAGGGGCTGGTCTATGACAAGACCACTCCGCAAGGAATCATATACGCGGCGAGCGTCTGCTATCCGCAATCCGACCTTTATGTTCCCATCAGACTGACCATTACGGCTGACGGGAAAATCTCCATGGCAAAAGAAGAACTGATGGAGGACTATCAGACAGACAGCATTGATTAGTGGATAGTTTTCCAGATTGTTTCCAGTTTTATAGACCATCTTTGCCGGTATGAAAATCCTGATTGTAGAAGATGAGCAAGATTTGCGGGAAACCATCCGCACTTCGCTCTTGAAAGAAAAGTTTGTTGTAGAGACCGCTGCCGACTATTTTTCGGCATTGGATAAAATCAATGACTACGATTACGACTGCATTTTGCTGGATATCATGTTGCCTGGCGGGAGCGGTCTGGACTTGCTGCGTGAGCTGAAACGGCTGCACCGCAGTGACAGTGTGCTTATTATCTCGGCCAAAGACTCGCTGGACGACAAGGTGGACGGGCTGGAACTGGGAGCCGACGATTACCTTACAAAGCCTTTCCATCTGGCAGAACTCAATGCACGTGTCAAGTCATTGATACGTCGGCGGCAGGCGAAGGGAGATGTGACCGTCACCCTTGGAAATCTTTTGCTCTACCCCGACAAACGGCAGGTAGAGATAAACGGAAAACCCTTGCAGCTGAACCGCAAGGAGTTCGACCTGCTCTATTATTTTGTAGTCAACCCCGGCCGGGTCATCAATAAAATGAGCCTTGCCGAGTCGGTGTGGGGAGACAATATAGACCAGGCGGATTCGTTGGATTTTATCTACTCGCAAGTGAAGAATCTGCGTAAGAAATTGAAACAAGCTGAGGCTACCATAGAATTAAAGGCTGTCTATGGATTCGGCTACAAACTCTCCGAACTATGAAGCTGCTGAGCTACACCTACCGCAAACTTGCATTGCTGCTGTTTCTGTTGATGGCAGTGTGGGGTGTGCTGTTCTATTACGCAATCATTGACGAGGTGGTGGATGAGACGGACGATACGTTGGAGAATTACGGTGAGATATTGATGGAGAGTGCGCTTCACGACCCCTCGATACTCGAAACGGAAGGCTCGTTGATGTCTTTCTATAAGTTCACTCCTATATCCGAAGAGGAAGGGCGGCATTACAGACAAGTGTTCTATGATGCTACGGTTTATATCGAACTGGAGGATGAAGACGAACCGGTACGTGTCATGTGTACCGCTTTCCGTATGCCCGACGGGCAATATTATGAGTTGAAACTGATGATTTCCATTTTGGAGCGGGATGACATGGTGGAGGCTATGCTTTGGTATCTGGGAGCGCTGTTCCTGTTGTTTCTCATCTGTACTTCCATCGGCATCCAGTTGGTGCTGAAGGGAGTGTTCCGTCCGTTACATAGGTTGCTTGACTGGCTGCACTGCATTCAGCCCGGCAAGGAGGTGCCTCCATTGGACAACCCGACGAAGATACGGGAGTTCCGCCAGCTGAGCGATGCTGCATTGGATATGGGCAACCGCAGCTACAAGGCATACGAGGAGCAGAAGCAGTTCATCGAGAATGCCTCGCATGAGTTGCAGACACCGCTTGCCATCGTGAGGGGAAAAGTGGAACTGCTGGCTGAGAGTGAAGGGATGACGGAACAGCAAATGGAGCAGCTGGACGAGATATATGCCACGCTGGGGCGTGCCGTAAAACTGAACAAGTCCCTGCTGTTGCTTTCCCGTATAGAGAACGGGCAGTATACCGAGATGGAGGATGTCTCGGTGGATGAGATATTGGATGAACTCTTGCCCGACCTGATGGATATCTATGAACATAAGCAGGTGAGACTGATACGAAAACGGGAGGAGCAGCCTTTTATTATCCGTTGCAACCATTCGCTGGCGCAAATACTGGTTTCCAATCTGGTGAAGAATTCGTTGCTGCACAATAGGGAAGGGGGAGAGTTGCAGGTACTTACCACTCCAACTTCGCTGGTCATAAAGAATACGGGTGATGTTCCTTTGGATGGAGAGAAGTTGTTCCGGCGTTTCTATCATGGCATGGATGGCAAGAAGGACTCCACCGGACTGGGGCTTGCCATAGCGCGTTCCATTGCGTTGTCGTCTTCATTGAAGCTCACGTATGAATGGCAAGACGGTATGCATACCTTCCGTCTGGTTAAAGAAAGTGAAATTTACCGTTAACTGCGATTGTTCCCAAATCTTTCCTAATTCTCTACCGTTATTTGCAGTGTGAATAATATGAAATTTATTAGTAACATTAAAAAATAACGATTATGAAGAAAGTATTGTCTATTCTTGTGTTGGCTCTTGTAGCTGTTCAGTTTGCCTTTGCCGGTGATGTCATCACTCAGGATACCAAGCAGCTTCCGCTGACGGCACGCAATTTTATCAACCAGTATTTCTCGAAACCGCACATTTCACACATCAAGATTGAAAGTGAAATATTGCAGACTAAAAAATATGAAGTGCTGTTGACAGACCGTACGGAAATAGACTTCGACAAGAAAGGAAATTGGTTGGAAGTGGATTGCAAGAAGTCCGCTGTTCCCGAAGCATTGATTCCGGTTCCGGTAAAGGAGTATGTGAAGGCTAACTTCCCGAGAGAGATTATTACTAAAATCGAACGCGGACGTACCGGTGTGGAAATTGAATTGGGTAATGACTACTCTTTGAAGTTCAACAAAAAGGGAAAGTTCGTCAGCATGGACGATTGATTCTCCAGTAACTATTAACCTAAACTTTATAGAGAAATGATGAGAATAAAGATTCAAATGTTGGCGATGATGTTCATCGCCGCCTTGGCACTTGGTGCATGCAGTGATGATGACGACAAGGATGATGTCAAAGTGCCCGAAGCAATGTCACAAGCATTGAAGTCCAAATACCCTTCCGCAATCCATGTGGAATGGGAACAGAAAGGGGGCTATTTCGTTGCAGATTGTAAAGTGGATGGGCAGGAAAAGGATGTATGGTTCAATAATCAGGCGGAATGGCAACTGACGGAAACCGAATTGCTTTGGAATAATCTTCCGGGAACAGTACAGACCTCTTTCAGCGCCAGTGAGTATGCCGGTTGGAAGATAGAGGAGATTGTTCTTTTGGAGTATCCGGTAGTGCCTATGCAGTTTGTCATTGAAGTTGAAAAGGGAAATGCAGAGTATCAATTGTTCTATTCGGAAGAAGGCGGCTTGCTACAGACAAAAGATGTGAGCGGTAATAGGGATGATACGCATTGGCCGGTAAAACTTGATTAGGGATGAGGGGTTAGGGATTAAGGATTAAGGTTCAATATGATTGCACACCCCTAATCCTTCATCCTTAATCCGTAATCTCTAACTACATCGGCTTATAATCCTTCGCCAGTCCTCCTTCGCTGGTTTCTTTGTAGAGGGAGGGCAGGTCGTTTCCGGTTTCTTTCATGACTTCCACCACCTTGTCGAATGATACGCGGTGCATGCCATCGGTGAAGGAGGAGTAAAGGTTGGCATCCAGGGCACGTGCGGCGGCGTAGGCATTACGTTCGATGCACGGGATTTGTACCAACCCACAAACCGGGTCGCAGGTCATTCCCAAATGATGCTCCAATCCCATTTCAGCGGCATATTCTATTTGTGCCGGACTGCCTCCAAACAATTGGTTGGCTGCGGCTGATGCCATGGAACATGCTACGCCTACCTCTGCCTGGCATCCGGCTTCCGCTCCCGAAATGGAAGCGTTGGTCTTCACGATGTTTCCTATCAGTCCGGCTGTGGCAAGGGCACGGAGTATGCGTGTGTCGCTGAACTCCCGGCTTTTTTGCAGATGATAGAGCACTGCCGGTACAATGCCACACGAACCGCAGGTAGGTGCAGTGACAATGACCCCACCTGACGCATTTTCTTCACTTACTGCCAAGGCATAGGCAAATACCAGTCCGCGCGACTGGAGGGAAGCCTTGTAGCCACTGGCACGTATATAATAGGTAGAAGCCTTTCGGCGCAGATTCAGAGGGCCAGGCAAGACTCCTTCACTATCCAATCCCCGTTTTACGGCAGCCTGCATGGTTTTCCATACCTCCTGCAGGTAATCCCAAATGTCGCTTTCCTCGCATTCCTTGACGTACTCCCAGTAACTTTTTCCGGTACGTTCACACCATTGTAGTATTTCGGTCATACTGTTCATTTCGTATACATCCGGGGTGTTTACGGATGATGCTCCGTCATTCTCTTCTGCCAGGGCACCGCCGCCGACACTGAATACAGTCCATTGGTCGGTCTCCTTGCCTTCGCTGTCCAAAGAGACGAATTTCATGCCGTTGGGATGGAAGGGCAGGAATATTTTGGGTTCCCAGATTATTTCTACCGGTGCTGCGGGTTGCAATGTCTCGGTGATGGCAACATTGGTCATGTGTCCCTTGCCGGTAGCGGCGAGGCTTCCGTATAGGGTTACTTGGAATGCGGCTGCTTCGGGATGCCTTTCCAGGAATATCTGAGCTGCCTTGCGCGGTCCCATGGTGTGGCTGCTGGATGGACCGGTACCGATACGGTAGAGTTCTTTGATTGATTTCATATATTTCAGATTTATGATTTAGCTTTAACTATCAATTATCAACTGTCAATTATCCATTAACTCAAGTCCACAACGGTGATGCCTGCTCCGCCGAACTGTATATGTTCGTCGGCAAAGTGGCGCACTCCGGGAACAGTTTCCAGATATTGACGGATAAGCATGCGCAGGATGCCTGTTCCCGTTCCGTGAAGGATACGCACGCGTGACATGCCGACAAGGATGGCGTCATCAATGAAATAGGTAACGGCTTGCAAGGCTTCGTCGCCACGCATGCCACGGACATCAATGTCTTGCTTGAAATGTAGTTTCTTCTCATACATGCTGTCTTGGGTCTGGACGCTGATGAAAGTGCTTTTGGCGGACACGTCAGCTTGTTTGGGCTGCGCGTTGGTGCGTTCCAGCCTGTCCAGCTTGACGGTAGTCTTGATGCTGCCGAACGCGATAATCGCATTCTTGCCGTTCACTTCCATTACCTCGCCCACAGAGGTCTGTCCCTTTATTCTGACGTTGCAGCCGGGGACGATTGCCGCGAGGCGTTCCGCTTCTTTCCGCGCCTGCTGTTCTGCCAAAGCCTGGGCAGACGGTCCGTTCTCTTTTCCATCGCCTGCTTTCTTTTCCTTTTTCCGGTTCTGCTTTTCTTTCAGCTTTTCCATCTTGCGGGCAATTTTTTCTTCCAGTTCCTTGTTGGCAAGCGCTTCCATTGATTCGCGGAAGTCCGTCAACTCCTGGCGGGCCTGGCGTGTCTTTTCTTTTTCTGCCTGGGCTTCTTTGATGGAGCGTATGGTGTTCTCGATGCGTGCATTGGCTTCCTGCATCAGTTGATCCACCTCTTCTTTCGCTTTGCGCAGAATATCCTTCCGGGATTTCTGCAAATCTTCGATTTCGGTCTGATAACGCTCGATGGTCTCTTCCATGTGCTTTTCACGCTGGCGTATTGTCTGGCGTTTGCCTTCCCAATAGCGTTTGTCGCGCACAATGTCCTGCAGGTACTTATCGGCGTTGATGTATTCGCTGCCCACAATTTCCGAGGCATCGGCGATGACATCTTCCGGCAGACCTATCTTGCGGGCAATCTCCACAGCGAACGAACAGCCCGGATTGCCTATCTGTAGTTGGAACAGTGCCTGCATCAGATGGCGGTCGTAGAGCATGGCGCCATTCACTACACCTTCGTGGTCTTCGGCAAAATGCTTCAGGTTCTGGTAGTGTGTGGTGATGACACCGAACGTCTGTTTCTGGTTGAAACGCTTCAATACGGCTTCGGCAATGGCACCTCCTATCTGGGGTTCTGTTCCGCCCCCGAATTCATCAATCAGGATGAGGCTCCGTTCGTTGCAGCTTTTCATCATGATTTTCATGTTCGTAAGGTGGGAGGAGTAGGTGCTCAAATCATCTTCAATGGACTGCTCGTCACCGATGTCGATGAATATACTGCTGAATATTCCGGCATGACTGCGTTCGTGCATCGGGATGAGTAGTCCGGATTGCAGCATGTATTGTAATAAGCCTACTGTCTTTAAGCAGACGGACTTGCCGCCTGCGTTCGGACCGGAGATGATGAGGATACGTTGCTTCTCATTCAGTTCGATGTCAAGCGGTACGACTTTTTTGCCATGTTTGGCGAGAGAAAGTTGCAAGAGTGGGTGTACCGCCATTGTCCAGTCCAGCAGTTGCTTGTTTTCGAGAGCCGGTTTCAGTCCGGATATTTGCTCGGCAAACAATGCTTTGGCACGTATGAAGTCTATTTCGGCAAGGAACTCGTATGATAGCAGTACGTCGGGGATGGAGGGACGCAACTGGTTGGAGAAGCCCGTCAGGATGCGGATAATTTCTCTGCGTTCGTCACCTTCAAGTTCTCGTATGCGATTGTTGGCTTCCACTACTTCGGCAGGCTCGATGAATACGGTTTTACCACTGGCCGACTCGTCGTGTACAATACCGCGTATTTTCCGTTTCAGTGCCGGTGCAACGGGAATGACCAGACGGCCGTCACGCATGGTGGGTGTTACGTCTTTGTCCACAACGCCCTCGGACTGGGCATTTCGTAGAATACTGTTCAGTGAGCGGGAGATGCTTCCCATAGTACTTGCCAGTTCCCGGCGGATGCGTGCCAACTCTGTAGAGGCATTGTCCTTGATTTTTCCGTAAGGAGAGAGGATGCCGTTTATTTTTGCTATGAGCTGTGGGAAAACGGTGATGTCTCCTGCCAGTCTTTTCAGACAAGGGTAGGGGGAAGTGCCCTCTTCCTCATCATCGTCGCTTTTCTGTAGGAAGCGTACAATATCACGTATGGTTTCTAGTGAACGGCGCAGGTCAAAGAGCTCTTGTTCATCTAGATACATGCCTTCCACGCGTATGCGTTTCAGTGACGGACGTACATCAAAAAAGTATTGTGCCGGGAAGTTGTCTTCTTCTTGGAGTATGCGTACAAATTCAGTGACTTGGTCCAAACGCTCCTCCACCTCTCCAAAGTGGTCGGAGAATGCCATGTCCATCACCCGTTCTTCGCCAAGTGTACTGAGGCATTTTTCTTTCAGCAATTGGCGTATTTGGTCGAAACCTATTTTCTGTTCAAAGTTCTGCGGATATATCATGGTGCAAAAGTACTATTAATTCATGAAAAAAGAGAAAGGAAGTTTGCAGAATTAAAAATGATTTGTACCTTTGCACCGCTTTAAAGAGGAAAGCACTTCCCGAAAAGGAAGTTTTAGGAGAGGTGGCAGAGTGGTCGATTGCGGCGGTCTTGAAAACCGTTGTGCTGCGAGGCACCCGGGGTTCGAATCCCTGTCTCTCCGCAGAACTCCAAAGACAAAAAGGACTCAAAGTATGACAAATCCCGTAAAATCAAGGTTTTACGGGATTTTTTATTTCTCTTCTCGGACATCTATCAGTAATTTGGGTTATATAATCAGTAATCTGGATACCTATGTAATAATAATACCCGCTACTTTTGTATCGCTATAACAATTGGATTTATATGTTTCAACTAAATAATATATCGTATGAAAAGATTGGTGTTGTTTATGATGGCAGTTATGCTGTTGTCTATTACTGTTAACGCACAGAAAAAAGGTGGTAAGACACTGGTAGCTTATTTCTCGGCAACGGGAACAACGGCAAGGGCTGCCAAGTTGGTGGCAGAAGCTGTTGATGGGACCTTCTACGAAATACAGCCTGCGAAAAAGTACACGGCTGCTGATTTGGACTGGCACGACAAAGCTTCGCGCAGCAGTGTGGAGATGTCGGATTCCAAATCACGTCCTGCATTGTATTCTAAATTGGGAAGTCTCGCGGAGTATGATACCATTTATATAGGTTTTCCTATTTGGTGGAATTTGGCTCCAAGAATCATCAATACATTTATAGAAAGCGGTGATTTTGCAGGTAAAACGGTTATTCCATTCGCCACTTCGGGAAGCAGCAGTATTTCTAATGCAGAAAAGGAATTGCAGACGAATTACCCCGGCATAAACTGGGGAAAAGGCAGGCTGCTGAATGGAGCGAGCCGGGAAACTGTCAAGCAATGGATTAAGAAATGAATTTCCAACCGAAACTTAAAGAAGTAGAGATGAAGAACATGGTAAAAAACATATGTGCGGCGATGGTTATTAGCCTTTGTGCTGCAGGACATTTGTCTGCAACAGAAAATAATCCTAATAATGATAATAAATTTATGGAAGAGAATTTGAATCTGACTCAAGAGTGGGACAAGACATTCCCACAGAGTGATAAAGTAGACCATAAAAAGATAACTTTCCACAACCGTTACGGCATTACACTTGCCGCCGATTTGTATGTACCCAAGAATGTGACGGGTAAATTGCCTGCCATTGCCATCAGTGGCCCATTTGGTGCCGTGAAGGAACAAGCTTCGGGCTTGTATGCGCAGACATTGGCAGAACGTGGATTCCTGACGATTGCTTTCGATCCATCCTATACGGGAGAAAGTAGCGGCCAGCCCCGTTATGTGGCTTCGCCGGACATCAATACGGAAGATTTCAGTGCAGCGGTCGATTATCTTTCCACCCGTGACGATGTAGATGCAGAGCGCATCGGCATTCTCGGTATTTGTGGATGGGGAGGCATGGCGCTTAATGCAGCGGCTATCGATACTCGCATCAAGGCTACAGTTACGGTAACCATGTACGACATGAGCCGGGTCAATGCTAACGGTTATTTCGATTCTATGAATGCCGATGCACGGCATGAATTGCGGCGCCAGCTTAATGCTCAGCGTACGGAGGATTATAGAAACGGTACATTTGCTCTTGGAGGAGGTGTAGTAGACCCGTTGCCTGCCGATGCTCCACAATTTGTGAAGGACTACCATGCCTATTATAAAACACCGCGCGGCTATCATAAGCGGTCACTCAACTCTAACCACGGATGGAACAAGACTTCACCGCTTTCGTTCATCAATATGCCTATCCTTTCATATAGTGATGAAATCCGTAGTGCAGTGTTGATGCTGCACGGTGAGAAGGCCCATTCACGTTATTTCAGTGAAGATGCTTTTAAAAAGTTGCAGGGTGATAATAAGGAACTGCTGATTATTCCCGGTGCAAACCATGTAGACTTGTATGACAATATAGAGGTAATTCCATTCGGCAAAATAGAGAGATTCTTCAATGAAAATCTTCGATGACCGCCTTTAATGTGTTAGGAACCGGACGTACTTTTCTTTAGCCTGGTTCAGCAACTCCTCTTTCAGGCAGATGTCTTTCCGGAAAAGCGAATGCTCCGGGAAGATTTCTTTTTTCTTGGACGCCTTGTTCCAATTTCCTACTACATGCCCCTTATAGAGAAGTACCGGAAAGAACAATCCGTTGTTGGTGAAAGCTTTGGAATAGTCCTCTTTGGGTAGGACGTCCGTCCGGTCCTTGTATCCTATCAGGTATTCGTCGTAGGAGGGAAGAAGGTGCAGGTTACCGGTCGCCTTTCCAGATGTCCGGCAGGAGTCATGGATGTACCATGTCTGGCTGTTCCATTGTTCGGACATCAGTTCCGGTTCTATCAGAGAAATGGCTTGCCTTGCTTCCGTTAAAGGCAAACCAGACCACCAGGAGAAGTCTTGCAGGGTAGCGGGGGCATGGCTGCGGAAATAGGCTGTAGCCAGGCGGGCCAGCGCTTCTTCTTTCGTCAGTTCGGGGGTAGGTGGAACTCTTTCGTCCAGAAGGGCATAGGTGTGTTGCCGTCCATGGCATTCTCCGCTGCACACAATTCCTTCGACTTCGGCACGCGACATAAAGCGGGTCATGTGGTAGTTGTCTGCAAGCAGTCCCGAACGTTCAAAATGTTCCGCAATCTCTTGTTTCGTCAGGCTTCGCTTCCCGCTGAGGATATTCCCAAGTACGGTATGGCTTCTGTCATATTGCTGTTCCGTGATTTCCAGACCATGTCCTTTTGCATAAGAATCATTGGCGGATTTGATGCGTTGTGCAGAGAGTTTCAGCATCCAACGAATGTCTTCTGCTGCTACCAGGTGCCATGTGGGACGCATTACGTGGGTTCTCAGTATTTCCCCTTGATGCAGGGCTTTTTCCACGGCTTGAATTCCCGGTGACTTCAGCCGCATACCTACGGCCCATTTCACCATTGTATAGTCTTGTGCCTGCATGGCGCCCATCCAGGAGATCAGTTCTTTCGGGTGGCCGAAGAGTGGAGTGGACAGTTGCTGGTTCTGTAAGCGTATTTCAGGGATTCTCATGTCGGTATGGTATTCGTTTGTATCAATAGGAATCGCAAAGATAAGAAAAGCAGGTCATCGCAGGGTATATCGTGTCCGCAATTATATTCTTTTGTTTCTTTTAACAGCTACTAATATAGCTATCTTTTATTTTTGCAACACACAAATTTGGAAAATATTCATAATTAAACAACCATAAGAACTTTTTTATGACTATGAGAACAAATTGTATTTTATTGTTAGTTATTTTGTTGGGAGCCTTTCCCTTAAATCGTGTACATGCCGATGAATCTGGAAGCATAATTCTGTACACTCCTTACACAAAAATTTCCGTGACGCCCGGAGCGTCCATTGATTACAGCATTGATTTGATTAACAACACGGACAGGGTTACAAATGCAAATCTCTCGGTCAGCGGATTGCCGGGCAGTTGGAAGCATGAAATCAAGTCAGGCGGCTGGACCCTCAGCCAGCTTTCTGTACTGTCCAAGGAAAAGAAAACGTTCAATTTGAAAGTGGAAGTTCCTCTAAAAGTAAATAAAGGAAGTTATCATTTCACAGTATTTGCCGGAGAAACCAAACTGCCGTTGGAGGTGGTCGTGGCCCAGAAAGGAACTTACCAGACCGAGTTCACTACCGACCAGCCCAATATGCAGGGCAATTCCAAGTCCACCTTTACCTTCAATGCCACTTTGAAAAACCAGACGGCCGACCAGCAGCTGTATGCGCTGATGGCCAATGCCCCCAGAGGCTGGAGTGTCGTGTTCAAGCCTAACTATAAGCAGGCCACTTCTGCCCAGGTGGAAGCGAACAGTAGCCAGAATGTGAGTATAGAGATTGTCCCTCCCGCCAATGTGGAAGCCGGCAATTACAAGATTCCGGTACGTGCGGCTACCGGTACGACTTCTGCCGACTTGGAGCTGGAAGTTGTTGTCACGGGTTCCTACGAGATGGAATTGTCCACGCCCAGAGGATTGTTGAGTACCGAAATCACAGCGGGAGATGTGAAGCGTATCGAGTTGGTGGTTCGGAATACCGGTTCTTCATTGTTGAAAGATATCCAGCTTTCTGCCAATAAGCCCGTGGACTGGGAAGTGTCTTTTGAGCCTTCGAAGATTGATATGCTGAAGGCGGGGGAAACGGCCAATGTCGTAGCTACCATGAAAGCATCCAAAAAGGCATTGCCCGGAGATTATGTGGCTACCATGACGGCCAAAACTCCTGAAGTGAATACAGACGCCCAATTCCGCATTGCCGTGAAAACCCCGATGATATGGGGATGGGTGGGCGTTTTGATAATAATCGTTGCCATAGGTGCCGTATGCTATCTGTTCCGTAAATATGGAAGGAGGTGAGCATGGACGAGCGAGTGATTGCATTGACAGACTTGACCAAGCAGTATGGGCGCTTCACTGCCGTAGACCGCATTTGCCTGACTATTCGTAAAGGGGAGATTTTCGGATTATTGGGGCCAAACGGCGCCGGCAAGTCAACTACCATCCTGATGATGCTGGGGCTGACGGAACCCACTTCCGGCTCTGTGGAGATTTGCGGTATCGACTCTACCAGGCATCCTATCGAGGTAAAGCGGAAAATAGGCTATCTGCCCGAAGATGTGGGGTTTTATGATGACATGACCGGTTCGGAAAACCTTATATATACTGCGCGTCTCAATGGCATTTCGGATGCCGAAGCGAAAGTCAAGGCGCTGGAGCTGATGGAGCATGTGGGGCTTGCCGGACAGATGAAAAAGAAGACCGGGAAATATTCGCGCGGTATGCGCCAGCGATTGGGGTTGGCAGACGTGCTTATCAAAAATCCGGAAATTATAATCCTGGATGAACCTACTTCGGGAATAGACCCTGCCGGTGTTCAGGAGTTCATCGAGCTCATTAGGCAGTTGAGCCGGAAGGAGGGACTGACCGTCTTGTTCTCTTCCCACCACCTGGACCAGGTGCAGAAAGTTTGCGACCGCGTGGGACTGTTCAACAGTGGGAAGCTGGTCACCTTGATTGATATGTCTGATTTGAAGGACAAGCATCAGGAATTGTCTGATATTTATAACCATTATATGGAGGAAGGAGGAGAAAGGCATGAATAAAGTCAATTATCCTTTTCGGGTAGTCGTCAACAAGGAAATATCCGACCATGTGAAAAGTTGGCGGTTCATTATCTTGATGGGAATCATTTTGCTTACGTGCATGGGCTCACTCTATACCTCGCTTACCAACATAGGTGCCGCCATCAAGCCCAATGACCCGGACGGTTCGTTCCTTTTCTTGAAGTTATTCACAGCCTCGGATGGCACATTGCCTTCTTTTGTGCAGTTTATCAACTTTCTGGGGCCGTTGTTGGGGATTGCGCTGGGATTCGATGCTATAAATTCGGAACAGAACAAGGGGACGTTGAGCCGTATGCTGTCACAGCCTGTTCATCGTGATTGCATTATCAATGCCAAGTTCGTGGCTGCATTGATTGTGATAGGTATCATGCTGTTTGTACTGGGATTCCTCGTAATGGGCTGCGGGTTGATAGCGATAGGCATTCCTCCCACAGCAGAAGAATTTTGGAGGATTGTATTCTTTCTCATAATCAGTGTGTTCTATGTGGCATTCTGGCTGAATCTGGCCATTCTGTTTTCGCTTTGCTTCCGTCAGGCGGCCACCTCGGCATTGGCTTCGGTGGCGGTATGGTTGTTTTTCAGCGTGTTCTATACGATGATTGTCAATCTGGTTGCCAAGGCATTGAGCCCTTCGCAGCTGGCATCTCCTTATCAGATAGTCAGTTACCAGAAATTTATTCTCGGTCTGATGCGTCTGGCACCTAGCGAACTGTTCAATGAGGCGACCACAACGCTGCTGATGCCTTCCGTCAGAAGTTTGGGGCCGCTTACTATGGAGCAGGTTCAGGGGGCCATTCCCAGTCCGCTGCCATTGGGACAGAGTCTTTTGGTGGTGTGGCCGCAGCTCACCGGACTGATTGCAGCTACTGTCATCTGTTTTGCTCTTTCGTATGTCATATTCATGAGACGGGAAGTCAGATCACGGTAATGATAAGTATGTTTTATTGAGTGTTGAAAGTCCGTTCCGGCATTGGTTGCTTGAACGGACTTTTAATATTATTTGCCCGAACATTTGGTAATTCCAAAAACTTCCCTTACTTTTGCGCCCCGAACAAGGAGAGGTGCTCGAGTGGTTGAAGAGGCACGCCTGGAAAGCGTGTATACCCCTAAAGGGTATCGGGGGTTCGAATCCCCCTCTCTCCGCAACAGTTCTGAATAAGATGGAAAACTAGCGGGTAAAGGTCTACAAATCTATGATTTGTAGACCTTTTTTGCTTGTACTCCGTTTGCTTTGAAAGACTTGGAAACTATGTCTTTGTAAATTAATTATAGATAATGAAAGCTGGATGACATCTCCTTTCATAATAAGGCGATGGGATAATGCATTGCCACTGCAAAGCAAGTGCATGCTTTTTGCAGTGCTACTGCATTCAGCTTTGCAGTGGCGCTGCAACACATATGCAGTGTCACTGCAGCATATATGCAGTAGCGCTGCAACACGTTTGCAGTCACACTGCAGCAGATGTGCAGCGACGCTGACCCGGTAGGTGTGTACGGGATTGTATCATGTTTCGTTAAGAAGATATTATAAAGTATCCTTTGAATGTCGTATTTTTGTCTATCCGTAATTTAGAGTAGTCAAAGAAAACTATGAAACACACTCGTATGAAACTAAAAACAGCGGTAAAGAACCTTCATGAAGGCTGGAAATTCCGGCAGGCGAGACTGACCAATTGGTATCCGGCTACAGTTCCGGGAGTAGTCCACACGGACTTACTGCAGAACAAGATTATTGAAGACCCGTTTTTCCGGTTGAACGAACGGGGATTGCAATGGATTGACAAGGAAGACTGGGTTTATGAAACTTGCTTTACTCTTGCTGCCGACATGATGCGGAAAGAGAATATGGAGCTTGTGTTCGAGGGGCTGGATACTTACGCTGACGTTTATTTGAATGATGAATGTATACTGAAAGCGGACAATATGTTTCGCCGCTGGTCTATCCCCGTTAGGCAGTACATCAGGGAGGAGAATAATATATTGAAGGTGTACTTCCATTCGCCGGTAAAGATAGACGTCCCCAAATGGGATGCACTTCCTTACCAGTATCCGGCATCCAATGACCAGTCTGAAAACGGAGGCTTGTTCAACAAGAAGATAAGCATTTTTGCCCGTAAGGCGGGTTATCATTATGGCTGGGACTGGGGCCCACGTCTGGTTACCTCCGGCATCTGGCGTCCGGTGTATATCAGGGCTTGGAGCGATTTGAGAATCAACGATGTGTTTATCGAGCAGAAGGAAGTCGGTGCAGGCAGGGCCGTGATTGCCGGACATGTGGAGCTGGATGCCGATAAGGATATGGACGGAGTGCTGGTCACGATAACAGACGAGGCTACCGGAAGAGTGCTTGGCGAGTGGCAAGCGGATTTGAAGCGAGGCACCAATCGGGTGACCGTTGATTTCGTCCTTCACAAGCCGAAGCTGTGGTGGAGTAATGGACTGGGGGAGCCTTTCCTTTACCGTTTCCGTACGGATATCATTGCAGGCGGGGAATTGTTGGACTCTAAAACCGAAAGGGTGGGCATACGCTCTTTGAAGGTGGTGCATCAGCCGGATAAGGACGGGCATACTTTCTATATAGAGCTGAACGGGCGTCCGGTTTTTGCCAAAGGAGCCAATTACATCCCTTCGGATAACTTCCTGCCGCGCGTCACTCCCGAGAATTATAAAAGGACGATTCTCGATGCCGCCGGTGTAAACATGAATATGTTGCGTGTCTGGGGCGGAGGTATCTATGAGAACGATGTCTTCTATGATTTGTGTGATGAGCATGGAATTATGATTTGGCAGGACTTTATGTTTGCCTGCAGCATGTATCCGGCAGAAGGCGCCCTGCTCGATAATATCCATCAGGAGGCGGTGGACAATGTGAAACGTTTGCGCAATCATGCCTGCATTGCTTTGTGGTGTGGAAACAATGAATGCCAGGATGCCTGGCTGGGCTGGGGCTGGAAGTGCGAGATAGAACGGCAGAACAAGGAATATGCCGACAAGATTTGGGCACAGTACCGGCAGCAGTATCATGTCACCTTACCCGGGGTGGTCAGGGAGTATGCACCCGGAACCTTCTATTGGCCTTCTTCTCCGTTCGCATTCGAGGGAGAGATGTCCGGTACTACTGACGGGGACCGTCACTATTGGAGTGTCTGGCATGGTAAAGCACCCATTTCCGATTATGACAGCGAGAAATCCCGCTTTTTCAGCGAGTACGGCTTTCAGTCTTTTCCAGAGTTCGACTCCGTCAAGCGCTATGCTCCTTACCCCGAAGACTGGGATATACGTTCCGAGGTGATGATGTCCCATCAGCGTGGTGGCGACCATGCCAACGGGCTGATTGAGACTTACCTATTGAATGAATATAAAAAGCCGCGTGATTTCCGGGCATTCCTTTATATGAACCATGTGCTGCAGGGAGATGCCATCAAGACGGCCATCGAGTCGCACCGCCGCCAGATGCCGTATAATATGGGGACGCTTTTCTGGCAGCACAACGACTGTTGGCCCGTAGCTTCCTGGGCGAGCCGTGACTATTACGGACGCTGGAAGGCGCAGCACTATTATACTCGCAAGGTCTATGATGACATCCTGATTTCTCCGGTAGTGGAGGGGGATGATTTGAAAGTATATGCAGTGTCCGACCGCTTGGAGAATACTTCCGGCCGGCTGCAGCTCCAGGTCTGCCGGTTCGACGGCACTGTGGTTTATCACTGGGACAAATCTGTCGGCATTTCCGGTAATGACAGCCGTGTCTGTTTTTCCGCACCGCTTGCCAAGCTGCTGGAGGGGGCAGATAGAGGAACGGTATATGTCCGCGTAGACTATACGGACAAATCGGGCAGGGTGTACCATAACAACTACTGTCTGGACAAGCAGAAGAATATGAATTATCCGAAAGTGGATTTGCAGACCGAAGTCCGTTCCATTGAAGGCGGATATGAAGTGACGGTATCAACAGACAAGTTTGCCCGTGCCGTATGCTTGTCCGTTGCTGACAATGAAAGTGTATATAGCGACAATTATTTTGATGTCCAGCCGAAGAGCAGCGTGCAGGTACAGGTCAGGACGCGATTGTCTGCCGAAGCGTTCAACGCTTCGTTGAGGCTGACTTGCTTGAACAATGAATTCTGATAAGTTATGGAAAAACAAAGCGGAGCAACATATTGAAATGTTACTCCGCTTCTCATTGAGATGTTGAAAAATGTGTTTTCAGGAGATTTAGTTGTTTTCTTTTTTAATGTCTATGGTCATGAACCGTTCACCGTCATATAGACTTTTGACACGGATGTTCAGCCCTTTTTTCTCTTTCAGTTGTTCCGCTATATTGTCCAGCTTGAAGGAGGCCAGTCCGGTGCCCAGCGTGAGCTGGCTGTCATTGTAGGCATTGTGGCGGAATTCGAGATTGACGTAATCCGGTTTGTCGTTTTCGCCGGTGGATGCTTCATTGATGACCAGGTTCAGCATGTGCTTCTTATCTTCGTTGTTGCTGTGGTAGAATTGATATTTGATGTTCAGATACTCGCCCGTAATCCATAAATCCGTGGCGTTGATGTTGTCGTCTCCGATACTGTCTGCCTTTTCGGCAGGCATGGAGTAGATGTCTTTGGTCAGAATGTTTTCGATGTGCTTTATTTGGGCATTATATTCGTAGCCTGGAAGTTTCTCTTCCAGTTCGCGGAAGTAGATGAAAGCCCTCTGGCCGTCTATTACGGCATAGTCGTGAACATAGGTTGTGTCACTGGGATATAGTTTACTGCCTTCGTCCAGTGAGAAATAGTAGTCTTTTCCTTCGATGACCTTTACCGTACCTACGGCGAACAAAGTGTCATATTTGTCATCCCAATCGTCCAGGCATGATTGCAATACAATGGCAGTCAGGAATAAAAGCATGGATGCTGCCAATGTCATTCTCAGTTTCTTCATAAGTGGTAGGTTTTAGCTCTTTTTCTGTTTAAAACTTATTTTTGTATTCAAAAAATGCGGTGAAAAGCTAAATACTGCGTAGTATACTGTTAAAGAAATGAAAGTATGATTTTCTTCTCTGCCTGATGCAGTATTTTTGCGCCGATTGCATTTATAGGGTAAACACGTGTTAAAAGAGAGAATGGAAGAACAGGAATTGGCAGAACGCTGTAGGCAAGGAGACAATCTTGCCCGCAAAGAACTGTATGAGCGCTATGCGGGACGCATGCTCAGCGTATGCCTCCGTTATGCAGGTGACCGGGAGACTGCCCAAGACCTGATGCATGACGGTTTTCTGAAACTTTTTGATTCTTTCGATAAGTTCACTTGGCGGGGAGAGGGTTCTCTGCGGGCATGGATGGAACGCGTAATGGTGAATACGGTGTTGCAGTATTTGCGGAAAAATGATGTGATGAATCAGTCATCGGCCTTGGAGAATGCACCCGAAGCTTATGAGGAACCGGAAGGTTCGTCAATAGATGTCATTCCTCAAAAGGTACTGATGCAGTTTATCAGTGAATTGCCTGCCGGCTATCGTACCGTATTCAACTTATATATTTTTGAAGAGAAATCCCATAAGGAGATTGCTCGACTATTGGGAATTAATGAAAAATCCTCTGCCTCGCAGTTGACGCGTGCTAAAGCGACTTTAGCGGCAAAAGTACGTGAGTGGATGAAAAGAAATGATTAAATGAAGGAACGTATGGAAGATGAATTGTGGTTGAAAAAGATAAAGGACAAGCTGGAAGACTATTCCGAACCGCTGCCGGTTGCCGGATGGGAGCGGTTGGAGAAGGAATTGTCCGTTTCCGGAGCTCCGATAACCGGACCGCATAGGATGATACCTTTCCGTCGCTGGGCGGTGGCCGCGGCAGCTGTGTTGCTGGTGGCGGTTTCGTCCGTCAGTCTGTGGCTGTTGCAGAGTCCGGTAGGGAATGAAATGCGGCATACGTCAGTGCCCGCTTTGGCTGTGGCTCCGGACGTCTTGCCGGAACAGACAGTACCTGCCATACGGACTAATTCCATAGAGCCTGCTTATCGGGCACATGGAAATGCATCGGCGCCCAATAAGGAGGCAAGTCACCCTTTGGTTGCACAACATATCAGAATATCGGTTGGCGAAGAACAGCAGGAGGAAATGCTGCCGGTTGAAACTGCAGATGAGGTTGTCGGTATTGGACAGCAGGCGGAAGAACCGGTAGTGGAAGATACGGACCATGAAACTACAATGCAGGCCGAGGAACCGGAGACAAGGGAAGACCGCTATCGTCCGTCAGGCCGGGACAAACTGCATCTTCCGGAAAAAAACAGTTCTGGTAGGGATGCTAAAGGATGGGCGGTTGGCTTGTCCGTAGGAAATACGGGAGGTTTTTCATTGGCGAATGAAGGGGAAGCGAATGTGATGTCGGACTACATGCCTGGAAGTCCTATTTATGGCGGTAACGTAGATTTATCCTCTACGGCCAATGGCATTGTTACTATTCCCGACGGGCAGGAACTGGTTTTTAAGGATGGTATGCCCTATCTGCAAAGACGCGAAAAGAAAATTGCGGATATAGACCATAAACAACCGCTCAGTTTCGGTGTTTCGGTGCGGAAAAACTTGGCGAAGGGTTTCTCTGTGGAAAGCGGGCTGACGTATACCTATCTTGCTTCTGACGTAAGGTATGAGGGCAGCTCGGAAAAGATAAGCCAGAAGCTGCATTATATTGGCATTCCGGTACGGGCCAACTGGAACTTTGTGGATGCAAAGAACTTTACGATGTACGTTTCGGCGGGGGGTGCCATTGAAAAATGTGTGTATGGCAAGATTGGTACTGAGAGTGAGACTGTGAAACCGGTACAGCTTTCTGTCATGGGTGCTGTCGGTGCCCAGTATAACATAAGCAATAGGGTGGGCCTGTATGTGGAACCGGGAGTATCTTATTTCTTTGATGACGGTTCGTCGATACAGACTATACGCAAGGAGAACCCGTGTAACTTTACGTTGCAGGCCGGTATACGTCTTACTTATTGATAGCAGGACAGACATGTTTTTGTCCACTTTCTTGTAGATTCAGAATTTTCTTAATAACTTTCGGCCGTGTTTCTTCGTTGGTGGATGAAGGGACACGGTTTTTTATTGATTGAGAAGAAAGAAAGTAGGTCGGGACATGCCCGGCAATATAACAAACACGTAGTAAAATAGACAAAATGAAGATTAAAAAGAAAGTAGCCTTAAGCGGGCTATTGCTTTGTTGTGCAATCACGGCAAAAGCACAAGTGTGTATTACTCCCCAGGTGGAGCAGCGTGCCAGGGAGTTGGTTTCTCAAATGACGCTGGAAGAAAAAATCGATTACATTTCCGGTCCCAAATCTTTTTATATCCGGGCTGTACCCCGGCTTGGCATACCCGAAATCAGGATGGCCGATGGTCCGCAAGGCATACGTAACAATACTCAAAGTACCTTGTATCCTTGTGGCATCTTGTCGGCTTCGACATGGAACCGTAAGTTGGCTAGAGAGCTGGGACATGGTTTGGCCCGGGATGCAAAGGCCCGTGGGGTAAGTATTCTGTTGGGGCCTGGAGTCAATATCTACCGCTCTCCTCTATGCGGGCGAAACTATGAGTATTTTGGTGAAGACCCTTATTTGACGGGCGAAACTGCTAAAGAATATATCTTGGGAGTGCAGGAAGAGGGAGTTATGGCTACGGTGAAGCATTTTGCGGCCAATAACCAGGAGTGGAGCAGACATCATGCCAGCTCAGATGTGGATGAGCGCACGCTGCAGGAAATTTATTTTCCCGCGTTCCGAAAAGCTGTGCAGGAAGCAGGAGTAGGGGCGGTTATGGATAGCTATAATCCGCTGAACGGGGTACATGCCACCGAAAACAGCTGGCTGAACATTGATGTACTGCGCAAACAGTGGGGATTTAAAGGTATCCTGATGTCTGACTGGACATCTGTATATTCCGGTGTGGGAGCCGCTAATGGAGGGTTGGATTTGGAAATGCCCGTCGGTAAATTCATGACCAGGGAAATTCTTATTCCGGCAATAGAGAATGGTATCGTGAAGGAAGAGACCATTGACGCCAAAGTCCGGCATATACTCCAGACATTGATTGCTTTTGGAGCACTTGATACTCCGAGAGAAGATAAATCTATCGATAAAGACAATGCACAGTCTAAGGAAATTGCACTTGACTTGGCGAGAGAAGGAGTAGTCTTATTGAAAAATGACAACGGTACGTTGCCTTACCGGAACGGTAGAACATTGGTAATCGGGCCTAATGCCGATATTATTCCCACAGGAGGAGGAAGCGGATTTGTCACCCCTTATTCGGTAGTGTCACTCTATGAAGGTATGGTTCAGTTGAAGGGCGGCAGACAGATAGAGCTGCTGTCTGACAGCATTCTTTATAAGGATATGTCCCAACAGATTTATACGGATGGCAGTTTTACGCAAAACGGTTTTAAGGGCGAATATTATAATACTCGTAATCTTACCGGAGAACTCTTTCAAGCTGCCATAGAGCCTGCCATAGACCATGCCTGGAAATACGGTACACCGTTCGACGGCATGCCGGTAGATCAGTTTTCTGCCCGTTGGACGGGAGTTTACAAGGCTGACAAGGATGGAACTGTCAAGTTCCAGCTGGCTGGCGATGACGGATACCGTCTGTTTGTAAACGATAAGCTGATTACCGGAGATTGGGGGAACCATTCATTCAGTACCCGCAGTGCATTTATGCAGGTCAGTGCAGGGGAGATATACCGGTTGCGTATTGAATATTTTGATAATGTGGGTGAGGCGACTGTCAGTTTCCAGGCAGGAATGATGGATGAGGAGCGTTTGGCCTCTTCACTGAAGCATGCCAGGAATGTTATTGTATGTGCCGGGTTCAACAGCAGTACAGAAGGTGAAGGGTTCGACCGTCCGTTTGCATTGTCATACGGGCAGGAATATCTCATTAATAAAGTGGCTTCACTTCATGATAATGTGGCTGTGGTGGTGAATGCCGGAGGTGGAATAGATTTCCGCAATTGGGGGCAGAGTGTACAAGCTATTTTGATGGCATGGTATCCGGGGCAGGAGGGTGGAAAGGCCCTTGCCGAAATCATTACGGGCAAGCTTTCGCCAAGTGGCAAACTACCAGTCAGCATCGAGGAAAAATGGGAAGATAATCCGGTATATGGTAATTATTATGACAATCGCAATGTACCTCATAAACGGGTGCAGTATGCCGAAGGTGTTTTCGTAGGTTATAGGGGATATGACCGGAACGGAAAGCAGCCGCTCTATCCTTTCGGGTATGGACTGTCATACAGTAGTTTTGAATATAGTAATCTGAGTGTTGAGAAGACGGGGGGAAGCCGGGTTACGGTAAGCTTTGACATCAAGAATACCGGAAAGATGGATGCTGCGGAAGCGGCTCAGGTATATGTGCGGGATGTGGAATGTTCTGTTCCGCGTCCGTTGAAGGAGTTGAAAGGCTACGATAAGGTTTACTTGAAGAAGGGTGAAACCAAGCGCGTTCGGATATTGCTGGATGAGGAAGCCTTTGCCTACTATGATGTGGAATCACATCGGTTTGTAGTGGAAAAGGGGACTTTTGAGATTCTGGCAGGTCCTTCTTCAGCTGATTTACCATTGAAGGCAACTGTTGTTTTATGATAAAATAAATATCAAAACAAGAATGGCAGTATGAAAAAGATAATAATACTGATGGTTTGTCTGTGGGGACTTGGTAACACCTTTACCTCGGCACAAACTACGGAGAAGGAGAAATTCATCTCAAGCTTGATGAAGCAGATGACGCTGGATGAAAAGATAGGCCAGCTTGCACAATGCACCTACCGAGGGAATTTTACCGGACCCGACGGTGGAAATATTCCTAAAGAAGAGTATGTCCGGCAAGGCAGAATAGGCTCTATGCTGAATGTGATAGGAGTAAAGGATATACGCCGTTATCAAGAGCTTGCTTTGCAATCGCGTTTGCGCATTCCTTTAATTTTCGGACTGGATGTTATCCACGGCTATCGTACCGGATTTCCGCTTCCGCTTGCCGAGGCTGCAAGTTTCGATTTGGCCATGATTGAGGAAGCTGCACGCTACAATGCTTTGGAAAGTGCCGCCGATGGTTTGAACTGGGTTTTTGCCCCGATGGTGGATATTTCGTGGGACGCACGTTGGGGACGCGTCATGGAAGGGGCCGGTGAGGACCCTTATTATGGTTCTCGGGTAGCGGAGGCGCGTGTCAGAGGCTTGCAAGGAGACGATTTGGCAGACACGACGACTGTCATGGCATGTATGAAACATTTTGCCGGATATGGTGCACCGATAGCAGGAAAGGAGTATAATAGTGTGGATATGTCAATGGGCCACTTTGCCAATTTTTATATGCCTCCCTATAAGGCGGCCATAAAGGTAGGAGCAGCTACCGTGATGAGTGCTTTCAATGATTTTAATAATATTCCTTGTACTGCCAATGATTTCTTGCTCAACCGGCTATTGAGAGAGCAGTGGGGATTTAAGGGATTTGTTGTGTCCGATTATAATTCGGTAGAGGAATTGGTGAACCACCGTTATGCTGTTGACAAGAAAGATGCCGCAGCCAAAGCGCTGAATGCTGGTCTGGACATGGAGATGGTAAGTACCTGCTACTTGACTTATCTGAAGGAGCTTGTTCAAGAAGGGAAAGTAAAGGAGAGTGTGCTTGATGATGCAGTACGGTGTATATTGGAGAAGAAATATGAGTTGGGATTGTTTGAGGACCCTTTTCGCTACTGTAATCCGGAAAGAGCGGCCAGAATACTCAATGCGCCCGAAGTCCGTAATGCTTCGCTCCGTATGGCCGAGCGTTCCGTTGTATTGCTGGAGAATAGGGAATCTGTGCTTCCGTTGACGGCACAGACGAGGAAGATAGCCTTGATAGGAGGACTCTCAAAATCCCAGTACGATATGGCAGGTGCTTGGGCTGCCACTACGGACCGGAACAAAGTGGTGACCTTATATGATGCATTGGTCCGGAAAGGACTGGAGGTGAGCTATGCTGAAGGCTATGATATGAAGAGCAATCAGTTGACCGGATTGCAGGAAGCATTACAGGCTGCTGAGGCTTCGGATGTCATTGTTGTGGCGGTAGGCGAGAGATTCGGTCAGAGTGGCGAGAAGGCTTCCAAAGTGAATATAGCCATACCCGAGGGGCAGCAGAAGCTGGTGTCGGAACTGGCAAAGACTGGAAAACCTGTCATTGCTCTTGTCATGTGTGGGCGTCCGGTAATCTTCAATGAGATAAGGGAACATGCTGATGCGGTACTGTGTACTTGGTGGCTGGGAAGTGAGGCCGGCAATGCCATATGCAATGTGTTGTGGGGAGAGTATAATCCTTCGGCTAAATTGCCCATGACATTTCCTGCACACGTAGGACAGATTCCCATTTATTATCAGAATAAGAGCACCGGCCGCCCTACCGCATTGAAACAGACCTATAAGGCATCTTATATCGATGCTTCCACTGAGCCTGCCTATCCTTTCGGATATGGGCTTTCGTACACGGATTTTGGATATTCTGATTTGAAACTGCTGCCGGGCAAGGCTGCAGGCGTCCATACGGAGGTGTCGGTAAAAGTGACTAATACCGGTAAGTGTGCAGGAGAGGAAGTAGTTCAATTGTATGTGCAGGATAAGGTAGCCTCTGTTACGCGTCCGATAAAGGAATTGAAGGGCTTCAGGAAAATTCATCTGAATGTGGGTGAAAGCAAAACTGTAGCTTTTCAGATAACTGACGATGCACTGGGATTCTATGACAATGAGATGAATTATATGGTAGAACCTGGTGATTTCGTCTTTATGGTGGGTGGCAGTAGTGATGATGTACAGCAGATTACCTATAACTTGAAAGAATAGGATTCTTACCCTATAAATGAAAAGCAAGGCTGTCTGGAATCATATCCGGACAGCCTTGCTTTTCTGTTTTAGTTGGTTATCACATTCGTGAAATACTCTTTGAACAGTTTTTCTGCCCGTTCCAGTTGTTCCGGAGTATTTTCCTTCACTTCTTTCAATTTGTAATCCCATCCCATGGCTTCGTATTTGTGAACACCCAGACGGTGATAAGGAAGTATTTCCACCCGTTGTATCTGCTGGTATTTGCCAAGACTTTCACCCAGCAGGCGGGTGTCTTCTTCCGAATCGCTGTAACCGGGGACCAGTACATAGCGCAGCCAGAAGGGGTGTTCATGTTCTTCGAGCCAGGCAGCGGTGCGGAGTGTCTGTTCGTTGCTTCGTCCCGTCAGCGTACGGTGGCGTTCGGGATTGAATTGCTTGATGTCCAGCAGCACGAGGTCAGTCAGACTAAAGAGCTCTTCCACCTTTTCATTCCAGATGCCTCCGTTACTGTCCAGACAGATATGGATGCCGTTCGCCTTCAGCTCCTTGAAAAGAGGAATCAGCGCTTCTGCTTGCAGGGTAGGCTCACCGCCGGAGAAAGTAATACCTCCTTTCTTCCCGAAGAATGCCTTTTGGCTGATAGCCATTTGCAGAATCTCTTCCGGAGTGGTGGGAGTGCCTCCTTTTACATCAATCGTATCCGGATTGGCACAATACAGACAACGGAATGGACATCCTTGCAGGAAAACGACGAGCCGGAGACCCGGCCCGTCGAATGTTCCCATACTTTCGTAGGAGTGTACATTTATCATATTACATTCTTTCGTGGAATGAACGGCTGATGACTTCCAACTGATGCTCGCGGCTCAACTTCACGAAGTTCACGGCATAGCCGGAAACGCGGATGGTGAGTTGCGGATACTTTTCAGGATGTTCCATGGCATCTTCCAGCATTTCGCGGTTCAGTACGTTTACGTTCAAATGGTGGGCACCTTTGGTGAAGTAGCCGTCCATCATGGTTACCAGGTTCTCTACACGTTCTTCCGGTGTCGGGCCCAGTGATTTAGGAACAATGGAGAACGTATTGCTGATGCCGTCCTGCGAGTCGCGGTAGCGCAATTTGGCTACGGAGCTCAAGGAAGCGATGGCACCGTTCTTGTCACGTCCGTGCATTGGGTTGGCACCCGGAGCAAAGGCAACACCTTTGGCGCGTCCGTCCGGAGTGGCACCGGTCTTCTTGCCGTACATCACGTTGGAGGTGATAGTCAGCAAGGAAAGGGTGGGACGGGCATTCTTGTAGACAGGCAGCTTTTTCAGTTCTTCGCTGAAATAGTAAACGAGGTCTACTCCCAGGTGGTCCACACGGTCGTCATTATTGCCGAAGCAGGGGAATGAGCCTTCAGTGTCGAAACCTTCGGTCAGGCCGATTTCGTTGCGGCGTGCAGTGACTTTGGCATATTTGATGGCGGACAGTGAGTCTATGGCGATGGAAAGGCCGGCAACACCGTATGCCAGATTGATGCGTGGGTTGGTATCGATGAATGCCATCTGGGCCTTCTCATAATAATACTTATCATGCATGTAGTGGATGATATTCATGGCCTCGTTGTAGACACGGGCTATTTCAGTCAGTACCTTCTTGTAGTTGGCCATAACTTCCTCAAACTTCAGTGTCTCGCCGGTCAATACGGGAATACCTTTCACCATGACAGTTCCGGTGTTTTCGCAACGGCCACCGTTGATGGCAAGCAGCAGGGCCTTGGCAAGGTTGGCACGTGCGCCGAAGAACTGGATTTGCTTGCCGATGGCTTGGTAGGATACACAGCAGGCAATGCCGTAATCGTCGCAGTTGCGCACTTCGCGCATCAGGTTGTCGTTTTCGTACTGGATGGAGCTGGTATCTACGGAAACTTTGGCGCAGAAATCCTTGAAGCCTTCCGGCAGTTCGGGACTCCACAGTACGGTCAAGTTTGGTTCCGGAGAAGGACCGAGGTTGTATAGCGTCTGCAAGAAGCGGAAAGAAGTCTTGGTGACTTTCACGCGTCCGTCATTGAAGCGTCCTCCGATGGCTTCGGTCACCCAAGTCGGGTCACCGGCAAAGATATCATTGTACGACTGCATACGCAGATGGCGTACCATGCGCAGCTTGATGACGAACTGGTCTATCAGTTCTTGCGCAAACGTCTCATTGATTTTTCCGTGAGCCAGATCGTATTCAATGAATATATCGAGGAACGAAGATACGTTACCCAATGACATGGCAGCACCGTCTTGCTCTTTGATGGCAGCAAGATATGCCATGTATACCCATTGCACGGCCTCTTGAGCTGATGTAGCCGGATGGCTGAGGTCGAGTCCGTAATATTCGCCCATAACCTTGATGTCCTTCAAAGCTTTGATTTGTTCCGCCACTTCTTCGCGTAGACGGATGCGTGCTTCGGTCATCGGGCCGGTGAGGTTGCGCAAGTCCTCCTGCTTGGCTTCAATCAGACGGTCGATGCCGTAGAGAGCCAATCGGCGGTAGTCGCCGATGATACGTCCGCGGGCATAGTTGTCGGGCAATCCGGTAAGGAATCCCAGTGAGCGGAAGGAACGGATTTCTTCGGTATATACATCGAATACGCCGTCGTTATGTGTTTTGCGGTAATGGGTGAAGATGTCTTTTACTTTATCGTCCACTTCCACTCCGTTTTCACGGCATGCTTTTGCTACCACGTTGATGCCTCCGAAAGGTTTGATGGATCGTTTCAACAGTTCATCAGTCTGCAAACCGACAATAAGTTCATTGTCCTTATCAATATACCCGGCTTTATGAGAAGTGATGGTAGATACGGTGGTATTGTCCAGTGAACGGACGCCATTGTTGTTCCTTTCTTCTTCGAGAGCCTTCAGACAGATGTCCCAGATACGTTTGGTACGTTCGGTAGGTCCCTGCAAGAAAGATGCATCCCCGGTATAGGGTGCGATGTTTTTACTGACGAAATCACTGACATTGATTTCTTTATTCCAAAGCCCATTGGTAAAGGTTTTGTTCAATTCCATAAAATTTGTTTTTGTTAGTAGGTTAGATAATGTTATCCTTTAGAGCGCACAAAAATACTGAATAAATTCCGTAATTTTATAAGAGATACTTCTCTTTTTATGTTGAACAGCATAAAATAACTATTATTAGGTAGTGAATGTCCGGGGGAGTAGAGATGTTAATACTTTCTTTATATGTGGTTTATGAATTGAAACAAGAACCGAATAATAATCTGCATTATTTACAAATGATGTAGGTTTAAGGAACAGTCGTATTCTGAACCTAATTCAGTCGTATAGTGAATGCCATTCAGTCGTATACTGAATAGGGTTCAATCGTATACTGAATGTGGTTCTTTGTAAATATACTGATAGCCAGTAAGTTATAAAACTCTGTCTTGCCCTTGATAAATTTCAACAAATAGCCTAAATGCCGTTATGTTCGTTCCGTAGTGGGTATAAACAAGAATTTTGGTATAATTGCTCTGTTTTTGTGCAGAAAAGTTTGTAGAATAAAAAATGATTTGTATCTTTGCACCGCTTTAAAAGAAAAGCACTTCTGAAAAAGAAGTTTTGGAGAGGTGGCAGAGTGGTCGATTGCGGCGGTCTTGAAAACCGTTGTGCTGCGAGGCACCCGGGGTTCGAATCCCTGTCTCTCCGCTGAACTAACTGGATAATGAATAGGTAAGTCTCATAAATTCAACGATTTGTGGGACTTTTTTTATTCCATTATCTCTGCCCTATCGGATATTATTTAGCCCTTTATAGAATAAGAATTTATACTTTAGTTTTGACTGAACTTCAGTATATATGTGCAATTTTAGAACAAATAATCTAAAAATGATTTTTTTTTGTAACTTAGCATAATATTTAAAACAAATATGGTAAAAGCTACAAAAGATAATAGGCCTTTTTCAAGTGGTGTGTTTGATTTAGAGGAGTTCAATATTTATACAAAGGTAATTGATTTGCCTCTTGACGGGATTCCGACATATCTAGAAGAAGGGATAAATGGAGTTTGTACCGGAGGCTCTGCTCTTTTTAATGTGTTTTCTAATAAACGCAGGGTTGTGAAGAATGATTTGATAACTATTTTTCCTTATCAGTTGGCAAGTATAACCGAAATCAGTACAGACTTTGCCGTTATTTTCTTTAAAGTACCAAAGAAATTGTTTATGGATACCATTAATGGGCTGGGTAGGCTTACACTTGACTATTTTTTCTATATGAGGAAATATTATAGCTCTCCGCTCAGTGAAGAAGAGTATAAGCGCTTTGTTCATTTCTGTCATATATTGTCATGCCGTGTAGATTTATCTTGTGCCTTTCTTAGGAGGGAATCGGTGATGTATTTATTGAGGGTTTATTATTGGGACTTGTATGTGGGCTATAAGAGTAACCCCAAGGCTATGGCTTCCGTGAAGTTTGTACGTAAAGAGAAGCAGGTTTTTGAATTCTTTTATTTGGTTATAGAGTATCATACTATAAGTCGTGATGTGGCATTTTATGCAGATAAGATGTGTATCTCACCTAAATATCTGACAATGTTAATAACAGATAATACTGGTCGTTCGGCTAAAGAGTGGATTGTGGAATATACCATACTTGAGATAAAAGTCTTATTGAAAGACTCCAATCTTGAAATAAAGGAAGTGGTTTCACGAACTAATTTTCAATCGAATTCTACGATGACACGTTTTTTTCGTAAGCATACAGGCACTACTCCGTCAGAATACCGTGAGAGAATGTTTGTCTGATATTTGGATAATTTGTACTTATACCAAAAGGCAAGAAAGATATGAAAGAATATCTTAAAATAATAGATGAAATAATCGCTCTTGTGGGGTTACATTTAATTCCCAAATTTGTTAATCTATATCAAGGCCAGGTTGACATAAGATGTGAGGAAAATGATACTGGAGTCTTAATTAATATTATTGTGTCTTTACCAGATAAAAATGAACTGCAGGCTTTGCAAAATCAAGTTGGTATGGACTCACTACAAGCCAAACAGATCTTAGAAGGAATATTAAAATTGGAGAAAATGGATTCATGCAAACCATTGGAAAACAGACAACTGGAATTGAAACGAATTTGGCTTAACAAGCTTGTTTCAGTGTTGGAAGAGCATATGGAAAATACAGAGTTTAATGTTGCTATGCTCTGTCAACTGTTGGGAATGAATCGAAAACTGTTGTATCGAAAGATTAAACAGTTGACGGGGGTTACTCCAGTAAGCCTTATTCGGCGTGTTAGGATGATAAGAGCCGCTACACTTTTATTACAAGGCAGATTCACTGTATCGGAAGTAATGTATATGGTAGGCTATTCCAATCCTTCTTATTTTTCCAGGTGTTTCATGGCAGAATATAATATTTCTCCAAGTCAATATGCAATAATTCAAAAAAAAACAGGTGGAGCGTCCGAATAAGGGGGCACTCCACACATGATTCATTGTCTTTTGTTCTGTTATTTTTTATACCAATCCTTACAGTCATTTCCCATTGATTTTGCCCATGTAGCAAAACCGGGATATTGGCTGTCAATTCTGTTCCTTTCTGTTACCGGGGTAAACCCTAGCATCGGTATATCGATAGCAAATGGATATGCTCCTTTACGGTCGATATAGTAAGCATCATCATTGCTGCCAATCAATGACTGATTGGCATAAGCTGTAGCTTTGTGTTTGGGCAGATGAACCTCTGTGCGATTCTGTTCTCCTTGTGAATATTTTACGATGATGTATGGATTATAGGACAATAGCTGATTCTTTAGGAAAGAACCGTTGAATTCTCTGGTGACTACATATTTATTGCCTATATTCTGTTTGGCATTGGACATTACGATAATGGACGAAGTCTCTTTTTCCAATATTGCACCTTCCGGCAAAGTGATTTTATCGCCAATTTGTGCTGCATCTATCTGATAGGCAAATGCGTTAACATATGTAGCGCCATCATGTACCGGAGTGAATTCGTCAACGATCTTCGTTACTATATTCTTTTTGTCGAAATAGACTTTGCGTTCGTATTCTACAATTACGTCATTCATGTCATAATCGCCACCGGAAGGCCAAATATCTTCGAATGCCAGTGTGCCGGTAACATTTTCATCTTCATCGGGTTTGGGTTCTTCTTTATCACCTTCATCGGGAATAGACGGCCTTTCAGGATCGTCAATAGAACTTCCCGGAGTAGCATCTACATAAAATAAAAGGTCACAGTAGCTTTGATTTACACCATCTTCTGCTCCAAGAATCGTCTTGCCGCTTTTTTGGTCTTTAACAGAGACAAAGGCCGACATGTTGTTTTGGGGATTGGAAGTGCGAAGATTTGAATTGTATGGATTATATAAATCAGGCAATTTAAGATAATCTTCTAAATTATTTCCATAACCGTTCTTAAAACCGTCGGCATAAAGAAACCAGCCTACTGTATATCCTGCTGGGAATGTATCATGGGCTTGGCCGTCTTCATCGAAGTAAAGCAGACGAACTTTATTCCCGGATTCTAAAATCAATATTTGGCCGCCATACCAGTCAAAAGACACATTGGGGAATATAATGTATTTCCTCACTTGGTCTACATCGACGGACGTTCCGGTTTTATAAAAATAATATCCGAAAGTATTGTTATAACTTGCACTTCGATTGAGAAAAATGAGATTCAATGCGGTGTTGTCCTCCTTTATCGAAATATTGATAGTTTTTCCATTACCAAGTAATTTTGAATTGTCTTGTCCTCCTTTATTGAAGAATGTTTTCATCCGGTCTGTCAAATCCAAAATACTTTCATTACCAATATTTTTTTCCTTTGTCATATATTGGCTGTTCAGCTGACCTCCTTCTCCCCAATAGCACAGTGAGTATAGATTTTGGGATTTGTTTACTAAATAAGGTACATCAGACGAAGCGCGAGTGACAGACTTTGTTTTAGGATTTGATTTTGCCGACATGTCAAAAATGACAGCATTGTCTTTAATTTCAAGTTCTATGCATCCCGGCAATCCCCATGTCGCAGTATATAAATAAACTTTATTAAGATAGGTAGGAAGCTGCATTTTTCCCTCATACTTACCGCTGTTGTCGGTATAGGTTTTGAACAAGGCTTCTATACCCTCTTTCTTTATCGGCGTACCTTCCACTGTTTCCATCGGATTTTCACCGTAAATTTCTATCAAAGGAGTAAACCCGTAAATGTCATAGTTGACAGAAAGCCGGACATCACTGCGCATCTCAAAGCCGAAATATTTATCCGGGTCAGGAAGAGGTTCTTTTTCACGATTCGGGTCGTATACGTCTTTCTCCATACAACCTGTCATAAGGCCTGAAAGTGCAAGCACTAAAATGAAAGCCCCAATGCTAATTAAGCGGTTTTGTTTCATAAGATATAAAAATGTTATGTTAATTTTATTTGTATGTATTTTTGATTAGTTACTTGCTCTTTAAATACCCGATACATTTTATTATGCAAATTTAGTCTGTATTGCTCAAACTCATTGATACAAAATTGACAAAAGAATGATAGAAAAAGGACAGTTGATTTTTTTTGTATATCCATGTGATAGTTTGTCGGGAGTGTCTTTTTGTTCTTCCTTTATTGGATTTTACCCTCTTTTCAGTATATTTGCGCTCGGCGTTTTAAGAATATTATCTTTGAGCCGATTCCAATACTAAACTAGATAGAATTAATGGAGAAAATAAATGCAGTAATTACGGGAGTGGGAGGGTATGTTCCTGACTATATTCTGACCAATGAAGAAATATCCAAAATGGTAGATACGACAGATGAGTGGATAATGGGGCGTATCGGTATAAAGGAAAGACGTATCTTGCACGAAGAAGGATTGGGGACTTCGTTTATGGCCCGTAAAGCTGTAAAACAATTAATGCAACGTACAAAATCTAATCCTGATGATATTGATTTGGTGATTGTGGCCACTACAACGGCCGATTATCATTTTCCTTCAACAGCATCCATATTATGTGAGAGAGTAAAGCTTAAGAATGCTTTTGCTTTTGATATGCAGGCTGTTTGTAGTGGCTTTTTGTATGCATTGGAAACTGGAGCCAATTTTATCCGTTCGGGAAAATACAAGAAGGTCATTGTAGTAGGGGCTGATAAAATGTCGTCGGTGATTGATTATACCGATCGTGCCACTTGTCCGATTTTTGGTGACGGTGCTGCCGCTTTCATGCTGGAACCCACCCGGGAGGATATGGGAGTAATGGATGCCGTATTGAGAACAGACGGGAAAGGTCTGCCCTTTTTACATATCAAAGCGGGAGGCTCCGTATGTGCTCCATCTTACTATACACTGGACAATCGGATGCATTATATTTATCAGGAAGGACGTACAGTCTTTAAATATGCTGTGGCCAATATGGCAGATGCTTGTGAGGCGGTCATGGAGAGGAATCACTTGGCGAAGGAGGACATTGACTGGGTGATTCCCCATCAGGCAAACATGCGTATAATTACTGCAGTTTCGCAACGTTTGGGAGTATCTCCCGAAAAGGTAATGGTCAATATAGAACGGTATGGAAATACAAGTGCCGGCACGCTTCCATTGTGTGTATGGGATTTCGAGGATAAGCTGAAAAAGGGGGATAAACTGATTTTTACAGCATTCGGAGCAGGATTTGCTTGGGGGGCTATTTACGTGAAGTGGGGATACGACGGAAAAGGTTGAGGCTCTCTGATAAGATTTAGGTTGTTTGTTTCTTTTCTGATACAACTTTTAGTATCTTTGCGAAACAGCAGTTTTTTATTGTGACAAAAAATTGCATGTGTTTTGTTAACCATATAGAAAACTAAAAACAACCAGCGTATTATGAACCAGGAATTATCCATGAGCCCCAATTTATTGGTGGCTGCCCTTCAAAAACCGGCTTCCGAATTTACGAAAGCAGACATTGTTTCCTATATAAAGGAGAATGACATTCGTATGGTGAACTTCATGTATCCTGCGGCAGACGGGCGACTGAAGACACTGAACTTTGTCATCAATAATGAAGCATACCTTGATGCCATACTTACATGTGGTGAACGCGTAGATGGTTCCAGCTTGTTTCCGTTTATAGAGGCCGGTAGCAGTGATTTGTATGTAGTGCCGCGTTTCCGGACCGCTTTTATAGACCCTTTTTCTGAATTGCCCACACTGTCAATGCTCTGTTCTTATTTCAATAAGGATGGTGAACCGCTGGAAAGTTCTCCGGAATATACCCTGCGTAAGGCATGTCAGGCATTCACTACGGTTACGGGGATGGAATTTCAGGCTATGGGAGAATTGGAATATTATGTCATTTCTGAAAATGACGGATTGTTCCCGGCTACCGACCAGCGTGGTTATCACGAATCGGCCCCTTATGCCAAGTTCAATGATTTCCGTACGGAATGTATGTCATATATTGCGCAGGCAGGCGGACAGATAAAGTATGGGCATTCTGAAGTCGGTAATTTTACGCTGGACGATAAGATTTATGAGCAGAATGAAATAGAGTTCCTGCCGGTGCGTGCCGAGGAGGCTGCTGACCAACTGGTGATAGCAAAATGGGTTATTCGTAATCTGGCTAGCCAGTATGGATATAACATTACTTTTGCACCGAAAATCACGGCAGGAAAAGCCGGTTCCGGATTACATATACATATGCGTATCATGAAGGACGGGCAGAACCAGATGCTGAAAGATGGGGCACTTTCTGAAACAGCCCGTAAGGCCATTGCGGGCATGATGAAGCTGGCTTCTTCCATTACGGCTTTCGGTAATACAAATCCTACTTCCTATTTTCGTCTGGTTCCTCATCAGGAAGCACCGACCAACATTTGCTGGGGCGACCGCAACCGTTCGGTATTGGTACGCGTTCCGTTGGGCTGGTCGGCAAAAACGGATATGTGCATGTTGGCAAATCCGTTGGAGACCCCAAGTCATTATGATACTACACAGAAACAGACGGTGGAAATGCGTTCGCCTGACGGTTCGGCCGATTTGTATCAATTGATTGCCGGACTTGCTGTAGCTTGCCGTTATGGATTTGAGATAGACGATGCTTTAGGAATTGCAGAAAAAACATATGTCAATGTAAATATCCACAAGAAAGAAAATGAAGATAAGTTGAAACAACTGGAACAGCTTCCTGATAGTTGTGCCGCTTCTGCCGATTGTTTGGAAAGACAGCGTGCTGTCTTTGAGCAATATCATGTGTTCAGTCCTGCAATGGTTGATGGGGTTATTTCCAAACTGCGTTCTTACGAGGATAGAACCTTGCGTGCAGAGATACAAGACAGTCCGGAGGAGATGCTGAAACTGGTCGAGAAGTATTTCCACTGCGGATAGGAGAAGAAATGAGGGCATAACTCACCGCAGGTTACACAGATTGCTATAGAATTTCTGATAATCAAGAACTTTTATCTGTGTTAATCTGCGGTGATTGTGTATTTTGACACCTCTCCATTATTTCTTTGGCTTTGAATACTGGTTCTGCTTTTTGTATTTCCGATTCGAAGCCGAACCAATAACCATTTTGGGTATTGTCGTCAATGGGTAGAAAACATAAGCGGAGGCTTTCTTTGTAGTTTCCATAGATGACTTCCCAATATTCCGGTGGCATCTGGCGCTTGGTCTTGACTTTCTCTGCTGGTTTTTTCTTTAATGACATGCCTGCCTCTATCCAGGCAATGGTGACCATGATTTTATAGGCCGGATAATGCATACTGCAGAATTCATAGAGTACGAGGCCTCGCTTTTCCAGGCTCATGGGCTGGTCTATAAGATTTTTATCGATTAAAAATTCCAGAAAGCGACGTAGGAAGTCGTTGTCATCCAGAATCAGCTTGCGGGTGATGGCTTGCCAAGCAGTTGTGTTATAGAATCCATCCAGAAGACGTGACAGTTGCCGGGCTGTTTGAAGCTCGTTGACACTGATTTCATTTGTTTGAAGCACTTCATAAGGGGGGAGAGGAGAATATCGGATGCCTAGTTCTTCCGCTCTTCTTCTCATTTCTGTGCCGGGAAGTAACTTCAGGGATTCAAGCTGTATCTCGCCGGCATTGTATCCGGCAAGTGTACGCACATCTTCAAATATTTCGGATAGGCGGTATAGAGGCAAGCCGGCAATGAGGTCGGCGTGTGTTTCCATATTGGGTAGGGAACATAGGAAACGAAGACCTTGCAGTGAGTCCTCCAGGCTTCCCATCCGACGGCTTTTCTGGAGGACCGGTTCGCGCAGGCTTTGAATACCGGCCTCGAGATGGAGCAATCCTTTAGGTAGCTTTTTCAATTCATTTTTCAGCTCTTCGGATAATAGTGCAGGGTGTATTTCTAAGTGAAAGCATATGTCCGGGTTGAATTCCAGGAAAAGTTGCAGTAATTCTTTAGCACGGCGCGGATTATAATTAAAGGTCCGGTCGAGGACGCGTACGTTTTTTATTCCATGACTGTGGATAATTTGAAGGCGTTCACGGATACTTTCAATGGACAGTGTGCGCACCGGTTTTTCTTCACCGCTGACGCAGAATGCGCATGTGTTGAAACAGCCTCGGGTAGTCTCCAGTTGTACGAATGGTTTGCTCCAATTGAAGAAACTGCTGTTTTCCGGTGGTACGAGCCGGGAAAAGTTAAGTACACGGGCTATGCCGTTGTCTATATATTGCTTTTGAGGATTCATATAGCAGAGTCCCGGAATACTGTTCCATTTTTCCGGCTGGTTCCAGCAAGACAGCCATTGGGGGAATGCTTCTTCTCCCTCTCCCCTGAATACGCAGTCGATGAAAGGGTTTTTATGCAGAAAGTCTTCATTGTTTCCTAAGAATTCAGGTCCGCCCAAGATGAAGCAGCTATTGGGAAGCAATGCTTTTAATCTCGCTGTTATGTGCAACAGTTGTTCGTGGTTGAACAACCATGTTGTTGCGGCAATGATGTCGGGTTGGTGCCGGTATATTTCGTCGACAATCATTCCTACGTTTTCATTGATGGTGGCAGATACGATTTCCCATTTTACGGAATTGTTTTTTGCTATTTGTGCGTGCAGTGCAGGGAGTGCCAACGAAGAGTGTGCATACGAGCTATTGAGGTCTATCCAAAGAATTTTCATGTTTAATTGAGTTTCATCTTTGCAAAGATAACTGATTTTGCTTTTCGTATAAACAAAAAGGGTTATATTTGCATGACGGAAATCGAAAATAGTAAAGTGTTGGTATAGAATGTTCTTTGAAAGATGAAATATTTCTTTTGTATTCTTATTTCTATAAGGTGATAACGGGTTGTCTTATCACTGGCTTGATAAAGTAAGGAAGGAAGTACTATTAAGTGTGATTGATACAGAATGCAAAATATCGGAATAAGTTTCCAGCTATTTTGAACATTTTGAGAAAGTAAACTCTTTTGTACAAGGACTGGTTTAGGTAATTGATTCCTTCCTATGATGTAGGGATACTCTGTGAGGAGTATCCCTACAATTTTTCACATTGATTCCACGTTGCCTCCCTTTGGGGGATTGTTTGGACAATAACAAAAGAAGAGGAATATTCTTTCGAATTTCCTCTTCTTTGCGGGTGGCAGATGGGACTCGAACCCACGACATTCAGAACCACAATCTGACGCTCTAACCAACTGAACTACAGCCACCATGTTAGTGCATTTCTTAAATGCGGTGCAAAGATAGGGATAATCTTTAATATTGCAAAGAATGAGACGAAAATTTTTGAGATTTCTGCATTATTTTTTCTTCTCGTAGATACCTATATTGTGCTGCTGGAGCAGCTTTCGAGAGCTTTTGACAAAGATTTCCAGGTGTTTACGAGCTTCCGGCGTTAAATGTTCTGTAGGAAAACTGGCAGGATAAAGAATGTAATTTTTTTCTTTAGTAAGTTCCGGCCGGCCGGTCCAGACCAGATTATATCCACAATAGGAAACACGACAGTATGGAAAAGGCAGAGGATTGGAGTCTGGTAGAGGCGTCTGACTCTGACCGGTGTAAGAGGGACGGATGGGTTGGGGGAGAGGATGTTTCTCCAACTGCAAAGTGAAGATGAGGCCGCCGTCAGTGTTGGCCTTGCTCATATTGGAAATGAAGTTTCCCAAGGAGTAGACTATGATGTGCTGTTCGGTACCATTGGTACGTAGTTCCATCGGTTGAATGACGTGAGGGTGTGAACCGATAATATGTGTTACGCCTTGTTGGAGCAACCAGTTGGCCAGTTCGCGTTGCTCACGGTTGGGAAGGGACTGATATTCCTCTCCCCAATGCATGCAGGCAATAATGGCATCCGGTTGGCGTGCCTTGGCACTTTGGATATCTTGCAGGATGGTATTCTTATCAATATAGTTTACGATATTGGGAGAGGTAGCCTTGATACCATTGGTGCCGTAAGTATAGTTGAGTAGGGCAATGCGAAAGCCGTTTCTGTTGATGAACAGGGGATAGCGTTGCCTGCGCTCCGACAGATTCTTGTAGGTGCCTGCGTAACGAATACCGGAGGAGTCAAGTAATTGTATGGTACGCTCCATTCCCTTTTTTCCACGGTCCAGACAGTGGTTGTTGGCTGTCAGTAAAATATCGAATCCGGCGTCCTTTATGGCCTGAAGATATTCATCGGGGGCGCTGAACATAGGATAGCCCCGATAGGGCCTGCCCCCCAATGTGACTTCCAGATTTCCTATGGCGAGGTCTGCCTGGGATATTTGCTCTTTTATGAGGGAGAAGCAGGAGGAGTAGTCATATTTTCCTTCAGATACACGTGCTGCGTCTATTTGTGCCTGGTGCTGCATCAGGTCACCGACAAATAATAGCGTAATCCTTTCCTGGGAGGAAAGGGTTACGCTATACAGTAAGACAGCCATGAAGACGGCGAGCGTTTTCATTACGTTGTTATTGGTAGATTGCTTTCTTGCCGGCGAGCAATGTATTCTTCATAAGGGAAACGATAGTCATCGGACCTACGCCTCCTGGTACGGGGGTAATGAATGAACATTTAGGAGCTACTTCATCGAATTTCACATCACCGGTCAACTTGAACCCGGATTTCTTGGAGGCATCGGGCACACGGGTAGTACCTACATCAATAACGACAGCACCTTCCTTGACCATTTCCGCCTTAACAAAGTTCGGTTGTCCCAACGCAGCAATGATGATGTTCGCTTCCTGGCATTCCTTTACCAGGTCTTTGCTGCGGCTGTGGCATACGGTCACTGTGGCATCGCCGGGATAAGCCTTCTGCATCATCAGGGCAGCCATGGGCTTGCCTACAATGTTGCTGCGTCCCAACACCACGCACTTCTTGCCTGAAGTCTCTATCTGATAGCGCTTCAGCAGTTCGAGGATACCGTTGGGAGTAGCGGATACATAGCAGGGAAGGCCAATGGACATCCGTCCCACATTGATGGGATGAAAGCCGTCCACATCCTTGCGGTAGTCGATGGTTTCAATCACTTTCTGCTCGGAGATATGCTTGGGCAAGGGAAGCTGTACGATGAAACCGTCCACATCCGCATCCTCGTTCAATTCGCGTACCTTGGCAAGCAGCTCCTCTTCGGTAACGTCTGCCTCGTAGCGGATAAGTGAGGACTTGAATCCGCAAACTTCGCATGCCTTTACTTTGGCGGCAACGTAGGTTTCGCTACCTCCATCGTGTCCTACAAGAATAGCGGCCAGATGCGGGCGTTTACCCCCACGAGCCACTATCTCGGCTACTTCTGCTGCAATCTCTTGCTTTACTTGCTCTGAAATTGCTTTTCCATCAATCAGTGTCATAGGCTGTTATCTTATCTTTTAAGTTTCGGCATCATCTTACCCATCTTGCTGCCAGTGACCATCTTCATCATCTTGCGGGTCTGGTCAAACTGTTTCAGCAGGCGGTTTACTTCCTGAATATTCGTACCGCTACCTTTGGCAATGCGCTGGCGGCGTGAACCGTTCAGAATGGCCGGATTGCTGCGTTCTTCCGGAGTCATGGAGTAGATGATGGCTTCAATGCTCTTGAAGGCATTGTCGTCAATGTCTATATCCTTGATGGCTTTGCCTACGCCCGGTATCATGGAGGCAAGTTCCTTCAAGTTACCCATTTTCTTGATTTGTGCAATCTGGCTCAGGAAGTCGTTGAAGTCGAACTGGTTCTTGGCAATCTTCTTTTGCAGGCGTTTGGCTTCTTCCTCGTCATATTGTTCCTGCGCACGTTCCACCAAAGATACGATGTCACCCATACCGAGAATACGGTCGGCCATACGTGAGGGATGGAACTGGTCGATGGCATCCAGCTTTTCACCGGTACCTACAAACTTGATGGGCTTGTTTACCACCGAACGGATAGAAAGGGCGGCACCACCGCGGGTATCACCATCCAGTTTGGTCAATACTACACCATTGAAGTCGAGCCGTTCGTTGAATTCCTTAGCGGTATTCACTGCATCCTGACCGGTCATTGAATCCACTACGAACAGAATCTCGTCCGGATTGATGGCCTTCTTGATGGCGGCAATCTCGTTCATCATCTCCTCATCCACTGCCAGACGACCGGCTGTATCGACAATTACAAGGTCGTAACCTTTGGCTTTGGCTTCTTGGATGGCATTTTGGGCAATGGCTACCGGATTTTTGCTGTCCGGTTCCGAGTACATCGGTACGTCAATCTGTTCAGCCAGTACACGCAACTGCTCGATAGCGGCAGGACGGTACACGTCACAAGCCACCAATAACGGCTTTTTGTTCTTCTTGCTCTTCAGCATGCGGGCCAGCTTTCCGGAGAAAGTTGTTTTACCGGAGCCTTGCAAACCGGACATTAGGATAATGGCAGGCTTGGAGTCGAGGTTTATTTCAGAAGTCTCGCCGCCCATGAGCTGGGTCAGTTCATCGTGTACGATTTTTACCATCAGCTGGCTGGGCTTAACGGCTGTCAGCACGTTTTGTCCCAAGGCTTTTTCCTTAACGGTATCGGTGAAGTTTTTGGCTACCTTATAGTTCACGTCGGCATCCAAAAGTGCCTTACGTACGTCTTTCAGGGTTTCCGCAACATTGATTTCGGTGATTTTGCCCTCACCTTTCAAAATTTTAAACGACCTTTCAAGTCTCTCGCTTAAATTATCGAACATAGTATCTAATTACAATTACTAAATTACAAATTACTCTTATTGAGGCGCAAAAGTACAAAAAATCCCTTTAACTGCCTTCTTTTGAAGCAGAATATTATTGAAGACTTGCAGCGGGATGGGCGAAAAGAATGGAAGTGCCGGTCAAGGCACTGATAATCATCTATATTATTCTGTTTTTTTTAGTTCTTTTTGCTTACTTTCTATTGATAATGTCTCTGGCGCAGGGTCCTTCGTGGTTGGGATATCCCGGTGCGTGGCTGCGCCATCTCTTGTCGGCTTCAACTTTCAGGCTTCGGTAGTCGTCCTGTGTGCGGCGGATGTAGTCGTCCAGCAGTGCCCGGTGCTCGGCCAGAATCTTTGAGTATTTGGGGTCATGGGCAAGGTTTCGTCTTTCTCCTTTATCCTTCAGCATATCATACAGTTCTTCCCCGTTGCCTTCCAGATAGTGTGTGTATTTGTATCTGGGACTGCGTATCATCCGTCCCGGGCTGACGGTCACTTCGTATTCACTGTGCCATTCGGAGGCTGCATAGGGGTGCTGTCTCTTTTGCTTCTCGCCTTTCAGGAAAGGGGCAAGGCTGATGCCGGGCTTGGAGGAAGGCACCGGAATGCCTGCCAGTTCACAGAGAGTGGGCAGCAGGTCGATAGTGGGTTGGGTCAGTAAATCTTCCACCGGTTTTTGACGGGGATGAATACCGGGACCGGCTATGATGAAGGGCACATTTGTCATTTCTTCGTAAAAGCTGACCTGCTTGGTTACCATGCGGTGTGACCCCATTCCGTCTCCGTGGTCTGCCAGTACAATGACAATTGTATTTTTGCCGGCGGGAGTGGAGTAGAGGGCTTCCAGTACACTCTCTATCTGTCTGGCCACTATCCGCGTGTAATGCTGGAAGGCGGCGACGTAGTGCCGGTAATTGTCCTCGTTCCAGTGGGCGGCTTGCATCATCCTCCGGTGGCTGCAGCAGATGTACTGAATGGGCAACGGAAGTTTTTCCCAGTCTTCCACTTCAAAGTTTCCGGGTAGTAGCGGGAGTGGGGTACTGATGGGGCTATCTATGTGCTCCCCTTTATTTTCGCCTACATATCCGCAGATATTGTGCGGGTTTTGGAAATCGGCTATGCAGATGAAAGGTTCTTGCGGCGGATTGCTGAGATAGGCCACGGCATCCTCGCAGGTTCCTACATCCAGAAAGCTGTCATTGTTGACGGGAAATTCGGGGTCGGTGAAGGGCTTGGCAACCGGTTCCTTGTGGCGGAATCCCCTTAGGGAACCCATGTCATGGGTTTTGCCAAAGTGGACGGCCTCATAACCGTTGGCGGTGAAGAGGCTTCCCAGGGTCGGAATGCTGTCGGGCAGCGGAGGATTGATGTGTTCGGCCGAGTTGGAACGTACATTGGTTTGATGCGGCATCAGTCCGCTCCATAAGGCAGCGCGTGACGGTTGGCTGAGGGGGCATCCCACGTATGCGTTGGCAAATGTTACACCTTGGGAGGCAATTCGGTCTATAGGTGGAGTGCAGCTGGGGTCGGCACCGTATGCGCCTACTACCCGCTGGGTCAGATGGTCGCATTGGATAATAAGAAAATTGGGCGATTGCTGTGCCATTACCGGAAAGCTGCACAATGCCATTCCCATAAAAGAGTGAATCGTTTTCATCAGATTTGGATTTTATTTGTTCAAGGTTATTGTATGGTGGCAAATGTATGAAAAAACGGATATAAAAAAAGCTTCCACCTACGTTTATGAACGTAAATGGAAGCTTTTGTACAATATCTGTATGCAGTTGCTGTTAACTGTTCATGCTCATCAGGAATTCGTCGTTGTCTTTGGTCTTCTCCAGACGGTCTTTTACGAAGTCCATGGCTTCTATCGGATTCATGTCGGCAAGGTACTTGCGGAGAATCCACATGCGGTCCAGTGTCTGCTTGTCTTGCAGCAGGTCGTCGCGGCGGGTGCTGGAGGCAACGATGTTGACAGCCGGGAAGATACGCTTGTTGGACAAGTTGCGGTCGAGCTGCAACTCCATATTACCCGTACCCTTGAATTCTTCGAAGATAACCTCGTCCATCTTTGAGCCAGTGTCAATCAAGGCAGTGGCAAGGATGGTCAGTGAACCGCCGCCCTCGATGTTACGTGCTGCACCGAAGAAGCGTTTGGGCTTATGCAATGCGTTGGCATCCACACCACCGGAAAGCACTTTGCCGGAAGCCGGGGATACGGTGTTGTAGGCACGTGCCAGGCGGGTGATGGAGTCGAGGAAGATGACAACATCGTGTCCGCATTCCACCATGCGTTTTGCTTTTTCAAGGACGATGCCGGCAATCTTCACGTGGCGTTCTGCCGGTTCGTCGAAGGTAGAGGCGATTACTTCCGCATTGACGGTACGCGCCATGTCGGTAACTTCCTCCGGGCGTTCGTCGATGAGCAGCATAATCATGTAGACTTCCGGATGATTGGCGGCAATGGCGTTGGCTATGTCTTTCATCAAGATGGTCTTACCGGTTTTGGGCTGTGCCACAATCAAGGCACGCTGACCTTTGCCGATGGGGGCAAACAAGTCTACGACACGGGCCGACATAGAGTCGGAGTATCCGCCTTTGCAAAGCTTGAACTTCTCGTCCGGGAAGAGGGGAGTGAGGTGCTCGAACGGTACGCGGTCGCGTACGAAAGCCGGGTCACGTCCGTTTATTTTGGATACTTTTACCAGCGGGAAGTACTTTTCGCCTTCTTTCGGGGGACGGATTACGCCTTCTACCACATCACCGGTTTTCAGGCCGAACAATTTGATTTGTGATTGTGATACGTAAATATCGTCCGGTGAGGACAAATAGTTGTAATCGGAGGAACGGAGGAAGCCGTAGCCATCCTGCATGATTTCCAGTACACCGGTTCCGGTGAGGATGTCATCGAATTCGTACGTCTTCTCGCGTTCTATTACGGGTTTGCGTTCCGGAGCGGCGGGATAGTTCTCTCCGTTGTTATACGGTTGTGCAGGGCGCTGCTGCACGGGGCGCTGTTGGTTATAGCCACCGTTGCGGTTGTTATTGTTGTTGTTATTGTATGGGTTGTTGTTGTCGCGGGCGCGGAGGCGCGGGCGTTGTGGCTGTTGCGGTTCGGCTGGGGCAGCGGCAGGAGTGGGAGTGGCGGGAGTTTCCGCTTTGGTCGCTTCGAATTTGCCGATAAGTTCGGATGGCAATTCTATTTTTTCCGTAGGGAGGTCTTCAATGGGGATGAAGTCATCTGCCGCTTCGGCCAGGATAGGGCTTTCGTCCGGTACGATATTCTTCACGGCTTTTTTAGCTTCCACTTTTTTAGCTTCCGCTTGGGGTTCCGTTTTCGGAGCTTTAGCCTCGAAGTTCAATTCCGGTTCGGCAACCTTCGGGGTTTCCGTTGCTTGGGGTGCGGCAGTCTCTTCCTTTACCTTGCGGGGGCGTCCCGGTTTGCGTTTGGGTGCGGCGGCTTCTTTGGCTGGCGCCGGCGTTGCAGCTTCTATGGTCGGTTCTTGGGGTGCTTCCACAGTTTTGGGTTGTTCTTTCGCAGCCGGTGCTTCCTCTGTTTTGGCTTTGGTGAGGTCTCCGTTTTTATTGGCTGAGAACACTTTGTCGGCACCTTCCTTTTTTACGGTCTTTACAGTGACGCGCGAGCGTTTTTGCTTTTCCCCTTTACGCTCTTCCTTCAGCTTGTCGGCGGCAACTTTCTTGGTAGCGCCTGCGATAGCTTGTTCGTCAAGTATCTTGTAAACAAGTTCTTCTTTTTTGAGTGAGTCTGTTTTTTTTATACCCAGTTCTTGGGCAATAGTTTGTAGTTCCGACAAATTTTTGTCGTTCAGTTGAATGATGTTATACATACAGTATATATGTGAATGGTTTAAAATTTACTTTTATTGAAAGGCATAAGTGCACAGTTGCAGTTGTTGTAGGAAGCAACTTGGGCAAGTTTACCTTGTGATATATGATTTATATGGGATATTTATTATTGAACCGGAAATCTGATAAACAATTCTCGCCACAGCAAGAAGTCGCAGAATGTTTCAACGGTGCAAAGGTAATAAATATTTTTGGTTTCATAAACAAATCATCTTTTTTTTAAATTTAGAACTTTATCTTTGCTGTATTAACAACAACATGAAGGATTGGTTTATGAATATAGATGAAGTACAGTTGATAACTTTTTCACCTACTTGTACCTCTAAACAAGTGGGAGAGGCAATTGTTCACGGAACGGGAATTTCGTCTGTCTCCAAAGTGGACCTCACTTTGGAGGCGGCGGGTAAAAGGGAGGTGCCTTCCCATGCTTTGGCGGTCATCACGGTGCCCGTATATGGCGGTCATGTGGCTCCTTTGGCATTGGAGCGGATGAAGGAGCTTCATGCTGACGGTGCACCTGCCGTGGTTGTGGTGGTGTACGGCAACCGGGCCTATGAGAAGGCTTTGGTGGAATTGGATGCTTTTGTCACGAAGTTGGGCTTCAAGGTAATTGCAGGTGCTACGTTTGTAGGAGAGCACTCTTATAGCTGTGAGAAATATCCGGTGGCATCCGGACGTCCGGATGCGGACGACTTGGAGTATGCAAAGCTTTTTGGTGAAAAAATACGTGCTAAAATTGCGGCGGCCGAAGATATGGAGAAACTGTATGGGGTGGATGTGACCCGTATCCAGCGTCCGCGCCAGCCTTTCTTCCCGTTGCTCCGCTTTTTGCGCAGAGTCGTCAAGTTGCGTAAGAGTGGGGTGCCTATGCCCCGTACTCCGCAAGTGGATGCGGAACGTTGTACGCATTGCGGATATTGCGTGAAGCATTGTCCTGCAGGAGCCATTATAAAAGGAGACGAGTGCAATACGGTTGCAGAGAAATGCATCAAATGTTGTGCTTGTGTGAAAGGCTGTCCGCAGAAGGCGCGCACGTATGACACGCCGTTTGCCGTATTGCTTTCCGATTGCTTCAAGAAACAGAAGGAGGACAGAATCATTCTGTGATGGCTACTGGTCGATGGTTGATACGACCAACACTTTCCGGGTTTTTTCGTCTATTCTGAAACGGTTGTCCACCCGTTCTCCCACCAGCCAGATGATGTCATCTCCGCAGCAAAGCACCCATTGCCGTTCTTTGCGCAGAAGGGAGAACTTGCGGTCGGTCAGGTAGTCGCTTACCTTCTTCCGGCCTTTCATGCCGAAGGGCACGAAGCTGTCTCCCTGCCTGCAAAGGCGCAGTGATAGGGGATGCTGGAGTTTGTCGGCATCAAAGCAGGCGGTAGCTTTGTCGCGTGGAATCATGAAATCCGGTGCATAGGGATGCTCTTTCATTTCCAATAACGGCTTTACGGCTTCCTGTACGGGTTCTATCAACAACGAGCCGCGGTCTTTGATGACACGCCAGCCGGGGGTGGCAAAGACTTTGCCGGGCTGTCCGTCCAATGTCCGGCAGATGTCCCTTACTTGTGCGGCGTTGAATCCAAGCGGATGCAGAATTTCAAATAAGACCGTTTCCGGTGCCGCTTCTTGCCTCAGGGCGCCGATACTTATGCCTTCCGGTGTCTTGACTCGCAGTTTGGCTTCTTCTATACCTATATTATATATAGAGGCGGCATCGTCCAGATGCTCTGCCGTTTTGAGGATGCTTTCCTTGACGGAGGGGTTTATCTCCTGCATCATGGGAAGCAGGTTCAAGCGTATTTTGTTGCGGGTATATTCGTCCTGCAGATTGGTGCTGTCCGTCACGTAGGCTTGCCCGATACTTTCCAGATAACCGACGATTTCCTTTCTGTCCAGGCAGAGCAAGGGGCGGACTATATGTCCGTTTCGGGGGCGTATGCCCCGCAACCCGTTGATGCCGGTACCGCGAATCAGATTGAGCAGCAATGTCTCTACACTGTCATCTTGATGGTGGGCGACGGCAATGACAGCTGCACTGCATGCTTCCCTTGTTTTTTCGAACCACGCGTAGCGCAATTCCCTTGCAGCCATTTCGATGGAGATATGCCGTTCCTTTGCTTCCTGCTCCGTGTTGAAGTGGACGGTGTGCAGCGTCACCCGGTGCTCCAGGCAGAGTTGGCGTACAAAGTGCTCGTCGCGGTCGGATTCCGCTCCGCGCAGATGGAAGTTGCAATGGGCGGCTTCGCATGTGTATCCCAGGCTGAGGAGCAGGCGCAGCAACGCCACGGAGTCCGCCCCGCCGCTCAGTGCCACAAGTATCTTGTCGTCCAGCGAGAAGAGCTTGTGGCGCTCGATGTATTGTACTACCTTCTGCATATTCAACTATAGAGTGGTGCAAAGATAGTGCAAACGATTTTTATTGCCATATCTGCAAGTATCTATTTTCAGAATCTCTATCGGCTAAGGTCGTATTTGCTAAAAGCTAATCTTACCACAGCTGTGTTTTATGCATACCACACCTTTGTTCTTTTCTTACCACAGCTGTGGTAAGAAAAGAACAAAGGTGTG
>OLRN01000125.1_pt1 | contig 80515 bp, 85 predicted proteins | sample 1673001 | NCBI WGS metagenome assembly OLRN01 (sample SAMEA3136745, study PRJEB25190) | human gut metagenome | biome: human gut; feature: human-associated habitat; material: faeces | place: Austria | collected 2013 | reverse complement strand
ATTTTGTCAAAAAAAAGTCAAGAAAAACTGTAAGTCCGCCGCCTGAGTTTTCTTTTAAAAAGCCTGTATGACACATGAGCAAAGAAGCAGAACCTTGCGTCCATACTGAGACAAACGCAACGCTATGAACACTACATATAAAAAATGCTGCCTGCGGAAAACAGGCAGCATCATCCATAATATCAAAATTATCGGAACAAAACAATATCCTTACTTCATCGTCACTACAAATGTCGTGAGCGACATGGCCGGACTCTCGTAGTTCAGAACCTTATCCGCCGGTGCGGCTACATCCGTAGGCACGCAGTCTTCTGTGGCACCGGTGCGCCATGCCTCTATCTTCTTTATTTTCTTTTTCAGTCCACCGAGGTTCACATTGAAGCTGCGGCTGCCATCGGTAGTGTTGAGCAGGGCAAGAACAAGCTGCTTGCCGTCGGGCGAAATGGCAGCAAGCGACTGGTCGCAGTCGGTGCGTACGAAGGTGCAGCCCTGCCTGAAGAAGCGCGTTATCTGCATGCGCACGTAGAAGTTCTTTATTATGTTGTACTCCTGCGTCTTGAAGTTGCCACGCAGCACGCACCATTCGTTGTTCCATTCTTCCATAATCTGCCAGTCAAGCCATGCCTGCGGACGCATGTGTCGCATGTCGTCGAAGAGCTTCTGAGTGAGCAAAAGGTTGCTCTCCAGACCGCTTCCGCCGCTCGGTCCTGTCTCCGACTGCCAGAAGGGTTTGCCTGCCTGGCTCATGAGCTCGCGCACCTCGTGGCGCTGCTTGTTGGTGCCCGAATAGGTGTGTGTATTGAGTTGTCCCAGCTTGTCCCATATATCGCCGGCGTCTCTGTACTTCTTCTGTGTTATGAGGAAGTGCTCGAGGCAAGTCTCATCAGACGCCGATATGACGGTGTTAAGGCCCGATGCCTTCAGTTTGGGATAGAGCATGCGGATGATTGTCATCTGAGTCTCCGGATCGAAGTGGCATCCTTCCTGACTGCCAAGCGCGTTCCAGTAGGCAGAGATGGGTTCGTTGAACGGTTCGAGCGTCTTGAAGTCGATGTCGTACTCGTCCTTGTAGTGCTTGCACACATCGAGCAGATAGTCGCAGAATGCCTCGTAATACTCCGGCTTCAGGTTGTCCTTGCGAGGGTCTTCGTGGCCGGCGGCACATCCGCTGTAGGTCATCCAGTAGGGCGCCGAGTTGGAAAACGCCTCGAACACGGCGTCGGGTCTTTTCTCCTTTATCTTCAGCAGCAGCGTGCGCTGGCCCTTGTCGGCATTCCAGTTGTAGGGAGCTGAGGGCGAAGCCTTGAATCCTTCCATCTCCGCACGCTTTCCATTGCCCTTCACCATATGACCGTCTATGTGCGATGGATCGTCGCCTCCGCCTATATTGTAGCGGAAAATGTTCATGTTGAGCTTGTCGGGCGAGGTGAGCAGATCCACTATCTCGTCAACCTTCTTTTCGTCCCATTTGCCCACCTGAGCCGCCCACCAGCACAAAGAACTGCCCCAGCCCTCGAGCGTCTGGTAGCGTGTGGCAGGATCAACGGTGACGGTCTGCACGTTGTTTTCCGTTACCCCTGTTCTGTTTTCCGCATGCACGCTGCCGGCCGACATACATGCCAGCAAGGCACACGCCATGACTGTATTCTTCATTTTCATTGTTTTTTTATGTTTTATGATGCATGAATTATTTTCATCCTTTATGATTTGTCGCGACAAATGCGGTCTGTATATTCTCCTGCACGTGACTGATGCGTGGCGGAATCAGCGGCGGTCAAAGAAATCGAGCGTCCAGCTGTCCATCCATTCTATGAGCGGCACGCCGTCGCGGAACTGTATCGGGAGCCATATATAGCGCGCGTCGGAAGGTTTTTCGGGCCGCCAGATGTCGGCCATGAATATGAATGCGTCTTCGCGACCGTAAACTTTCAGGACATATGTGCCCTGTCCGCCGAAGGTAATCTCCTCCTTCGGGCCACGGCATGGCGACGGATGGCTGGTCCACGGCCCCCAGATGCTTTTGGCAGAGAACATGCGTGCCTTGTTGGGTGCCCATCCAGTGCAGCCTGAAGTGATGAGCCAGTAGACACCGTCTTTCTTGAATATGGCCGGGGCCTCGTTGTGTCCGGCCGGTGCCAGACGCACGTAGCGGCCAGTGTGACTGAGATAGTCGTCGCTCAGTTCGGCTATGTGGAGCGTAAGGTTGTCCTCTGAGGAATATATGTGATAGGCCTTTCCATCGTCATCGACAAACAGCTGCATGTCGCGCGACATCTGTCCGCCAGGCAGATCCCGTTTGACGAACAGTCCCTTCTCTATGGCATCATACCACTGCGGTGTCCACCATTCGGCGTAATTCTCGGCACGCAAGGTGTCGAGCACAGCCTTCTGGGCGTCGGTCATGTCGAAAGGCAGACGTCCGGCGTTAGGTCTGAGCGATCCGACATATCTGAAAGGACCCACCGGCGACTTGCTCACGGCACACGCGGCACGTGCAGCCGAATAGCCCTTGCCCTTGAGTTCGAGGTGAAACCACATGACAAACGTGCGGTTCCTGCTGTTGTATATCACCTTAGGACGCTCCATGACGCACCCTCGAACAATGTCGCTTCCCTCGTCGTCGGTCACAGGCAGCGCCACACCTTCGTCCTTCCAATCGGTGAGGTTGTCGGACGAATAACACATGATACCCACCATGGCGCTGCTCGTGGTGTCGCATTTGTTTTCGCCATACCAGTAGTATCTGCCTTTGTGATACAATATACCGCCTCCGTGGGCATTGATGTGCACACCGTTATTGTCGGGCCATATCTCGCCCGACCTTATGGGTTCAGGTCCGTTGTCTGCTACCGAAGGCGTGAGGCCGGCATACATGAGGCAGACCAGCAAAAGAAGAATGTGTCGCATAAGATATTGTCTGAAGGTTAGATGATACGTGTCCGGAAAACACGGCGCCGCAGCGCATGGTGTCCGCCTTATGCAATACGTGACGGCAGAGACCACGCGGACATCGCCGGAACGTATTGAGGAAACGCAGTGGAAAGGTATAAAAAATATGGCACACGGCAAAGGGAATGGGGTGGAAAATGGTGAGTGGCACCGCAGCCGGCGGTTTTCTGTATGCCATCATGCGGCAAATATATAAAGAAAAGAGCATCGTGGCCGCCGCACTTTGTATGGTGTCTGTCGGTCACGATGCTCATTATGTCAGGCGTAAAGCGCTGATTACTTTTTATTTTCTCCTTGTAGCCTCTATCACGGAAGTGTTTATCTCGCGCACTTTGTCGAGGTTCATCTTCTCCACTTGTCGGTCGTAGGTCACCAGTCCGTTTATCTCATGCTCCACGTCGGTGGTCTGAGTGTATATGGCGGTACTCAGTCCGAAGTAGTTTATCATCTGTTCCAGCTCGGTGGCCATCATGACATAGGTGTCGGTGAGCACGTCGCGGTTTATCATCATCTCGTAGGCGTCGTTGCGGACAGGCCACATGTGACCGCGGACGAACAGTCCCTTGCCGCCGAATTCGCCCAGCGATGCGGCACGTTTGTCATCAGGTTTGGCTATGGCGTTGGGCTCTATGTTGCCGTAATGGTGCATGTCCACGAAGTCGCCGTTGCCCGGATCGCCGTAAGCCTTGCGGTAGCCGGGAGCGTAGTTGTAGCCGGACATACCGTTTACGAGGCGGTGGGTGTCATACTGTTTCACCCAGTCGGTGATGTCGGTCGCCTCGAATGCGCCCCAGTTCTCGTTGAAAGGCACCCACATGACGATAGACGGTGAATTGACATGCTGGTCGATCATTGTCTTCAGTTCGGCGCGGAACTGCTTGCGTACAGCCACGGAGTCGGCACCGTCGGGCTCCCAAAGGTTGGGCATGTCCTGCCATACCATGAGGCCGAGGCGGTCGCAATGATAATACCAGCGCTGCGGTTCAACCTTTATGTGCTTGCGTATGACGTTGAATCCGGCGCGCTTCGCCAGCTCGATGTCGTAGAGCAGAGCCTCGTCGGTAGGTGCGGTGAAGATGCCGTCGGGCCAATATCCCTGGTCGAGCAGACCGATATGGAACACGAACTCACCGTTGAGCGTCGGACGCATCACGCCGTCTATCTTCTTCATACCCACGGTGCGCATGCCGAAGTAAGAGCCTATCTCATCGACAACCTTGCCGCGTTTGTTCTTCAACTGCAGCTTGAGGTCGTAAAGAAACGGATCGTCCGGACTCCAAAGATGCGGATTAGGCACTGAGAGATAGAACGTCTTGCCGGCCGTTCCTGCGGCTTCCGACACTTTCTGTCCGCCGGTGCTTGCCACGGCTACTACCTGCAGGGCCTCACCGCCGGCGTATGCCGTCACCTCAAGGCGCTTGTTCTGCACATCGGGTATTATCTTTATGTGCGATATATGCTGCTTCTCAACGGGCTCAATCCACACCGTCTGCCATATACCTGAAGTGAAAGTGTAGTCGCCACGCGGACCGTTCTTGCCTGATGCGGCGCGTCCGTCGTTGGGGTCGAAAGCGCCAACCACCAGCACGTTGTCGCCCGACTTGAGCAGGTCGGTGATGTCGAAGCTGAAAGCATCGTAGCCACCTGTGTGCGTGCCTGCCTTCTTACCATTGACAAACACGGTGGAAAGACGGTCCACAGCTCCGAAATTGAGCATCACGCGCTTGCCTTTCCATTCCTTGGGAACGGTGAAAGTGCGGCGGTACCACAGGCAGGAGTCACCCTTGTGGGCAATTCCCGACAACTCTGACTCGGGCGGAAACGGTACGCGTATCTTGCGCACACCCTTAGTAAACGACGGCGGAACGGAAGCCTTGACGGGCGACACTCCGCTGGGATCGGTCATATAGTCCCACTCGCCGTTGAGGTTGAGCCACTGCGCACGCACCAGTTGCGGACGCGGATATTCGGGCAGAGGCGTCTCGGCATTCATGGCTTCCTCGGTCCACGGGGTGGGGAGGGTGAAACGCTTCTTCGCGTCCTGCGCATTCACACTAACTGTCGTGACTCCCGAAAACAGAAAAAGAGCCAGACAGGCAATAAGTTTTCTTTTCATATAAAGGTAATTTATAAATTATTTCTCACTTCATCTGACTTGACGGCAATCATGATAAATCTTTGTTCAAAACAGTACGGTTATAAAACAAAAGCAACGTATTTATATGGTTTAAAGTTATAGCCACCGCCAATGAGAGTTTAAAATTACACATTATTTGCTTAAAACGGAACATTTAGCACCAATTATCTCAAATATTTACAGGATAATATGCCGTGGCGTAAGACTTTGTTATGTAAAAACGATTCGTTTGTTTCTCGGAAGCATTGTGTGAAGCCCTGTGGCCGATAAAGTCTGTTACGACTTCCAAAAGAGTCTTTTCCGGCCCATAAAAGAGTATGTTTCGGCTCTTAAAAGAGCCCGTTTCGGACGTTAAAACGGCTCATATCACAATCTGATACAGCCTTTTTCATAAAACCAGAAACTATATATCGCAGCCTCAAACGGCCCGTTACATCATTCCCAAAGCCCCATATCACAAAAGATGAGAACCGACATTGACTTGAAAGTCATAAAAAAACGTCGGTTCTCATCCTTATAATCTTACGTCATGCTAACGCTATATGCGCCGCATCATTGCTCAGAATTGCCGCGCTGTGCCTTTATCTTCTCCACCGTCAGCGAGCGGTCCCACACGAGAGTAACGCCGCTCTGGCGGAACAGTTCGATGTATGTGTCCATCGGCGGCAGCCCCACTTCGGCGCGGCGAGCGTCGAGTCCGTCGGCCGACTCCACCGGCCAGAGATACGCCGTGGGCTGCGACGCAGAGGCTTCACCACCGTTGTCTTCTCCGTCATCGGCTATTCTTTTCCCGCCATCGCTGTTTATTATTATGGTGCGGTTGGGAGTGAAGGTCTGCGTACCGTATATCTGCGGCCGCCCTTCGTGCATCAGTATGCGGTCGCGCATAGTAGCCACGTCGGAACGCGCCACAAGTCCTTTCTTTGCCGCGGCGTCGAACAGGTCGATATATTTGCGTTGGTGCTCCACGTCGGAATGCTGCACGACAAGGAAAAGAGCCTCGCGCGCCTTCTCAGTCAGCCCGTCGGGTATGCCCACGCTGTCAAGTATGGGGAAGACAATGGCGCGACAACGGCTGTCAGTCTCCTCCATCCGTTCCTGATAAGCCAAGATGCTGTCAGCGTTGTTGCTCTGAAGCATCACGGTGAAGTTGCGCCGCACATCCTGATCGTCGTCATGAACACGTTGCAGCATGGAGTCGAGCGCGGCCATGTTCATTCCCTGCACAAGCGTTGTGTCCGCCGCTACATTTTCCGTTCTCAGCTCATACGTCGCACGTTTTTCCGCATTTGTCGTACCGTATGCCACCGTAGTGCCTGCCATAACGGCTGCGAAGGCAATGGCGCAAAGAGGAATATGTGATGTAAATGATTTCATAACGGGTTGCTGTTTTTAGGTTATATATATTATAGTAAAACGATAAACGATTTGTTTTCAGTCCGGTGAACGCACAAAACATCGGTGTTCATTTCCATGCCGTCATACATATGAGCCGGCAAGACATAAGAGCGTAAGCGGCAGGACATCTGTATATCCGCACGTCATCCGCCGTTCGCGCCGTAAATTTACGAATTTTTCTTATAAACAACGCACTGCGCACCTCACTCGTCAGCCACTCCCAGCAGTTCATTATAAATCCTCTCATCCTCCTTAAGGAAGCAGCAGAATATCACGTCGCCCGTATATGCTCCGCCTGCGATGGCCTCCTTCACGGTTTTCAGAGCTATCCTTGCCGCATCTTCCTGCGGATAACCGTAAACGCCGGTGCTTATGCACGGAAAGGCAACGGTGCGCATACCATGGTCCTCGGCCAGTTTAAGTGCCGTGGAGTAGCACGAAGCGAGCAGCTCAGGCTCACCACGTCTGCCACCATGCCACACAGGTCCCACGGTATGTATTATCTTCCGGCACGGCAGACGGTAGGCATCCGTCATCTTGCTCTCGCCCGTCCGGCATCCTCCGAGCGTGCGACACTCCGCCAGAAGTTCCCTGCCCGCAGCCCTGTGTATGGCTCCGTCGACTCCACCACCGCCAAGCAGCGAATTGTTTGCGGCGTTCACTATGGCGTCAACCTCCAGTCGAGTGATGTCACCCAACACCACTCTTATTCTTTTTCCGTAGTTTTCCATAATACTTTCAAAAGCTTATATCTTATACAAAACCAAGTTTTTATCTATTACAAAAATAATAAATGACAAATGAAAATACAAAGAGAGAAAACACTATTTTTCCGGATCTGCCATTCAACAGACCGTATTCCATTCATTACATTTCACATAACACGTAGGGAGTTTTCTTTCAAAAATCTTTGCATAACGCATCTTTTATATACATAAAAACAAATGTTTATATAATACAGATAAAATAGTTCCGCTCTTCTTCCCCCATGTCGCTGCAACCTATAACCGTTACCGCACGTCGGGCGCATCATTTCCGCGTGCTTCCTCACACCTCATACCGGCTTTTTCAAAGAAAACCCGCGCAACGAACTTACAGTTTTTCTTGACTTTTTTTTGACAAAACAAAATTGAGAAAGAGATGTAAAGGAATGTTAAAACCTACATAATATAGGCCGTTTCTGCCCATACCGCATTACAGTATACCCTGCCATACAATCCCGAATCCTTCATTCGGCACTCCGTTTATGCCTGTTTCAGCCTCCGGTTTCGCCTATATCAGGGCGTGATATTGAGTGTTTCAGGCCCTGAAACGGGCTGTATCGCGTGACAATATGGTGCTTTTTGCACGGCCGGAAAATCTTTCTCAAATATAAACCACTGATGTCCAACACATTGCGCAAAGCTCTCATTTCTCGCGAATTTGCGTCCGACGGAGAGTCAGCCCGCAAATACTCGCTAATTTTTTAGGGTAGAACTGAAAACTCAAACGGAAAAACCGCAGGACACTGAAAATCTGTAACTGCACCATTTTGCCTAACTTCCGGCTGAAAGCAACAATGCCTGTTCCGCAGATAAACCGCTGTGTTCTACAGAAACCAATCCACACCGGATTTCTTATAAAGGAAATATATTCCTTAGTGAGGAGGATAATATAACCGGAATCTGCATCACACGAAAATCCACCAGCCGTGTGCCAGGCGCGAAGAATGGTTTCATGCAATCATCAAGCAGCAGTTATATCGTACCGTTCTTTATCAATTCCTTTACATCCAGGCACTGTTCATAATATATATAAAGAAGCCGGAAGCGCTTAAACCCATTCTTGACGAGAGATATATTTCCGTAATTCATTATCATTTTAACATGATATCCATATAATATTAAAAACTTGTCGGAATGTTTATATAATTTTGCCTAACCACAGCGGGAAGCAAAAGGAATGGACACACATACGACTTCTACGAAAGAAAACAATAAAAATATGCCACGCCCGTATAGTTTTTGCCACACTTGGTGGTCTAATGTGTAAAAAGTAAATGATGAACACGAAAGAAGAACAGTTTACTGCTATCATTCAAAAGCACGAACGCACGATATACACGGTCTGCTATATGTTCTCAAACAATGCGGACGAGGTGGACGATCTTTATCAGGAAATACTGATGCGTCTGTGGAAAGGCTTCGATGGTTTTGAAGGGAAAAGCGACATAAGAACATGGATTTACCGGGTAAGTCTGAACTATTGCATAAACTTCAGCAACCGCAAGAAGCGTGAACATGAACGGTTGGACTTGAGCATCAGTACGGACACGGACCACAAAATGGAAAAGAACCTGCAGGTGAAACAACTCTATAAGCGAATCAATGCGTTGGGACTGGTGGACAGAAGTGTCATCCTGTTGTGGCTTGAAGGCCTGAGCTACGACGAGATTGGCGCCATACTGGGAATATCGGTCAAGAATGTGTCGTTCAAACTGGTACGCATTAAGGAACTGCTCAAGAAAATGTCTAACAAGTAAAAAAGTCGTATGGAAAAGAATATTGAAAAAGAATTTCAGGCACTGAGAAAAGACTATGAGGTCTTTAAGGAAGAAATGGAAGTGCAGCATAAGCTGAACGAAAGAGTTTTCAGGGCTATGCGCAAGCAGCCGGCATGGGCCGTAAACCGTGAAATAGGATACAGAATGATGCTCGACATCACGACAGTTCCGGTGGTTATGATGATTTGCATTATCATAGACTGGCCCATACTGTTCGGCATACTGGTGTCGTTGTGGGCTGCGGCCGACTTGTTTGCCACTGTATGGATGAACCGTAAGCTGGGCATGGACAATCTGCTGAACGACGATGTGCGGACGGTCACGGAAAAGATTGCAGGCTACCGCAGATTCTACAACCGCATGTTGCTGGCAGCTCTTCTTCCGTCGGTTGTCATGATTGCCTACATCTTCACACGGATGTATGCCCGAGCGGACAATCCGTACACAGCACATTTCATCGTAGTGTCAGGCATGACATTCACCGCCTTAGCGTGCGTCATTGCGTGGCTGCGGTACAGAAAACACGTGAAAAACTGCCGCGAACTGGTGGAACAGTTCAATAATATCTGATATTCACACAAACAGTAATAAGAAAGACGGAAAGCCATACTGTGACTTTCCGTCTTTTTTTTCATCATTTATCCGCTGTCGAAACAGAATAAGGCCTGTCCGATATGTCCGTACCTCTTGATGTATTTGGTTTGTCGGACATCTTGAGACGGAACACTCCGCCGTCCACAATCTCCTTATACGTCAGATAGTTTCTTGTATGAGGCTTTCCGTTCAGCGCAGCTTCCTGTATATATACGGCATCCTTGCTGTTGCCTTCTGCCTCTATGACGAATTTACGGCCGTCCTCCATCGTCACCGTCACCTTCTTGAAAAGAGGACTTCCCTGAACATACTGGTCGGTTCCGGGACATACGCTGTAGAATCCGAGTGCGCTCAACACATACCACGACGAAGTCTGTCCCTGGTCTTCATCGCCCGGATAGCCGTTTTCTGTAGAATTGTAAAGGCGTGTCATCACCTCTCTGGCCTTCTGCTGCGACTTCCATGGAGCACCAGCGTAGTTGTAAAGATACACCATGTGTTGTATAGGCTGGTTGCCGTGGGCATACTGTCCCATGTTTGCCACCTTCATCTCCGTCATCTCATGTATGGCAAAACCGTACGTGCCGACCTTAAACTCGTTGGAAACGGTGAACACGGAGTCCATCTTGGCAACAAAAGCCTTGTCGCCTCCGAGGAGCGAAACCAGACCTGCCGGATCATGGAATACCGACCACAGGTAATGCCATGCGCAACCCTCGGTGAACGGACCGCCCCATTCGGCCGGATCAAAATTCTCAACCCATGTGCCGTCCTTATGGCGTCCTCTCATGAATCCGGTGGAAGCATCGAACACGTTTTTATAATTGTATATCTGTTTTTTGAATATCTCCTCGTAATAACTGTTTCCAGTAACTCTTGCCAACTCGTATGCGCACCAGTCGTCATAGGTGTATTCCAGAGTCTTTGCCGTAGCTTCTCTCACATCAGGATAAGGAATGTAGCCCAACGTGAAATATTCCTTCCAGCCCTTTCTGCCGTTGGCAGGATTACCCGGACCGTCGTTTGTCACTTCGTGGAGATAGGCTTTCAGAACATCCTCCGGCTTGAACGTGCGCAGACCTTTGGCCCATGCATCGGCAAAGAGTGATATGGCATGGTTGCCTATCATTCCTCCCTGTTCGAAAGGGAATGACCATGAGGGCAGCCACCCGAACTGTTTCTGACAGTCGAGCATGGCGTTCATGTAGCGTCCCTGCATGGTAGGATGGAGTATGCAGGTCAAAGGGAACTGCGCCCTGAACGTGTCCCAGAAGCCCGTGTCCGTGTAATAGTAGCCCGAATATATCTTGTTGTCGTTAGGACTTCTGTAATAAGGTTTGCCTTCGGCATCAAGCTCATAATACTTTCTTGAGAATATGCTTGCCCTGAAGAAGCACGAATAGAATGTGGCCTTGTTGTCCTCGTTGTCGTCCTCCACCAGAATGCGCGACAGATGTTTGTTCCATATTCTCCATGCCGCCTGCTTTGTCTGGTCGAACGACTTGAATCCTGAAAGCTCTCTTGTGAGATTCAAGTCGGCCTGTGCCGGACTTATATACGACGATGCGGTCTTTATCTGCACCCTTGTGCCTTTCGCAAATTCTATATAAGCGCCCTTACCCTTGCCTTCATCAGACAGTCTTCCGGAGAAAATCTCTCCCGTAGTGTTGTCCCATGTGCCGAAAGAGACAAACGGTTTGTCGAATTCTATTACGAAATAATTGCGTGAGCTGGGGTGGAGCAGACGGCCGTTTCTCACGTATCCGGTTATTCTGCGCGCCTTGGGATCGATATTCACTGAAGACATGCCCGTATAACCGTCGAGCACCACAAAAGCCTTCTCGCCTTTTGGGAATGAAAAACGCAGATGGGCGCCTCTTTCCACAGGAGATATCTCGGCCTTTGTTCCGTTGTCGAAAAGTACACTGTAATAATGAGGTTTCGCCGTCTCGTTCTTGTGACTGAACCTTGCAGCTCTCCCATACTGGTCAACCTTCAGCTTGCCCGACACCGGCATAAGACTGTAAACAAAATAGTCGTTGGTCCAGGAGCTGCACTGATGGGCCTGCTGGAACGCGCGTATGGAGTCCCTATCATACTGATACTTCCATCCGTCGCCGTTAACTCCGGTCTGTGCCGACCATGAGTGCATACCAAAGGGAAGCGTCACGGAAGGATATGTATTGCCGTGGGTTATGGTGAAATTGGAATTTGTTCCCTGTAGAGTGTTCACATATCTCACCAGGTCTGTTTTTTCATCCGCCATGGCAACCACAGCACATGAAACCGTAAGAAACATACAAAGTATAAATTTTCTCATGATAGTGAATTATTTTGATGATGGATAATTCTTTGAAACAATACAGTCATCTATATAAGTAAAACACCTTCAGATGTTACTTTTATGAGAAATCAGGTAGTTTATTAACAGATTCAGGAAGCAATCAGCCATACTCTCACAAGTATGACATCATCCGTATATTTTGCAAAGATAGTGAAAGGTGAGAGCAGAGACAAAGAGAAAAAACATTTGTTTTCCGGATTTGGCTTTGCCGAACCGAATCCTATCTTATGCAAAGATAGCGAAAGGTGAGCGCAAAATCAATAAAGAAAACCAAGTTTTTAAATATTTTCCACATCATCCACATTTATTATATACAAACAAAAAACAGACGGAAAGCCATCCTGCAACTTTCCGTCCGTTCTTCAATCATATTTCTGCGGTCAGCGGCTTTACCGCCACTGCTTCATAATACGCGCATCAATTCTTTCTGTAGCCACACTTCGGGCAAACACCTTCTTCGTTGAGGGCAACGCCACAGAGAGGACAGCGGTCGATGTTGTTCTTCGTATCGAACTCGGCCGAACCTGCATTTACTCCGCTCGTGAATGTTATCTTGGCAATGTTCAGTTTGTCTTTGAGCAGATCGTAGACAATCTTTATCATGCCCTCTACGGTCATTGTCTCCTTAGTCACCACCAGACGTGCATCCGGATAAGCCGTAGCCAGCTCGGTCTTGAAGGCCTCGCCCTTCATCTTGTTCTGCGGATGACCGTTGCGTATGCCCTGCTTCTCGTACACATCGAGCACTGCCGGCAGCAGCGGATCGTCCTCGCGGAGTATCAGCGAGTGGTCGAAATTCTTCAGCACGTCCCATGCTACCTTCTGTATCTCGTTGCACGGATAAACCATGTTGACACCTTTCTCCACTGTGTCCTCCACTTCGATGGTCAGAGTTCCTGTATGACCGTGAAGATACTGCGCTTCGCCCTGGAAGCCATAAAATCTATGTGCGTACTGCAAATCAAATGTTGTGATACTTCTCATTTCTTTTAAATTTTAGGGGTTTGACTTTGATTCATTCATTATTATCTGCACCTGTACCTTTTCGATATCTTCTGGTGCGAATTTTTTTTCTTTCAGATACTGTCTTATAAGAGCCGTCAGTCCGTCGTCCATATAGTCCATTATCTTCTGGCCCTTGAACACATGGTGGTGTTCTTTCACCGTGATGTCATAATAGCTCTTGCCAACGTCAGGATTGAAGACGAGCGACAGAAGGTTGGCTGCACAGAATGAGTCGAGTATACGATATATTGTCGAAACCGTCATCTCGCTATCCATCGACTGCACTTTCTTTATAATCTCATCTATGCCAGCATGACGCAGCTCCATCATCGCTTCATAAACAGTCTTGCGCTGCGGTGTCATTCTAAGTCCTGCCTGCTTTATATTTTCTATTGTTTCCATCACTTATTTGTTTTCATCCGCAAATTTAATGCGAATTTTTCGCATCTGCAAATTATTTGCAACTAAATATTGTTAAATGACCGAATTTTTTTGAATATCCTACTTCCGCCTGTTCCCATTCCATCTTTTTTGCCGTCAAAAACTCCCGACTGCGATTTCCGAACGCTGTAAATTCTCTTTCAATCCGCCTTTTCTTGACATACAGCTTACAGAAAATACTATTTCATCTTACAGAACGGGCCTTATGAGCTTGCGAAACAGACTATTTCACCACACAAAACAGGCTTTTTTAGCACTCAGAATGGCCTTTATTACAACACAAAAAAAGCTTCCCCGTAAAATAGGAGAAGCATTGATGACATATTAAATGTATTATTCTATACTTTAAAGTTGTTATTCCATATTGTTTTCAATTATTTCTTCTTATGACAATTCTTACAACTACTGTTTTTTGCAAAAACAATAAATAAGAACTGACGCAATGAATACAGACAGAGAAAGCAACACTATAAGTAATATGGATTCACAATAATACGCTATTCCTATTATCACGATGCCCGTCAGTATCATCAGAAGCAGGAGAAACGGATCTTTAGTAAACGGTTTCTTTAAAGGATTGAAAAAATCTTTTGTCATGTTATTCAATAATAAATATACGGCCAAGACTGATGGTGAATTGTCAGCTGCAAAAACCTATTCCTCACATAATTGAAGATGACACAGTTTTGCTTGAAAAAGCGTTTCAATAAATGCAGCTCACAGGAAGTGATCTTAAATGGTATCAGAATGTTATATTCAAAAGGTTATGAAATCGTACGTATAATTTATCCACCATAAAATAACTATATATAAATGGAAAAACCATACGTACGACCATGTTTATTTTCAGCTCAGCTCCAGCATACGCTCTATGGGCTTCACTGCATCGCGGGCCACGTCGGCATCCACATTCACCTCCGGCCATTCGTATTTCAGTGTGTTGTATATCTTGCGCAGCGTGCTCAGTTTCATATATTCGCACTCGTTGCACGAACATCCCACTGAACCCTCGCTCACCTCCGGCGGAACTGGATAGAACGTCTTGTCCGGACAATTGCGCTGAAGCTCGTGCAGAATTCCGGCTTCTGTAGCGACGATATACTCCTTGTCGTCGTGCTCCATGGCATACTTCAGCATAACGGCCGTTGAGCCTTTCACGTCGGCTATGGCCAATACGGGACCCTTGCACTCCAGATGTGCCATAACTATTGCGCCCGGATGCTCCTTCTTGAGCTTGGCAATCTCGGCTACCGAGAACTTCTCGTGCACATGGCATCCGCCGTTCCAGAGCAGCATATCACGTCCTGTCACAGAATTGATGTACGATCCGAGGTTATGGTCTGGGCCGAATATTATCTTCTCATCCTGCGGGAAGGAGTCTATAACCTTCTTGGCATTGCCGCTCGTCACAACCACATCGGTCAGCGCTTTCACGGCAGCGGTGGTGTTGACGTAGCTCACCACCTTGTAGTCGGGGTGCTCTTCCTTGAACTTCTTCAGATCTTCAGCCTTGCATGAGTCGGCCAGCGAACATCCGGCATTGAGGTCGGGCGTGAGCACTTTCTTCTCCGGACTGAGCAGCTTGCATGTCTCCGCCATGAAGTGTACGCCGCACATCACAATAATGTCGGCATCTGTCTTGGCAGCCTGACGTGCCAGTGCGAGCGAGTCGCCGATGAAGTCGGCACACTCCTGCACCTCACCCGGAGTGTAATAGTGCGCCAGCAGCACAGCGTTCTTCTCTTTGCACAGCCTTCTTATTTCTTTTTTCAGGTCGATGCCTTCCTCCACAGGTTCGTCGGCATAGCCTTTTTCAATCCATTCGTTTTTCACCATAAATATTTTATTTTATCAATATTCCTTTCTTACCTTTGCTTCAGCCGTTTATCCTTAAGGCCAGTGTTATCCCTTTTCTCCACAATCATATATTATCTTTATATTTATTTTCTTTTTTAAAAATAAAAAAGATTATTATGATGATATATTGTTTATATGTTAAAAACTTTACGGCGTTTTTCTTGCATATTTTGATGTCAACATCAGACATCGCAGTTATCAACGTCGGTTCTTAATAAGTTTCTACTGACTTTCAGCCATATATGACGTTTATCCACAAACGGTGTTATATTGTGCAAAGTTAATAAGTTTATAAAATTTTTGACTAAATAATTATGGAAAACTTATGGAAAAAAAATTAATAACTGTGCGTATATCCACAATTACGGGACGGTGCTGTTTCGCCTGTTGATATCTACGGAGTTATTAGTATGCTTTTCCACATGGTTATCAACACTTTTCCACGGGTTTTATACAGTTATTGTTGAAGTATGGGTGGAAATGTGTTATTTGGCTTTTTCGGGCAATTATCAACATGTTTAACGGGTAATTTTGTGGAAAAAAAAGTTGTGTGACTACACCGTATAGTGCTTTTATTATATGGAATGTATGTCACTGCGGGTATGAAATGTGCTTTTCCGGTTATTCTTTGTGAGAAAGAAGTGCCGGAAAAGCATGAAATACTGTATTAAACGATGTTTTTTCACAAGATAAAAAGTGTTGATAACTTATGTGATATAAGGAAAATGAACGTGATTTTACAGGTATTCTTATTGTTTGGAATAATATATATAATATACTGTAAATCAAAGATATATAATATAAGGAAAATCTGTTCTTACATTAATTTTCAAACTCATTGAACATTATCAGGAAATTGTTGATAATGTTGTCAGTATAGTTTAAAGCCAAACAGATGATGAGTTTATTGCTTACAATATATTTTCTGAGAAATATATTACAGTTTTCCGTCATAATCCATGCAGCGTTATCCGGCAATATGTTGTACTGTTTTTTTGTGCATAATTACTTTTATGTTTATATGGGGAATAAAATATGCGAGATAGACAAATGTATTCTTTTTTAATGATATCTCCGGCTGGACTGTCCCATGTAAGCGGATGTAATGTATGAAAATAATGAATAAGAAATGTAGCAGACGGAATACGGGATTGTTGAAAAAAGATGGTGATATGTGGAAAGGTTCATCTGTAAAAAACAGAAAGATAGGAAATTATATTGTCGAAAGTCTCGGATAATTCATCACATATATTTTTATAGCTTAATAAAACAATAAGATATAGATAATGTGTGAGGCATGTGGCGTGGCAGAGCAGACAATATTTCTTCTCAACAGTTATTATGTGGTTTTCCACAATATTAGTTTATAAAAAATAAAAGGGATCGGCCAGCCTGCCAATCCCTTCTGTTCTGTCTTTACACAGCGTTATATAAGTTGTGTGGAAATAAATTTCCTTTCATGCCGGTTTTTATTTGCCAGCATGTGTCTTATTCCTGTCTTGCGTCAGTATTGACATCATGCGGCGTCTGCTCCGGCTTGTTGTCCGTTTCTGATTTTTTTTCTTCGGCATTGCCGTTATCCACATATTGCAGGTTTTCTTCGTTGAAGTAGAAGAGGCTCTTTCCGTCAACGGACATGCATTTATACATATGTTCGTCTTCCTTTTCAATCACCATCACTTTTAGATTTCTTGGTTTGTATATGGCGATACGGTATCTGCCGGAAGTGTATTTGGGGATTATCTTTCTGCGTCCGGAGAATTTATCGAACAGCAGTTCCTTAATATCGGCCACGTCGTTGGTCATTTTCCATATCTTGAAAAGCAGGATTATCTGCAGTATGGCTACTGTGATGATGATAAGAAATACTGTAATTTCAAAGAAAACAAATGGACCAAACATGTTTTATAATTGTTGATAAGTTTGTTGATAAGTTATGTTTATAAGTTGTGGACGGGCCTTCCGGAGCCGTATCATCAGAAGTGGAATCTTACGCCGGCACCGATATCCAGGATGGATATACCTGTACGCTTGTTGTGTTCGCTCACTTCCTGCTGTTCGGGCAGCGAACCTGTGATGAATCCGAGCGAAGCACCTATGCCCACATGTTCGGAAACCAGATATTCGATACCCGCATGTACATTATATCCGAAGCCTGATGTAGATGAAGAAATGCCTTCTGCCGATTCGCTGTATCTGAAGTAGCCTACGCCTATTTTTCCTTCAAGCGCCCATGTGTCGTAGTATTTCTTTATCACCATCTGCGGTGCCAGATACATGATGTTGGCGCTGCAGCTTACGTCGTAGTAGTCGAATGATGATCTGAAGCCGTTGTACATCAGTCCTGCGCCTATTCCGCACTTTGCAGTCCAATCATATCCAAGTTGCCAGAAAAATCCGTTTCTCGGATTGCCTGTAGCTCCTTCCGCCATGTAGACCGAGCTTATGATGCGTCCGTAGCCTATGTTGCCATAAATGGTGTGGTGCCGGTATTCGGGTTCTGATGGTTGCATGTCTATGCCATACAGTTGCGGCGAAAGCGATGTTCCGGGCTGCGTGCCGCCGTTTATGCTGGTGGCTGTGGCGTCAGTGGCGCTGTATGCCGCTCCGGCTGTGGTACATGCCATCAAACTTTCATTCATCTCCATACTGCATACCCCGCTGTATGGCTTTACTGAAAATTCTGTCTGAGCCGCGGCTTCAGTGGAAAGTCCGGCCATTAACAATGGAAAAACAAGCATTGAAGCATATTTTCCAGTACTTTTCTTAAACATGATAATTCAGTGTTGGGTTTGTCTTTTTCTATGGCACGAAGTGTGTCTGTACGATTTGATTGTGTATTTGGCGCAAAAGTATGTATAAATATTTGAATAAAAAACAATAAATTTAAATTTTTTATAAAAATCCTTTTGCTTGCATGTCTTTTATAAACGATGATTCGTTTTTCGCACTTTGTTCCGGTGTATTGGCCCGGTAGAAAATCAGTGTGGACATATAGCGTATGAAAGCCTGCGTCTTCAGTTCCGTGTAAGTGCGGTATGTATCTGTCCGGATTAGACAGACAGGCGTACTTTCAGACTGTAAGCGTGTTGCGGTTTTTCCGTCCGAGTTTTCTGTTCTACCCCGAAAAATAAGAGAATATTTGCGTGCTGACTCTCCTTCGGCCGCAAATTCGCGAAAAATAAGAGCTTTATGCAAACGGCTGTATACCAATAACTTACATCCGATATGTGTTTTTTCATGATGCGAAATGCACCGTTTCAGCCTCTGATATTGCCCGTTTCATGCCCTGATATGCGCAATATTGCACACTGATATGGACTTAATCAGACCGTGAAACGGGCATAACCGGAACGTCATACGGACTGTTCCTGATTATCGGGCAGGGTATATGAAAAGACGGTATAATGCGAAACAGGCTATAATATGTCGGAATTAACATTTCTTTACATCTCTTTCGCGATTTTGTTTTGTCAAAAAAAAAGTCAAAAAAAACTGTAAGTCCGTCTCCCGAGTTTTCTTTAAAAGTGCCGCTATCGGGCGCTATGATAAGCACCCTTAACCCGTACATTTCGTGCGGCTGTGGTCTGACGGTTGCGCCAACACGTATTTCTCATCACGTGACGACCGCGTGGTAGTAGTCTGTGCCGTTCCGCACTGTCAGAACGGTTTGTGCCTTTTGTGGCGATTTACGGATAAAACCCTGTCCACATCATATTTCTACAGAGACGTGTTATTACCATGTTTGCGTACTAATGTGAGTGCCTTCGGAGGACGGCAATGCATGCAAAAGCATATATTATATACAAAATCAGCGGGATATTGTCATGAAACAATATCCCGCCGAAATTCATTTTAAAGGACTGTTGTATAGTACGATTATTTCACAACAATCTTCTTGGATTGTCCTTTTGTAACTTTCACATATATTCCAGGAGTGAGATTGCTTTCTTTTATTTGCATGCCGTTGATGTTGTAATACACTGTTCCGGCGTTCTTGTCGTCGCTGCCGATATTGCTTATGCCGGTGCTTATGGCCACAACCACCTCGTTGCTTACCGGTGCCGGACCGTAGTTGTAGACAGGTACTACGGTGTATGCGAACTCCATTCCGTCTGATGCAGTGCCGCCTTCCAGAGGATTGTCGGTGTATGTTGTAGCGGTAACGGGTTCATCGGTCAGCTGTTCACCGTTGCGGAACACGTGATAGCCCACAAGTGCAATGTCTTCCGGCACGTCGGGTGCGCTTTCGAATGTCACGTCGTCTATCATCAGTGCTAGCGTGTCGAATGTCTTGTGGCGTATGGCGAAATACTTTGTGCCTTCGGGGAGCGCCACCTTATATTCTGTCCATACTTCGGGTATTATGCCGTCTGTCGGGAAATTCTCCACGTCCGCCGTATGTGTGAAGTCCTCGGGGCTGTTGCCTGTTGTGGAATAAACCACTTCAAACGTCTCGCCCCATGATATCATGCAGCTCTTTGCCCAGAATGATACGGTCTGAGCGTTGCCTGACAGTTCGGGCGAAATGAGCCAGTTGTCGTTGTAGTCGTACGAACAGCTCGGAGCCATCATGAATGTTTCGCCGCTGTGCGGTTGGGCATCGGCCCAATATATATCGGGCACTTCGGCCACGGTGCGGTTGAACAGCTGGAACGCCATGGGCTGTGTCTGGTACGGGTTGTTGGTCTCGCGGAATATATTGTATGTTGCAAGCTTGTCGCCGTCGTACACGGTCCATTTGCCGGCACCGCTTATTGACATCGGCGTGTAGGCAGGATTCTCGAAGTCTTCGGTCACGGTTTTCACGTCGGTGAGGCCATCGAGCGATGGTGCCGACCATGAGAGGTTGACCGTGGCGTCTGTTTCAGACATGGTGTATGTGAGGTCTGTCACTGTAGGATAGTCGTTAAGAGTTACGCTTACGGTCTTCTCTGCCGCGTTGTTGGCTTCGCATCCGTCGCCTTCGAGCACGGCTACGGCTGTCACATACAGTGTCTCGGAAGAGTTGATAGGTACTTCATACTCGAACTCAACGTCGGCAAACGCGTTCGACTTCATGGCCGGTATGGCTGATGTTCCGGCCTTATTGCCGTTGACAGTCCATTCAACTTTTCCTTTGGTTATGTCGTTGCCTATATTCTCGATGCGTGCCTTCAGGTTCATCTTCTCACCCACAGCCACGTTTGCCGGTGCGTCTATCGACACGAGCCGCAGGTCTTTGTCCACAACGTCGCGTATGCGTATGTTGTCGAGCGGCACGCTCCATGTCTTGTCCGCATCGTTGTGTATGGCGCGCAGACGCAGTTCGAACTGTATGGCTTTAGCGTCCTTATAGGCGTTGAGCGGTATAGTGGCCAGCGTCCATCCTTCTGTGGTGGGCGTTTGCTGCAGGTCTATGGTCTCAGCCACCTCGAATGGCGCGTCGTCTTTAGATATGAGCACGTCCAGTGCGCTGCCTTGTCCCTGATACCAGAACTCAAGAGCAGGATTGGATGCGGCGGATATGTCGACGCGGGTGGAAATCATTCCGTACATCACATCCTTCTCATATGGCAGCCAGTAGAAGAATCCGTTGTCGCCGTCCTGCGATGTCAGCGGAGTGGGGGCGTCGGGATCGGTCGGATCTATGAGCGACGGGAAGTAATCGTCGTCCACTGTTCCCATCATCTGGTTGTCGCCGTCAGACTTTGGATCGACGAGCCACACGTTGTCGTAGCGGCCGTTTGTGAACGATTCTGCGTACGGCAGTTTGTCCGGCTCGCCTATTGTCACTATGGCTGAGCTGGTGTAGTCGGAGTAGTTTTCGCCGTAACCCGCCGTCACCTGATATGCCACAAAGTCCTGGCCTTTGAGTTCGGGATAATCTATCTCTATTGAAGTTTCGCTTGTCGTTGCAATGGCAGGATCGTAGTATGAGCCGAAGGCGTCGAAGATGTAGTATGTTACTTCGGCCGGATCTACATATCCGCCGTTCATGCCAGTCTCGCCTACAGCGTCCCATGAGAGCACTGCCGACTTGAAATCGTCGCTTACCACCAGTCTGACATTCTGTGGTGCGAGCGGCGCGTCCGGTCCGCAGAATATGTTTTTGTGCTCCACCTTCTCGCCGGCTGTCTCGCCTGTGTATGCCACAGCTGTAAGACAGTTGTTGAATCCGGCGTACATCTCCACGTCTTTTATCTCAATCACCTCGCCGGGTTTCACATTCTCATACGTGAAAATGTCCACACCCCAGCGCGAGGTTATCTCCACTTTGGTTATCTCCGTGAGGTCGGCGCCCGCTTTGGTTTTGGTAGGTGCGGTGTAGGTAAGGTCGGCCTTCAGTTCGCCTTTGGGCGCAAGCACCCATGTCAGCTTGCCCGCTGCCGGAGGATCAACCGGCACTACAGGTTCCACGCTGCCGCTTCTTACGCTCAGATTGAAGAGTTTCACGGTGCCGTTCATTTCTTTTGTAGTGAGGTTGTGCACACCTATATAATAATATCCTTCCTCGGTTATCTTGCAGTTGTATTCATATTTTGTCTGGTCTTTTGTCTCGAAAACGGTTGGTGCCGCTATTTCAGTGGTCATGCCTTCCACAGTGGGAGCAGTGCCCAGTTTCACTTCGAGCTTCACGCCTGTAGCACTGGTGCCCGTGTATCCGAGGTCGAAAGACACGACATAGTCGCCGGCGGGCATGTGTACAGGCACCGATATAAGCCAGTCGTCGCTCTCTTCTATGTCCTCAGCTTTGGGTGGCATACATGCACTGTAGTTGTTCACCGTTGCTATTTTCCAGCTTCTGTCGTCGTTGTTGACGTTGATGGATGTATATTGTTTCACAATGTCAACCACGTCGCTGTTCTTGCCAAGGTCGTGTGAGAACGGTGTCTCTATAGCGTTTTCCGGTGCTGCGTCTGCATACAAGGCTTGTGCAGCTGTTTTTACGATTGTTTTGGTAGTGGCAAAATGACTCTGACGGTTCATTTTTCTCAGATTTCCGTCTTGTGTACCTGTTGTTCTCTCGTAAGAAGTCTGCGCCTCAATGGTTAAAATACACCCGATGAGGGCAATGAAGACAAGTAATAGTTTTCTCATACAAAAACGTTTAATGGTTTATAATTGTAGCGGAAAAGGTTTCAAATAGTAATTATTTTGTGTTATTAATTATCAAAAAGGAAAATACAAATATATGAATTTAATAAATTCGTTTGTTAAAATACAAGTTAATAAAGGTTAATAAAAGGCGTTTGTTTTGTATGTAGCAGTAGCAGCTTGGTGTTTATTTGCTATTTGTGTTTGTATCGTCCACACATGACTGTCTTTATTTTTTATGAATGATACTTCTGGTTCGTTATTTTATCCTGACTTTTTTCTTGTGAAATAATGATGTGCATATATGTTTTTAACATGACATAATGAAATTGAATTGAAGTGGGAGGAACGGTGTGTTTTTTATGATTTGAAAATAAAAATACGGAATTGTGAAAATAATTGAATTTAGGGACGAAATAATTTATGTTTATTGTTGACATGATTTTATATAATCGCTATATTTGCATAATATAGGATTCGGCTCGGCAATATATGACATATGGCCGTAATAAAAGAGTGTTGGGCATATATGATGTTGTGGTCTGATTAGGTCTGGAGAGATTGATATAAACAGAAGATGTGCATGACCACGACATGGATCGTAAGGAAAAACAGATAAATTTTCTTAGAACTGACTTTTGACATATTGTCTGTATTGAGTGTATTATTAGATTAAGCGTGTGTAATAAAGTGGAAAACAATCATTAAATTTAGTAATTATGAAAGCAAAAAACAGATTATGTATAATAATGGTATTTGTTGCCGTATGTTTTATTTCGACAGTGGGTACTGTTGCCCAGACGGGAAACACCATAAATAAAGTGGCAAAGACTGTTAGCAAGTCAAGTTGGAAGGTTCCTGCAAGCGTCGGTGTTGTTAAATCGTTGTCGCAGACAGGAAGGTATTCAGTTGCTTCTCAAGCATCAAAGCTGAAAGGAAAAACAGGTGTAGTCAAAGGAACTGCTGCAACTTCAGTAACTCTGCCGGTTGTTAGTAAACCGAATATTCAGATGCCGCCGGATGTAGAGATAAACCAGATGAAGGCGTATGTAGAGAAAACGAAAAACCGTTTTCTGGGGTTCGCAAAGATAAGCAGTCAGAGTGTGGATACTGCTGATATGGAAGCTTTTCCCATGACTGAAGGACAGACAAGGATGGCCGAATATCTGGAAAACAAATTGCAAGGGATATGTAAGGGCAGTGATGCTGTGATAACACGCAGTACTGACCAGTATGTTTATGTGAAGATTCCTTCGAACATGAAGGGCAATAGTGTGCCTTCTGTGATGTTTATGGCTCATCTCGACGTGACGCCGGAGGCTCCCGGACAGAACATCAAGCCCATTGTGCATGAGAATTATGACGGCGGCGACATACAGTTGCCGGCAGGAATAGTGCTGAGTCCGGAGACTCCGCAAGGTGCTCATCTGAAGAATTGCAAGGGAATGACGATAATAACATCGGACGGTTCGACGCTTCTAGGGGCCGACGACAAGGCAGGTGTGACGATTCTGGTGGGATTGGCTGAGCTGCTGGTGAAGAACAAGAAGATAAAGCATGGTGATGTTTATATGGTGTTCTCGCAGAATGAGGACATCGGCCGTGCAGCATACCGTTTCGAGGCGAAGTATGTGGACGGCAGTCCGGACATTGTGATAGATGTGGATGGTAACATGCCCGACCGTTTTTCGGTAGAGAATTTCACTGCATCGATGATCACCTATCGTTTCCGCGGCCACGATGCCCATCCGGGTGAAGGATTTGTGAACAAATATGGCGACGCACTTACAGCTGCTTCTTATTTCATAGGACAGATAGATCCGGCCAAACATCCTTCTGCAAGCAAGGACAAGCAGGGATACATACACTGTTATTCGATGGTTCATCCGACGGATGAAGCAGGCAAAGAGATATCCGAGGATTATCTTGTGAAGGTGCGTTTGCGCTATTTCGACAAGAACGAGGGTGACACTCTGCGCCAGATGTTGCGCGATGCCGAAAGGCTTGCGGCTGAAGCTTATCCGTTTGTAAAAGTGGAAGCCGGACAGGAAACGGTGCAGTATGAGAACATTGCCTATACGATGTATCCAGGAACTGCCGACCTGATAGTGAAAAGTGCTGCCAGTGCCGGCATGACCATGAGCCCGAGCAGTGAGCGCGGCGGCACTACATCGGCCATGATGGCGGCAAAGGGATTGCGTGGAGGACCGTGCATATACAGCGCCCAGCAGGCTGCGCACAGTGTGTATGAATGGGTGTGCGTGGAAGACATGGTGAGGATGGTGCTTGTAACGACAGACATTGTGAAGAATGTGGCTGGGATGAAGAAGCAGTAATTTATATACAAATAACATAGTATGTGTATGTTATTATATTATTTACCATAATCTTTTGTTAAGATTATATGGATACAATTATCATCGGTTTTGATATTTGTATACCAAAAAAGAGGATGCACCGGAATTATTCATTCTGATGCATCCTCCAATGTTTTAGGATAATTACTTTACTTTATTTTATTTCAGAACACGGTTACCTTTGTAGCCTTGCCGTCAACGTTCACAACGTAGATTCCTTTGGCTGCTGGTATTGTGACGTTAGAGCCCTGACCGGTATATATCTGTGCGCCGTTCGCAGAGAATACCTTTATGTCGCTTACGGCCGGAGCTGTGACAACTATCTCGCCGTTTGCGGCATATACTTTCACGCCTTCAGGCAGAACGTTGCCTATGCAGTCCGGTACGTCTTCACCAACGGTGATGTTGTCCAACAGAATGTCGTGTGTAATGCCTGAAATACCTTTGAAGCTCAGTCTGACGTTCTTCTCACCCTTAAACTTGTCGAGAGATATTGAGTATTCCGTCCATCCTGCAGTCTCATTGCCGGAAACATATATCGGGCCTGAGACAGTTTCGTAAGCGCCGTTGTCTTTCGATGCTTCCACTACGATTGCGTCGGCGCTCTGTTCTCCTTCTGTCTGATATATGTAGAATTTGAGTGTAGGGTTGACGAGTGTGCTGAGGTCGATCTTCTCACTTGTGAATCTTACTTCATCGCCTTCGGCAAGAGTTGTTGAGAGGAATGCTGCGAAACCTCCGTCACCGTCCTGTGCTTCTACCGAAGGATATGACGGGCTGCTTGAACCTGTGCCCCATGCTGCGTCATAACCTTTCACTTTCTCGTTCATCCACTGGTGTGTGGCTGTACCTCCTGCAAACGATTCCTTGAACGGCACCGGATTTGCCTCGCCTACGAACAGCAGACCAGATGTTGTGAGGTCTCCGAATCCTGTTTCGTTATACGGTTGTACGAAATCCTGCCTTTGCTGCGTCTGCCACTTTTGCCTTGAATGTCACTTCCACCTCGTTGTCCGTATTGAAACGTATTGCCGGCAGATAGAGTATCTCAGGTATGTTGGGGTCGCCTTCCTGTGCGGCTGTGCATACCAGTGTTCCGTTTTCATACTTCCATCCGGCTCCGGCCTCTCCTGTTCCCGACGTTGTGAATCCGTCGAACGAACTTTCCTCGGCGAAGCTGTTGCTGTAAGGCAGTTCCAGTGCGTCGTTCGAACCATAGAAGTATTCGTATGTCAGCACCGACTCTGTGGCATATTCGCCCAGATAATCACGCCATACATAAGTGGTCTTTTTAGTGATGTTATCCTTGTCGTCGTATTCATATTCGTACTTGTACTTGTTCATCAGCGACCAGCTTCCCTCTTCTGATGTTTCCTCGTCGCCCCACGGATCGTATCCTCCGCTTGAATACATGTAGGTTTCTTTCAGGGTGATGTTGCCTTTGGCGTCGTATTCATAAATCTCCTTGTCGGTAGGAGTCTTCACATATTCGTAGCTTGAGAAGTTGAATGTGTAGCTGTTGCGCACCTTCTGCAGCACGTTCATGTTGTCGTCATATACATATTCGTTTATCTCGTACGGCTGTTCCTGCTCCATACCGTTGAGTTTCTTGTAGCGGTTCTCGGTTGCGGTGTTGCCTTCATATTTGTAAACGCATTTCTTGGCAAAATCCTTTTCCCAGTCGCTGGAACCCCATTCGTAGAACAACTGTTCTGACACGCGTCCAGTTTCGTCGTCGTATGTGGTTGTTGTCTTTGCACCTTCGATTGGCCGTCCGATGAAAGTCATCGATGAATGGTTCCATACATAGTTTTCCACCAGGTTGCAACGCTTCTGTGCGTCATAACCATAGTTCACCTTTTCCGAGTTGTCCATCACTGTAGGATCGGACGTGTTCGGTTTTGTTATTAATTTCTCAACAAGCAGACCATTGGCGTCATACGTGTAGTCGATACGCGAATTGATTTTTGTTCCGTCGTATTCCAACACGTGAGTCAGCACTTCGTCAGCGTTAATACTACAGAAACAGCTTAAAACTGTAGCTCCAACAAATAGTAATCTTTTACTCATAATTACATTGTTTTGTACGTTAATTAAGTTAAATTCGTTACAAAAGTACAAATTATGGGATAAAAAGCAAAGATTAAGGTATTTTTATTTAAAAAATATTTATTTCTGTTTTTTGTGTAAAATACCTTATGTTTGGTATTTATTTCCATGCATAATGTCTGATATTCAGATACATAGAGCAGGATGAAATTGTGCTTGAGAGCCTTTGTCAGGTGTATTGCGGTTATAAAATTTTTTCTGTGTTGTGTTTTCGGATGGTATGTTTGAGCCTGCTTTATTGTTGTTATGCCTGCGTTGCAATGTATGGAATACGGTGTGAAACAGGACTTTTTTGCCGGTGTGTCAGGCTCATGGCGGTTGCCGCTTGCCGTTGTCAGCAGCTCGTGCGGCACTGGTCGGTGGTCATGCCTGTTGTTCGGCTGAAGAAAAGACGGAAGCATCGCGCCGAGCCGTAGTGGAGCATCGACGCTATCTCGTCGTCCGATTTGTGTGAGTGCATGAGCAGATCGCGTGCCATGTCGAGGCGTTTCATCTCGGCATACTGGCCGAGGCACAGTCCCGTTTCCTCCTTCACCAGATCTTCCAGATAGGCTGCCGATGTGTCCGTGCGCTCAGCTATGTATTGCGCCTTCGGCAGTTCCTCGTGCTGACGTCCGTGCTGTGCGAAGAAGTCGTGTATGATGTGGTTGGTCTGTCTCAGTATTTTTCGGTTTCTGTCGGTACGCATTATGAACTGTCTGTTGTAGAAACGCCGGCAGTAGTCGAGCAGCAGACAGATGCGACGGCCTATTATGCCACAGCTGTATTCGTCGATGCATGTGCCCAACTCGGTCTTTATGTCGCCAAACAGTCTGTCCAGCGTACGTTCCTCACACTCCGACACGTGCAGTGCCTCGTCCGTCCTGTATCCGAAGAATCTGTATTCGCCCATGCTGCGTTCTATCTCGCTGCCGGCTGCCAGTTCTTTTCTGAATGTCACGATGGCCGCTCCCTCGGCCTTTGTATCACCGTTGAGGCAGATACGGTCGCCGGGACGGAAAAACAACACCGACGCATACGAGAAGTCACACCCCGTGTGTCCGTAACACGAGGTGCGGCAACAACAGCGGTTTTTTATCATCATCACCGTATAAAGATCTGTTGTTATCCCGTTTATTGCGTCCAGTTCGTCGGGCGACACCTCTGCAGTTCCGGCAAGCGGATGCATCATTCTCACACCCGGCAGACTGTTGCACTTCCTGCAGTACGCAGTTTCAGAGTCCTGACTCTTTGTGTACATCTGTTTTGTTGGCGTGTGGTATGTCAGACGTTTGTTTTTCTGTATTCGCTCGGTGTCAGTCCCGTAGCCTTCTTGAATATGCGGTTGAAGTGTTGTGGATACTGAAATCCTAGTTCGTATGAAATCTGGTTCACCGTCTTCTCAGTGCTCAGTATCAGTTCTTTGGCGTGGCCTATCAGCTTCGACTTGATGTATTCCTGCGCCGTTATGCCCGTTTCCTTCTTTATCATGTCGCCGAAGTAGTTGGGCGAAAGGAACACCTTGTCGGCAAAGTATTTCACCGTCGGCAGACCGTCCGTTATTGTGCGCTGTTCGCGGAAGTAGTCGTCGAGCAGACTCTCGAACTTCACTATCACGTTCTTGTTGCTCTGTGAGCGCGTGATGAACTGACGTTCATAGAAGCGCATGCAATAGTCGAGCAGCAGTTCTATGTTGCGCGAGATGAGTCGCCGGCTGTGCTTGTCCACCGGACGGCTTATTTCCATCTTTATTTTCTTCAGACAGTCGGTGAATATCTCCTTCTCCTCGTCAGACAGGTGCAGAGCCTCGTTGGACGAATAAGAAAAGAAAGAGTAGCGCCTGATGTTCTGTCCGAGCGACGTACCCTTTATGAGGTCGGGGTGGAACAGCAGTCCGAGCGCATCGAGCTTCATGCCCTCCGTGAATGTTGTCTCCACCACCTGTCCCGGGGCGAAACTTGTCACCGTGCCCTCCTGGTAGTCGTACGTCTGCCGGCCGTAGAGTATATCGCCGCACTTCAGGTTTTTCAGAAACAGTGAATACACTCCGTAGTTGAACATCATGTGTCCTACGGGTTGTTTTTCTGCCTCTGCCAGGCTCACCACACTTACGAGCGGATGCAGCGTTTCCAGTCCGAAGAGCTCGTTGTATTTCTCCACGCAGTCTATCTTGACGAAATCTTTCATAATGGCTTATGTTTTTGTGTTCAGACGGTTGTCTCCGTTCACAAATTTACTAATATTATTCTTTGCCTGTGAAATGATTTTCGCAAAAACCGTAAATAAGTTAACAAGCAGAGTAAAATGTGCACATCGCGGAGACTGCTGTGGTGCGTTAGAACTTATGAAATGCTGATAAAAAGGTGTGACTTTAAGTAATATTATAATGTGTTTTGTCTGAAAAAACATGTCTATTTTATTTTTTTACACTCACCTTTTGCTATATTTGTTGTAATCAGGTAGGTTTTATTTGACTATCAACAGATTGGATAAAACTCGCACGAGAACGGGCAATGGATAAGAAAAAGCCGGACTGTTCCGAACCGCCATATTTCTCATGCTTTCAAATAACTCTTTATCTCACTTGCAAAGATAACATTTCTTTCTGAAAAGGCCATATAAACGGCTGCAATCTTACGGAATAAAAACATATCGGGAAAAACGAGCATACCGTAGCCGAGTCCCCATAACCACAGGCAAAGGTAATTCGTGTTCTTCTCGTACAAGCAAGGCCAAGCCCTTCGGGTTCGTGGAAAAAATCATCCTCGCCCCGGAGGGCTTGCGGTATTTTTTCCCGAAGCCTTGCATGTACGGAACACGACCTTTTTAGGCCTGTAGTTATGGGAACTCCGGCCCCAGAAGCCGGACTAACAAAAAATCAAATGTTATGTTACAGGCAACAAAGAACAAGTACACGGTGGAAACACTCAAACCACTGAACATTCTGTACGATCATGAACACCGGCTGACACAGCAGGACGTGGATATGGCCAACGGCTATGTGGAACTGATAGAAAGGACACGCTCGGAAAAGACTCCACAGATAGGTGACAGACTCATCTATGTGGACAGATACGGGAAATATTACGGCAATGCCCTTATTGAAAACAATGATGAAGAGAGCGGTCGGATTTCCATCTGTGAAGAACCTTATATTCCCTTTGTATGGGAGCAGGACGCCAATATCCGGCTGAGCGTCAGCGGAGGGGCCTTCCACCATATTGACCCCAAGCAATTGAAATTCGTCAGATGGACGGAAGGTGCATTCAAGGACTGGGGAAACTGCGGAGCGTGTGCCAACGGTGCCGTCACATTCACGGCAAAAGTACCGTTATGGTCCTATTCCGAACCTGATCCGCTCTACGGTGATTTCACCACGGAAACATGGAGACAGTATTATTTGACCAAGGACACGGGTCCGGACGCACGCAACCTGTATCAGGGCTACGACATGGCTTTCAGGACCGAAGAGGACTTCCGGCAGTTCCTGAAGGACTATGAAGGAACCGTGTTCAAGGGCAACTGGGAAAACCAGATCGTACTCTGGTGTTTCCGACATGAAAACCGGTTCCTGCCGCAGCACGAATGGGACAAGATAGATGCCCCGGCCATGGAACGGCGTCTCAACTTCCATCCCGAACAGGTCAAGCTGGTCAAGGACATGGACAGCCACATCACCTACTGTTACCGTATCAAACCCGAAATTGACAATCTCTAAAACAATACAGTTATGCAGACAACAGCAACAAGAACAGCAGGCAGCCACACTGACCTGCTTACAGGTATCCTGAACGTGCAAGTAAGGAACGAGGACAAAATTACAGAACAGGACCGGCAGTATTGCCAGCTACAGCAGGACCAGCTCTACAGGACACTTGACCGTATCGACCGATGGTATGACATCTTCAAGGAAGAAGCGGAACGGTATCGGGAAATCAAGAGCTTCAAGTATGAGGATAACGGTAAGGTCTCCATACGGAATTTCTATTTCAACAACAGCGGGGAAGATGACTATACCCACAACGAATTCAAACCGTTTGACCTCATCAACGAGCTTGCGGACAACAACTGCAATGCCAACGCGAATTTCGCGAATCGCATCATTTCCTATTTCAACAGGACCTACAATGTAGATGTACCCATTCCTGTAATCGACGAGAAGGCCATGCGCATGGGATTCCGTCCGGTCTACCAGACTTACGTGGATATGGTCATTGAACACCTCGGCGGAAAAAGTTTCCGTGAGACCGCAGAGGAAGAACTGCTGGCCCGTTTCCTGAAAACGGTACAGCCTTCCCGCTGGAGCAAGGTGAAGCCCGAACTGAAAAAGGACAAGATAACTTTCCCTGACATCGTGTCCTGGGACAGCATCCATCTGGAATACCACCGGGAATATGAGTTCTCGTATGACTGCGGAAGGAAAGTGGACATTTTCTGCGAAGGTATCGCATACGGGGCAGATGATGTGATAAACGGTTCAAGCGGTATGGTCATCGGCCTTGACAGACGCGATGTGGATATAACCGAATGGTACAACCTCACCCTGAGCAACGCAGAACAGATCAAGTTCTACAAGAACGGACGCATCGACGTACGCTTCAAGGACAGTCAGGCCGCAGAGAACTGCTACAGAAGGCTACGGCTGGATGAAATCACACTCAGAGAAGAGTGATTCATGAAATACTTATTCAGACACCCCGTAAGACATCCTTGCGGGGTGTCTTCGTTTCCAACCATTAAAAAAGAAAAGACATGTATGCCATCATACCCCAACAGATTCCTCAGGACAGGCGTGCCGAGATCAACGAGAAAATCCTTTTCGCCATAGACTCCGGCAAGGACCTCGTTCCGAAGGAAAGCATCTACAACTGCTACACGGGAATTGGAGGACTGCACAACCTCAGGCAGGCGGATTTCACCAGCTACCATGAATACGCCGAGGCCAAGAAGGAATTCGAGATGGGACAGTTCTTCACCCCGCACGACATATGCCGAAGCATGGTGGAGACCCTTTCTCCGACATCGGCGGAAATGGTACTTGACATGTGCTGCGGCATGGGCAACTTCTTCAACCATCTGCCCAACCTGCACAATGCCTACGGATTCGACATTGACGGCAAGGCGGTGGCCGTTGCCAGATACCTCTACCCGGAAGCTCATATCGAGAAATGCGACATACAGCTGTACAATCCCGAACAGCGTTTCGACATCATTGTCGGAAATCCGCCCTTCAACCTGAAATTTGATTACAGGCTGTCGCAGGAATTCTACATGGACAAGGCTTATGACGTGCTCAACCCTGCCGGAATCCTGATGGTCATCGTCCCTCTCTCCTTCATGCAGAACGAGTTCTGGGAAAAGACACGCGTGGCGAAAATCAACTCGAATTTCTCCTTCATCGGCCAGACCAGGCTGGAACATTCAGCCTTCTCTACGGTGGGCGTGCAGAATTTCGCAACAAAAATCATGGTATTCCTCCGCCGTTCCCTCCATATTGAAATGCAGCCGTACAACGCGGAAGAGTTTGTCAGCATGGATGAGCTGAAGAAACGCATAGCCGAAATGCGGAAAATGAAACACCGGCTGCGCCTCCAGCTGATGCGGGAGTGCAACCATATAGACAAAGAAGAGCTGGAACAGTTCGAGTACAGGCTCGCCAAATACATGTACGAGCTGAAAGCCCATGCCGTGCTGAACAGGCATGTCGAAAAGGCGGAGGCGCTGGTGTCCAAATTCCGCAACCAGAAACCGCCGGAAAATGCCACCCGGGAACAGATAAAGGAATGGGAACGCAAGAAGCTGACCACCGGCAAGGTTCTCGGCATCATCCGCAGGTACATCACCTCGCAGAACGTGGTGCAGCGCAAGGAAGTGGCATTGGTGAAGACATCCTACGGCTTCAAGCTGAAGCAATATGCCCCGCGTCTGCTTGACAAGGTCACGCACAAGGCCGCAGGCATCAACGACCTCATACTCGGAAGGGCCGAACTCCCGATGCCGGAAAACGTCACAGAAAAGAACATGCGGCAGATCCGTGCCGCCAGTAAACTGATACGGCGCAAACAGAGGCAATACGAGACCCAGAATCTCCAGTTTGCGGAAATGCGGGAAGATGCCGGCCTGAAGGAATACCTGGACCGCACCACATTCATCAACAAGGACGGTGAAGTCTGCGAATTCACGGACTTGCAGAAACACGACCTGAACCTCGTGTTGCAGAAACGCTACGCCCTGCTGAACTGGCAGCAGGGTTCAGGCAAGACTGCCGCCGTCTATCACAGGGCGAAATACCTGCTCAAGTTCAGAAAGGCAAAGAACGTCATCATACTTGCCCCGGCCATCGCCACCAACATGACCTGGATACCGTTCCTTACCATAAACAAGGAACGCTTCCGTACAATACAGACCGCCGGCGACCTCAACAACATACCGGAAGGGACATTCCTTGTCGTCTCCACCTCCATGCTCCGGAAACTGAAAAGAGGACTGATGCGTTTCGTGAAACGCACTTCCGGCAAGCTGTGCCTTGTCTTCGACGAGTCGGACGAAATCACCAATCCCACATCGCAGCGTACAAGAAACATCCTGTGCATATTCAGGAGGCTCAGGTACAAGATCCTCGACACGGGAACAACCACCCGCAACAACATCGCGGAACTGTACAGCCAGTTCGAACTACTCTACAACAACTCCGTAAACATGATATGCTGGAGCCCGCAGGTCTACCACGAAAACAGGGACCACGAGATAGAGGAAGAGAACAACCCGGATTACGGAACACCGTTCCCCGCCTTCAGGGGGCATGTCCTTTTCCGTGCCTGCCACTGTCCGGGGAAAGCCACTGTATTCGGCATCGAGAAACAGAACCAGGACGTGTACAACAAGGACGAACTCTCCGAACTTATCGGCAAGACGGTCATCACGCGTAAATTCAGGGACTTCGCAGGAGAGAAATACCGGATACGGACACATACCGTCCGTCCCTCGGAAGGAGAACACGAGGTATACCGTGTCATCATCGAGGAATTCTGCCGCATCTGTGAGCTGTACTACAACAGCACGGGAGACACGAAAAAGGATGCAGGACTGAGACTCATGAGGCAGATCAAGCTGCTTATCAAAGCCTGTTCGGTACCTCACCTGATAGAGGGATACTACGGTGACAGTTATCCTTCCAAGACCCGCTATATTGAAAGGCTCATAAGGACAATACCGGGTAAGGTTGCCATCGGATGTACCACATTGGCGGCCTTCGACCTCTACGAGAGCTATATCCGGGAACATTTTCCCGACAGACCTGTATTTGTGGTCAAGGGAGATGTAGCCTTCAAGAAACGACAGAGCATCGTGACCGAATTCGACTCCACCATCAACGGCATCCTGATATGCACACAGCAGAGCCTGAGCAGCTCCGTGAACATACCTACCTGCAACGACGTGATACTGGAATCCCTGCAGTGGAACATCCCCCGTATGGAACAGTTCTACTTCCGTTTCATCCGTCTCGATTCCAAAGAAATGAAGGATGTCCACTACGTCACCTACGAAGATTCGGTCGAACAGAACCTGATGGCACTGGTACTGACCAAGGAGCGTCTGAACGAATTCATCAAGACCGGTGAGGTCAAGGAACAGTCAGAAATCTTCGAGGAGTTCGACATCACAATGTCTGTCATCGACAGCCTGCTCATCCGCACGCAGGACAGTGAAGGCAAAATACACATCAGCTGGGGAAGCCAGCGCATAACAGAATAAATATGAACCGTATGAAGAAGACCGGGAGTTCCATTCCCACCGACAAAGGTAAGCCGCGTCCCCATCGGCTGAGCAAGGTCAGGCCGCAGGCGGTTTTCAGGAAAATCATCCTCGCGGAGCTGCGGTATTTTCCCGAAAAACCCTGCACAGCCGGGACACGGCACCTTGTCGAGGTCGGTGGAATGGAATCCCCGGCATCCACATACATAAAAGACAAGTAATATGGATCTGAACAATGCAGAGATTGCCGTGACCACACAGCATCTCATTGACATAAAGGATTACAGGGACTACTGGCTGCACCTGTCCGACTACAGCGACATGGGCGAGTTCCTGAGTGCCTGTTCCGACCTGTTTCCCGGGGAAAAGGAACCGGAATACCGGTATCCGAAATGGGAAAACATTCCGGACACACTGATCAGCCGTGAATGGCTCTGTCCCAACTTCTTCGAGATCAGGGATGCCCTTGAAAGGCTCGAAGAGGAAGAAACGGAGTTTTTCATAAGCTGGAGCAGAAGTTACGGATATGACATCACCACGGATGACCCGCACATGATGGTATCACACTACCATGACCTGTACGGGGATACCGTCACGGAAACGGAAGAAGACGCGGACACGGGAGAAGATGCCCTGATATACACGGGCGTATCAAGCTACTACTGCGACATGCTTCCATTCCGTTACGAAATATTTGATGACAATTATGACTAAAAGACAAAAGATATGGAAATCAACTTCAAAGGACCTGTAATGCCTATCGACCCATACTCGCAGCTGGCATTCGTGGAAATACTGAACATACTACTGACGGCGGGACACATCGTGGACGTGAACCGCTTCCTCATAAGCAGGAATGTCAATCCGCAGTTCGGCTCACTGTCAGGCTATTTCAGATGGTCGTTCGCCGGAGACCATTTTACCCTCTGGCAACGCACGGACTACAATTCAACGCTGTGTTTTAACCACAGGATACTCGATCTGCCTTTCGGTGTCCTGGCAGCAAAAGACAGCGGGAAAGACAAGGAAACGGCAAACTGAAAATGAAACGATATGGAAACTACGATAAAAATACCCAACCGGGAAATCGCGCTCGCGGCATTTGACAGGCTCCGCCGGGAAAAAAGGAAGGATGCCGCACTGAGACTGGCCGGGTGTATGCTCAGAGGGACATACATATCCCTCGGCATCGGTGATACCGACTGGGAAATAGACACCGCACTGCACAAATGCGGCGGTGAGCCTAAAACCGGATACGGTCATATGGCACATTTCCACTTCGACGGCAAAACGGAAATGGAAACAGAGAAATATGAAAGGCTCAAGTAAGAGAACGAATGACAAGGGAGCGGCCGAAAGGTCGCTCTTCTCATTTATAAACGACATGTACGGGAAACAGAATCCTGCCGTACACAGGTAACAGAAATGGAAGAACAGGAAAGACTGACAACAGAAATGGAAGAACAGGAAAGACTGACAATGGAATTCGTGAAATCGCTCATGGACAAGTCCTACACGCTGGTATGGGTGGACTACAACGACAATCTCGACAACTGCCGTGACACCATCCAGAAGTGTCTGGAAGAAAAGAGCTGTGAAAGCCTGTGGGAGAAAGTGGACGAATGGTACAATGACGCGGAATGGGAAGCTGTCCGTGAAATCGTCTCAAAGCTGAAGGATGAATGTATCCGTTTCCATGATTTCGGGGAAGAGGAAGTGGACAAGTTCTTTCAAGAACACGAAGACGAAATCAGGGAAGAAATCTATGACAGAAACGACTCTGACACGCTGAAAGAACTTCTCAAAAACACGGATGACATCCCCGTGTGTGTCGAGATGCTGTCAAACTACGACTGCATCAATTCCAACTGGCTGGAATCGCAGGAAGGATACCGGTACAAGGAATCCTATTTCGGGGATATGATAGACGCGCTGAACCTCAATCCAGCCAAAGTGAAGAAAATGCTGGTGGAGAAAGGCTACACGGTATATGGCCGGTTCCCCGACAAAAAATACAGGGACGGCAAGGAACAGGTATCCTATGAACAGTTCTACCATGAACTCATCAACTCCTGCTGCGGTGCCAACCTGCTGACCTATATCGGCAAGGTAAGCCTGCAGGAACTTTATGATGCCGGATTCTCGCTTGGGGAAGTCATTATTCCCAAAGGCAACTGCTGCGGCATCTTCAGCTCCATGTACGGCGGTGGAAGCCTCCTGGAAATGGAACTCCTGAAAGATGTCAGACTGAAACTGGAAGTCAGGGACTATCACGGATTCCGCTTCCGTCTTGACAGCGAGAACTCAAAATATGAATGCTCCATCAAGCATGTGTACGGGGTATGCGATTCCTTCTTCGGAGAAAAGATAGGTCTTGTTGCTTCATAAATCAAGTATGGTCAATTAAAGATATCAAATCATGGAAAAGAAATATGCAATCATCCTATTCAAGGGAAAAGAATACCTGTGCGGACACGAAGACGGCTGCCATTACGATGTGTCCTGCCCGATGAGGACATTCACTGAAGGAGAAGACGACTTCAAAATTCAGGAATCCGGGAAAAACCGGTCTGAAAGGACATTCCGGTACCATGGAAAGGAATTCAGGCTTGTCACCGGCTTCTACCCGAACGGATGGCCGGTTCTGAGTCTGGAATCACCGGACAACGGGGAACTATACACGGTACTTACCGTCAATCTGGAAGACTCCCCGGCATTCGGGATTCCCGACCAGGCATTCATTGACATAAACAACAATCCGGAAGCGATGGAATTCCTCATAAGGAACAGCCTTGCCGAAGACACGGGATACAGACGCAAAAGCGGATGGGTGGAATACCCGATGGCCAAACTGAACCTGGCTGAACTGTACCGGTTGTCACCGGAATCGTTCGAGAACCAAGAATAAGAATCAACAATAGAAATCATTAACCAAATCATAGGAATTATGGCAAAGTACGATGTAAGAGTAAGGTACGCCTTCGAGGGTACCTACAAGGTCGTGGCGGAAGACCGCGACGAGGCGGAAAGAATTGTAACGGAAGACTGCGGTCTGGTATTGGGCGGAAACATCCACACTACCCGCGATGATGACGAGGTGACAGACTGGAGATTCAGCAGTCACCCTGACATGCAGATCCTTTCTTTCAGGGAACGGGTTGGCAAAGGCAAGGTCAGATACACGTCCATGTGTTTCAGCGACAGGATTGAAGAACTGCGTAAGGACATAATCGGAGCCATCAGGGAGCTGCTTGATACGCACGGACTGAAAGAAATCTCATTCTGTGACAGCAATGACGATCCGGTATGGGTCATCTGGTTCGGGAAAAACGGCGATCCATATGAATGCCGGGTAACGAAGCTTAAAGTTACGGAGGATAGTATGACAGTAATCGCATTGGAGAAGGAAAGCGGGGACGAAGTGGCCTGCTACACTCCCTACGACCTTGGAGCCAGCAACATTGATTGGCTTAATCAAATGTACGAAGCAGTAAGGCTTCAACTTGAAAATACAAAAGGAAACTCTTGAAACAAAAGACAATATGGCAACAAAAATCAATATGGACAGATACGTCTGGGAAGGATGGACTGTCGGAGCGTTCATCAGGGAACTGGCCCCGCAGGTGGAAATGATCATGAGCGGGCAAAGCTGGAGGGAACCTTTCAGGAACAAACAGGAACTGGCGGACTGGTGCAGGGACAACCAGCCCTATTACAAGAAAAGGATCCCTGAAGTGAACAGCTACTTTGCAAGGATGTATAACCTTAAATAAAAACAACATTATGAAATATCAAGCGGAAAATGCAGTCTCCAGCTTCTTCTATTACATGTGGAATGCCTGGTGCGAGGAAGAATGTAAAGTCGTGTACGGGGACATGTACCGTCATTTCTGGGAAAAATGGAGTCTGATGACGGACAAGGGTATATTCGGGGCAGCCGAACGGTTCTATGCGGAACTGACAGACCGTTACAGGGAAAAACTGGTGGAACGGGCCGTCAGCCTGTATGACGGCAAAGCCAGGCGCAAACATCCGGACGATTCCGAAATCAAGGTGTGCAGTGATTGCGGTTCAACAGAGATTGAAATCCAGGCATGGGTGGATGTAAACACGAATGAATACCATAGTGACGTGGACGATGACATCTGGTGTTCCCGGTGCGAGGACAATGTGGAGACCTGCTCCAAACAATCCTTTCTGGAAAAGATGCAGGAATGGTGGAAATCCAACAGCACCGATAACCTTGAATACCTGACCGGATTCAAGACATCCGATTTCCCTTCAGCCAATTCCGGACAGACATTCGCCGAGGCCGCCGACGAATGGTGGAACGACAAGAACTATGACGAGAAGAGGAACATATACCTGACAAATAACTAAAGACAACGGCTATGGCACGGAATATCATTGACCTGATCTGCAACTCATGCAGTTGCGGCAAGGAAGAGGCACAGGAATATTTGGACGACGAGATAAGGAACCTGCAGGAACTTCAGGCAGACAACGACCTGAGAGGCGAAGACTTCGAAATCGCGTGCAGCAACCTCGGACTCGACCAGGACTGGCAGATATATTTCATCAACCGTCTTGCAGGACTTTAATATCTACAACTATGACTTATTTTCAGAACATACAATCACTGGCGGACCTGAAAAAGGAATACCGCCGTCTGGCAATGCTTCACCACCCGGACAAGGGTGGTGATACTGCCCTCATGCAGCAGGTGAACACCGAATTCGGAAAGCTGTTCGAGGTCTGGAAAGACAAGCCCTGCGTTTCCACAGCCCCGACAGGCTACGAACACGACTTTCAGGGTGCCACCGCAAAGGAATACACCGAATACGTGTACAATGAATACCGCTGGAAAGGGCGCAACTACAACGGGCAGTCCGCGCCGGAAATCACGGAACTGGTCAGGGCATGGCTCAAGGAGACCTATCCGAGATACACCTTCTCGGTCCGCAAGGACGGATACAGCTCAATCCTTATCCGACTGATGAAAGCGGACTTCGAGGCTTTCACCAGAGAATCCGGCAAGGTACAGGGAGACATCAACCACTACAACATCCAGGCATCGGACAGTCTGACCGACCGGGCCAAGGAGGTGATGACAAACGTCAGGGACTTTGTCATGTCGTACAACTTTGATGAAAGCGACCCCATGACGGACTATTTCCACACCAACTTCTACCTAACGCTCGGAATCGGCAGCTACAGACAGCCGTACCGGATGGAACTGCCGAAGATTACGGGAAAAGACAGTCCTGAAGTGTTCAGGTATCCTGAAGGACCTGCACACAAGGCTATGCGACAGGCACTGGGCAAGGCGCGTTTCGGCTTCATCGAGAGCCGGAAGCATATCGGGGAAATGATACTCGGAGAAGACTTTTACGGCTCACAGGGAGAACATTATTTCTGGCCCAAGGAGTATTCAAGCGCGAAGACGGCACAGAAACGCATCGGAAAACTGGAGGCAGCCGGAATGCACTGCGAACTGACAGGCTGCAACGGCGGATACATACGCCTGCTCGGATATACTCCGGAGACGGAAAGCAGTCTGGAACGGGAAAGGCAGGAATATGCCACGGCATACCGGAAGTGGGTGTCAGAACACGGCATATCCCCAAATACGGGAACAGTACACCAGAACATTTCAAATCCAATCAGACAGATACAATTATGACAAACAGGGAAATCATCAGAGAACTGAAACGCCGCGGCTACAGCCGGGCGGACATTGATACGGACAGTAGAGCCGCAAAGACTTTCTACACCTACCGTGGCGGGCTTCATATCAACGGTACGGAAGATCTGTCATTCCATATCGTACCGCCACAGGACAGTCTCGGACTGGGACGGTTTGCAATATGCGCCACCCGTAACGGGGGAAGCTCACAGCTGGGGACAGACCAAGCCCCGTTCTTTTTCCGGTGGCTGTTCGCCTTCCTCAAAGGTGAGAGAAAAGAGAATGAGATAATAGATGGAATATGTACCGACAGAAAAACAGAATAGAAATATGAAAGCAAAAGTATTGAAATACAAGTTTGACGGCAACACCATCGTTGCCCCATACATGGAACTTGAACCGTATGCGGAGAATGTATTCATCTCGCTGGCAAGAAAAAACGAATACGGAAACGAAAGTGAAGACAGTTTCCATGTAATCTGCAAGATAGGTGATATCCATTTTTCCTGCGGACAGTATTCACGCAGAATCCTTGACAAGGAGGGTCACCGGGAAGAAGCGGCAGCCTATTGCAAGAACTGGATTGAAAACATCCTGAAGGATGCGGAGGATGGAAAAATCATCCCCCTCTTGTCTGTCCATGTATTCAATGCCCTCGGTCTTGACTCCACTCCCTTGGTACAGGCCCGTGAGACGTATGCAAAAAGGCAGGAAGAAAAGCGTCTGGAACGGAAAAGAAAAGAAGAACAGGAAAGAAAGGAGAAAGAATCCCGATGGCATCAACAACTCGACGAAAACAAACGGAAATTCCTGAACGGTGAGAAAATAACGGCAGAAATGTTTCTTGAAATCACAGGAAGGGACGGCTTTGACATCCATATCAGAACCAAAGGGACATTCAACCGACATGTAACAGCAATCGACCGGAACGGAACCGTCAGTTTCAGAAAATACAAAGGCCGCCGTACTCCCGACTTTACCGGATGTCATAAGGCTGTAACAGACTATCTTGCATTCCTTGCCGAAGATGAAATCAGCCAATAAAATCCAAAGCGGTAACAGCCATCCTATGCAACTGTTACCGCTATTATCAGGACATATCAGGATTTACAGCTTCCTGTTCAGTATCATCGCCAAGGGATAGATAAACTGGTTATAGACCTTGAGCTTCTTCAGATCCAGCACATACCCTGCATAGGGATTGGTACAGTCCGAATAGAAAAACACATCGGTAAAACCCGCATGTTCCTTTATGATTTCACCTTCCAGGGGAATCTCGTCCACATCAAACTCTTCCAGAGGCAGTTCCTCCAGGCGGGCATGTTCCCCATTGCCCAATACATTGAGGTTACGGTTGAACAGCACGTATCCTCGTTTACTGTAATCCACGCGCATACCATACGGACGCTCCACAAGGAAAGCATCCGCAGCTTTCTTTATATAATCTTCCATGATTTTTCAAATTAGGATTTGCAAAAGTACACCATTCCTTTGTCAAAGACGAACAAATCAATGGGTTTCTCACCGACATGCCTGCAAGAAAATACAACGACACACAACCTGTATATTTTATTTTCCTCCCTGCAAAGGTAGTCCCGTGTCCAACGTACCCGGACAAGGTCAGGCCCCTGCGGGGTTGGCTGAAAGAAAATCATCCTCGCCGATGGCTGCGGTATTTTCTTTCGCCAAACCTTGCGGGTACGGCCACGGGACAGTCAGGCAGGCGAGAAATAAAAAATACCGGCTCCCGGAGCCGGACGTGTTTAACAGATAAAATACAATGAGTCATGAAAATCCTGAATGAAGAACATTTCCAGAATGTAAAACGCTATGCCGAATCCATCGGTGACACCTCACTCCAGAACTGTCTGGACCGACTGAAGAGCTGGGAAGACAATCCCGACCATCCAAGCGAAATTTCGCTCTACTATGACCATGCTCCTTATTCGTTCGGTTTCACACAACGCTATCCCGACGGAAGCATCGGCATTGTAGGCGGGCTGCTCTATCACGGCATACCGGACCGCTCTTTCGCCGTAACGCTGCAACCGTTCCACGGATGGCAGATACATACCTGAAAAATAACAGACAATCATAGTATTAACTTTATAAAATTCAAGATTATGGAAGCAATGGCAGTATTGGAAAAACAACAGCAGTTTGATTTTCAGAACAACGGAATCGAAGTAATGAACCTTGAAACTCTCCAGCGTACCTACAAGGAGAATGATATCTACGGCAAGCCTGTCCAGGGCATCTATCATTACCAAGTCCTGCAGCGTATGATGGGCATTTGCGAGAAGTATAATCTCGATTACGAGGTGGAGGAAATTTTCGCCGCCCAGAACAGAAACAAGACACAGCCGGGAGTGAGCATTCTCCCGCAGGTGGAACAGACACACGGTGAAAAGGCAGTGGAAGCCCACATCCTCCGACGCATCTTCGCGACTATCCGAATCAAAGACTGGGAAACGGATGAGCTGACAACTACGCTGGTCGTCGCTTACCATCAGGACGGTATACAGGCGGCCATCGGCCCATGCGTGAAGATATGCCATAACCAGTGTATCCTCTCGCCGGAAAGGAGCATCTGCAACTATGGAAAGAACAAGGTGACAACGGAAGGTGTATTCGAGACGGTGGACGGATGGCTGGCCAATTTCGAAGTGAACATGAACGAGGACATTGCACGCATTCAGCGGCTGAAACGCAGAATCGTCTCACTGGAAGAAGTGTATATGTATATCGGTCTGCTGACAGCATTGCGTGTCTCCCATGATAGTTCGGACAGGAACCTGTCATCCTCCGTGGAAACCTACCCACTGAACCAGAGCCAGATTTCCATCTTCACGGAAGAGGTGCTGAAACTCGTCCGCGAAAAGGGACAGATTACCGCTTGGGACTTGTATAACGTAGCAACTGAGATATATAAGCCGGGCAGAACGGATTTCCCGGCCCTGATTCCACAGAACGGAGCCATGGCGGAACTCCTGCTTTCCCGTCTGCCCGCAGAGGTGGAAATACAGGATGCCGTTCTGGTAGGTTAATTCTAACTAATCACAACTGCTATTTGGAAAAACAATATGTAAGCAAGGGAGAACCTGATGGTTATATGCCGTCGGATTCTCCCTTATTTATTCCTCCATATACACGATTCTTCCGAAATCCGATTTTTGAGCTCGTGGACTTCCAGTAAAGATATCGGGTTCTATGAAAATCCTTCGTTACAAAAGATTATCCATTAAATCATAATCTCATCATCATATGCTTTTACCAATGTAACGTGCAGCTTTTTTGATTATGGAAGTGATGACAGTGTTTTTTTAGGGAATTATACCCCCATTTTTATATCAACCCATGTATTAAAATATAGATTAAAGGCTATTAAGTTATAAGTTTCTCTGGGATAATTCATTGGATATATCCGATTTTACTAATTTTGCATTTCATCCACTATTATTGGTTATTTCGATTAATTGTGGATTAAAGAATACGACATTTTATACCGAAGTAACAATGTTAATACATAAAATTCAGAATCTCATCATTTTACTGATAACTATTGTGGTATCAGTCGCCTGCGACAGAAACACTCCAATATTGGGGCAGATGGATATGGCCGAGAATTTTTTGAGTTCCAAACCAGATTCAGCCCTTACTATATTGGAAAGCATTCCGGTTACAAATATTAGAGGCAAAAAGGTCGCAGCCAGGTATGCGTTACTTAAATCCATGGCATTAGATAAGAACTATATTGATACAACAACCTTCGATGTTCTTCAACCGGCTATTGATTATTATATAAAGAATGGTTCTCCTGACGAGAAACTTCGGACATATTATTATCAAGGCAGGATATATCAGAATCAGGGCGATGATGATTCCGCCATGCAATCCTTCTTGAATGGCCGTGATTTGAAACAAGTGGTGACTGATTCGTTACTACTGGCTCATACCTTGGTAGCACAAGGTACTTTGTATATCAAACAGTATAAGATTAATGAGTTTGTTCAGAATAATATTGAAGCTGCAAGATTGTATGGCGCCATAGGAAAAGACATTTTTGAAATCAAGAGTTATACAAATGCGCTTGATGGTTATGTGATGTTGAATAACCAATCAATGGCTGACAGTCTTCTATCTATTTGCATACCGTTGGTGCAAAAGAATCCTGAAGGAGAAGTATATCTTTTCACTTCTTTACTATCTTATACAATAGAATTCTGTTCTCCTGATGATCTCAAAGCCTTTTTAGATGAATATCAGGATTGGGAACTTTCCAAAGATGAAACTATGAATTTCGCCCGAGGATATTCAAAAATTGGAGAATACGACAAAGCCTTGAATATTCTTGCAGAGATAAGTCCTGCTGCGTTCACCATGGATTCGTTAAAATATGTTTCGGTGAAAATCGAAATTTTGGAGAAGCAAGGGAAGTATGAACAAGCTTTTAATTTGTATAAGGATTATTCTGCCATATTTGAGCGTTATCAAAGCAAATTGCTTTCACAGGATCTGCTGTTTTCTGATAAAAAACATCAGCTTGAAATTGAAAACATCCGGAACATTCAAAACAGGGACAGAATCATTTGGGCAGTGCTTTGTGGTATATTCGCATTGACCATATTTGTTGGCTGGTTGTATTACCAAGCATACCGCAGTAAAACCAAGCGCATTCTTGCTGAGAAAGAGAATGCGAACCTTAAGCTGGAACAAGATAACCTACGCAAAGAAAAAGAAAAGGTTGAACTTGAACGTGACAAGAAAATTCTGGAAACAGAAAACCTTAAATTAGAAATTGCTCGATTAGAAAGTGAACGTGATAATTTGAAAGAATTGCAAAGTGAGCTATCAGAACTTGCGAGGCCAATACAAGATGTCATCAAGATTAGACTGGATATGCTCAACGGCTTATTGGCGAAAGAGATAAGCAATAATGAGAGCTATGCAGAGCCATATAATAAGTGGATTGAGACTGTCCGTAATGACAAAAAGAAGTTCATGGACTCAACCCGTCTTGCTTTTTCTGCATCGCATCCCAAATTTATGGAATATCTCGAACAACATGGATTGTCCACCGATGAAATAAATTATCTGTGTTTGTATGCAATCGGATTACGCGGTAAGGAAGTTGGAGAATATATCCAAATAAAACGGCACTACATTATAAGCCATGAAATCCGTAAGAAACTGGGTATAGACGAGCATGAGACTAATATTGGTCTTTATATTCGTCGGCAGATGAAAAAATTCGAGAAATAAAATCAGAAGCGTAAGTCTGAAATTTGTTGTGACGTCGTCTTTATCGCAAGGACGACGTTTTTTATATGTTGGGAGCAATTGTTATCCTGAATTCTTGTAAAAGTAAATACACCTTTGGGGATAGTTCGTAAAACTTTTAAGGGCATTGTAAAACTTCTCATTGTTTGCTTGTTGTAAATTATTAAATATCAATAAAATAAAATTCTATGCGTAAAACTTTGCCTTTGGCTGAAAACTTCATTTGCTGTAAATTCGCTACAAAAAATAACATATTACTTCAATAAACACAAGATTAATGAGACATCTCAGATTTATCCTTTGGATTGCTATATTGCTTAGTTATGGTCAAACTGTAAATGCGCAAATTCGTATTTATGGTAAAATCGTAGATACCGATCAGAAACCGATTGCGGGAGTGAGCTGTTTGCTTTTGAATCTTTCCGATTCCATGCAAATTGCCGGAACAGCCAGTGATTTGGAAGGACGTTTTGAATTGGAAGCGCAAGAGGATAAAGAATATATCCTACAATTATCATTTATTGGATATGAGAAGAAAAGCCAAATCTGTAAATCCGGTAATTTGGGAAATATAATGCTTAACGAAGATGCAATGCTTCTTGACGAAGTGGTTATTACTCCGCAAATCCTGAATACTTTCGGAAACAAAAATCAATTGACACTGAGCGAAACTGCCAAGAAAGTAGGCAACAATGCTCTGGATGCTATCAGTAGCCTGCCGCAATTCAAGACAGACATCAGTAGTGATGCTCTGGTGACAGTAGACAATAAAAGTATTCTTGTGCTGATAGATGGCATGAGACGTTCTTCACGTGAACTGAAAATGCTCAAAGCTGATGAAATCAAGAATATTCAATATTACAGCAATCCTCCTGCAAGGTATGCACATGAAAACATTGGTGCCGTCATTGATGTGAAAACAAAGAAAAAAGTCGATAAACTATATAGTCTATATCTTGACACAAAGAATGGAATAACAACGGGATATGGTACAAATATGCTCTCAATGGCATATGTGGACTCTTTGAATATGGTTACAGCAGCTTATTTCATAGACTATCGTGCACTGAACGACAATAGGATGAACAATACCTATTCGTATGCCGAAAAAACAAATGAATATAGAGGACTACCTGGTAGCTATAACGGTCAATATCATATTGGTCAGCTCGCCTATCAGCGTTACCAAGGCAAGAATCTTTTCAATGCCAAAGTTGAATACCGCAAATCACCCGGCAAACAAGAATACAAACAAGAGCTGGTGGGGCAAAACGATAATTCTACAACCAACAGCCGTAGTCTCCAAAGCGACTATTCATCTGTTTCTGCCGACCTCTACTACATGTATATGTTCAATCAGAACAGAAATTTATCTGTAAATGTATTGAACACTTACTATCATTCAAACTCGGATAATATTTTGGCAAGCAACGAAGGCGGATACTCTTTTGAGAACCATATAGACAACAAATCCTATTCTTTAATAGCGGAAGTTCTGTATAGCGATAAATTATGGAACGGTGATTTTAATTTGGGAGCCTATTACCAATATAAAAATCTGGATCAAAAATACAATCTAACTGAAAACACAACAATTGACACACATAAAGAATATGTATATACCGATTATAGTAATGCTATAGGCAAATTTTCATATAACATTGGTCTTGGATTGGAAAACAATCATTATAAGACTGCGACAAACGATAATTTCAATTATTTGGTATTCCGTCCCTCATTGGTCTTGAATGTTCAATATAACAAACACTCAGCAATGAGGCTTACTGCCTCCATTAACTCATCTGTTCCTAATGTCGGAGATTTGACCAATAGTATTTTTACAATTGATGAACATTTCTATTCACAAGGAAATACGACACTTAAACCATATTATTACTATTACACAAACCTTAATTACCAATATGCTTCTGACGATGGGAAATTTTATATCACCCCATCAGTAACCTATTCGTATTATCCGAATAAGAATATGCCGGTATTGTTTACCGACGGTGACGATATTATTCTCAAGGTAGCAAATATTGATGATATTCACAGCATAGGAGCATCTTTGTCGTTAAACTACAAGCCCGTCAATTGGTTTGTCATCCAGCCATTCTATAACTATGAATACTCAACATACAAGACATATAATCAAATAGTAAACCATAACCTACATAATGCAGGTATCAGTATTCAGTTCCTGCCCAAAAACTGGCAGATTATATGGAACGGCAACATTCCTATGACATTGGTCGATGGTGATATATATACTCGTATGGGATTCAATATGAGTGCTTCAGTGCTTTACAAATTCAAGTCTATGTCAGTGGGAATGGAATATATTTACAATCCGTATCCATCAAAAATCTATGCAGACATAAAAGGATTCAGCTACTCGGAAGAAACCAGATGGAACAACTTCAAGAATCTTGTATCTCTGAAGTTCACCTACTATTTCTCTAAAGGTAAATCCCGTGGCCATGCAGGAAAGCGTATCAGTAATTCAGATAAAGATTCTGGATTGATAAACATTAATACTGCAAAATAATTTGACATGACATTTCTTTTGTTTAACTAATGTATGTCATCAACCGTATTAATTAAATATAAAGACAAGAGCCAGACCATCACCGGAGGCATAAGATACCCGTTCTATGATTCATGGAAACAGGTTACATCCGTATCAGGGACACCGCTTCTGCAACGTACAGAAACCGAAAGAATCATCAACAACGTCAATATGGTGTATATAAACCTTGTTTACAACTTCTCATTCGGCAAGGCCAGGTCAGGCGTGAAACTGAAGATGCAGAATAAAGATAAAGATTCAGGAATACTGAACAGAAATTATTGATAGGCCTCAAGAAAAGGAAAAAGGGAGAACCTGACGGAAATACACCGAAAGATTCTCCATTATTTTATTCCTCTATGTACACAATCTTTCCAAAATCCGATTTCTGAGCCCGTGGACTTCCTGTGAGAATATCTGGTTCCATAATTATCTTTCGTTCCACAAGTATATCCATCATATCCCACATGATTTCATGGTATAGGATAACTTTGGCCAAATTCTCGTTACTTAACTGATATGCTTCCATGAATTCGTAGGAGTGACGGTTTACGCACGATGCCAGTTTGACCACTATCTCATCACAGATTCTTACCAATGCATCCTGACTATCTTCCTTGATTATGGGAATGAGGGGATACCCCTTTTTATCTGCAAGTCCCCATTCCTCGCTTTTTTCCAGCAAGTCTTTGCTGATGATTTTTTTATTCTGTGCATATTCATCTGTAAATCGTACAATCGTTTTCGTGTCAAGCCAATATTCTAATGAGTCAGACCAAGTTTGATGAAACGCATTAAAGCTGTTTGTACCGCAAAAGCTATGAGGACGTTTGTCATACAATGCCCAAAACGCCCCGTCCCAGGTAGCATGAGTCGCCACACTGTCACGAGCCGGAAGTGCCTTTCCCCAGATTTTTCCATCGAGGACATATGAAAAGACAAGACTATAAGCATTCTTTCCCAATTTCCGTTTCTTTAGTTCCGTCATAAATGCAGACCAATCGTTTTCCGTCTCCTTGAAAGCGTTTTGTGCAATGGAACGGCTCAAAGTACGTATGGATTTGGTCTGTTCTTCGCTGAAGATGGGCATGATGGTATGCAATACATTATTCTTACTCTCGATTAATCCCCCAATATGTAGAAATAAAATCTGGCTGTAGGTAAATGGGATTCCTGTAGCTTTCAGTTCCTTGATACTCATAGGTGTTCGTAAAGTGTAAAGCAATTCCCAGTTATTGTCGATTTTCGCATATTGCGAAGGATGGTAAGAGTCGTATGAGCAATAGGCCATAGTCTCCCAGTCTTTGTAAGGACGGATTTTTTCTGTTGATTGTCCGAAAACAGACATACTCATCAACAAACAACATACGGTAATAAATAATTTCATATAACTTACTTTAGATATTTATATTTGTAAAGTTACATATTATGAATCAGAAATCACATTTGCTACAAATATTTTTCTTTGCAATCAAAAACGAATTCCTTTTATTCAAAGTTAATAAACAAGGGAAAACCAATCGGCTCAATGACGGAAGATTCCCCCTTATTCTTTTACTCTTCAAAGAGCAGCAGATATTCCACCTTCTTTCTCCGCTTTGAACATCCTTGTCTCTTTAATATACACCATTTTGTATCCCATAAATTATAATCGAATAAAAAAACTTGAATATTCACTATCAGAATAGAAAAGCATGATAAATTCCGCATCTGAACAAGCTGATTTTATGAGTTATATTTTTGATATATAAAAGTTATTATTTAACTTTAACGAAACAATCATTCAAGAATACTCAATATGAAAAAATTTATTTATTCAACAGTATTATTATTAGCACTAACTTCAGTTAAAGCAAAGGCGCAAACCTTCATGGATCAAATACACTTTGAGGTCACATCAGGGGCTGGTATTGAAAATAAAGGTATAACCCCTATCGACTTTTCATTTAAGACTCATGTTGAATTTGTTTCTATTTCATATCTTTTTGTTACGGCAGAAGATAATGTTTCACTTTATAATAATGATGGAATTAAAACATATTATAATGGTGTCAGTATAGGTGGAGGATTGGGAGTAAAACTACTCAACAACATAAAAGGCAATCATGCCCTTGATATTAGGGCAAAAGCTTTAAGTAGCGTCGGCAATCCCACATGGAAACGTACGTCATATGATTTATCTTTAGCCTGGTATATCAGATCAACCAGATTCTCACCGATAGTAGAACTTGGGTATAGATACATTGATTCTCACACAAGTGGTATTGATAATTGCGGAAATGTTTTCTTGTCCATTGGATTCAGATACTAATTGGAATTAGCTGTCATATAACTAAACTTTGAAGTGGGCCTTGAAAGTTTATATCAAGCTTTCGAGACCCACTTCAGTAATTTTCTATTCTTTTACTCTTCAAAGAGCAGCATATATTCTACCTTCCTTCTCCGTTCAATGCTCGGCACTACCTTGCCTTTGTAACACCGGAAAGAAATGTACTCCTTATAGATATTTCTGTCACCTGCCTCCAGTTTCCTGACAAGAGTACTCTTGGGAATCTTTTTACTGCCTAAAAGCCGGTACGGACCGACATTATAGGCAAGCGTGGCCAGTAGCAGTTATCCAAACCAAAATATTATCCCAACTTGACTTTTTACTATATTGAATATCAGTAAATTGTTATATTTTGGTAGCAGATAATAAAGAGTGATTGTTCCATTATTCAAGAACAGTCACTCATTTATTACTAAGTATTATCTCAATCCAAGAACTGTTGCTAATGAATCTTTATTTCTGATTTTCTTATATTTCTTTTCAACGCCTAAAGTCAGATTGTCTTCCATAGAGCATAAAGCTTGTATCATTTGTTCTGATGAAACTCCTACGTATTTCATTGTCGTTTCAATGCTCTCATGCCCCAATAGTTTTTGTATCTGCGCCAAGTTTACACCGTCTTCCAACCAATGGGTAGCCCGTGCATGCCGAAAACTATGGCAATGAAAATCTACAGGAATTTCAAGTAGCCCCTGAGACGCAATCCTAACATACATTTTCAACCGCTTGCTAATCGCTTCTGAAGTGATTTTTTTGTTTGCATGGCCATATATGGGGAAAAATACAAAATCAGAAGGTAACGGATTTGCCGGATGGAACAACTTCACATAATGTCTCAGTATTCTTACCATGCTGTTCAACAAATAAATGGTACGTTGTTTATTCCCTTTACCCAAAACAAGAATGTAACCTTTCGTTTCATCCAGGTGCAGTGCCGACAGCCTCAATGATAATATTTCATCTATTCTTGTTCCGGTACTATATAGAAGATTGAACAAGGCAAAATCCCTCTTACCTATCAATGTACGTGTATTGATGCTTGCAAAAATCCGTTTGATTGTATCTTTTGTGATTACTTCCACTTGTTTTTTAGGTTGCTGCATTCTTTTTATTTCAGCGGCATCACAATCATATTTTATGAATTGGATTTTCTTGTGCGCAAGGAAACGGAGGAAATTTTTCAATATGGAGAGGCGATGATTGCATGTTTGCGGGCTGCATTTTCTTACTTCTTTCAGCCACGCAATCCATTCTTCAATCCAGTCCTTACGGAAGCATTCCCCACAAAGGGTATTTGATGTGACTCCTTTTGAGGATTCAAGGAAGTCTATATAGATTCCCATTCCCTCTCCGTATGATTTTAAAGCGTTATGGCTCAGATTCCTTATACACGGAAGATAGACCGTATGCCACTCATGGATGGCATCGGCGATAATTGAATGTTCTGCTTTAGTCTTCATATTCAAAATAGTCGTTTAAATCAGGCAAAAGTTCTTCATACCCACATCCTGTCAGATTTTCCAACTGGTGTGCAAACAGCGGTACAAGCCTGTAATAATATAATGTGTTTTGAATGTAACGGTGTCCCATGGAACGGCTGAGATATAAGAGTTTGTCCATCCATTCAATGCCGCAGTGATCCCAACCGTTTATGTTCACGACCGCATAGTGACTGCGAAAATCATATGCTCTTGCGTGTGCCGTACTGACTTTCTTCCATACTTTCTTAAAACTTGCCGTTACCCATTCTCCGGAATATGGTTTGTCATACTCGTTAGGAAAGAATGTCTTTCTTCCGGGCATGAGATTTTCCATTTTGACATTATACATCTGCAATAGCGACCACATGGATTCGTGCAAGGCAACCCGATGTTCATCTATGCTCTTTGTGTATCTTATATTTATAACACCGGATTGCAAGTCTACGTCTTCTACTCTGAGCAGACGGGCTTCTGTTGTACGCATCCCTGTACTGTACAAAAGTCGGAAAAAGACCGGAACTTCCACTTTCATAAGCGCAGCCCTCATGTCACGGCAATTTATTGGAGGTTCGAGATTGTCCGCTTCATTAAAGAATCTTGCAAGCTCTTCTGGAGTAAACGGATGTGGTTCGAATGATGTGACATTGACTCTTGGAATGGTGGATGGAAGAGGAATATTTACAAAACCACGGCTATTCGCATATTTCAGAAATCCTCTGACACCTACAATTCTGTTATTGCATGACTTTGCGGATTCCGTTTTTTTCTTCTTGCAATAATCAAGGACAATTTCTTCTGTAAGAACTTCGGCTGACGGATAATTTTGAGCGCAGAAGTCATTGAAACGGCGAATCTTGTCCATTGTCCGCCTACTGAATTTCCCAGAAGCTCTTTTGTAAAGTTCATATTTCTTGACTATATGGGATATTGCGGAATAAGAGTATGGCTGTTCTGAAACAGGAATACGCTTTGGCTTAGGTGTGTATTTTATATCCGGAGGATATGATGGCAATTTGAACGGTGCCCCATATTTCGACCGGATATAACGGATGAAGCGCCTCAAAATAATGCATCTGTTACGGTTTGTATAATAGCTTTCCTTATCTGTCCTTGATGCCCATCCGGAGATAATATCATCCGACAGCACTCCGCCATGATTCATACAGTACTTGGCGAAAGAGTTCAGGTATATGCGGGTTATATAGTCACATTTTCCGATACCGGAGATGAAATTGACATATTCAGACATCAAATCTGCAAATTGGGGTAGATGTGAATCTGTTTTCATTCGAACAACTCCTTTCTTATTGGATAACATTCAATATTGATTCCGCATTCTCTCAGATGAGGGATGTCAGCATCTATATATGGGACTATAGATGAAGAACAGATATGTCCTAAAATATGGCTGATGACCCTAATCTCGGTACCTTTACCAAGTAATTTAGAGGCGAGGTTGTGCCGAAATACGCTGACTCCACGCCCGGATTCACCTTTTCTAAGGTTTAGTTTCTCAAAGACTGTATTGACAATGGTGCCGATACTTTTGTTCTCCAACCTTTCTGTCGTATTCTTCTTGTTGGAAAACAGATACACGGATCCGGCCTCATTGTCCCGTTCATTCCGTATGTAATCAAACAATGAGTTTCCAACATGGGGAAGAAGGGGCAACACTATCGGATTACCGGTCTTTTCCTGGACGAAGCTGACTCGTTCCTTCTTCCAATCTATGTCTGTCAATTTCAAGTTGGCAATGTCACATCCTCTTATGCCAGTATATAAAGCCAATGAAACTATAGCTTTTTCCCTGAAAGTCAAAATATTGTTAGAGTCTGACAAAGCATTTTTTATCACATTGATTTCATCATCCTTAAGATAGTTGAAGTTTTTCCTTTCATATTTCAAATCAGGGAAATAACCTAATACTTTTTTCATGTCGTATAAATCCCCCAACTCTTTAAGGGCTGACGCTATGTGACCGCAATATGTCCTTGAACGCTTTTGCTGTTCTTCTTTAAGGAAAAAGGACAAAACATGTTCTTCTTTGATTTCATCCAATGAAGAGACGTGGAACTTTTGCATCTCAAAAAGGAACATTGTAACGGCATCGGTTTCCATTTTTACTGTGGACTTCTTTTTATGTTCTGCGGCACGCTTCCGATAAATGTCTATAACTTTCCGAAAACTGGGGTTAAGCATATTATACCTGGAAGGATAGCATAACGGAACAAAGGACTTCTTGTCCGGGTAGTGCCCAAATTCATCATATGCTTGGATAGTACGTAAATGCATCATCCTAAGATCCAATGTCGCTTTTGTATATCCCCTTGTACGGATAAACTTTTCTGCAAACTGTTCATACGAATGAAAACATCCTTCATGTTCAAAAAGAAGTCTTAAAACAAATTTTACTCCTTTGATGTACTGAATGTCATAACCACGGGAAACGAGGTTGTCCAGTAACTTCTTCTGGCTTAATTTTAACTGTGCTATATTCATATTCTTCCTATTGGCTTTAGTGCCATTAGCAAAGATATAGGAATGTATTATCCAAACCTATTCATCCTATAACAGAATGATTTACAGAATAAAAAACTATATTTTTAGGATAATGCTGGGGTTTGGATAACTCCTGTTATCCGAAATTTCGGATAACAAAAGAGAGTCCTTTCCGAATTGCCTGAACATGGCGCAGAACTTGCGCAAATCCTTCCTGAGAAGTTCATCAGCCTGTTGCCTTGTCATTGTATGGGCAGAATACTTTTCCCCGGGTTGCAGGCAATGACCCCAACCTACATAGGGGTAATGCCGGGAAGAATGCCAGCCCTCAAACTGCTTGATGCACTCAACCGCAAGGCTGAACCTGTCCTGTTTCTCCTTTACCGGATTCTCCGCCCACAACGGTATGCTCCCGAAGCAGGCAATGGCGAAAAACGCCGCAAACAACTTTGCTCTTATTCCCATAGGCAGGTCAGGTTCATTGTGATACGATGACGACAGGCAGTTCCTTGCCGCCGGAAGTAACCACGGTATCCTCGTCCTTCGTCTCGTTGTTGAAGTCAAATGTGAGTTGGAACACCTGTCTCGGCTCGCTGTTGTCCTCAAAATAGATGTCAATGCTCTGCTGGTCCTCACACTCGGAAGTGTAATAAAGGCGGAACACCTCCCTGTCCAGAGGATAACGGTCGTTGGGCAGCAGCACCATCCCGTCGTCCATGCGCAGCTTGCCTTTGCCATCCGGCTGGAAATAGCGGATGGTATATCGGGCATCAGAGAACCGTCCTTCCCGTTTCAGTTCACAACGGATTTCCACGGTTTCACCCTTCACAATACGTGTGGGAACCGGCATCGTCTCCACCGTAAAGGGATAGGACTGCTGCACGTCAAGGTCATCGCTGCACGAGGTCAGTATACCGAAGGTCAGGCCCATCAGGGCGCATACAAGGGCATACAGCCCATTTCTGTTCATATTAGGTTTCATATTCATTTCTTGTTTTAACGGTTTATAAAAAAATTACTGTTCAGGCGGAAAATTGCTTTCCAGGTATTCGTTCAGGTCCTTGCATCCGGCATACAGGTCGGAACAGTCGTCAATCCTGTCACCGTAGCGTTTCCGGAGGACGGCCAGCGTCCTTCTTCCGGCATCGTCATTGTCCAGGTAGCACCGGATCTTCCCGTAATTGTCCAGATAAGGAAACGAGCGTTCAAGCAGGGAGACCGAATTGAGGACCAAATAATCCTCACCGCGGCTGATGCCGAGTACCTTCCATGAAAGAAAGTCGATGAAGCCCTCAAACAGGTTGCAGGTAAGCGAGCCATTGCGGATAACCGAAATATCCTTGGGCGGCAGACACCATTTCATGAATCTGGTCCGAAGCTCATAGCCTCCGCCCATATTCCTGAAACCTACGGCGAAATACCGCTTGCCGTACAGACGGAACCGTACTTCCTCGCACTCCGTACGGGCGATTTCGGCGGGAATGCCGCGTCCCTTCAGATAGCCGAGCAGGACATTACAGTGCAAGGGACCGCAAACCACCTCCTCAAAGCGGGAAGGCTCCTTGCGCCTTTCTGTCCTGACACTTTCCTTTTCTCTTTTCTGTCCGGCATATTCAGGTATTGTTCCTCCATATACTCCGGCGATGAACCTCGCCTGCGCCATGAAGCCGTCACTTCCTGAAAGTTCCCCCGCAAGGGTGAAGATGTCGCCTCCATGCCCGGTACCGAAGTCATGCCATACACCCTTACGGGTATTCACATGGAACGAAGGTGCCCTTTCCTCACGGCACGGGGAGAGATACCAGCATTCGTCGCCATGCCTTCTTACGGGCTCATGTCCCAGACGGGACAGGAATTCCTCAATGGGAATGCCTCTTATCATCTCTATATCCATAGGCGTCTAATTGATGATGAAACGGACTCCAAGCCCGAACTGTGTCGTGAACTTTCCCAAAGAACTGCCCCATAGCACTCGTTCGCGCACATGGGCAAGCAGCACGATACGGTCCGTCACATAGCTTTCCAGCTCCAGCGTCAGGGCTCCGCCATAGACAAAGGCATCCCGGTGGGAAAGCATGGAACCGTCATACAGAACCTTCTCTCCCCAGTTCAACGTCTCATATCCCACCAGGGCGGAACCGCCGACAGAGAGGAAGAATATCTTCGCCGGGTCGGACAGGAACTTCAGGTAATAACCGCCCTCGGCCGTAAACTGGGCCCGTGGAACGGAAGTCCCGCGATAGCCGTAGTTCTTCAGCAGGTATTCCACGCCAGCCACCCAATGGTTGGCCCTTTTCGTATAGCCCGACACGGCAAACCCCGTGTACCAGTCAACCGGAGATTGCAGGCTTCCGGCAAAGCCTCCCCTGAGTTCCACGCCCTTCATTCCGGGAAGGTAACGCTGGGCGTATGCCTGCCCCGATGACAGGGCAAGCGATACGCATACGGCAAAAAGAAACAGATACTTCTTCATGGTCATTTCACTTTAAGTTCATTGATAACCCTCGCTCTCACGATATCCTCACTCTCCACGGTGAAGGTCTGATGACGGCCTCCGCTCTTCTCGTGCATCTCCACCACCAGCATCTTGTCGGCGGGAATGGTGAACTTGTCAAAGACAAAGACGGTACGCTCGTCCTTCTTTCCGGCAACAGCCGTGGCATAGTTGTAGGCACGCAGCGGAAATATCACCTGTTCCTGAATGGCCGTGCGCTTGAGTACCTTCTTGTCCACGATCTTGAACGTCACGAAATCCACCTCATAAGGCACGTTCGACGTGTTCTTCACCTGGGTATGGAAATAGAGCAGCCCGTTGTGGGTATGGAGTCCGCGCAGCAGGTACTGGATGCCGAACGCCTTGCTTCCGATATGCTTGATGTGGCGTCTGTTATCCTTGTGGATGGCCTTGGAAATAAGGTGTACCAGCTTGGGCGACTCGCTGCCGAGTTCCTTCAGGTAGATGTCAAGGGCATTGTTCGGGCGGTTCACCTCGCTGCCGTCATGAATAAAATCGGCCATCTCGATGTTGAGCAGCAGAGGCTCGTCGGCATACTTCACATTGAAGGTGTAGAAACTTCCGCTTTCGGTAATCACCGACATGTTGGTCTCCTCACGGAAGTTCTTTCTGGTAGCCTTTACCCTGATTACATTCTCTGAACCGTCCGCCTTGCCCGCAATCAGATTCGGAGAACCGAGATCCACGTAACGGACAGCCGAGGGAAAGATGATATGGGTCGTCTTGTCATACGTCACTTCCAGACCGTAAGGCGGAATCATCCGGTCAAAGGAGAGCTTTCTGGACAGCCCGTGATAGAGGTCGCCGTCCTCCTGCTGCGGATAGATATCCGCCTTCAGGGTCAAATCGTTTACGGCCGTGGTATCAGCCGACTGTGCATGTGCACTTGCAACGCCGCCTGCGAGGGCAAGCATCAAAAGAATCTTTTTCATGTCTTTACTGTTTTAATGGGTTATTGATTGTTGTTCTGATAAAGCATCAGTCCGTAGCCTGATTTGAGGTGTACCTTCTCCTCGCGCATCTTTTTGGAGATGTACTGCGACACGCCCTGTATGGCCCCTCGTCCAAGCTCGGAGAGAAGCTGGTCGCCTGCCGACTGGTTGGTGATGGAGATGGTCGTGCCGAGATTCTGTCCCATGTTGGCGGCCACTTCCCTTACCGCATTCGCCTCCGTCGAACCGGGAATGAATATCCCGTCCTGTCCGTCACTGTCCAGCACGGTCAGTTCCACGGGAATGACATTGCCGTCATATTCGACCTGCAGGATTTCAATGCCAAGCCGCTCGCCCTGGATACGTCCCTCACCGGTCAGCAGGGTATTGCGGGGAAGCACATGTCTTCCCACACGCATGGCCTCCAGCAGCCTGAGACGCACGCTTTGTCCGCTGATAATGGTCTGGTCGCCATGCACGCAGGCCCGTATGGTATTCCTCGCCATCTGTGTCCCGGCACTGCCCACAGCCGTATGGAAGCCGATATCCGCACCGGAAAGCAGTCTTGCGAACTGTACCGAATCGGTAAGAGGCTGAGGAAGGGACGACACGACCGGAGAGGACACCAGCCCGACGGGAACGGCTTTCGCCTTCCTCTCCCTTGAGGGACTTTCCGTCTCCTGACTGTCCGCTGTTCCCGTGCTGCCGCCCGAAGGCATATATTTGGCGGCAAGCTCATAGGACTTCTCCAGCAGAGCCACCTGTTCCTCGTAGCTCGGTCCGGCCGTCTGCGCTGCGGCAGCCTGTCTGAGCTGTTCCACCTCTGCTTTCAGGGCTTCCTTTTCCGGGTCTTCCTCAGGACTCTCGTAAAAACTGCCGAGAGTGGCGTTGATGTCGTTGTAAGCCGAGGCTGAAGAGGCGAAGGCTCCCGTCCTGCCGTTTCCTCCTGAATGGTACGCACGGCTTTCATTTTCACTTGCAATGTCCTGCGCCGGTTCTGTTTCCGGGACATTATCCTGTCTGTGTCCATCGGTCAGGGCGGAGAAGTCGGCCAGCGTACGCTTCTTCTCCTCCTGCCGGCGAATCATGTCTGCCTGCTCATAGGCAGCCATCTTGTCCGCCTCTATACCCGTACCTTTCGGATCGGGAAGTTCGGCATTGAAGCCCGTCTTCCTTTCCGCCTCCTGCCTCTCTTTCTCGGACGGGGCGAAAATTAACCACATGCACCCGAGGAACAGCAGGAACATGCCTGTGAAAACCAGATATTTCCTGATTTTCTGCTTCTGTTTCAATTTTTCTGCATCTGTACTCATAATCTTACTTGTTGAACTGGTTAAAAAACTCTTCCATCTCACGGACTTTCATATCGGAGAGGGTATCCGCAGGCACAAAGTCGGGAACCTCAAGCGGGGTTATCCTGATGATGTCCTGCCGGGCATCCTCCCGTCCGATGTCATAAATCGCACGGAAAATCATGTAGAAATTCACCAATGCGAAAAGGGAAACCATCACGATGACGGCGATTGCCCTCTGACGGGGTGTGAGTCTGTCACAAAGGCCGCGCAGCCTGCCCCCGATACATTCCTTGAACTTTACATACATTTTTCTCATACATACATTGTTTTATCTGTCATACATTCTGATATCCCTGTTCTCCAGCACGTGGAACCCTTCCAGGATGAACCCGTGCGGATTGTTGTCACTGCGGGTGGAATTCCGCAACCTGCCATGCGTGACAAGGCTGCGTTCCGTCACGCTCTTCTCACGGATGATGAAAAGGCGTGCGTATGTCATGACATCATACGGATAGGTGTTGAAGTCGCATTTCACGCTGTCTATCTCGATACGCTGGCTGACATTGCCCGAAATTATTCTATTGTAATAACCCTGTTCGGCCAGATCCCCGTAATGAGAATAGGCGGAACGGTCACTCAGGAACATGGCACGCTGCACGTTCCCCTCGATGGCACTCTTGTCAGGGGCCAGCGTGAAGAACAGCTCATGGAAACGTCTGACATGTTCCCTTGCCTCTACGGGACGGTTCTGCTCCAGGTCCTGCGAGAGGGCGAGCATGAGCGACTTCCCCTCATCCAACACATAGATCTTCTGGCGCTGGGCTTCGGCAAAACTGTATGCCTTCCACACGGAATAACCCACAAGCAGGGTGCAGACACCCAGATAGACTATTCCGAACAGGCGCAGATGCCGGAAGCTGGTCTCGATATTTTTCAATGATTTGAATTCCATTCTTATTCGTTTTATGATTGTTACTTGATTAGTCTTCCGGCCACATTTCCTACAGTAGCACCTGCGGCACCGCCCACAATGGAGCCTGTCTTGGAAGCAGCCTGATTCACGTTCTTGCCGTAATTTCCTGCTCCTCCACCGGCCTGCACGATCCAGTTGGCCACGGTCGGAATCGTGAAATACCCGATGATGCCGATAATCAGGAACGTGATGTACACGGCATTGGAACTGTCCGGAATGAAGTTGGGGTCGGACAGCTGCTCGATGTCCCTCTGAAGCATCAGGGTCTGTATGCGTGCCAGCACGCTGCTGAAAAGATCGGAGACGGGCAGCCACAGATAGATGCTGATATAGCGGACAAACCATTGGCTCAACGAGGCCTGAAAGCCGTCCCAGCACGAAATGGCAAAGGAAATCGGTCCGAGAATGGAAAGGACAATCAGGAAGAATGTCCTTAGCGTGTCCACTACAAGCGCGGCCGCATTGAACATCAGTTCCAGCAGCTCACGGAAAAAATTCTGCACGGACTTCTTCATGTTGTACATGGCACGGTCCACATACATACCGCAAGCCTCGATAGCGTCCAGAGCTCCCAGTTCATCCAGTTTGTTGTCAAAAGCCTCCTTGTCCACCAGGTAGGCCGTCTCGGGATTCCTCCGCATCGCCTCAATCTCCAGCTTGTCCTTCTGCTGCCGATACTCATTCATGTCAAAGGTCTGCGTCTCCAGAATCCTGTGCGTTCCGGTCACGACGGGTGACAAAATGCTGTTGAGCGTACCCAGCACGATGGTCGGAAAAAACATGATGCAGATACCCAGGGCAAACGGACGCAGCAAAGGGAACACGTCAATAGGTTCGACCCTGGCCAGTGACTGCCAGACACGATACGCCACATAAAAGAGGGCTCCCAATCCGGCAAGGCCCTTGGCCACGCCGGTCATCTGCGAACAGAGCGGCATCATGTCCGTGTACAGACTTTGCAGAATCTGGTGCAGATTGTCAAAATTCACAGCCAACAATACCATAAGCAATCCTCCTTGAAATTACCAGTAGCGTTCGTTGGGTGAACCGTACAGGGCCATCACACGGTCAAGATCATTCTGTTTCTTGGCACGCAGGTACGACACGCCGATGTTCTTGTTGGTATAGTACTGCACCAGACTGCGGTATTGCAGCATGTCGGTATAACAGCGGTCGATGATGTCCATACGTTCCTTGTCGTTCATCGAAAGGCCGTTCTCGTTGACCACCGTCTTCAGGTCCGTCAGCAGATTGGCACTCTCCTCCAGCAGCTTCGTGTAGCCGAGGGCGATGGCACTCAGTTCCTCGGGGGTGAAATAAGGGTCACTGAGCATACGCTCATAACTGGTCACATAGATTTCCGTGATGTCGCCGACCATCAGGATGGTCTGCTGCACCTTGCGGGCATCGCGTACCAGATTCTTGACCTTCCGTAGGCCGTCATAATACTCCTTGCCCTGCTGGTAAATCTTTACCGTCTCCTGAAAATTCTTGACCATGTTGCTTGCCGTCGAGGACGTGTGCACGATATTCTTGGCGGCATTGATGATGCCCTGGGCAAGATTCCCGGGGTCGGTCACTACCCATTGGGCGTGTGCCCTGCCTGCCGAAAGGAGGCAGATACAGCATAAGGCTGTCAGAATTCTTTTCTTCATGTCGTTAATCTTTAATGGTTGATAAATCTTTTCCGTTAGTTCAGAGTCCCATCTTGCGGCCTTTCGGCTTAGGACGGACGTTGATGTGCGGTTTTCTCCGCAGTGTTGTTTCCGAAGAGACCGTGCGGGCAGGCCTGATATTCCTGAAGAACTCGTCCGCATAGGGACGTCTGCCGGTCATCCTGACAAATCGGGCATCCAGTTCCCGGTAAGCCTTCTCCGCCTGTTTCCGTATCACATCCTCCGGACTGCTCCTGTCAATGCCGTATTTCACGAGAAAATCCGGGCGGATATGTATCGGGTCATGTACGGAACCCGGCGAGGCGGCAATACTGCCCAGCCTCTCCAGTTCCCCGTTCAGCTTGTCAAGGTATTCAGCCGGAGGACGGGGACATACACTTTCAAAAATCTTCTCCACCGCGTGTGTCAGTCTTGCATCCACCTCCAGAATGTCGGGTACTTCCCCCGTCTGCCTCTTCCGCAGGTATTCGTCAGGAGCCATCCCTTCAAGCTGATGGAACAGACGGTAATCCTCCGTGAGCCCGTAATAGTCCTGTATGGAAAGAGGAATATTCCATCCCTGCATCAGGGACCAGTAGAGGGATGACACGACCTCACGGCGTTTGCTTTCATTAGATTCCAGATCGCTATACATAAATTCAGAAGTTTAATGGGTTGATAAATGATTTCACTTTTTCCTCTTGCTCTCGGCCAGCTGCTTGATTGCCAGCTCGATATTGCCACCCAGCTTCCGGGTAAGCCGCATTACTTCAAGCTTTTCCGTCTCCTCGGTCGTGTAGGTGCAGTACTCTTCCGGCGAGACCTCGGTGGCATAAACCGCTGACTGTGTTCCGCCAAGACCTATCCACACTTCCTTGTACTTGCGGGACGGGCTGTTGGCCATGTTGATGGAGAGAATCTGGGCACGTTCCTTGTCGGTCAGACCCAGCAGGGACTGGATTTCATCGAACTTGTTGACATACTTCCTCTGGTCCAACAAAATCTTGCAGTCGCTGTTGTTGATGATGGTTCCCTTGACGATGGGTGACGAAATGATGTCTTCCACCTCCTGGGTAACGACAACAGCCTCTCCGAAAAACTTTCGGACGGTCTTGAAAAGGTAGCGGATATAGTTGCTCATATTGGCGGATGCCAATGCCTTCCAACATTCCTCAATAAGAATCATCTTTCGGATACCTTTCAACTTTCGCATCTTGCTGATGAAAGTTTCCATGATGATGATGGTGACAATCGGAAGCAGCACCTTGTTGTCACGAATATTGTCCAGCTCGAAGACAATGAAGCGTTTGCCAAGCAAATCAAGCTGTCTGTCGGAATTCAACAGGAAGTCATACTCGCCACCCTTGTAATAAGGTTCCAGCACATTCAGGAACCCCCACACGTCAAAATCCTTCTCCCGTGTACGCTTGGTCTTCAGGATTTCCTGAAATTCGTCTCGGATGAACTCATAGAAGGTATTGAAGGACGGAACTACGGTACTGTCCGTGCGTATCTTCTCCAGAAAGAGATTGACCGCGTTGGAGAGTGCCACCTCCTCGGCACGTGTCGGCGGCTCGTCGTCACGTTTCCACAGGGTAAGGATAAGCGTCTTGATGGACTCCTTCTTTTCGATGTCAAACACACCGTCCTCCACGTAGAAAGGATTGAAGGCTATCGGATCGCTCTCCTCATAGGTGAAATAGATGCCGTCCTCGCCATGCGTGCGTGCATGGATAAGGCTGCACAGTCCCTGATAGGAATTTCCCGTGTCCACCAGCAGCACATGCGCTCCCTGTTCGTAATACTGGCGCACCATGTGGTTGGTGAAAAAAGACTTTCCGCTGCCCGAAGGTCCGAGGATGAACTTGTTGCGGTTGGTAATCGTACCGTTCTTCATCGGAAGGTCGGAAATGTCCAGATGGACAGGCTTTCCGGTCAGACGGTCCACCATGCGGATGCCGAACGGCGAGAGCGAATCCTTGTAGGAAGTTTCCCCGATGAACAGGCACAGGGCCTGCTCGATGAAGGTGTAGAAGCTTTCCTCAGACGGAAAATCACCGGCATTGCCGGGAATGGCCGCCCAGAAGAGTGTCGGCACATCGACCGTGTTATGGTGGGGCTTGGCCTCCATCAGGGCAATCTGGCTGCCCACATCATTCTTGATACGCTTCAGCTTCTCGCGGTCATCGCTCCATGCAAAGACATTGCAGTGCGCACGGATGGAAGTGAGTCCCTTGCTGTGCGCCTCGTTCAGATACTCCTCAATCCATTCACGGTTGATCTGGTTGGAACGGCTGTAACGGGACAGCGAGTGCATGTTGCGGGCGGTCTGCTCGAACTTTCGCAGGTTCTCCGCCGAATCATCTATGAAGAGATACTGGTTCACGATATGGTTGCACGTGAGCAGTATCCCTATCGGCGCAGCAAAGGAGAGGCGGCAATCGCTGCGGTCCGTGGACAGCCGTTCATAACGGCTGTCCGTACCCACGGATGACGGCAAATCCTCAGTTTCAGAAAGGGTATGCAGGCAGAGCACATTGTCGCCGACCTTCATTTCCCCGGCTCCGAGAGTGATGTCCTGCAGGCTGGTCGTATTTTCCTGCGAAAGCGAAAAATACTTTTCGATAATGCCCGCGGAGGTTTCCGTACCGGTAATCTCTTCGTCCGTCAGCCTGACCATGCGGAGCAGACCGCTGTCGTTCACGATACGCTCGAACTGCCCGCAACATTCCAGAAAGCGTGCGACGGTATCCTTGTCCTGCATCTCCTTGGGGATGATAAACCCGCGCGTGAGGGCATTGAAACTGCTTGTCGTGCGGCTGTGTTCCTTAGTGGTCTTAGTCAGGAACAGATAGCAGGTATGGTTCAGGTACGGCCGTTCGTTGAAATGCCTTTCAAAGCTTCGGCTGAGGAAACTCAGGTCATCCCGGCAGATGTCAGGTCTGTAACCCTCCTCGATGAAGATATCCTGCTTGTGGACGATGCTGTAGTTCGGTAGAACCCGGACTGCCTTCGCCCATGTGGAATGGAGGGCCTCGTACTCGGCGCGTGTCAGCGTGAACACTTCCGGCAGCTCCACCCTGTAGGCCACGGTAATGTCGGCATCCTTGCTGATGATGCACCCGTGCTCGACGGCCATCAGCGGAAACCGGCTTTCCAGTGTGGCGGCTTTCATTACATTTCTCATACATTACGTTTTTTCGGGGTTGGACAAATCAACCGGAGAAAACCTTTCCGGCTGATGATGTAGCGGGGATGGCGGCGCAGCGCCTGCAATTTCATCAGTCCCCATTCACCGTATTTCGCGTTCAGGCGGAAAGTCACCCAGACAAGCACCGAAGCGCAGATGACACCGAAGCCGATACATACCCACTGGTCGATGCCTGCCATGTACATGATGACAAACAGGACGAACAGGGCGAGCAGTCCGCCGGCGAAGATGAACAGGTACTGGCTTTTCAGCCCCTTGAACTCAGGGCTGCGGCCGATTCCCTTGTTGATAGGATACTCCGCCATAATCAGAGGAAGAATGAACGTAAGATTGTGGCGGCTACGATTAAAAAGATGCAGGCGCCGAACCAGCTGGCTGCCGTCTTGGAGGTGTCGGGATCTCCCGAGGAAAACTTGGAATAGACCTTCACGCCTCCGATAAGGCCGACCACGGCTCCGATGGCATAAATCAGTTTGGTTCCCGGATCGAAATAGGAAGTGACCATGTTGGTGGCTTCAGTGATACCGCTGATACCATTACCCTGGGCGAAAGCCCCTGTCGTTGCAAGCAGCATCATGGCTGCAAAAAAGAATCTTTTTTTCATGTGTCGAAACTTTTAATTGGTGAGACAAAAAATGATTTCGACCACGAATATATAATGCTTAACTCATTGATTTACAACATTGACGATGCGTGACATCGGGTGTCATTACGTTACATCGGCAGGGGAATTCCGACGACGAAAAACAATGGAAAAACGGCCTTTGATTCTTCCGGCAAAGGTAGCCCGTGCCTTTACGGAATCTGCAAGGCAGGCCGTTCCGGTTGTCCTGGAGAAAATCATCCTCGCTGCGCTTGCGGTATTTTCTCCCGACAAGCCTTGCAGTATCCAGGCACGGGACAGAAAAGCCTGCAAGAAATCAAACTCCGGCATATACCGGAAACATGTAGAACAAAAAACAGAACATCATGAAACAGGAAGAAAAAAAGGTAGCGGCATTCACGGGACACCGGAAGCAAAGACTGATGCAGGAAAACAAGGACTACCGGAACCTCAGCGAACAAATCAGGGGAAAGGTCATAATTATGATAAAAAACCTCTATGAAGAAGGTTTCAGAGAATTTTATTCGGGCATGGCAGAAGGGTTCGACATGATAGCGGCTGAAGCTGTCCTGCAACTGAAAGAACAATATGAGGATATGACACTGGTGACTGCTATCCCTTTCAGAGCCCAAGCCGAATGGTTTGACCCGCAAGACCAGCTGCTTTACAGGGAACTGCTTAAGAAGGCTGACCGGGTAGTGATGCTTTCAGAAAAATATTACAGGGGATGTTACCTGCGCCGTGACACCTATATGGTCAGCAGGGCTTCAATGGTAATAGCATATTGGGACAACGTGTGCAACGGAGGTACATACCATACCGTGAAAAAGGCCGTGGAAACTGGACGGGAAGTCATCAATCTGTTTACTGGAGAAGTGATAACGGACATAACTGCATTGCAAAACAATCATGAACCAAATAAACCGAATATAAAATGGACAGATTAAAAAATAGAAACTTATGAAATCAAAGGAACAGATTACAATCCCTGACCATACAGGGAAAAGAGAAACACGATTACTCGCTTTTGTATGGAACTGCGGTTTTTTCAGCAGAGACGTTTCTGATGAGAAAATCATTGAGATGTGGAGGAAATCCCCCGCCAGAAGTCTGGATGATCCTGAAGACGAGACATTCTACGATGTGGAATGTCTGACACCCGATGAACTGGCTGGACGAATCAATGACGAGTCTTTCGCGCATACGGAGGATTACGTACGTTTCATCAATGTCAGTCCCGACCTTTTGTACCCGGATAGGAAATAGGATATCCACCGTCTCATATCGCATACCCCCACTTCCCCCTAAATATAAAAAAGGGAAAGCAGGGGTATGAAACTAAAGTTATCCTGTATGTATCACTCTTTCAGATTTAACCAGAATCTCCTTCATCTGACCGTTTCAGGATGGCCACGTTTGAACTTCCTGATCACGCATACTTGTCTATATCGAAAGGCTCTTCTTCCTTACTGTCTTTTCTTCCTGATACACCCTTCCGGTTTCCCAGATACTTGTCAAGCAAACCGTTCACCTTCTCCAGATTGCTCAGCTTGTCGGTCAGGAAAGCCAGTATCTCCGTTTCACTCAGTTTGTAATGGATGGTTCTTGCGGCACGCAGGGCTTTCTGTTCGTCAACAATCCCGGATGTAAGTACCTCCGCCACGTTGTTTATTTCCTCGATTGTCAATGCTGTGTTGAAATCCGGGTCGGGTTCGGCATCTACGGGAGCCATCAGCTCCTCACGTTCTTCTTCAGTCAGTCCTTTATTTCCCAGCTCCACATCATCAGAACCGATATCCTTGTCTTCCTCCAATGGAATTTTCTCCATCGGCTCGGAACGGGTTGGAGTCATCCTTGAAACTTTCGGATCTTCCAGATAGATGACCTTTGTCTTGCCTATCACATCATCGTCATCCGAAGAAGAGGACGGAACAGTCGTTTCGGTTTTTCCTTTGGACTTATCCGTTTCTGGCTTTCTGCGCCTTGCCTTTCTGCGGGCAAGACGTTCCGCCTCTTCCTTGCGTTGTCTGCGGTATCTCCACACTCTGACACGGGCAATCCGCATCAGCCTTAAAATGAGGTCCCATATTCCGTACATACGTCTGTGGAAAATGAATGTCCACAAATGGCACAATATATAGACAGCACATACTGCCTTTACGGTAAAATAAACTATCGCAGTCATAATTATAAAGGTTTGGTGATACATTCCGTGTACAGCTTTGACATCTCATGCTCGTATTTCTTCAAATGTTCATCTATAATCCTGTTTACAAAACCGGAAATGGGCACCTCAGGAGCGGTAACTGCCAGAAAACGCTTGATGTAGGCATAACTCTCCCGATTGATATATACTTGTATCCGGTTGCCTACAGGATAGCTTACCAGATAGGAGGATTTATAAGAACCGGTTCCCGGAGACTCGGAAGCAGATAAATCTTTCAATATCTCAAACGTAATCCCGGATGTATTGTCATCCCTGTTGTCCGGTTTTGTCATGTCTGCTGTTTCAACAGAAACATCGCAGACATCCTTTCCGTTTTTCCTGCCCTTGGACAGCCTACGGAAAATAAACAATGACAATCTGTAAACAGTGTAAATGCAGCAACAGGCAACAATGGCCTGAAAAATAATCTGTGTCATAATCAAAATGGTTTTAATGGTTTATAATACTCTTTGTTATACAATTCGTTGATTTCGTCCCAGTGTTTCTGCAGATGGTCCACAAGAATATTGCTGATAAAGCCGGATATGCTCATCTCCGGAGCGATGACAGGCAGTACCCGTTTAATGCACTCGGCCACTTCACGGTTGATATACACATGGGAACGGTTTGACGCGGGTATGTTGACCAGAAATCTTTCCCGGTATCCGAAGGTTTCATCCTTTTTCCTTTTGGGCTTCTCCACGGCGGGCTTTTCCACTGGAGTATCTGCCGGTACGGTTGCAGCGGGACTTTTCGCTTCCTGATGTTCCACGGACTTTTCTTTCGGGGCGGGGCTGTCCTTGCCGAAAACAGGTATGTCGCCGACAATGATTTCCTTCAGGACATCTTCGTCCACCTCAACGATTTTCTTTTTCATGACTGTCCAAGTTTAAGTTTGACCATAAGCTCTTCCGCAAGTTCCACCAGACCGCTGCCTTCCAGTTGTCTGGCTGGAGGCGGCAGCAGCGTGCAACGGAAAAAGGCACGCTTGGCATGGGTTATCTCCTTTTCATAACGGCACAGGTCAGGAAGCGTGCTGTCAAGGACTGTCAGATGCAGCTCTCTCATGACCTCCGAATATGACCTGAGAATCTCCACATTGGTACGTTTTTTCAACTTGTTCCAGAAAAAGAAGATGTCCTTGAGTAACGGAGTATTTTCCATCTTCTTGATATGGTCAAGTACAGTCGTGGCAAAGGACAGTGTACTCTGCATCACAATCAGGTCCGGAACGGTGGGAGTAAGCACGTAATCCATATTGACAATCGTACGGAATACCCCGGTGGACTCGACCGTTCCGGGAAGATCCACGAAAATAAGGTCGTAATCCCCGCTTGCCGCAATCGCATCAGCCGCCTCCCTTGCCTTTTCAGCGGTGGAGCCTACAATGGGATAGGCCTTTTTCTGCACTTGGTTCCACTGCTGTTTGATCAGTTGCCGGTAATAGGCACTGTTGGAAACAGCCTTTTTGTCACGCTCCCTCATACGTACGAGACTGTGTTGGGGAGAGTCACAATCAACGATAGCCACGTTCAGTCCCTTCTCGAAATGGAAGTAACTGGCAAGTACTACGGACAGGGCCGATTTCCCGACCCCTCCTTTCTGGTTGCTAATCGCAACGAACAAAGTTTCTTTACTCATAAGTCTTTCTTTTTAATTGTTATTGAATAAATACCGGTGTCATCCACTAATCCGTGAATCCGCAGACGTTTCTTTCCAACCATCCAAATCCGCATCCATTAACGGTATCATCCAGTGTCATAACCTTTGATGCTACTGTTACCGCATCTTTCCGACATCGCTTCCATCCGCGGTCTGTCTGTTGGTCATGACAATCCGTCAACGGTCCCGTCCGATATTGCTTCCATCATCCCAACCGTTACCGGAATCATCGGATAATATGACCATTATTCCGCTATCAGAAGGCCGGTTGCAACCGTCCGCACTGCAAATAAAAAAGGATTTTCCCGAATAACCGCCATCATCCGGAGACGGTGACGACCCTTGTCATCGTATGACATCTTGTTACATATAACATGCTGTTTTATAGGTAGATATACCGCCGTAACTTTGCCACCGACAACGGAATGGATGCCGGATGGAGTTATCCCGAAGCCGAAGAATGAGGCTGAAGGTCAAAACTCAATTTGACTTCAGGCAAATTCATGTTCAAGCGAACATAGCAAGTTGTGTTTTGGGCAGCCCGAAATGATTCGGGCATCCCAAAACAAACTTGCCACTCGCCTGAAGGCTCGGGAGGGATTTCCTCCAAAGTCGGAAATCCATGACGTAAAATCAGAAACAGAAAATCTCAATGCGTATGGAAGAAAACAGTAAAAGAAGAACAAGAAGAAGCACGGGCAGAAAACCGAAGACCGACCCGGCAGTATTCCGCTACGGTATCAAACTGACTTCGGAAGAGAACGGAAATTTCGAGCTGCTGTTTGAAAAATCCGGGATGAAGCAACGGGCAAGATTCATCAAGGCGATGATTTTCGGACGTGAAATGAAGGTCGTCAGAATCGACAAGGCTGCGATGGACTACTACATCAGACTTACAAATTTCTATCACCAGTTCCAGGCCATCGGCAACAACTACAACCAGACTGTGAAGGCAGTCAAGTCCAATTTCGGCGAGAAACGGGCGTTCGCCCTGCTCCGCAATCTGGAAAAGGCCACCATCGACCTGGTGGTGCTGAGCAAGCGGATCATCATGCTTACCCGGGAGTTCGAGGAGGAATACCTTATAAAAAGAAAGAAGGAAGAACAGCAGAATGGTGGCTAAGATCAACAGGGGTGTATCGCTCTACGGGGCGGTCATCTACAACCAGCGTAAAGTGGATGAGGCAACCGCCCGTATCATCGCGGGCAACCGCATGATTACCGACCTCACTGGAAATCCCCACAATGTCATGCAGCAGACGCTATGGGCTTTCGAGAGCTACCTCGCCGCCAACAGGAACACGGAGAAGCCGGTACTGCATATCTCTCTGAACCCATCGGTGGACGACCGCCTCACGGACGGGCAGTTCGCGGAACTGGCACGCGAGTACATGCAGAAGATGGGCTACGGCGACCAGCCCTACATCGTCTATCTGCACGAGGACATCGACCGCAGGCATGTCCATATTGTCTCCACCTGCGTGAAGGAGAACGGCGAGAAAATCAGTGACGCATACGAATGGAATCGTTCGATGAAAGCCTGCCGGGAACTGGAAAACAGATTCGGACTCAAGCCTGTGGCTGACAAGCGGAACGAACTGCTGGAACCGTATCTCAAGAAGGCGGACTACCGGGACGGGGACGTGAAACGTCAGGTCGGTAATATCCTCAAAAGTGTGTTCACCGCCTACCGCTTCCAGACATTCGGGGAGTTCAGTGCCATGCTCTCATGCTTCAACATCGAGGCCAAACAGGTTCGGGGAGAATTTGAAGGCTCACCCTACAACGGTATCGTATATACCCTGACGGACGATGCGGGCAGGCCGGTATGCACGCCCATCAAGTCTTCGCTCATCGGCAAGCGCTTCGGCTACGAAGGGATAGAAAAAAGGATTGCCGTCAATGTCCGAGATTTCAGAAACCGGAAGTGGCAGCCGAAAATCCATGATGCCGTCACGCTGGCCATGCACGGCTGCCGAGGAAACCGGGAAGATTTCATCCGGCTGCTCGGGGAAAAGGGCATTGACGTGGTGTTCAGGGAAAACGAGGAAGGCCGTATCTACGGCGTGACCTTCATAGACCACAGAAACCGTGAGGTATATAACGGTTCCCGTCTGGGCAAGGAGTTTTCCGCCAACGCCTTCGAACAGCTTTTTAACAGGCCGCAGGATTTTCCGGAGCCGGAATCCACCGGACAATATGCCTCCACACGGGAGAGCCTTTCCGACAACATGGAAAGCGCCATCGAGCAGGCTTTCGGAATATTCAGTACCGACATCAACGGACCGGACCCGCAGGAGGAGGCACTCGCCCGCAGACTGCAACGCAAGAAAAAGAAGAAACGCCGTTCACGCGGCATATCCTGATTGTCAATTACCAACCATCAAAATTTTTACAGTTATGCAACAAGAAGATGATTTAAGAGGACTGGCCAAGGTCATGGAGTTCATGCGTGCCATTTCCATCGTGTTTATTGTGATCCATGTCTACTGGTTCTGCTACAGCGCATTCGTGGATATGGGCATCAACATCGGAGTCGTGGACAGGATTCTGCTGAACTTCCAGAGGACGGCAGGACTGTTCAGCAACCTACTCGTGACGAAAGTGTTCGCCTTCATATTCCTGGGACTTTCGTGTCTGGGTACGAAAGGTGTCAAGAACCAGAAGATGACGTGGCGGAAAATATACGCCGCCTTCCTCGGCGGCATCGTCCTGTTCTTCATGAACTGGTGGATGCTCGACCTGCCGTTCAGTACGACAGTGAATGCTACCGTATATACGCTGACGCTCACCGCAGGCTACATTCTCCTGCTTATGTCGGGAATATGGATCAGCCGTATGTTGAAACACAACCTCATGGAAGACGTATTCAACACCGCCAACGAAAGTTTCATGCAGGAAACAAGGCTTATGGAAAACGAGTATTCCGTCAACCTGCCCACGAAATTTGTCTATCAGGGCAAGGAATGGGACGGCTGGATCAACATCGTAAACCCGTTCAGAGCCTCTATCGTACTGGGAACACCCGGCTCCGGAAAGAGCTATGCCGTGGTAAACAACTACATCAAACAGCAGATTGAGAAATCCTTTGCCATGTATATCTATGACTACAAGTTTCCGGACCTTTCGGAGATAGCCTACAACCATCTGCTCAAGCACAGACAACATTACAAAGTCAAGCCGGAATTCTATGTCATCAATTTCGACGACCCCAGACGCAGCCACCGATGCAATCCAATCAATCCAAGATTCATGGCGGACATATCGGATGCCTATGAGTCAGCTTACACGATAATGCTCAACCTGAACAAGACCTGGATACAGAAACAGGGTGATTTTTTCGTGGAGTCACCGATTATCCTGCTTGCCGCAATCATCTGGTATTTGCGGATTTACAAGGACGGAAAGTATTGCACGTTCCCTCATGCAATCGAATTTCTTAACAAGCCGTATGCCGATATCTTCACGATTCTTACCTCTTATCCGTCCCTCGAAAACTATCTTTCTCCCTTTATGGACGCATGGCAAGGTGGAGCTCAAGACCAGCTCCAGGGCCAGATAGCAAGTGCGAAAATCCCGCTTTCGCGCATGATTTCGCCACAGCTTTATTGGGTGATGACAGGGGACGATTTCACCCTTGACCTGAACAATCCCGAACACCCAAAAATCCTCTGCGTGGGCAATAATCCGGACAGGCAGAATATCTATTCGGCGGCTCTCGGCCTGTACAATTCGCGCATCGTCAAATTGGTGAACAAGAAAGGACAACTGAAAAGTTCCATCATCATCGACGAGCTTCCGACCATCTATTTCCGTGGTATCGACAACCTGATTGCGACCGCCCGAAGCAACAAGGTGGCCGTCTGTCTCGGCTTCCAGGACTTCTCGCAGCTTGCACGTGACTACGGCGACAAGGAGGCGAAGGTTATCCAGAACACGGTGGGCAATATCTTCAGCGGACAGGTGGTCGGAGAAACGGCAAAATCACTGTCGGAACGGTTCGGCAAGATTCTCCAGCAGCGGCAGTCCATATCCATCAACCGTCAGGACACTTCGACTTCCATCAACACGCAGCTTGATTCCCTGATACCCGCTTCCAAGATAGCCAATCTTTCGCAGGGTACATTCGTTGGCAGCGTGGCAGACAATTTCGGGGAAGAGATAGACCAGAAGATTTTCCATGCCCGCATCATCGTGGACAGCGCAAAGGTATCGGAAGAGATGAAAGCCTACAAGAAAATTCCTGTCATCAACGAGTTCAGGGACGCGGACGGAAACGATATCATGCAGCAGCAGATTGACCGCAACTACTCGCAGATAAAGGCGGATGTCTTGCAGATAATAGAAGAAGAAATGGAAAGAATAAAAAATGATCCGGAGCTGAGACACCTCATCCCGCAGCAGGAGGGAGAAGAAAACAATGACTGAAAATAAAGAAAAAGGGAGACCGCTGTTTTATTTCCGCCTGCAAAGGTCGTCCCGTGCCCGCTGGATTGTGCAAGGCCGGGCCCCTCCGTGGTTTGCTGAAAAAATCATCCTCGCACGAGTGCTCCGGTATTTTTTCGCAAAGCCTTGCGCAATCCGGCACGGGACAGAAAGGCAGGCAAGAAATAAAATACCGGCTTGACAAGCCGCAGATGTCTAACTCAAATAATGAAAGATATGAGCAGAAGCAACTTCACCCCGATGGAAAGATTCCATGAGATTCTAAACGGACACGGACTACAGGCCATGAACGTAGGTATAAATCATATCCGCATCTTTAGGGACGGCCGGAAAATATTCGACTACTATCCGCTGAGGATGAAACTCTTCGACTACCACAACTGGTACCAGCTTACCTATCCATCCTTCGGCAATGGCGACGGAAAATGGGAACAGGAACTTCAGGAGATAATCGGCAGACTTTCCGCCGCATAAACGGTATGCTATGGCAGCGCACATGAAAAAGACGGAATGGGACAACATTCCCGAATGGGCCATATATGCCCTGGAATACGGAACGGAAGAGGACGGCAGCCTGAACGAAGAGGAACGGGCCATGATTGAAAAATTTATCGGCACACATTTCCCGAAAGGATACACGATGAGCGTGGATTGGGACGCCTGCAACGAGTTTGACCGCTATCCCGCATTTGGAGAGCCTTGCAAGACCTGCAAGGTTCTTTTTGTTTCACCATAAATACACAGAAAAATGAAAAGAATGACACTGAGCGAATATCTCGCTGTCCCCGAAAATTATCGGGGAGTATGGACTACCGAACGGTGGGACATTCCCGATTGGGAAAACTTAAGAAAAAAACACATGGGAAAACGTACCCTGATGGTATATGACAAAGGCACGTGCCTGCTTGTCGAGGGTCTGAGTCTTGAAATCGTGGATGACAGTTCCTGGAAGAAGCCGGAGGAAATCAAGAAGGAAATCCGTGAAAAATATCAGGATTACCGTACTGAAAAGGGACATGAACCGCATTTTCTCGAATGCATCATACGCTGGAATGACACCTTGGAGACGCTGGAGACAAGAATAGCACTGGACATGGATTCCGATACGGAAATGGACGATGAAATCTTTTTCTACTGCGATACTCTGGACTGCCTGCTGTCACTGGCTGACAAAAGCGGGGAAGATTTTGTCATAGCCGGATGTTTCGGATTCGGTGAATATAAAGAAATATAGAGATAACTAAAAGCGAAAATATGATAATCAAATGTCAGGAACACTATAACAAAGTGGTGGAATACACAAAAAGTATCGGTGACAATATATTACAACAATGCATTTTCCGACGGACGAACAGGAATAGTAAGAGGAGTGCTCGATTATGGCAAACCTGACGAATCATACGCTATAAAGCTTAATTCGTTCCATGGATAGAGCATACATATATAAAATCAACTATATTGTTGATAAACAATAAAAAGCGTCATTTATTTTGTACAGACGATACTTCATAGTTATCTTTGTAAATATGATAAACGCTGTGATAGTTATATTACAAATATTCTCCTTGCCCCATAATCTTGGGCGTGTAATGAAAACACACCTCATGAATATCAACAAGGAGAATTATATTAAATATAAGGGATGAAAAAAAACAAATTAAATATTCCAATAAAAATAATTATTGGCATTGTTCTCATAGCCAGTTTAGGCTTGTATTTCAATTCAGTTCTCAAAAATTGGGATATAGAACAAAATTTGGGTAGTAATTATATTTTGTGTGCCGACGGTGAAATTATTTATCAGCCGATCGATGAGAAGCCTGCCGAATATGTCATACCTTTTGGTACAGCAAGATACGGTTTTGATGATCGTTGGATTGTAGTTGAGACGAAAACACGATCAGGGTTTCATCAAACTCTTCCTCAAGATACTATTGCTGGTGAAGTATCTAACTATTGGATTATTGATAAGTCCATACCGGTTGATACAGAAAATCCTTCAATATTCGGAGATATTTATTATCAAGGTAATATTTATTCTGTTATAAGGAAAAGTCTCATAGGTCCCCTGGATTCTCTCGACTTTGAAAAAGAGACCGGAAAAAGGAGTATAAAACTCATTTGGCGTAAAAAGAAATAAGCCAACAAAAATGAAACATCACAAGACTGATGACCAACTTATTGAAATAAAGGAATTCGCAATGAAACTGAGAGATAAACAATTTTGGCTTTATGAAGCAGTGGTTATTATCTGTTCTGCCATCAGTATGGTCATTTTGTGGGCCAACCATTTGTTTCACCGGTTGTTCCTCATATATCTTGGTGCAGCTTTTTGTTCCCTGTTTTTTATCGGTAGTATTATGGCGTGGAAACTATACAAAGGAACCAATGGTGGAAACTGGCAGGATATATGCTTCTCGTCACAACCGTGATTCTTGTCATTGTGTTGTTCGGTTTTGTGTGGGACTGGCATGACACAGGAGGTCGTCCGGCAAATTTACCGCCTGATGTGGGTACATATATTACTAATAATGAATTGGTAGGAATTCTAATATTACTATGGGTAATCGTTGCACCAATCCTCTCATGCGTAATCTCATATATAACCAAACTGATTATAAAATATAATGTTGGTGGAAAAGCTCGTCATTAAAAAATGATACAAATACCGATTTGAATATACTGAAAATATTATAATGGCAATATGGCAGCGATTTCAATAATAATATTACTTGCGTTACTCTTTTATTTGTTCTATTTTTCTGAACGAATGAAACGAATCAGAGAATTTGTGGCCCGCCCCATTATAAGCCTGACAATCATTGCCATTGCCTGTGTACTTTTCTTAGTGGCAGATTACAATGGCCGATATTATGGTCTAAGTCCGATAATTTTTAATCCGGTTCGCCTGCCACAAGATGTTTCCATCATGATTGATAGATACTACAATTTCTATATAACTGGAGAAGATGAATTGGAAATTTTAGGTCCCGGTTTCCGAGTGGCCGGAACACATGCCCACATTGAATCGATTCATGATTATTCAGTCAAGGATTCAACCTTGTATATACGCTGCATGACGGACCAAGGTATTGAAACCTATCGGTTGGATAAAGGAGAACTTTTCTGTAAAACAGAGGAAATAAACAATGCCAACTGGCGTACTCATCTTATTGAGAACTATGAAATATTTACTTTCATTCGAATAATGTCTATTCTTATATTCTTGATGGGTATTAGCTTGTATGTCTTAGGATTGAGCAGGTGCTAACCGATTATTGTTCAATTATCTATTAACTTATATATATTCTGAAGTTGCATAATAAACGGAGAACTGGTAATCGAAAACTCACCGTCATCTTTAAGTCTAATATAATATTTATCGTGCTTGTACAAATTATAAGATTCTTTTTTATACCAAGTATATACTTGTTTGTTGGTATGATCCAATAAAGCAAAAGATATGGTATTTATTCTTGTAAGATTGTTGTCCATTATGAACGGAACATTCTGTACTGTTATATTTACTTATATTTGATTACTCTTTCCTTCTTTTATCGAAAGGATATTCCTCTTTCCATGAATTTTCTTTTATGACATAGATGTAGTTTCTATCTTCAAAGACCTCATCGCTTATTTGACGAAAAGTAGCGGCGTCGATATCATCCAGTTGCTTCCTGTCAAAGAAGACATGATGTTTGTCGGTTGCAATGCGCCCGTAAAAATAGAATGTGGCATTTTTTACGTCCAATGAGTCTTTGAGGAAAGGTTCTCCATTCAAGAAGAGCATATCATTAACTAAATACTTGCCGACACCGATTTCCTCAAAACGCCGAATATCTATATCCCGGACAATTACAGAATCACCATAAATGACATTCCTGCCATTACGGAAATAACAGTAGCCCGCCTCGATAGGATATTGCAAGGAGTCTATACGACATAAATTCCACGCTTGAGTTTTATTATTATACACGGTCAGATAGACATAGTTCTTGTCAATAAACCAGTCCTCCCCTATAATCCTAAAACTGTTTCTGTCAACATCCGTTCTCTTATCATAGTGATAAACGTAGTCTTTATCCCTAATCAATTCGTCCTGTCTGGAACCGAGACGATACACAAAGTATTCTGCTGTTTCGACGTCTATGCCACTGTGAGAAGGGCTTATGTAGGAACTGTATGAACCGTTACCCGAATAGTCTCGGATATAAACATTGTCTTTATCCACAGCAACTCCACTGGCATTGATATGGAATGTTTTGACATCTACGTTTTCTATCAACTTGTCTCCAAACCAGACATGGGTTGCATCCTTTGCCCATTGGTTATCTAATACCGTAAATGTTGATTCGTCCACATCTTTGAGATAGCCCCAACTGCCGTGATTTATCAATTCAAGCGAGTGTTCAACCGAGATATAGTATATTCCTCTGATATTTTTATAGTAGGTATAATAATCACTATCAACTTTACTACCTCTGGGAATAGGTAAAACTAAATACAGCGACACAAAAACAAACAGACCAATTATAGTAACTATAATAGTTACTATTTTGGAATACATCTTTAATTCTTGTTTTTTCATCACTTGCCTCCTTTCCGCCAAATAGTTGCCTTACAACATGTGCTATATTATGTTGTAATACAATAAAATCAACATTATCCCATAAATCATAAAACCAATACCGCCATAATAGCCTTTAAGGATTGTGGAATAACTTGTCGTCACTTTTGATCTAGGATGTTTTTTCTGGTCAGTGTATGTATCAATAAATAAATATAGTCCCCATAATATTGCACAAAGTGTATGACAGATGTGATAAAAGAAACTTATCACACCTAGGAACAGTCCTATTAATGAAGCTATTCCATATATGTAAAATGAAGCACTTCTTTTGCTCCTGTTTCTGTATAGGCGTATAAGTATCCATATACTGCTCAAGATTGTCATGCAATTAATAAATATTATACACCATAGAGGTACTGGTTCCATTGTTCTCATCATATACTTTCTCTTGTAATTTTTTAATCCAATTCAAGCAAATTGAATAGTTCTTAAAATTAATTATTCTATTGGTCACTATATAGCCTCCTGTTGTACTGCATATTGGTCACTATAATCTATACGGATTGCATTATCCCCACATTGTTAGAACCGACAAGAGCAATACGGTACTTACAGAGTTTTTTTATTTATAAGAGCAGAAGGAAATAATGATTATCGGTATCTTCCTTCTGCTCAAATAGTTACCTTACAACATGTGTTATATTATATTATAGTATAATAAAATTAACATTATCCCATAAATAATAAAACCAATACCGCCATAATAGCTGTTAAGGACTGAGGCATAACTAGTCGTCCATTTTGATACAGGATGACTTTTCTGCTCCTTATATGTATCAATAATTAAATATAGCCCCCATAATATTGCACAAAGTGTATGACAGATGTGATAAAAGAAACTTATCACACCTAAGATTAGTCCTATCAATGAAGCTACTCCATATATGTAAAATGAAGCACTTCTTTTGCTCCTGCTTCTGTATAGGCGTATAAGTACCTCTATACTACTCCAGATTGTCATGCAATTAATAAATATTATACCCCATAGAGGTACTGGTTCCATTGTTCTCATTATTTACTATCTTTTGTATTATTAGAGTCTTTTTTCTATTACCTTATCGGTGATTTTTTCGGCTCCTGAGACTTTGAGTCCTCGACCTTGTTCCAATATTTCCGTTCCTAAATCGAAACCTTCTTCACCGATCTTTTTGCCATGACCAGGCAAATACTTATGCAACAGTTCCGGATTCTTGGTCTTTCTCTATAATTCCTCCGCTTACCGCCTGCTTTCTTGTCATGTAACATTGCGCTTCATAGTAAACGTTGCCTTCAAGTGACCGGATAATTCTCTTTCGAACGCCATCGGCCACGTCATAAATTGATTTTGTCGATGCCAGTCTCATAGTTGAAGTTGTTACAGCCTAATATATAATCAACTACTAAGTCTTTTTTTTATTACGACAAATAACCATATACATGAGCATAAATATAGAATGAAAATAGGTACTAAATGTCTTAACACCGCCCCGCTTTCTTCATAAACTTTATCTCTTTCTTTGTCATAAAAGAGTTTTATTTTTTGTGGATCAAACTGTATGCATTTATCTCTGGCAACTTCTACATAATATTGCTTACCATTGAACTCTATGAGTATGGATGATGAATTTCTTCTGGTTTGGCAATAAACTTCCAGTACCGAATAATTTTGTATTGGTTCCTCACTTTTGATTATCGTTTGTCTATGGTCGTATATGAGCCACATATAAACAGCAGCTGCTAATAAGCCAATATTTACCAATATGACACTTATAAGTTCCTTATTTGTAACACTTTTCATTTCCTTGTTTTTATGAGTAAATCACGACATCTAACTATTGATAATCATAGTATATTAAGAAAAACATATTCCTAAAATACCAGCTAGGATTAAGAGGAAAACGGCACACCATCTATTATTCTTGTCATAATTCTCATTATACAATGTTTTATCCCTTTTTGTTTTAAGGGGACTTCTATAAATTAAATCCCTGATTATAAGTTGCATAAGCGGATAAA
>OLRN01000106.1_pt1 | contig 88446 bp, 61 predicted proteins | sample 1673001 | NCBI WGS metagenome assembly OLRN01 (sample SAMEA3136745, study PRJEB25190) | human gut metagenome | biome: human gut; feature: human-associated habitat; material: faeces | place: Austria | collected 2013 | reverse complement strand
TTATTTACCGCCAAAGCCGCTTAGGCTTGGCTAATTTTTAACGAACTATTGTATAAAGTAAAAAAGACATACGCAAATATAAATAATGTATTCGTAAAAATCATCACATAAATGATGTATTTCTTAATCCCATGTTCATTTTATCCGCATATCTCATTCATATATATCTTTGAAAATATCACTTCGCATATATTGTCACGAAAGCCCTCCGGAGTTTTCAGGCGTCACTTTCTGTCGTTGTAAAAAATTACAGGTAAGCCGGACTACCGTGCAGAACGTATAACTGTTTCTATCACATTCCGATTTTAAACCTTCAAAATAAAATATCATATATACATACAGAAAGCAAAGATACATCAGATAATAATAACAAAAATAGAGCACGAGAGAGCTTAAATACACATTTTTTAAATGTGTTAATTTGGCTGGCTATCAAAAAGTTATTACTTTTGCGATTTGAAATTTCACAATTTATTATTACTATATTATGAGTTTGAAAATTGTTGTACTTGCCAAGCAAGTACCCGACACGAGAAACGTGGGCAAGGATGCCATGACTGCTGAAGGAACAGTCAACCGTTCGGCGCTGCCCGCAATCTTCAATCCGGAGGATCTGAATGCACTTGAGCAGGCTCTGCGTCTGAAAGAGCAGAACCCGGGTTCTACCGTAGGAATACTGACCATGGGCCCTCCCCGCGCTGCTGAAATCATACGTCAGGGACTCTATCGCGGAGCTGATACAGGATGGCTGCTGACCGACCGTCTTTTTGCCGGAGCTGACACACTCGCCACATCTTATGCCCTTGCAACGGCCATAAAGAAAATTGGCGATGTTGACATCGTTATCGGAGGCCGCCAGGCTATCGACGGCGACACCGCACAGGTTGGTCCGCAGGTGGCACAGAAGCTGGGCCTCTCACAGGTAACTTACGCAGAGGAAATACTGAAATGCGAAGACGGTAAGCTCACAATACGCCGCCACATCGACGGAGGCGTGGAGACTGTCGAGGCACCGATGCCTCTCGTCGTGACAGTAACGGGAAGCGCAGACCCGTGCCGTCCGTGCAACGCAAAACTGATGATGAAATACAAGCGCGCCACAGCGCCGATGGAACGTACCGCCGACAACAAATACAACTATCTGTATGAGGAGCGGCCTTATCTCACTCTGAACCAATGGTCTGTGGCCGACGTTGACGGTGATCCGGCTCAATGCGGACTCAGCGGCTCGCCTACAAAGGTGAAGGCCGTGAAGAACATTGTGTTCCAGGCTAAGGAAAGCAAAACACTGAGCAGCAGCGACACCGACATCGAAGGACTGGTGAAGGAACTGCTGGAAGAGAAAATTATAGGATAATATTCATCCGAAGCAGTAAAAAATAAAAGCTGCACGGCATACGGCAATACGGAAGACGCCGGATGCGCAGCTCAAAAGACAAACAAGAATATATGAACAACGTATTTGTATATTGCGAGATAGAAGGCACAACAGTAGCCGAAGTATCTCAGGAATTGCTCACCAAAGGCCGCAAGCTGGCCGACAAACTCGGTGTGGAACTCCATGCCGTAGTTGCTGGCACAGGAATCAAGGGCGAGGTGGAGCAGCAGATTCTGCCCTACGGTGTTGACAAACTCTTTGTTTTCGACGCCGAAGGTCTGTTCCCGTACACATCAGCACCTCATACAGACATTCTGGTGAACCTCTTCAAAGAAGAGCAACCGCAAATAGCGCTCATGGGCGCAACCGTAATAGGCCGCGACCTCGGCCCGAGAGTTTCCTCATCTCTGACAAGCGGACTGACCGCAGACTGCACACAGCTCGAGATAGGCGACTATGACGCCAAGGTGAAAGTGAACGGTGAGATGGTAAGCAAGCACTATGACAACCTGCTCTATCAAATCCGTCCGGCATTCGGAGGCAACATCGTGGCAACCATTGTCAACCCTGACCACCGCCCACAGATGGCTACCGTGCGCAGCGGAGTGATGCAGAAAGCTCTCTACGAGGGCAAGGCAAAAGAGGAAGTGGTTTATCCGGAAGTGGCAAAATATGTTTCTCCAGAGGCTTTCGTAGTGAAAGTGCTCGACCGCCACGTGGAAGCTGCAAAGCACAATCTCAAAGGTGCGCCAATCGTTGTGGCCGGAGGCTACGGCGTAGGAAGCAAAGAGAACTTCGACATGCTCTTCAAACTGGCAAAGGAACTCCACGGTGAGGTTGGCGCAAGCCGTGCCGCTGTGGACGCAGGATGGATCGACCACGACCGTCAGATCGGTCAGACCGGTGTGACAGTACATCCGAAAGTGTACATCGCATGCGGTATCTCAGGACAGATTCAGCACATCGCCGGCATGCAGGACTCAGGCATCATCATCTCTATCAACAGCGATCCTGACGCTCCTATCAACAAGATTGCCGACTACGTGATCAATGGTACCGTTGAGGAAGTCGTTCCTAAATTAATCAAATATTACAAACAGAACAGCAAGTAAACAAAATGGCTAATTATTATACAGATCATCCGGAGTTCGACTTCTATCTCAATCATCCTGAGATGAAGCGTGTTGTCGAGCTCAAGGAGCGCAACTTCGAAGACAAGGACAAGTATGAGGACGCGCCAGTTGACCACGACGACGCCATCGAGAACTACAAGAACGTGCTCGAGATAACAGGCGACATCGCAGCAAACATTATCGAACCCAACAGTGAGGACGTAGACCTCGAAGGACCGCATCTCGTGGACGGACGCATGCACTACGCATCAAAGACATACGAGAACCTCGACGCCACACGCAAGGCAGGACTGTGGGGCATCTCAATGCCGCGCCGTTACGGCGGTCTGAACATGCCGATCACTCCCTACTCTATGGCTTCGGAGATTATCTCTGCCGCAGATGCCGGTTTCCAGAACATCTGGTCACTGCAGGATTGTATCGAGACTCTCTATGAGTTCGGCAGTGAAGAGCAGCGCCAGAAATACATTCCGCGCGTTTGTGCAGGCGAGACCATGAGTATGGACCTCACTGAACCGGACGCCGGTTCCGACCTGCAGCGCGTAATGCTCAAGGCTACATACAGCGAGAAAGACGGCTGCTGGCTGCTCAACGGTGTGAAACGATTCATCACCAACGGCGACTCTGACATACACCTCGTGCTCGCACGTTCTGAGGAAGGTACACACGACGGCCGCGGACTGTCAATGTTTATCTACGACAAGAACCAGGGCGGCGTGACAGTACGCCACATAGAGCACAAGTTGGGAATCCACGGTTCACCGACATGTGAGCTTGTTTACAAAAACGCAAAGGCAGAACTGTGCGGAAGTACACGTATGGGTCTTATCAAATATGTGATGGCTCTGATGAACGGAGCACGTCTGGGCATCGCCGCTCAGTCGGTAGGTGTGAGCCAGGCTGCCTACAACGAGGCTCTCTCATACGCTAAGGACCGTAAGCAGTTCGACACTGCCATCATCAAGTTCCCGGCTGTTTACGACATGCTCTCACGCATGAAGGCAAAGCTCGACGCAGGTCGCAGCATACTGTATCAGACAGCAAGATACGTCGACATATACAAAGCCCTCGACGACATAGCACGCGAGCGCAAGCTCACAGCCGAAGAGCGTCAGGAGCAGAAGAAATATGCACGCCTCGCCGATGCCTTCACTCCGCTGGCAAAGGGTATGAACTCCGAGTACGCCAACCAGAACGCATACGACGCAATACAGGTTCACGGCGGTTCAGGATTCATCATGGAGTACAAGTGTCAGCGTCTTTACCGCGACGCACGCATCTTCTCCATCTATGAAGGAACAACACAGCTCCAGGTGGTTGCCGCAATACGCTACATCACCAACGGCACATACATGGGCATGATAAAGGATATGCTGGAGCACGAGGTTGCCGACAGCATGAAGGCACTCAAGGTGCGCGTGGCTCTCATGGCTGAGAAACTGGAAGACGCTGTGAACGCCGTGAAGGAAGCCGGAAGCCAGGAACTGCAGGACTTCGTGGCACGCCGTCTGTACGAAATGACAGCCGACACCATCATGTCGCTGCTCATCCTCGACGACGCTACACGTTCTCCGGAACTCTTCGAGAAGAGCGCCAACGTGTATGTACGCTATGCAGAGGCTGAGGTAAACGCTCACCACTCGTTCATAAAGAACCTGCGCGTAGAAGACGTAGAATATTATCGTCAGGCAGAAAAAGAGGCTGAGGCTGAAGCATAAGCCCGGACAACAATACAAGAAAGAGCCGCTTTCCCGTCCGAATGAGGAAAGCGGCTCTTTTATTTGTGTATAACGGTTTTCTTATTTTTATATGATTGACCGGCTGTTTTCACGTACCGGCGCAATCATTTATATATAGCGACTCTATAATTATCATATGAGCGCTCAGCTGCTTTCATGCAGCAGCCCGGCTGTTTTACGCATACCGGCTCACACATAACATGAATATGTGAAGCCAAACACGCAATATGATTGCATGAAAAGATGCCCGCGCCACAACGCCGGGCATCATCAATTATTATGACTGTTTCTCTTCCTCAGCCTTCTGTTTTCTCAGCATCTCGGCTTCTGCCAACATATCAGTGCCAAGGTGAGTCACGCGCTCACGCTCCATACGCTCTCTCACCTCTTTCGGTTTGGTGGCATAGACAATCATTCTTATCGACTCGTCGTAGGTGACATAGTTCCACAACCAGTTGAGAAGCACCATGAGCTTGTTGCGTATGCCAAGGATGGAGCGCAAATGAACCACAAGCCACAGCACCCATGCAAAGAAACCCTGCGAGTGGAACTTGCCTATCTCGGCCACAGCCTTATTACGTCCCACTGTAGCCATGGATCCGAGGTTGTTGTATCTGAACGGTACGAGAGTATTCTCTTCGCCTGCCGCTATCTTCTTTATGTTACGTGCAAGATTTCTTGCCTGCTGTATTGCCACCTGCGCGAGCTGCGGATGACCGCCGGGATAGGCCGGATCTGTTGTCTGCAGACACTGGTCGCCGATGGCAAACACACCGTCCATGCCCTTCACACGGTTGTACTCATCCACAATGATGCGCTGTCCGCGTCCGAGATGATCGCCGTCTATACCGGTGACGGTGTTGGCTCTGACACCCGAAACCCATATGAACGTACGTGTAGGAATCTCCATTCCGTCTTTCATCACAACCTTACGGTCACGATAGTCGGTCACCATCTTGCCGAGACAAACCTCCACGCCCATGCCCTCGAGGAACTCTTTTGCCTTCTGCGACGAGTCCTGCGACATGCCGGCAAGCAGACGGTCGCCGGCCTCGATGAGATAGATGTGCATCAGCGAAGCGTCCATGTCAGGATAGTCGTAAGGCAACACGTAGCGCTTCATCTGCGAGAGAGCACCCGCAATCTCCACACCGGTGGCACCGCCACCTACAATCACCACATTGAGCAGCTCCTGACGCTCCTCCTCTGTGGCACACGTCAGTGCACGCTCCAGATTGCTCAGCAGCGCGTTGCGCAGTCCCATGGCTTCCGCCACGGTCTTCATAGGCATTGCCTCATCGGCTATATTGCTGTTTCCGAAGAAGTTGCTTGTAGTACCGGCAGCAAATACAAGATAGTCATACTCCATCTTTCCGATAGAAGTCTGGATGATTTTCTTCTCCGGAAAGACGGCACGCACCTCTGCCATACGGAAATAGAAGTCGTCCTTACCGCGGAATATCTTTCTGAAGGGGAACGATATGTGTCCGGGTTCGATGCCGGCCGAGGCCACCTGATATATCAGTGGCGGGAACTGATGATAGTTGTTCCTGTCCACCAGAACCACCTGCAGGCCAGAGTTGCGCAGCTCCATGGCAAGGCGCAGTCCTCCGAATCCTCCTCCGACAATCACAATACGTTTTTTCTCGTTTCTCTGAATATTGACACTCATAACACTTGACGTTTAAAGTTTTTCCATCCCGACACACACGGCCGGACTGTATTTTCTATGTTTCGATGGTGCAAAGATACGGATAAAATATGGTTTCTCCCAGCCCCGCGACAAAAAAACGGCCCTGCGACATGACAATGTGCCGTCAGAAACAGAAACTTTGCGACAATACTGAAAATAATTCTCAATCGATGTAGTTTTTTGTGTTACCTTTGCGTCTAACTTGCAGTAATGTTCAAATATAACCAAATGGAAGTATCAGAAAAAGAATTCGAACGTATAGTCAGGCAGCACAAAAGCACCATATACACCGTGTGCTACATGTTCGCCGACAACGCCGAAGACGCCGACGACATGTTTCAGGAAGTGCTGCTGAACGTATGGAACGGACTCGGACAGTTCAGACAGTCGAGCGATATGTCCACATGGATATGGCGTGTGAGCCTGAACACGTGCATAAGCAGCGACAGGAAACGCAAGCGGAAACCCACTGTGAGGCTGGCAATGGAGGCCAACCTTTATGAGGACAACGACGACGACACGCGGCAGATACGCATGCTGCGCGACCGCATCCACCGCCTCAAACCATTCGACCGCGCCATAGTGCTGCTGTGGCTCGAGAATCTCAGCTATGAGGAAATAGGCGACATAGTGGGCATCACGGCCAAGAACGTGTCGGTGAGACTGTTCCGCATACGCCAGGAACTAAAACAAATGTCCAACAACTAAAACTGCAAGAAGATGGAAAACAACAACGAACTGGAAATGATGCGCGCACAGGTAGCGCTGCTCAAGGAGAAGCTCGACAAGGAGCAGATGGTGAGCGAGAAGATGCTGCGCTCCATAATAAAGAAGACTGTCAGAAAACTGACACGCGAACGTATGTTGTCATTGGTTTTCATTCTCATTTTCATACCATTCCTTATATATGTGCTCGTAACAGAATTTAACATGTCGATGGTCTTCGCTTTTGTTTTCGGACTGTATATGATTGCGGCAATGGCATACACATTATATGCGGAACGCGGACTTAACAACAAGACTGTGGGCACCGACAGGCTTGTGGATACGGGCCGCAGACTGATACGTCTGAAACGCCTTCAAGCCAGATGGCTTCGCATAAGCATCCCTATCTCGGTGATACTTCTTACATGGATGTATCTCGAAGTGACTCCAGAATTATCCTACAGCATTCCATTCTATCGTGGGTGCGGCTTTGGCGCAGTCTTTGGAGGAGTCATAGCAGCGATCATATACATGAAAAGACGGCGCGAACTGAAGGAATGTATTCGGCAGATAGAGGACCTGACGGGTGAGAAACTCGACTGACAGCAACTACCACAATATAGCAAGAGACAAGACGTCACCGGCCCGCAGCACTACACCAACGTCGCTGCGGGCCGGTGTTTTATTGTAGCCTGTACGTCGTGGAACTATAGCACAGGTTCTGCTGAAATTCCATTGAGACCGGTTTTATTTATGAATAACCACGGAATGAAGCAAAAGTTCCGGACAACGCAGGGTATTATGAGCAGTGGCGGAACGTCTGCTGAGATAACAACAAACAGACGCTGCCACCGCCGGTAAATACACACCACAATAAGTACGCATGTCTCCCGCGTGTCTGTTCACGCGTAATGCAGGCGTTTTTCAAGAAAACCCGGGCGGCGTACTTACAGATTTTCTTGACTTTTTTTTGACAAAATAAAATCGCAAAAGAGGCGTGAAGAAATGTTAAATCACGACTTATAAAGGCCGGTTCAGGCCGTACCGCATTACCATATATCCTGTAGTGTAATCCGGAATCATTAATCCGACATTCCGATTATGCCCGTTTCAGGGTCTGGTTATGCCTGTTTTAGGGTGTGTTATGGTGCATTTGAGGGCATGAAACGGGCCATATCACGTGCTGAAACGGTGCATTTCGTATGACGGAAAAATCACTTCTGAATGTAAGTCGTTGGAATCCAACAGTTTGTACACGGCTTTCATTTCTCGCGTATTTGCGTCCGAAGGAAAGTCTGCGTGCAAATACGCACTGGATTTTTGGGGTAGAACTGAAAACTCAGACGGAAAAACCGCAGGATGCTGAAAATCTGAAAGTGGCCCATATTGTTTTCCTTCAACAGAGGGCAACGCAGCCTATAAGGTATTGATACCGCAGTTTTCTATTGCGACCTGTCTCCGTTGAATTTACGCCGAGCCATTGCCCATCCGTGATTGGAGCCACGGCTCAGAGGCGCTGATATATCTTCAGGCCGAAATCGTCCACAATGGCGTAGATGTATTCCATTATTTCGGCGAGATGATGCTCATAAGGTTTCCAGTCCTTCTGCTTCAGAAAGAAGTAAAACTCCATGGGCAGACCGGTGCTTGTGGCCTCGAGCTGGCGCACGAAGAACATCATATCGCTGTTCACATCGTCGCGCCCGGCTATCCAGCGTTCCACATATCGGCGGAAGAGCGTCATGTTGACAACCTCGCCCTTCATCTCCGTCTCCCTCATGCCGTACTTATGCGCCAGCCTCTGTTTCATCTGGTCGTCGGCCAGACGTACGCTGCGGAAGTCGAAATACACCATGCGTTTCACCCTTCGTCCGCCTCCGTTGCGCATCGACATCCAGTTCTGGAACGAACCGTCTACAAGCGTCAGCGGCGAGACGGTGAGTATGGTGTTGTCGAAGTTGCGCACCTTCACCGTTGTGAGCGTTATGTCTTCCACTATGCCGTTCACCTCGGTCTTGGGCACTGTTATCCAGTCGCCCTTGTGCAACATGTCGTTGCTCGTCAGGCGCACGCCCGCCACAAGACCCGTTATGGTGTCCTTGAACACGAGCATGAGTATGGCCGACGTGGCACCGAGACCGGCAAGGAGCGTCAGCGGACTGCGTCCTATAGCCACGGCCAGCATCACTATGACCGAAATAAATATGACTCCTATCTTCAGCACACCGCAGAAGGTGTGGAAATACTGCTGCAGGGCTGTGCGCCGCTCGCCCTCGAAACCCTTGAACGAATCGATGAAAGCAATGCCGAGACGCATAGACATGAGCACCACATAGAAGGCCGTGGCACGCGAAAGAATCTCCGGCACGGAACGGTAGACGGCAAACACATCGGGCAGAAACATCCACACGAACAGTCCGGGAATTATATGTGAGGCGGCACGGAGCGTTGCTTCGTTGAGCAGAATGTCGTCCCACTCCACCACGGTCTTCTCCGCTATGCGCACCATGAGCGGCACTATGAATCTGTGACACAGAAGATAGATGACACACGCGGCTCCGAGCACAAGCAGGGCCAGAGCCATGCGGCTTACGAACGTGAGCATCTCGCCGGACAATCCGGTCTGTGCGAAAAGCAGTTCGGTCTGAATGACAATGTCGTACATAGTTCTTTACTGGATGTTATGTCGTCAGGGCTGGCACAACGTCTGGCACACACGGTCCTGAAAGGCGCGCGCGTCGCGGCTGTGTCTCACTCCCTGGTTTATTATGGCAAAGGCCAGACGGTGGCCGTTGGGCGCCATGCAGTAGCCGGCAAGGCTGCTCACACCCGTCAGAGAACCGGTCTTTGCATACACGTTGCCACGTGTGAACGGGCCGTGCATACGGTTCTTGAGTGTGCCGTCAACGCCTGCCTGCGGCAGCGAAGGATGCAAGTGCAGATATATGTTATTGTTCTTGAATGCGTAGCGCAGCAGTTTTATCTCCAGCTCGGCCGTCACATAATTGTAGAGCGACAGCCCAGAGCCGTCGGCAATGGAATACTGCGAGGCGTCAAGACCTACTTTCTCTATGAGCCTGTTTATCACCATGCGCGCACTGCGGGCCGTGGCCGGATGATTGCCGGTGCTGGCCGCGAGCTGATAGAACATCGATTCGGCATACAGATTGTCGCTCTCCTTCATCATGTTCATGAGTATCTGGTCCATTGTATGGAAACGCCGGCAGATGCAGAAAGCGTCGCCCGGCTTCATGGCCTCCGACACTGTGCCCTCCACCACGATGCCATACTCGCGCAGTTCCTCGGCAAAACGCGTCATGAAGTTGTCCTTGCGGCTTATGAGCAACGGCGACAGCACGGGATTGTCGTCGTCCCAGCACCAGCCCTTTCCAAGACGTGCGGTGTCCTTCATGGTCTTGTCGGCATAGAGATTGCCGCGTATGGTATCAACGCCCATTTTGTGGATGCTCTCCACAAAGGCGCGGAGGTCGTCGGAATTGAACCGCGGATCGAATCCGCCCACACAATATACATTGCCGCGCAGCACACCGTCGGCCACCTGACCTGTGTAGCACAGCTCGGTCTTGAACTGATAGCTGCCGCCCAGCTTGTCGATGGCGGTGATGGCAGTGATGAGCTTCATGGTCGATGCGGGGCGCAGACGCTGGTGTTCGTTGTGACGGAATATGACCGAATCGTCATCGAGATCATACACCATAATGCCCACCTGGGAGGTCTCGAACATACGTGCGTCGAGCAGCGATGTCAGCGATTGCTGCACCGACTGCGGCCAGGGCAGCGACGGTATGACGGCCGACGCGGTGTCGGTGCGTATGGTGTCGGCGGCGCCTGACGCGTACTCGTCATCGTCGTCTACTATTTCCTGAGCATGAGCCGGTGTGAAAAACAACACCGGAATGAGAAGCAGATATAACAGTCGTTTCATTTTCTTTTTTAGGTAAGGTCTTTTATGTATCATGACAGGCACGTCCTGCACAACCGGCATTACGTCCATCGGTTCTTCAGCGCGGCATAGTCAGTCCTGAGCGGCATCTTGGACGGAGGACTGCCGTGCGGATTCCATGCGGCGGCGCAGTTCTTTCACAAATCCTTCTTCATTGCCGGGCTGCACTGCAATCACGCTTCCCGAGGCACACTCCACTGCAACATACGACCTGAGCAACAGACGTCCCTCCACACGATACACGCTGCGTATGTCGGTCAGAGACACCTCGCGGCGGCGTGCAAAACGTCCGCAGTCTATCAGCAGACGGCCGTCTGAGGTGAGCGTATAGATGGTGTGAACGGCACGCTCCACCGTGAGCGCGGCCAGCATCATCATGGCCAGGCCTACAAGGCCCGACTGAACATTGCGGTGCATGAGTGCCCAGAGTCCGACAATGGCAAACACCGCTACCACGACAAAGTCGCGGACACCTACACGTTTGTGAAATATCCTGTCCATAAAATTATCAATAGTCACAGGCACGCCGCATCGGGCGGACATGCCGCAAGCTCACCCGGCACGATAGGATTGGGGAAACGGCAACGGCGCACCCGGCACACAACACCACAACCGCACGCACCGCACACTGCGGAAAACGCACGGAAAGACGGCGGCCGTCCCCATACACGCGGGTACAACTTTTCCGTATGCAAAGTTATAAATAATTATTCAGACAGACGAAAAGCCACAAGCCCCTCTGCAACAACAAAATGACATAAAACGTAAATGAGTCCGACGGACGGCGTTATTTTATACTTTATTAGCAGAAAAACTGATTGAAAATGTTAAAACCATCATGAAATAAGATGCTGTTTTTAAAGTCTTGTACACCGTTCTTTTATTTTACTCGAGATTCAGAAGTTTCAGACATATCACGCAAAAACACTGTATGTCGGACTGTCATATGCGCATCGATTCATACACTCCCGCACGTCAGTCTGCAAAACAGCCAATATAGCGTTGCGGAACAGTACGTTTCATGCCCCGAAAAAGGCTTTATTAGGACATGAAAAAGGCATAATCGAGGCACGAAATAAGCTTTATTGAGGCATGAAATAGGCTTTATTGATACACGGAACAGGGTTTTCCGAAGTTCATCAGTAGGAAAGCGATACTACGGAGGACGCTCCGGGGCCGTTCCGGGCGGTGCAGAGCTTCGTCGGAAAACTGTCTCACAACACCGCAAGTGTTAAAGCCCGAAGAAGCATAGTATAAACTTTGTTAACACAGTCACATACACGCTTCCCAGTGCTTCCGGCACAGCACTCTGAACATGTGTCAATTTGTAAGTGACAATATGTCAATTTATGCCCAGCGAAGTGGACACACTTCGATTATTTTATGTATTTTTGCATAACATTCAAAACAAAAGAACATGGTTTTCAAATACGATTTTCTGATTATCGGTTCGGGAGTGGCCGGTATGAGCTACGCCCTGAAAGTGGCCCGAGCCAAGAAGGGCAAGGTGTGCATGATATGCAAGACCACGCTCGACGAAGCCAACACTTCGTTCGCACAGGGAGGAGTGGCCTCTGTCACCAACCTTGAAGTGGACAACTTCGAAAAACACATAGAGGACACAATGATTGCCGGCGACTACATAAGCGACCGCGCGGCTGTGGAGCAGGTGGTGAGAAACGCGCCTGCGCAGATAAAAGAACTCGTGAGCTGGGGTGTGAACTTCGACCGCGGGGACGACGGAACATTCGATCTGCACCGCGAAGGCGGACACTCGGAGTTCAGAATACTGCACCACTCCGACGACACGGGAGCCGAGATACAGCGCGGACTGATGGCCGCTGTGAGAGCCAATCCCGACATAGAGATAAAGGAAAACCATTTTGCGGTAGAGATAATCACGCAGCACCATCTGGGCGCACGCGTGACACGACGCACACCATACATCAACTGCTACGGTGCCTACGTGCTTAACCCCGACACACAGAAGGTGGACACATATCTGAGTAAGGTGACCGTAATGTGCACCGGCGGATGCGGCGCTGTGTACCAGACAACCACCAACCCGATAATAGCCACGGGCGACGGTGAGGCAATGGTGTACAGAGCCAAAGGCACTGTGAAGGACATGGAGTTCGTACAGTTCCACCCCACTGCACTTTATCATCCGGGCGAAACGCATCCGGCATTCCTCATAACCGAGGCCATGCGCGGATACGGCGGCATATTACGCCTGCCTGACGGTTCGTCGTTCATGGAGAAATATGACAAACGTCTCTCGCTGGCTCCGCGCGATATCGTGGCCAGAGCCATCGACAAGGAGATGAAGATACACGGTCTGGACCATGTGTGTCTGGACGTGACGCACAAGAACGCGGAGGAGACCAAACGTCACTTCCCGAACATCTACATGAAATGTAAGTCGATAGGCATCGACATAACCACCGACTACATACCCGTGCGACCGGCAGCCCACTACATGTGCGGAGGCATAAAGGTTGACCTGAACGGACAGTCGAGCATCGACAGACTGTATGCCATAGGCGAATGTTCGTGCACAGGACTGCACGGAGGAAACCGTCTGGCGAGCAACTCGCTCATAGAAGCCGTGGTATATGCCGACGCTGCGGCACGCCACTCACTGGCTCATGTGGATGAGTATGACTTCAACGACAAGGTACCGGAGTGGAACGACGAGGGCACAATGACCAACGAGGAGAAGGTACTCATAACACAGAGCGTGAAGGAAGTGGGCGAGATAATGAGCAACTACGTAGGCATCGTGCGCAGCGACCTGCGACTCAAGAGAGCGTGGGACCGTCTGGACCTGCTCTACGAAGAGACTGAGGCTTTGTTCAAACGTGTGAAAGCGAGCCGCGACATATGCGAACTGCGCAACATGATAAACGTGGGCTACCTCATAACACGCCAGGCCATAGAGCGCAAGGAGTGCCGCGGACTACACTTCACAACCGACTATCCGCTCCATGCCTACGACAAGAAATAAACAGGAAACACTCTAACACACATAAAAAGGAAAACCGGACACGCTCTCAGAAACGTGTCCGGTTTTATTTTTTCATATATTCCGGCCAAAGATAACACCTCCGACAAAATGCCTCGGCGCGTATCGTGCAGACCTTATATCAGTTCACGGCCTATCGGGTGAGCGAGAATTTCAGGCTGAGGCCGAAGTCCTGTGTGGTCGTAGGATAGCTGCTGCTGGCGAGCAGAGGAGTGTTTGTCTGGCAGTCATAGTAGAAACTCATGGATATGAGCTTCGACAACGTGTACTCGGCAGAGAACGACAGTTTGAAGGCATTGTTGCCACTGCTTGCCGCACTGGTCATGGATGCGATGTCGCGGCTTATGGACGCCTGCTTGCGATAGCTCAGATCGAGACGCAGACGCAAGTCGTTATTGGTACCCGAAGTGGTACGGGCGGTGGCTTGTGTGGTTGTCTTCTGATCATCGTCAGACTTCTTTCCCTTGTTCTTCACAAGCCGGTGGTTGCGTCCTCCGAACAGATTGAAGTTGTTGATGGTATATCCCATACCAAGCACCCAGTCGTTACTGGTGGCCTCGTTTATCTGTACACTCGTCATACTGAGGCTGAGCACGCGGGTGGTACGGTACTCAAGCTTTGCCGTAAGATTGTTCTCAAACGTAACATCTATACCGAGCAGCGGCGAGAACGACTCGTTGATGCTCACCGTTGACACGTTGTACATAGAGCTCGGAATCGGGTTTCCTGTGGTGGCATCGGTCACGAAGCCCAGTCCGTTCATATATTCCATGAAGGTGCTGTACGAACTGTATGAACCAACGGCGTAGATACTCTTGTATGCATGGTTGATGTTGACACTCTTGAATACGTCGCGGAACCACGGCAGACGCGTTAGTCCGCTGTAGCGTACCGACCAGTTGGGCAACAGACGGGCAAGCGACGGGAATATGTCGAGCGACGAACCGCCCATGCTGGTGTATGCCGAGAGGAAGGCAGGAATCATCACATCGGAGCTGTACTTGTTCACTCCTCCGTTCGCCGGATCGAATTTCTGGCCGGCAAGCGGTGTTCCGTCCGGATAGACGGCGTTGGCATAGCGTGCCTCGACACGCTGGCGGAAACCGTCGAGTGACTTGCAGAACTTCTCGAAAGTGGAAGAATGATAGCCGTTGTTTGCATTACCCGAACCTTCGAACGCACTTCCCAGCGACAGGGTTGTCATCGAGAAGGTTCCGCTCTGTGTGGTCGGATTGCCCTCATACATATATTGTATGCTCTTGGCAGTTGTCATGGTGCGGTTGGCATTGAGGTCTATCTTCAAATTCTTTATCGGTTCGAGCGTAGCGCGCAACTGCAGATCTTCCGTCTTGTTAGTGGTGGCTGGTGTGGCCACGGAGTCGTTCATGAGCAGCCATCCTTTGTCGCGAGCCTTGTCGATGTATGAGTCGTCGATAACACCGAACGCAAAATCGAGACCCGGAGACATGGCTCCCACACGACGTGTCTGGCCGAACGCGTCGCCAATCATAGGCATGAAGCCAGGCAGCGACATCGAGTACTGGTTGCGGTAGGATATGCCCACACTGCGCACCATCATCATAACGCGTGCCACACTCTGCATGGTGCGGTACCAACCTTTGTCCTCAAGCGGTTCCTTCGGCGTAACGGTGACTTTCACTTTGGTGAGCGAGTCAACCTTACTTGTTATCTTTATGCTGTTCTCGTCGATGCGTTTGTACTTCAGATCGAACACTTTGCCGTCGGCAGTCTTTGCAGACACAATGATGCGCTTGGTCTTCTTGCCGTGCGTGAGTTTCATCACACTGTCGGGACGCAGCACCACCTCACTCTCGAAACTGCGTTTGTTCTTAGGCAACTGCTTCTTGAGCTGGGCTGCCTTGTCGTCCTTTCCATCGGCGGTCTTGCCGTCTGCATCTTTCTTCGCCTTGTCGTCGTCCTTTTTCTTGTTCTTGTTGCGGGTGTTGTTTGCCGTACGCGCCGGTTCCTTATTGAACCTTTCGTTGGCTTTCTTCAGGAAAGGTATATGGTTGTAGAGTTTCTCCATATTGAACGTTCCGTTGAGATTGAGCGTTCTGTTGTTCGAAATAGTGTTGCCGAGCGATGTTCCATCCTCAAGCTCAGTACCTCTTACCCAGTTGTATGTCGCGTTGTAGCTGGCGTCAGAATTCACCCAGTCGAAAGCCGGAATGAGGTTGAGCGGCAACTGGTAGGACAAGGCGAACGACTGGTTGTAGTCCAACGGTGTTCCAAGATTCTTGATACTCGTCCACACGGAGTCTTTCCACGCCGAATAACGGTCAGGATACAATTCCTTGTTAACCGGTGTGTAAGGTTCTTCTATCTCGGCGTGCGTCGCACTCTGGAAATTCATGTGCAGGTTCTTCGTAAGGTCCCAGCGCAGCGTGAAGTCTCTGTTCCAAAGGAATTGCTGGCTGAACGTGAGCGGAAGTTCGGAGTCGCCCATGCTCTCCATGTCGCGTTCCTGCAACTCGTAGTAGCTACGCGTTATCTCAGTATTGAATCCGACGTTCTGCGGTAACCAGTTCAGACCGAAGCGACGAAGAATATCCAGCCACTTGCTCTTGTTCTTCATCTTCTTGAAAGGTTCGAAAGGCTTGTACACAGGTGTCCACGAATAGTTCATGGCTCCGCGCCAGTTGTCTTCTTTTTCGTAAACCGTTGTCTCACCACTCGAGAAGTTGTGGCTGTGGCTATAGGTCAAAGAGAAGTTCGCCGGATCGTAAGGCATTGGGTGACGTTTGTTCTGTATGCCCACTCTTACGTTGGAAAGAGAGAAGTTGGTGCTCGTTGTCTTTGTCACAGCGATGCTTTCCACCGAGTCGCGCTCGTGCTTGTTTAGTGCTTCAAGCGCATCGTCAAGTTCCATATCCGTATCAAGCGGATTGTATCTCGGACGTGTAAACTCTTTCGTTATAGAATAATACAACGGCGCACTTACCTTTGCTTTCTCCGGGAAGAACTTACCAAGCTCAATGTTAGCAGTGATGCTGTAGGTCTTGTAATCATCGGTTGAGCGCTGTGCCACACCGTCCTCAAGTCCTCCGAAACCATCACTGATATAGCGTCCCTGAACGTTCACCGAACCAAGATCGGACAACTGCACATTCAGATTGCCCTGTGCAGCCCATCCGCCTTCGTTGTTATATTCTCTCAGACGAAGTTCGTTGACCCATATTTCACCGCTCTTTATCTCGCCGGAATTATTGCGCACACCGATTATCATGGTCTTAACCTCACCCAAAGTAGGATTACCCATGACGCTGATCTTGTTTGCAGGCTTATCCTCATCGTATGCACTGAACACACGACTGTACGATGCCCGTCCTTCCGACTTGGCCTTATTGCGTTCCTTTTTCAAGGCGGTGAACACGTTGAGCGGGATGTCAAGCATATTCTCTTCGGGCCATACGGCTTCGCAATCGGCACGCGAATACTTGTCGTAATTATTGCCGTTAGGCGTAAGTTTCAACGGTATCTCGTATTCGTAATAATTGCTCTTATAGTCGCTTCCGAGGCGGATGAACACAGCCAGCTGGTCGTCCTTAAGGTTAGTGACGTTGGGTTCCATCATATTGGCGTGCACAAACATCTGCAAACGCTTGTATTGGCGCAGATCCAATGTTGTATTCTTATACACGGCCTTCGATTCGCCACTGCCCAGATCGGTCACAGTGAGTGCGAGCGACTGCTCGTTGTCCTCCACAAGCTGTGGCTGTGTCGGGTCCTGACCACGTGTTATGCCCGGCGGAAGCACATAGTTCACCGGTGTCTTGTCATTGTTCTCCTCGATGTTAACGGCACTCACGGAAATCTTGCCCTGCTGCGATGCCGAGTTGTCGAGGTTCTGATCGTAAACTCTCCATTCGCCACGCACAAGGTCGAGAGAACCGAATCGCAGAATGATAGGATGCTTGAAGCCAGTCATGAACATACGCATGAAACGTATACTCGTGAAATCTGATATCGAACCTACACGCTCCTCATAGTCTGTCAGAGGTATGCGGAACAGATACCACGTCACATCCTCCGTCTTGCCGTTGCGCAGTTTGGGAGACGCGATGCGCTTGTCCACAATGAAGTTACGGCCGACAACGAGGTCTTCCGGCCTTATAGAGACGCGATACTGGAAGTATTTCTCATATTCGTTGAGGGTATAGTCCTGGTTGATGTCCTCCACATCGGGCATCGTCTTGTATGACGTATCGTAGCTTTCGTCGCGCGACTCACTGTCGGGAGAGTTGCCCTGCGGATTGTTTATATACTTGTAGCGGCGCAGGATAGATGCTTCCATCTGGTCGTAATCGCGGCCGCGGAAGTAATGGTAGTTGTCATTGGCCGGGTCGTTCCATATAGAATCGAACACAACAGGATTGACCTTGCCCTGTATAGAAGTGAGGAACTCCTGATAAGCTTCAAAGTTACGCTCCTCCTCATCGTTAAGACCATTGAATCCGACATCCTGAAGCGCACGTGCACCCGAAGTTGTCGCAAAGGCATAAGTCACTGTAGCCTGCGTCGGAACCTTTCCCCACTGAGTGGTGATGAAGCTATTTGAACCGTCAACAGGCATTCCGCTTTCGTAGAATTTCTTGCCGTCGCGGAGGATATCCTCACTCACTTCGCCGAGGTTGATGTAGAAATCGCCGCCATAATCAGACGCCGTACCGTCGCGCGAAGTATAAATGAACGGATCGAGCATCCAGAATTCAATATATTCAACGTTGGCAGTCTCGAAGTCATTTGTATCGAGTTTACGCATCATACCGCCCCAATGCTTTGTCGGATTGTTCAATGTTCCGTCATAAGCAAGGTCGGTGCTGAAGTTGTAAGGACCACGTTCGTTCGGATAATATGCCAGGTTGAGAATGCTCAGTGTAGAAGTAGCTCCACTGTATGAGCTCTGGTCGCGGTTTGGATAAAGCTCTCTCACCGGCACTTCGCGCACATAATGGTTGGACAACTGCTCCAGGTCGCCCTTGATATGGCCCGGTGTGAGCGACGAACTGCGCCTTGTGAACAGCGGGTCAATGGTGTACCATGCCAGAAGCGAACGGTTATAACCGCTTCGAAGAGTTGTTTTGTCACTGTATTCCGGGAACATTGTCGGCACACTCGATATGAGCCACGATGTCGGAGTGCTCACGTCTATGGCACTCTTGGTATTCTCGAAGTCGTCGAGATAGGACGCGTTGTCCTGCGTACCACGGCTTTGTCCGGCAATGAGTTGCGCAAATTCACCCGTGAAAGATATGTTTGAAGGCTGCGTGAGTTGCAGGAACGGTATCTTGTCAAGCAGGTTTGTCAGCCACTGACTTTCCTTTTTCCAGTTCAGGTTGAGTCCCCATATGGTGTTGTTGAGCGGTTCCGACCCCATCGCCACCTTTGTTGTGAGCGCCTGTTCGGACAGATGCTGGAGCGTACCGCTTATCTGGAAGTCCTTTGAAAAGTCGTACTCCCAGTTCACTCCGAACATTGTCTTGCGCTGCTGTGCATATTCCGTGTTGCTCTCAAGCGAAACATTGACAGACGTTCCGGCGTCGATGATGCTCTGATTGAGAATGGTCACCTCGCCGAGATTGTAATCCACGGTATAGTCGGAGCCTTCGGTCAGCACCACTCCACCGGCCGTCACGACGACAGAACCCTGCGGAATGTTCACCGCTCCGAGCGATATGACATTGGCAAGCGTACCGCGAAATTGTCCCATAAGCATGTACTTGTTCTTCTCGGCTATCTGTTTGGCAACAGTCTTTGTCGAGTCGTACAGTTCGGTAAAGGCATATTTGGAAGCCTGTGCAGCCGCCACGCCCTTGCCGACAAGATAATTGTACATGTAGCTTCCGAACGGTTCGGCCTTCGGGAAGAACACACGGCCGTCGCTCACGGTGTATCCGTCCACATAGTCGAAGTAACCGTTAGGGTTTGTCTTCATGTTGTTGTCGAGGCGGTCGGCACCGAGCACTTTTATGATGGTCTGGTCCTTGACCTGCGGTTCGGGTATATAAGTCAGATAAACTCCCGTAGTATCGCTCTGGAACTTGACGTCGAGACGGAACTTGTCCTTCTCCACTGACGAAGCAAGATAGTAAACGTTCTTCATCATCAAGTCCCAGTTGCCCTGCTGCGGATTGTTGCTCGTGTTCTTCAACGACTTCACGAAGAGAGCCTGATTGACGTCGGTGATGTCCGACGCAAACTCACCCACCTGATAGGTCACGCCACCATAAGTGTACTCATAGGCCACGGCGAGCACCTGGTCGGTCTGAATGGTGGTTTTGAGCGAGATGTATCCGAGTGCGGAATTTACTGTATATTCAGACGAATTGAGCAGTCTTGCACTCTCGAGTTTCTCATAATCGACGCCACCTACAAATCCCGATATACCATCGAGCACCGTAGAGGTCTGATCAATGTCGCGTGCCGCAGCATACTGATTGACCATCGACGAGTACTCCGAGTTGGCATTGTTCGACGGAACGTTCTGTCCCATCGGCGCCCACAGCGGATTGGATATCTTTGCATTCTCACCGAGGTCGGTCAGAGCGATGATGTTTCGGGTGTTGGTTGTGGTTCCCGTCTTGTTGGTAACCCATATTTCCACACGGTTGATGTTGATACCCGTAGCCACTGTTGGCAGTGTCTGCATGCCGGCATCATACTTGTCGCGGAAATACTGAGAAAGGAAGAAGTGGCGGTTTTCCTCATAGTTAGCCACGTCTATCTCGAAAGGTGTGAGCTGCGCGCCGCCCTTCGACGACACACTTGTGGTGGACGACTTCTTCTGCGAGCCCACAAGCTGCAGCTTGAGTTTGCCGAACTGCAGGTCGGTGCGTATACCGAAGAGCGACGAAGCGCCCTTCACGAGCGACGAATTGGACGGAAACGATATGTTACCGGCCTCAACGAGTTTTATAATCTCGTCTTCCTTGCCGTCGTATTTGAGCTTGAGGTTCTGCGAGTCAAAGTCGAATGTGGCGTCGGTATTATAGTTAAGGTTCATGTTGACCTTATCACCCACCTTACCGTTCACGTTGAGGTTTATCTTCTCATCGAAGTCGATGGTCGTGGTCTTACGGTTGCGTATAGGCAGCGAAGGGTTGTCGATGCTCTTCAGCGTGGCACCGAACTTCAACTCGGCCGTACCCTGTGTCTTGATGCGCACGCCTCCCGGGCCGAATATCTTTTCGGCCGGTCCGAGTTCGAAGTGCATGTCCGTGAAATCGAACTTCTCCTTTCCCTTAGCCTGATATATCTCGTCGTTCTTCTCGCGAAAATATCTTTGCATGGCCTTTTTCTCGCTCCACTTGCGATATTCGGCCGGCGTCATGTATATGGGCGTGTTGATATAGGAGTCACTCATCTTAGAACCGATGACGTAAAGATCGAGCGAATCGTTGTATTCCACCTCCTGTTTCAGATTGTCGGGACGTTTCAGGTCGGCCGCATTCTGGTCAAGGTCATCGATGGTGATGGGCAATGTGCGCTGAATCTTCCATCTGGCGTTGAGCAACGAATCGGGAATGGAATCCTCATTGTCTATTATCGGCTGTGCCTTTATGGCCAGAGTATCCTTCTTCTCGGTCTGTTGCGCGGGCTGGTTGTTGTTTCTCCTCCGCGGATTCTGGTCCTGATAATAAGGTACGGAGAGAGCATAGCTTGCCAGACTTACGGCAAACAATGAAATAAACAGTCCGTATATGATTTTTCTTATTTTCACTTTATCTGCTTCAAGGCCAACTTAACGACTTGTTCAACAGGCATGTCGGGATTTTCTTCCAGTATGGCTACAACCACCTTGGCCGACGGTGCGGGCGAGAATCCGAGCATGGTGAGCGCCGATACGGCCTCGTCTCTCACCTCTACGTTGACAACAGCGCTCGCCGCATCGCACTTCTCCTCCGTCGCAATTCCCAGCGACAGCATCTTGTCGCGAAGGTCCACTATTATTCTCTGTGCCGTTTTCAGTCCTATGCCCTTCACGCTTTTGATGAGTCTTTCGTTGCCTGTGGATATGGCTGAACTCAGTTCGGCGGGCGACATGGTGGAAAGTATCATGCGCGCGGTGTTGGCTCCTACGCCCGACACGGTGATGAGCAACCGGTAGACCTCACGTTCCTGCTTCGATACGAATCCGTAGAGCGTGAACGAATCGTCGCGTCCGCCGGCCACGAGAGCCTCGTGCACATAGAGTTTCACTTCCTTTTTGCCCTGTATGGCTGTGTATGTGTTGAGCGAAATGTTGAGAGCATAGCCCACACCGGCCGCCTCCACCACCGCCAGAGCGGGTGTCAGATCGGTCAGTTCGCCTTTTATGTATTCTATCATTGTCTTTTACTTATGTTATGCCTGATTCGTGCCCGGCATCCGGCGTGATGTGCCATGTACGCGGAAAATGCCGCGCGGTGCGGACAGAAAAACACATTAATTCAAATATATTAACGTATGCAGCGGCGTTTTATTGTTACAGCTGTGCATAAAATGCAGTTTTAACATATTGCCGTCCGCCGCACACCCCGCAGCCGGCACACCCTTCCCGTGTTTTTCATCACACCAAATCTCCATGCTTTTAAAGAAAACTCAGCAGGCGGACTTACAGTTTTTCTTGACTTTTTTTTGACAAAATTTTTCCGCAAAAGAGATGTAAAGGAATGTTAAATCACGTATAAGAAAGGCCTATTCGGGCCGTACCGCCTTGTGGTATACCACGTAGTGGAATGCCTTATGATTCATCTTGTATTCCGATTAAGCCCGTTTTAGGGTCTGGTTATGCCTGTTTCAGGGTGTGTTATGGTGCATATCAGGCACTGAAATGGACCGTATCACGTGCCAATATGGTGCTTATTGCAGGACGAAAGAATTATCTTCAAACATAAGCCACTGACACTCAACAAATTGCATAAGCCTCTTATTTTTCGCGAATTTGCGTCCGAAGGAGCGTCAGCCCGCAAATACTCGCTTATTTTTCGGGGTAGAACTGAAAACTCGGACGGAAAAATCGCAGAATAATGAAAATCTGTAAGTGGCCCATATTACCATCATCTCAACAGAAGGAAACAATGCTGATTCAAGGTTGGAGGCACATTTTTTATTCAAACCAATCACCACATTATTTCTATTGTGCCGAAGACGACGTAACGACTTACTTAGGAAAACACAGCAAAAACATATCCGTCCCGACACACGTAATCGTAATCGGGACGGATATATAATAATGTGTGAGGTCCGGCAACGTACGGCTGACCTTTCATCAGACGTAGCGTGAGACCTTCAACTGATTGTCAGATAAAGAGATTTACACCTGCATTGTCGGCACGGTCCATGTATGTGGCTACACCGCCTACGGTCACTCCGTCGATGAGTTCCTCACGGCTGATGCCCATCATGTCCATGGTCATCTGGCAGGCTATCAGTTCCACACCGTTGTCCATGGCCTGCTGCATGAGCTCTTCGAGCTGCGATATGTTCTTCTTACGCATGATATGGCGCATCAGAAGGTCGCCCATGCCAAACATGCTCAGTTTGGAGAGATGCAGTTTTGTTGAGTCTGACGGCAGCATCCACGCAAACATACGCGAGAAGAAGTCCTTGGCAACACTCGGTTTGTTGCGCTTCTTTATGACGTTCAGGCCCCAGAAGGTGAAGAATATCGTCACCTTGCCACCCGTTGCAGCCGCTCCGTTGGCCAGCACGAATGTGGCAAGCGCGCGGTCGAGATTGTCGCTGAACATGATGAGTGTCTTGTCGCGGCGTGCGCCCTGTGCCGGTGTCTCAGGCGCAGAGCATGCCTCCTGCTTCTGTATCACGACTGTATGATAACCGTTGGCCGACTCTTTCGAAACGAATCTGTTGCCCGTAGAGCGGCACCACGATTCGGCATCACGTGCGAATCCCGGATCGGTGGCCTTCACCTCTACCATCTGTCCGACAGACATACCGTCCATTGTCTGTTTCAGACGCATTATCGGACCGGGACACTGCAGGCCACATGCGTCGAGCAGAACCATGTTGCCGCAGCTTTCCGGACGGTTTGTGTCACACGCGCACGGCTGTTCTGCCACTGACTCCACCTTCTGTGTGGCAAGCGCATAGGTCTTGTATCCACCCGAGAGATTTCTCACCTGCTTGTAGCCGCGGCCGAGAAGAATCTGCTGCGCCAGATATCCACGCAATCCGACTGCACAGAACACCACGATGTCGTCATCTTTATCAAGTTCTCCGAGACGTCCGCGCAGGTCGTCGAGCGGTATGTTCACTGCTCCGTCTATCGTACCGAGCGCATACTCCTCCGGCGTACGCACGTCCACCAGTCGCACGGCAGCTTTGTCGGCAGCCGCAAGCTCGCGCCATGTAATGACGGGCATAACCTTGTCCAACGTATTGCATGCCACATAGCCGGCAATAGCAACAGGATCCTTGGCCGAGGCAAACGGCGGAGCGTAGGCCTGTTCGGTCTTCACAAGATCGCGCACGGTGCCGCCCTGCTTTATGAGCATGGCTATCTCGTCAATGCGTTTGTCCACACCTTCCACGCCCACACACTGAGCTCCGTAGATGCGTCCGGTGTCGGGGGCAAAGGTGAGTTTCAGTGTGAGATTGAACGCTCCGGGATAGTAACCGGCATGCGACGAAGATGTGGTGACCGATGTCAGATATGGTACACCCATGCGTTTGAGGTGCTTGGCGGCCAGTCCGGTGGCACCGACTGTTATGTCGAACACCTTGGCAATGGATGTTCCGATGGCGCCCTCATACTCCTCGCGGTTGCCGAATACCATGTTGTCGGCTGCTATGCGCGCCTGACGGTTGGCAGGACCGGCCAGATAGTTGAGCCACGGACCGCCGGCTATGGGATGTTCGTACTCTATTGCGTCGCCCACGGCGTAAACGTCGGGTACTGATGTCTGCAGATATTTGTTCACCTTTATGCCGCGCGCTCCCAGCTCTATGCCTGCTTCCTTGGCCAGCGAGGTAGAAGGGCGCACGCCGATGGACAGCAGCACGAGGTCGGCCGTGAGCGTCTCGCCAGTGTTGAGGAACACTTTGATGCGGCCTTCTTCCTGCGCGAACTTCTCAACTCCCTTGCCCAGCAGCAGTCCTACGCCTTTGTCCATAAGATGACGATGCACATGTGAGGCAATAGAAAAATCGACTGGAGCCATCACCTGGTCGGCCATCTCTACTATAGACACCGCAGCTCCGGCATGATGAAGGTTTTCTGCCATCTCCAGACCTATGAAACCACCGCCTACAACTACGGCGTGGTTCACACGATGAGTGGTGAGATACTGGTGTATGCGGTCGGTGTCGTCCACGTTGCGCAGGGTGAATATGCCTTCGGTGTCGATGCCCTCGAGCGGCGGACGCACAGGATCGGCGCCCGGCGAGAGCAGCAGACGGTCGTAGGTCTCTGTATATGTGGTGCCGTCGGCGCGTCTTATGCTCACCTCATGCTTGACAGTGTCAATGGCCAGTGCCTCGTTCTGCGTGCGCACGTCTATGTTGAAACGGCGGGAGAAGGCCTCCGGCGTCTGCACGAACAACTTGTCGCGGCTCTTTATGACACCACCTATATAATAAGGAAGACCACAGTTTGCATACGATATATATTTACCTTTGTCGATGAGAACTATCTCAGCGTTCTCGTCAGCTCGTCTTATGCGTGCCGCCGCGGTGGCTCCGCCGGCGACTCCGCCAATGATTACATGTTTCATAGTTTTGAAAAATTAGCGCCGTAAAGATAATATATTATTCCATAAAAACAATAAACCGCCACACAAATTCTACATCCCGGCAGTTGCCTGTCCGACATGATTTCTGCTCCTTATCGTATTCCGGCTGAGCTTTTATAGTATATGCGACATATATACAAACATGTCTCATAATACCATACACAGACCTGTAAGAATGCATAAAAATAAACTACACAACACGTCTGCCCCCCACGGACACATCAAAAGGGCTTTACGGCAATGCTGAAAAGGCTTTCCCGAAGAACAAGAAAGGCACCGACGGATCGATAAAACAATAAAAACATTGTGTGGCAACGCATTACATTCATTCCTCAAAACTCACAAATTTGCGGTCACATGCCACTGTCAACGCAAAAAACGCACTATCACGGGACTGGCGTTGAATAAATATGCAGAGGCGGAACACAGGATGTGTATATTTATGCAACCGCATGGCATCCGGCCTTTATGCCTTATATACGTGGTCTTACGGACGTGCACAATATATGGCAGAAAAGTTGACATGTGATAAAGAAGACATAAACAAACTAAAAAAATATTTTCTCAGATGCGGCTTTTTCAATATTTTTGTAACTTTGCGTGAGATAAATATGCACTGTCCGCGGCATGAAACACAGGCAATGCCGGCAAAGGAAGTGCGGAAACAGGATACAAACACAATTTATAAACACAAGAAAAGATGAAAAAGATCAGAGCAGCCGTAGTGGGATACGGCAACATCGGACACTACACAGTACAGGCACTTGAGGCTTCCTCAGACTTCGAAATAGCAGGAATAGTACGCCGCAACGGCGCAGAAAACAAACCGGCAGAGCTCGCCGCATACGATGTGGTGAAGGACATAACCGAACTGAAAGACGTAGACGTGGCCATTCTTGCCACACCGACACGCAGCTGTGAGGAATACGCAAAGAAAATACTGGCCATGGGTATCAACACTGTGGACAGCTTCGACATACACACTTCCATTCTCGACTACCGCAACGCGCTCATGCCTATATGCAAGGAGCACGGCACAGTGGCTGTTATTGCAGCCGGCTGGGATCCGGGTTCGGACTCTATCGTGCGCACTCTGATGCAGAGCCTCGCACCGAAAGGACTGAGCTACACCAACTTCGGACCGGGTATGTCTATGGGACACAGCGTATGCGTTAGAGGTAAGGAGGGCGTGAAGAACGCTCTGTCTATGACCATTCCGAAGGGCGAAGGACTGCACCGCCGCATGGTGTACGTAGAGCTGGATGAAGGTGCAAGCCTCGAGGAAGTGACAAAGGCCATAAAGGCAGACCCATACTTCGCAAGCGACGAGACACACGTGTTCGCAGTTCCGTCAGTTGACGACGTGCGCGACATGGGTCACGGCGTGAACCTCGTACGCAAGGGTGTGAGCGGAAAGACACAGAATCAGCGTATGGAATTCAACATGAGCATCAACAATCCGGCACTCACAGGCCAGGTGCTCGTGAACGTTGCACGTGCCTCTATGCGCCAGCAGCCGGGATGCTACACCATGATTGAGATTCCGGTGATAGACATGCTCGAAGGCGACCGCGAAGAACTCATATCACATCTTGTATAATGCCACACAACTGAGATGTGAAAGCCGGCAGGCGGACAGTCATGTTGCTGCCGTCTGCCGGTTCATTTTTTATTAGGGAACCATACTAACAAACAATCCACAGGCAACATACGCAAACACAATACCATCAGCAGAAGATGAAGAAGACAACAAACACAATAGCTGCAATACTGCTCTGCACGGCAATGGCCCTGACCTTTGCATCGGCCATACAGAACAAAGGGGCCATAAGCAAGAAGGGCAGCACCACCATGGTGAACACCGCATCCATAGCCCAAAGCGTAAAAGGATACGGCGGAACAACACCGCTGAAAATATACATCAGCAACAACAAGATAACAAAAATAGAAACGCTGGCAAACAACGAGGCGCCGGGCTTTTTCGCAAGAGCTAAAAAACTGCTGTCGGCATACATAGGCAAAGACCCGAAAACCGCAGCAAAGATGAAGGTGGACGCCGTGAGTGGAGCCACATATTCATCGGATGCGCTCATCGGTAATATGAAAAAGGGACTGGAATACTACAATTCAGCCAAATAGACTGCCTGAGGAACGCACTCTGCATCCGCAGCCTCTATGGCAGCGCGCCGTACATGTAACATAATTGTAACGCCATTGCAACAGATGTGAACAGTCTTATGCATAATTTTGCAGAAAACAAAAAGCCAAAATGGAACATAAAAACAGAATTCTTGTTGTGGACGACGAGCAGGACCTGCTCGAAATTCTGAAATTCAATCTTGAGACTGAAGGATATGAGGTATCTACCGCATGCTCGGCCGAAGAAGCTCTGACGCTCAACGTGTGCAGTTTCGACCTGCTGCTGCTCGACGTGATGATGGGCGGCATGTCGGGCTTCGCAATGGCAAAAAGACTGAAGACCGACCCGGCCACAGCGCACATACCAATAATCTTCCTCACTGCCCGTGACACGGAGAACGACACCGTCACGGGATTCAATCTCGGTGCTGACGACTACATATCAAAACCGTTCTCCATCCGTGAAGTGCTCGTACGGGTACGCGCCGTGCTCAGACGCACCGCCTCACCTTCCGAACAGCAGGCGCCACAGGTGATACACTATCAGGGCATCGAGATGAATCTTGGCAAGAAAACTGTAAGCATCGACGGCGAGGAGATACCGTTCACAAAGACCGAATTCGAACTGCTGCATCTGCTGCTTGAGGAGCGCGGACGCGTGTTCTCACGCCAGGAACTTATCGATCGCATATGGCCTAAGGACGTGCTCGTGCTCGACCGTACCGTCGATGTAAACATAACACGACTGCGCAAAAAGATAGGCAGATTCTCAAAATGTATTGTCACCCGCCTCGGATTCGGCTATTATTTCGATGCTTAGACCATTAAACCAGAACATAATGATATCACGGTGTATCAGGAACATTAGCGTTGGCAACAGGATTTACTTCAGCGTGCTGTCCGTATTCCTGCTTTTCGCCATTGCGTTCATCGTATTCCAGCAGGTGCGAGAGAATCAGTATAAGATAGAAACGCTCGACATGAGGCTGCAGGACTACAACGAGCGAATGAACGAATGGATGAGCTACACCGACAGTATCAACGAACACACCCTCAACATTTATGTCCGGAGTCATGGGTTCACAGGCCTCAGAGTAACTCTGATAGAGAAAAACGGTAAGGTGGTTTACGACAGTAACCTGAGCAGTTACACCAACGTAATCAACCATTCCGATCGCCCTGAGGTGATAGACGCATTGAGAAGAGGACACGGTTCCACAATAGACAGAAGCAGCAAGACCGTGGAGGGCAACTTCTTCTACTCTGCCACATACTTTAAGGACAAGGGAATCATCATACGCAGCGCCCTGCCCTATGACGACAATCTGTCTAAATCGCTGCAGGCCGACCAGCATTACATCTGGTTTGCAATTACGGCCATGGTTCTGCTCACACTCATTCTCTATCATTTCATAAGCAGACTGGGTGCCAACATCACCAAACTGAAGATATTCGCAAGCCGTGCCGACAACAACGAATCGCTCGACACGGAGGATCTGGCAGACTTCCCGGACGATGAATTGGGCGAGATTGCCGAACGTATAATAAAGATATACAAACGTCTGCAGAGCACACGCGAGGAACAGAACATTCTGAAACGCCAGCTCACACAGAACATAGCACACGAACTGAAGACACCCGTGGCAAGCATACAGGGCTATCTGGAGACAATACTCAGCAATCCTGACATGGACGTCAAGGTGAAACAGCAGTTCATGGAACGTAGCTACGCGCAGAGCAGAAGGCTCACATCGCTGCTGCACGACATCTCGACACTCAACAGAATGGACGATGCACAGGAGCTGATAGACTTCTCCGAAGTGAACGTGTCGAACATCATAGCCGACATAGAAAGGGATACTTCAATGCAGCTTTCGGAAAAAGGCATGACATTCGTGAACAACGTGAAACCGGACATCATAATAGAAGGCAACTACAGTCTGGTTTACAGCATCTTCAGAAACCTTACCGACAACGCAATAGCCTACGCCGGAGAACACACTACGATAACAGTGAACGCCGAAGAAAAGGATGATTGTTGGGCTTTCTCGTTCAGCGACAATGGTGTGGGAGTGCCGGTCGAGCATCTGCCACGGCTCTTCGAACGCTTCTACCGCGTGGACAAAGGACGCAGTCGCAAAATGGGTGGCACAGGACTGGGACTCGCCATTGTAAAGAACGCCATACTGATGCATGGCGGAACAGTCAGAGCACACAACCTGCTGAGCGGAGGGCTTTGCTTCGAATTTTCACTAAGAAAACACAGATAGATCTCTTCCATAAAACACCAGAAACCACTTAGGCAAGCCAAAAGCACCGTTCCGCGACATTGCGGACTGATTATAAAAAGATGCGGGGCAGAACATCATTTAAAGATGTCCTGCCCCGCATTTCCTGTTCATAAGTATTACATCATCTTCCCGATGTGTGGGTGACGAGCTGTATATTGTCCGCACCGACACGTGTGGCAAGCCATTTCTTCATCTTCTCGTGCTCGGCAGTGCTCAACCTCGCACCTGCACCAAGACCGACTATAGCAACCGGACGACGCACAGCGGATGTGGAGTCAGCCAGAACTGTGGCCGAAAGCGACAGACTTACGTCGCGCACACCGGGGAACAGCGTCTTCATCTCAGCAGCAACAGCCGGAGCGAGGTCGTCATAACGCGTATATTCGTTCAGTCGGTTCTGCAAAGCGGAAGCCTTGAGAGCCTCTTCGCGCAACATGGCAGCATAATTGTTGCTCGTTGTACGCACGCTGGAAAGGCGGTTGTTGAGCAACATCACGGAATCAGACTGCGAACCCTGTATCACCTGAAGCGTGTAATGAGCCATCTTGTAGTCGGACATGCTGTTCTCCGCACGCTTTATCATGCTGTCCGAAATCTCACGTCCCACAGCCACAACACGCAGGGTGAGACTGTCTTTATTGACATCGTATGATATGATGCGTGTACCGTTGCTTTCCAAGCGGTCCTTCACGAAACGGCTGACATTGGTTTTGAATATACTCGAACGCACAATGCCATAGGTCATGAATGCCGCCGGCACCATCGTGACAACAACTGCTATTATGATATAACGTTTCACCCGGGCATAATGTCCCTGGTCAAGGAACTGCTTTTCCTTGAACTTCATCATCCTCACACCCAGATAAGTGGCAAGGCTGATGAACACCGTGTTGATGAAAAACAGATAAAACGCACCGAAGAAATAGTAGATATTGCCTGTCGCTATGCCGAATCCGGCAGTACAAAGCGGCGGCATGAGTGCCGTGGCAATGGCTACTCCGGGGAATACGTTGCCCTTGCCCTTACAGCTGAGGGCCACAATTCCGGCCGCACCTCCGCACAGAGCGATGAACACATCGTAAAGCGTCGGCGACGTACGGGCAAGAAGTTCCGACTGCGCTTCGTTGAGAGGTGTCAGCAAAAAGTATATTGTCGCCGTGACAACACTTATGAGTGTGGCGATAAGATAGTTCTTAACCGACCGTTTCAACAGTTCGAAGTCGTTGATGCCCACAGCCAATCCCATGCCGATGATAGGCCCCATGAGCGGCGATATAAGCATCGCGCCGATGATGACAGCAGTAGAATTGACATTCAGACCAAGCGAGGCGATGAATATCGCGAACACAAGTATCCAAAGATTTGAACCATGAAACGACACACCGTTGCGGATAGCGGCAATAGTGTCTTCCTCTTTCTCTCTGTCGGTGGATACGTTGAAATACTTCTTCAACGAACCGGTCAGGCGCAGGACTGTGCCTTTGAAGCCGTCACCGACAATCTTCTGATCTTTTTCTTCCATATTGTTTGTTTTTTATGTGTTTCCTCTTTAATATCAGGAATATCAAGGACAGAAACCGATATTTATGATTTAACGTACAACAAGTTCAAATATGACGAAGGCCAAGAACGACAACAAACAGAGAAAACGGAGTTTTTAGTGATTGAATATTGCCGAGCCAAGCCCTATACTCTACAAAAATAGTAATTTTATTAATTCGCCGCAACAATTTCACGACATTGTTTTCATCATGATACACTATGCCGCCGGCATGGCGGAACCAGCTTTCCCATGTAGTACCAGACACTCCGCAGACAGTGTGGACAAACCTTGTCATGATGTAATCTGCACCGTACGTCCACACGGATTTTGTCTTCTTGCAAATTTGTATTATCTTTGCCATAAGCATGCCATTACATTTCTTAAAAACAGAACGAAAACAAATACAACACGGCAATGCCCATATAACAAACAAGGAAATTATGAAAATAGAACAGGCTAAGAAGGAACATGCACACGACATAGCACTGCTCATCATGCAGGCAATGTCGGATGAATGCTGCATGAACCTTGTCGGACCGGGCAAAACGCTGGCCGACTTCGAACAGGTAATGACAGATCTTGCAGCATCAGAATGCTCACAGTACAGTTATCTCAATACGCTCGTCGCACTGAACGATGACAATCGCGTGGCAGGAGCCGTAGTGGCATACCGCGGCGAGGACCTCCACACTCTACGCAAGGCATTCCTGCACGCAGCAAAAGAGCAACTGGCACGCGACCTCGACAACATTCCCGACGAGACGGAAGCCGGCGAATACTACATAGACAGCATTGCCGTATATCCTGAATTCAGGCGTATGGGCATTGCATCATCACTGCTACGCGCAGCCATAAAGCGTGCCCACGAAAACGGGCTGCCTGCCGGCCTGCTCGTAGACAAGCTGAATCCCAATGCCGAACGATTGTACACGGCACTGGGATTCAGATATGTAAACGATAAAATGTGGGGCGGGCATGAGATGAAACACATGCGCTGCTACTGCCCCGAATAAGTATTGAAGTTGACCGAAGCCGGCTTTCCGCCGGCAACGGTTTCCGCACTGACATTCATATAAGTGGTGTTCCTGCTGTTGAAACACTCTATCACCGCCTCGCCGTTCTCGTCTGTGACAACCTCCGGGTTCCAGTACAGAGTGCGGCGACGGTCGTCTATTCCTTCATTAAGCATCGTTTCACTGTATTGCGGGGAATAGAACTCGGCCGGAATACTGTATCCCTGTATCTCGGTCTTTCTTATACCATGAGTCGGTTTGTAGCTCTTGCCGGCGTTCCAACGCTCCTGCATCTGGAAAGCACACCTTACAAAGATCTGCCGTAAACCGGTCTGACTGACGGTGTCCATCTTGAACTGACCTGTGTAAATGTCGCGAAGCTCATCCACATCCACCCTGAAGTCCTTGTCATTGAACTTATATGACATCATGCCCGTATGGTCCATATAGAGCATGGCTGTCTCTATCATGTCGATGCAACCCACAAGATGCACCTGATCAATGTCCTTTCCATTGGCACTATACTTCATCTCGTTCACTCCATAGAGCGTTCCCTCGCGGTTTATTCTATCGTTGAGAGTATGCATCAGATAACCAATGTCATCAACAACAAGTTTTCCGTTGTCGCGCAGTCTGTCCACATACTGTCTTATATTGTAGAATCCCAGGATGTCGCGCTCAAAAGTCTCAGTGTCCTGCAAGAGCCGTTTGTTCTTGTATTTTCCCTTTACAACAACCTCACCGAGCTTCAGTATCTTCTCATCTCCCACGAGCGAGTCCTCGAAAACGCTGATGTCAGCATCCAGTCGGGTCGTATCGACAGGAGTACTCCACATCGGATTGAGCTCAGAATAGTCGAGCTGACGGAGCGGGGGCTCAAAGTTGCGGAACAGACTCACGAGAGCGTTGCGGTTGTATTTCTTTCCGTCGCGCTTGGTCTGTATGAGTGCCTCCATCTTTCCGTAGAAATCATCAAGCGGAATGGTGAAGTTGCCGAGCGAGTCGGCACGTGTTGAGCCCATGATGGCCACCGAGTCATTATGCGCCATGACGGTTATGCCGATGTTGGCCTGCGCCTTTCCGTACCAAGAGTCGATGTGTCCGTAAAGGTTGAGATTGGGTTCCGGCAGATATTTCGGTTCCACCTGCTTCAGGCCGAAACTCTCCTGCACATCATAACGGCGCCAGCCACGTATGAGCAGAAGGTTGTCGAGCATCTTGCGGCGTGCCACCGACCTGTCGACAAAATAGAATCCCGGCTGCCGTATATAGCCTTTCAGTTCGGAAGTGAGCAGAAGATCTGTGAAGATGTTGTTGTCATACTGTATGTAGTCCATGTCTAATCCGTCCCTCACAGCAACAGATATGCGCGCGTTGCTCACAGGAGCGTTGGACGCGTCGGTGAGTTTCAGGCGGCACACGGCCTTCTTGAACGGTGCATAAAGGTCGTTGTCGGCCGATGCGCTCAGGCTGAGTGTATCCTTGGGATAGACATAACAGAAACGATCGAGCAACGAAGCGCCCGACGAGTTGACAAGCGACAGACGCACCACTCCGCCTGGAAGGTCGGAAGTGAGAATCCTTATACGCTTGCTGGAGGCCTCGCCGAAATCGACAGGCACATAGGTGCACGGCGTAAGACCGGAGAAAAGGAACAGCGCCACATCACCGCCGGCCATTCCGGCAGAACGCGACACCGTGACGTCGAGCGACTCCTCACGCACGTTCACCATGATGCCGTAGCCCGCAGGCTGTGCATCCGGCAGCTTGAACTTACGTGTCTTGCCGTTGTATATCAGCTCCACCGAAGCAGGTTTCTCGCCCGGAGTGTAGGTGAAGCTGCCCATTCCGTCGTGTATTGTGGCAATGGGCAGAATCTTCTCGCCGCTCTCCGACAACAGATATCCGCTCACATTCACCCATCCGCTGTCCTCGCTCAGCGTCTCAAATCCAACCACTGCAGGCATGCCCTGCACCAGCTGTCCGCCCTCGGGGAAGAATCTCACGTTGAGTTCCTTCAGATTTTCCTTCGGCCTTTGCTTCATGCTCTTGTCCATATTATAGGTAGCGATGCTACGGCTCTGCTCGTCGTTGTTTATGCGCTTGCGGTAGATGGGAAGCGTGCGCGAGAAATACTGCGGGTCGTCACCGAAGGCGAGCATCCACTTTGTGTATGCCCTCACTTCGTAATATCCTGTGAAAAAAGTGTTTGCCAGCGATATCTGTCCGTGCCCCTCGCCGTTTTCGAGTTTCACAATCTGGCGGTCCATCACATTGCCGAGCTGATCGACAAACTCCACATACAGCGGTTTGCTTATCTTACTCGGCATGTTGTCGGCAGCAGTGAGCACGTAGGCCTTAAACCAAATGGTGTCTCCCTGATAGTAACTCGTGTTGTCGAAGTGCAGATATACTTTCTCTCTCGGAAACGCCTGGGCATACGACTGCGCCTGGGCGAAATAGGTGTCGAAGACCGAAGGCGTCTGTGCGAAAGCCGCAAGCCGGCACGCCACGATCAGGACAAACATCAGCAAACATTTTCTCATAAGCTATACTAAACTTTTATTTCAACTTTTCAAATCATCTGTACAAGCCAGTAGGCCACCATTCCGGCCAGATAGCCCACAAGGGCAACCCACGAAACGTGCTTCAGATACCAGCCGAAGGTTATCTTCTCCAGTCCCATAACAACCACACCGGCCGCCGAACCGATGATGAGCATGGAGCCGCCCACACCGGCACAGTAGGCCAGCAGCAGCCAGAACAGTCCGTCGACAGCCATGTCGCCGGTCGGAGCGATGGGATACATACCCATACATCCTGCCACGAGCGGCACATTGTCGACAATGCTCGAGATGACACCGATGGCTCCGGTGACAAGATAGTGGTTGCCGCCCGACACGTCGTTGAGCGTAGCTCCGAGCGCCGTGAGCACGCCTATCTCCGACAGACATGAAACGGCCATGAGTATTCCGAGGAAGAAAAGGATGGTGGACATGTCGATACGCGACAGCAACTGGCTGACGCGGCGGGCCATAGTGTCGTCCTCAGAGGTTGAACGGTAGAAGAACTCGGTGACGGTCCAGAGCAGACCGAGCACGAGCAGAATGCCCATGAACGGCGGCAGATCGGTCATATAGCGGAAAATCGGCACAAAAATAAGTCCGCCCACACCAAGGAAGAACACCGTGTGGCGCTGACGGCGGGTGAATGTGCTCACGTTGTCCTTAGGCAGATTCTGCGCGCAGTCGAGTTTACCCTTCAGTCCGAACTGCAGTATGAGCACAGGCACCACCATCGACACAAGCGACGGCAGGAACAGTTCGCCCAGCACACCGCCGGTGCTTATCATACCCTTGATCCAAAGCATGATGGTCGTAACGTCGCCGATGGGCGAGAAAGCGCCTCCCGAGTTGGCCGCAATTATCACAATCGATGCGAAGATCATGCGCTCCTTGTTGTCGCGTATGAGCTTGCGCAGCACCATTATCATCACTATGGACGTCGTAAGGTTGTCAAGAATGGCCGACAGAAAGAACGTCATGAAAGCTATGCGCCACAGCAGTTTGCGCTTGCTGCGGGTCTTCATGATGTCGCGCACGAAGTTGAAACCGCCGTAAGTATCGACAATCTCGACAATGGTCATGGCTCCCATGAGGAAGAAAAGAGTCTCGGCCGTGTCGCCGAGGTGCATCTTCAACGACTCACCCACCTGCACAGCCAGCGACTGCACGCCTGTTGCGGCATCGCCCACTGCGGCGGAAACATACTGGCCGGGATCTATCATATAGACCGTCCAGCACAAAACACACATGAGCAGCGCCACGGCTGCCTTGTTCACCTTGGTGAAACTCTCGGCCGCTATGCACACATAGCCGGCCACGAAAATAAGGACTATCGTCAACGTTAATGTTGTCATTGTCTGTAAAAAATAATTGACTGTTTATGTTTTTTGTTTCAAATACACTCTGCCATTGCCGTTATCAAGGCATGCACGACACCGCAACGCCACCGTCGAAAGGCATGCGCCACCGGCCGCTGTGTCTGAATAGTACGGTCTAAGATGTGAACAAAGATAATAAATAAAATGGAAAACAACCATGGCCTCATGTTTTAACATTAAAATAATGCGGCAAAAACCGGGTCAGTAGTTGTCGAGTATGCGTTTCTGACGCTCGCGTTCCTTTTTCGACACGCGACGCTTGCTGCGGTCGAACAGGCTGAAGAAGTCGAAACTGAATCCAGTCTTGGGCTTGATGGGTATGGCCTTGGCCTCCGAATCCATGCTCCGTTTAAGCGCACCCATACCGTCGTTGGGCGCTATAATCTCCACACCCTTGAGCGTGTTGATGTTGGGAATGAGGAATATGGTGTCGCGCTGCATCTCTTCGGCCGTCATGTTGCGCTTTATGTAGCCCTTGCACAATATGGTGGCTCCGCGGAACTTGCCGCTAAGAACGAACTGTCCGCGATAGTCGGTGGTGACGCGCTCTCCGCCATCGGTCATTATCACAGCGTCGCGCAGAGGCTTGCGCGACGACATGTCGGCCACCAATCCGCCCGACTGCGCCATCGAACGCGACGCAGTCATAACCAATATGATTATAAACAGGATTACAGGCATTTTCGTAAACATTGTTCAGATCAGGCCGGTGTGCGTGCCGTCCGCCTACATACGTCCGGCTACGATACATCATACAGTCCGGCCCCACTCTCATAGTCTTCCGGTTTTCAATCTCAAATGTACGAATATAAGCCCATAGGTCCATGCCCGCCGTTCTTATTTTTTGTTTTTTTCAGCATCTATCATAATTGTTTGCACTGCCCCATAAGGATTGTCCGTACGAGGACCTGTGCTGCAGTAACGACACAAAGGAGAGTATGGCTTGGCATGACGTCTGAATATATAAAAAAACAGAAAACAGAGACGGATAAGTTAAATATTCATCTTGAAAACAGCGCGGAATTCTCGTAAAATCCGGCAGACAACATTTTTGTGCGGAATATCGCAAAATCCTGACATTCGCATAAACATCTGACGCACAGCGTTTTGAACACCGTTGAGTTTCGATATATTCTCCGTGTGCCTGCAAAAGAGCCTCTTTCGACCTCTGATATGGGCCATATTGAGCGGTCATATAGCCCATATCACGCCCTAAAACAGTTGATTTCAGGGTGCAATAAAGGCCGTTTCGCAAGACCGTCGGCATGTGTCCGGTATGCGCTTCATGCGGAACAGGCTTTTAGGGAAGCATTTTCGGGGCTACATTTTTCTGGAATGTAAAAAATGAAATGTTAAATAGCGTGTATCATACGTGAACAGATGTTAAAGAAAATTTGCAAAAACCAGCGCGGCCCGGGTGGTATGATATAAGGCACATCAAGCCTCATCCTTGTAGCACGACAATCACGTGTTTCCGCCATCATGCCGACAACGTATCCGCACATTTACGATGACCTCCGCAGGCGGCCTTAGTTCCACATTATTATATATTGGGAGTCATGTTTTCAAAGAAACACCAACGAAATATCATTGTAAAACATTTATAACCGTCGGGCAACGCAGGCGCAACATCACACCTTTAATTTTGCACCCGGACAATAAGGTATAATGTATTTCAAAATGATTAAAGTGAAAAGATTTGTTGCCATCACGGCATTGCTGCTCATCTCGACTATCGCAGCCTACGCAGAAGGAATAACAGGTGTTGTGCTCGACAAGAGCGACCGTCAGCCGCTCATCGGAGCGACGATACAGGTGGCCGGAACCGACATAAAGGTCATAACCGATATCGACGGAAAGTTCAAGATAAACGGACTGAAGGCAGGAAAGTACAACATCACCATAAACTACATATCATACAAAACCAAAACCCTCAACAACATAGAGGCACTGAAAGACGCCGAGGAAAACACCCTCACCATAGAAATGGAAACAGACCAGCAGACACTCGGCGAAGTTTCGGTGGTGGGAATAATGAAACAGAACACCGACGTGGCGATGCTTCAGGTGGCACGCAACAGCCAGATGGTGGTGAGCAACGTGTCGGCCCAGGAGATTAAACGCACACAGGACTCCAACGCCGGAGAGGTGGTGAGACGCGTGCCGGGCGTGAGCATCATAGAGGACAAGTTCGTAATGGTTCGCGGACTGTCGCAGAGATATAATAATGTATGGATAAACGGCGGTGCCGTACCGAGCAGCGAGGCCGACTCGAGGGCTTTCTCCTTCGACATCATACCGAGCTCTCAGATTGACAACATGCAGATAGTGAAGACTCCGTCGCCCGAATATCCGGCCGACTACAGCGGAGGATTCATCACCATCAACACAAAGGACATACCGTCGGAGAATACAGCCGACATAATGATAGGAGGCAACTGGAACGACGCTACGGCCTTCTCCAACTTCAAGTATGCCAAAGGCTCCGGCACCGACTTCCTCGGATTCGACAGCGGCATGCGCAGCCTGTCGTGCGGCATGGACGGAACTCTGAAGAGCATAGCCGGCAACGGTGTGGACCTCATGGGCAACGGATTCAACAACGACTGGCGCATCAGAAACATGAATCCTGCCGGCGACCTTAAGTTCTCGGCCTCGATAGGACGCCGATGGAAGATAGGCGACCGCCAGGTGGGAATGATTGCCGCACTCAACTACACCAATGAGTACCGCAAGTATGAGGACATGGACAACAACCTCTTCGGTGTATACGACGCAGTGAAGGACAAGTCGAACTATCTGCGCTATTCGGTGGACGACCAGTACAACCACAACGTGCGCCTCGGAGCAATGGCAAACTTCACCCTTCTCTCGGCCGACGGCAACAGCAAATATCAGTTCAAGAACATCTTCAACCAGCTGGGCAACGACCGTTACACATGGCGTGAGGGCGTGAGCGCGCAGTCTGACACGGAACACTCGGCCGAGTATTACTACCGCAGCCGCACAACATACAACGGACAGATAACCGGAAAGCACACCTTCGCAGCCGACAATCTGGACTGGAGCGCAAGCTATTCATACGCCAACCGCAACATACCTGACCGCCGCCGCTATCTCATCAACGACGCACTGGAGAAAGGCGAGCTGCAGCTCTCGACTCCTAACGACATCTCACGTGAGTGGACCAAGCTGGACGAGCACATAGTTTCGGCCGCCGTGAACGACAAACACGACTTCAAGTTCAACGACTGGAATCCTTATCTGAAGTTCGGAGCCTACGGCGAGTACCGCACACGCAAATACACAACGCGCGACCTCATCTACAACTGGAATGCTGCCGACAACACCCTGCCCGACGGTTTCCGTAAGATGGACATCCCTACTCTGCTCTCAAATCAGGAATACTTCGGAGCCGACCGCCTCTATCTGCTCGAGGAACCGCACATGCGCAACAACTACAAAGGTAACAACTATCTGGGTGCTGGCTACATTGCAGCAATGCTCCCGTTCGGAAAACTCAATGTGTATGCAGGTCTGCGCTACGAGTATGACCACATGGAACTCATATCAAACACACGCGACTACGAGGAGAGTCCGTTCAGTCACAACTACGAATACAACGACATCTTCCCCTCGATAAACACAACCTATAAGTTCAACGACGAGCACCAGCTGCGCCTATCATACGGCAAGACAGTCAACCGCCCCGAATTCCGCGAGATGTCACCGTCGGTATTCTACGACTTCGACCTTGCATCGAGCGTACAGGGAAACACCGACCTGAAACCTTGCTACATACAGAACGTGGATCTGCGCTATGAGTTCTATCCTTCGAAAGGTGAGGTTATATCTATCGCAGCATTCTACAAATACTTCGACTCACCAATAGAATGGACATACATCGTGACAGGAGGAACCAACCTTCTCTACTCTTACAAGAACGCGCAGTGCGCCAACACCTACGGTATCGAGCTCGACATACGCAAGAATCTGGCCTTCCTCGGCCTGAAAGACTTCAGCTGGTCGTTCAACGGAGCACTCATAAAGAGTAAGGTTAAGTTTGAGAAGGGTGCCAAGGAAGAGGATCGCCCGATGCAGGGACAGTCACCTTATCTGATCAACACCGGCCTGTTCTACAACAATGAGAAGATGCAGCTCGACGTGGCAGTGCTCTACAACCGCATCGGAAAACGCATCATCGGTGTGGGACGCAGCGAAGGCACCACAAGCGGAAACGAATCACTGCGCGTGCCGGACAGCTATGAGATGCCACGCGACGTGATAGATCTCTCCGCATCAAAGCGCTTCGGAAAGCACTGGGAGGTGAAACTCAACATACGCGACCTGCTTGCACAGAAGGTTTACTACAAGCAGTTTGCCGATGTCCACTATGCCGACGGAAGCCGCAAGGAGGTTGAACAGGTGACACGCGCCTTCAAGCCGGGACGCAACTTCGGCCTTACAGCCACCTACAAATTCTGAAAACATAACATAAGGAATTATCATTCAAAATATGAAGAGTTATTATTTAAGATATAATCGGATGTTTAACAAAACAAAAAAGATGGAAAAATTCAAATTCTACGGATGCATGGGCATCCTCGCACTGTCGCTCACACTGAGCTCGTGCAGCAACGATGACAATGAAAATCCCGGTGGTTCTACTGACGTGACATGGACACTGGATGGCGGACTGAATGCCTGCAACCACATTCTCTTCACCGCAGACGGAAAAGAAAATGTAAGCGACGAAGGAAAACAGATTGGTAACGGCGACCAGGAATTCGTATTCACAGGAAAGCAGACACTGAAGAAAGGCACCTATATCCTGAAAGGCTGGGTTTACATAGCAAACGGCGCAGAACTCACTATTGAGCCAGGAACCGTGATAAAGGGTGACAAGCAGACAAAGGCAGCACTCATAGCAGAACGTGGCGGAAAACTCATCGCCGAAGGAAGAGCTGACGCTCCTATCGTGTTCACATCTGAAGAGGCTAAAGGCAACCGCCGTCCGGGCGACTGGGGTGGAATCATCCTCTGCGGAAAAGCTGTGACCAACGAAGGTGAGAAGCAGATAGAAGGTGGTCCGCGTACCAAATTCGGTGGCAACGACGATGCTGACAACTCTGGTGTTCTGAAGTATGTGCGCATCGAGTTCGCAGGATATCCATTCCAGACCGACCAGGAGATCAACGGTCTCACACTCGGTGCTGTAGGTTCCGGCACAAAGATCGACCACGTACAGGTGTCTTATTCTAACGACGACTCTTACGAGTGGTTCGGCGGAACTGTTGACTGCAAGTATCTCGTTGCATACAAAGGATGGGACGACGACTTCGATACAGACAACGGATTCAGCGGAAACGTGCAGTTCGGTCTGGCCGTACGCGACTCAAAGATTGCAGACAAGTCACAGAGCAACAGCTTCGAAAGCGACAACAACGCCAACGGATCAAACGGCGAGCCTCACACTTCTGCAGTATTCTCTAACATCACATTCATCGGCCCGAAAGCTGTTGACGCTTCTTTCCAGAACAATGTTGACTACATCACCGGTGGTGAGTACTTCCCCAACAACGGCTCTGGTCTGGGACGTTTCCAGGCTGCAATGCACATACGCCGCGACTCTCATCTCAACTGTTTCAACTCTGTTGCTGTGGGATGGCCTGTCGGTCTGATTCTCGACAATGAGAAAGGTGACACTCAGGGTGCCGCAACTTCAGGCGCACTGAAACTCAGAAACATCTGGTTCGCCAACATGGACGTACTTGGAACAGACTTCAACAAGATATACGAAGACGGACTTTATGACTATGAGACCGGCACAGTAGACAAAACGAAGAATTCATTCTCTCACACATTCTTCGAACTGGCTGACAACAATAACAAGTATTTCGAATCTGCAAACGGATGGTTCGACGCAACAGGATACATTCCTGCAGCAGGCAGTCCGCTCATCGGTGCAGCTTCATTCACAGACGCTCTGCTCAACGGATGCACTGCAGTGGACTACATCGGAGCTTTCGCAGCCGGCGACAACTGGCTTAACGGATGGACCAACTTCGATCCGCAGAACGCAGACTATTGATTTCTGACACTCAAAAAAACTTGAAGAACCGGTCCCGGAACATGAGTCAGCAATTTCTGTGAGTACCGGTTCTTTCCTTTGTTAACCTAATATAATAAAAGCGGCAGACACGTTCAACACTATGGTTTGAACTTTGTCTGCCGCTTATTTTATGTTTTATGCTCTGCCGCCGGATTACTGTTTGTCGGCAAGAACCTGCATTATCTGAGCCTCGAGTTCCTCGCAGAGTTCAGGATTGTCCTTAAGCAACGCCTTTGTAGCGTCGCGTCCCTGTCCCAGTTTGGAACTTCCGTACGAATACCATGAACCACTCTTCTGGATGATACCACACTCAACGCCGAGATCAACAATCTCTCCTATCTTCGAAATACCTTCTCCGAAGAGAATCTCGAACTCTGCCTTACGGAATGGAGGTGCCACCTTGTTCTTCACAACCTTCACACGCACGAGGTTGCCGACCACCTGGTCGCCGTCCTTAAGACTCGTCACCTTGCGTATGTCGAGACGTACACTGGCATAGAACTTCAGCGCGTTACCACCCGTTGTTGTCTCCGGATTGCCGAACATCACACCGATCTTCTCACGCAACTGGTTGATGAAGATACACGTTGTGTTGGTCTTGCTGATGGTTGACGTGAGTTTTCGCAGCGCCTGACTCATCAGACGGGCCTGCAATCCCACGTTGTTGTCACCCATGTCGCCCTCTATCTCCTTCTTCGGAGTCAAGGCAGCAACAGAGTCGACAACGATAATGTCGATGGCCGAAGAGCGTATAAGCTGGTCGGCTATTTCGAGAGCCTGCTCACCGTTGTCTGGCTGTGAAATCCAGAGATTGTCCACATCGACACCGAGTTTGGCAGCATAGAAGCGGTCGAAAGCATGTTCCGCATCGATGAAAGCGGCTATACCGCCTGCCTTCTGCGCCTCAGCAATGGCGTGAATGGCGAGTGTTGTCTTACCCGAACTCTCCGGACCGTATATCTCTATGATACGTCCGCGCGGATAGCCTCCCACTCCGAGAGCGGCATCAAGAGCGATACTGCCGGTCGGTATTACCTCGACGTTCTCGATATGTTCGTCACCAAGTTTCATTATAGACCCCTTGCCGAAGTCTTTCTCTATTTTCGACATTGCCGCCTGAAGTGCTTTCAGCTTGCCTTCGTTCAGTGCAGCAGCGCCTGTATTTTCTTTTTCCTTTGCCATTTCTGTTCTGTTTTCAATTATGAATGAATGTCACGCCTGTCATGACACAGCCTCTGTTCCATATCAGGAAAGGCTGTTCACGACAGGCGCGTGATGTCTTAAGCGATAAGAAATGCTGCCGGAAGGGCATCAGAGTTCGAGATCTCCGTTGAAGATCTCATGCCACGGCAGTCCCTGTTTGTTGAGTTGTTCCATGAAAGGATCTGGATCGAATTCCTCGACATTCCACACACCTGGACGGCGCCACAGGCCTTTGAAGAACATCATTGCACCGATCATAGCCGGCACACCCGTCGTATAGCTTACGCCCTGCATACCAGTCTCGTTGAAGGCTGCCTGATGTGAGCAGTTGTTATATACATAATAGGTGAGTTCCTTGCCGTCTTTCAGTCCACGGATGCGGCATCCTATACTTGTCTGACCTTCGTAGTTCTGGCCGAGGTCCTGCGGGTTAGGCAGCACAGCCTTGAGGAACTGGAGCGGTACAATCTTCTTGCCCTCGTAGTCGATAGGCACGATGCTTGCCATACCTATGTTCTGAATGACACGCAGATGAGTGAGATACTCCTGTCCGAAAGTCATCCAGAAACGTGCGCGACGTATTGTTGGATAGTTCTTCACGAGGCTTTCTATCTCCTCATGATGAAGCAGGTAACTTTCCTTCGGTCCGATTTCCGGATATGTAAGCGGCTTGTGTATCTCAAGCGGTTCGGTCTCCACCCATTTGCCATCTTCCCAGTAAAGACCTTTCTGAGTTATCTCACGTATGTTAATCTCAGGATTGAAGTTGGTGGCGAAAGCCTTGTGATGGTCACCGGCGTTGCAGTCAACGATGTCGAGATACTGTATCTCGTCAAAATGATGCTTGGCGGCATAGGCAGTGAATATGCTTGTCACACCCGGATCGAATCCACATCCCAGAATGGCTGTGAGTCCGGCGTCCTCAAAACGTTTCTTGTAAGCCCACTGCCAAGAATATTCGAAGTGAGCCTCATCCTTCGGTTCGTAGTTCGCGGTGTCCAAATAGCTGCATCCGCAGGCAAGACATGCCTCCATGATGGTGAGGTCCTGATAAGGCAGTGCGAGGTTTATGACCAGCTCCGGCTTATAGTCATTCATGAGCGCCTTGAGCTGTTCGACGTCATCAGCATCCACCTGGGCTGTCTTGATGTTAGGATTGCCTATTGCCTCGACAATCTTGTCGCACTTAGACTTTGTGCGGCTTGCAATCATGAAATCGGTAAACACATCAGCGTTCTGCGCTATCTTGAACGCAGCGACGGTGGCAACGCCTCCCGCGCCAATCATTAACACTTTTCCCATATTTTCTCAGATATTAGTTGTTTTCAAGTATATTATATATAATGTATGTGTATGCCACAGCGTCCGAAACCGTCACATGAAACGGCGAACAGGCCGTGCGGCATGTCATTTCAGTTCGTCCGACCTTATGCCCAGCGCACTCATGAGCGAATAACCGAGTATTTCCTGACGGAAGTTGCCGCCGGTCATGGGCTGCATGGCAAACATGGTGACACGCTTCTCGTCGTCAACACGGCGCAGGATATGGCACAGACTGTCATAGAGTCCGGCGCGCTCGGTATCGGGTACAATCATGATGCGCTTTGTCTCTTTGCCGGCACAAGCAGCCTCCACCACATCAGCGAAGAAGTCGTCGCGGCTCACGATGTCCTCAACCGGAAATGCAGAGATGGTGAACTCTCCAAGATTGTCCTTGAAAGCCTTGCCGTTGAGTTCTTCGGCGAGATTGCCCGGCGCAAAGTTCTCCAGCTCGCTGCGTCCGCGGTCGTGTATAAGCACCACCTGCACATCATTGTCTCCCTCGCGTACTCCGCCGTCGAGAGCCACACAGTCTATCCACCGCGCCATGTCGGCCTTAGGTATGCGGCGGCCTATCATGCGTTCGAAGTTCACTATGAGATTGAAAGCCACGCGGTCTATATATCCTGCGTCGGCGATAATCACATTCTCACTCCACTTCACGCTTTTGTCTGTCATATCGTTCATATATGCAAAGATAATGCAAATCGAGAGCAGAACAAAATAAATAAAAGAAATAGTTTTATTTATTTTTCGTGCCGGGATAAAGCTTATCCTATCAAGAGATAATGCAAATCGAGGGCTGAACAAATATTCGTTCTGATGTTTCCGTCCGACAGAAAATCATATCATATAATGTGGGAACTGCAATCATAAAGCGCCCCTACCCTTCGGACGAAGTTGTATGCAGCGAAGAAAAAGTACGGAAACCGTGCATACAAACAAGCCACTACCGCCAACACAATAAAGCATGTCATTCCCATTAACATAACGCCTTTACGGGGTGACGGTCTAAGAAATGGCAGTTCTCACAACACCGGACATAAAAAATTCCACCAAACACATCTGTTATATTGAAAAAAAGCAGTAATTTTGTTTCGTTAATTCACCGCTATTATTATTTGCAAATAGCTGATTTACAACTATGGAAAAGAACAAACCAACTACAAGATTACTGAATCTGAAATCTTTCCTTATAGCAAACTCACTTTATTATGATATATTGTAACTATTGCGGTTGCCCGAACCATGAGGGTGACAGGTTTTGCGGGCATTGCGGAAAACCGTTAAACACTAATACAGCGAACAATTACTCAAACAACAATTCGCAGAAAAAGACGCACAGCGGGAGCGGCAGTTCATGGATAGATTCCATAAACGACTATGTGGGAAACGACAGACCGGCCGACATTAACTGGAAAGTGCTTTTCTCCGACGTGTTCAAACCGCACACGACAGAGGAGGCCGAGGAGATATTCATCTGCGGTACGAAGACAACGACTCCTGATGCCGCCAGCATATCTAAGGGATGGCCACGTCCGTGGCTGTACAGCAGAGTGCTGCTGATGTTTGTCATCACCTTCGTGCTTCTGTGGATATGCGTGAATGCCTTCGGCAATCTCAATGCCTTTCCGGGAATGATTGTGATAGGCTCTTTCGCCGTACCGCTGTCCACCATGATTCTGTTTATGGAGGCAAACGTATGGCGCAACGTCAGCATGTACACCGTACTGAGAACATTCTTCATCGGAGGATGCGCCTCGCTGGTAGCCACACTGCTGCTGTTCTCCTTCTATGCGGTGGAAGAGATGGACTTTTTCGGTGCGTTCATGGTTGGTCTTATTGAGGAGATAGGCAAGGCCGTGATAGTCTTCGCCATACTGAGGAAACTCGGAAAGCTGTCCATTCTCACAGGTCTTCTCATCGGAGCATCCGTAGGAGCAGGCTTCGCGGCATTCGAGTCGGCCGGATATGCGTTGCAGCCTTTCATACAGTTGCAGCAGATAACGGGCTATGCGGCCGCTTATGGACAGAACATAGACGGCCAGGAAATGATGGACGCCATAAACAACACGATATTCCTGCGTGCCGTGCTTGCACCGGGCGGCCACGTGGCATGGGCTGCGATATCAGGCGCGGCGTTTGTCATCACGGCCAAAGCCACGGGTGTCATCGACACGTCAGTATTCTCCAACTCGATATTTCTGAAACTGTTTGCCATACCGGTTGTGCTGCATTGCCTGTGGGATTCGCCTCTGGCCATGTGGATAAACGAAATTTTCCCGTTCGGAGGATATATAGCCCTGATTGTCGTAGTATGGGTTGTCGTGATGATTCTGATAAACATGGGACTGGCGGAAGTGAGCAGAAGAAGATAGTATAACAAAAAATAAAAGGAAGAAATGAAAGAATGTCCGAAGTGTCATACACAGTATGATGACACAATGAGTTTCTGCACAAAAGACGGATGCCGGCTTATAGAACCGGGCAACGCGACTGTTTCGGAAAACAATCCGCCCCTAAGACCTAAGCAGAAGGGCGGATGTCTGAAGAAAATAGTAGTGAGCGTGGTTCTGCTGATAATAGCTCTTGTGGCCTTCTACAACTATATAATGAACGCCGCGACCTATCTGCGGGTGGAACCTAACATGATAAAGGTTGTCAAGGCAGGCGGCGAATGCAAGGTGGACGTTGACTACGACGGCTATGTGTGGACAATAAACCATAAGCCGGACTGGGTGAACATAGACGAGAGGGACGAATACTTCAACATAACCGTCATGCCAAACACCACCGGACAGGACCGTCAGGGCACGATAACAGTGCAGAGCGGCAAACGGCTGGCGCAGGTGGCAATAGGCCAGCTGGGATATGCCACAAGGCTGAAAACAGACGAATACAGTCTGAACTTCTCATCATCGGGAGGCAGCCAGAAGCTCAAACTGGACACAGACGGATGTGCACTGCAGAAGGATTGCCCCGACTGGATAAGCGTGGACGAAGAGAAGGACGGCACATTGAGCATAAAATGTGACGAGAACGACGACGAATACCGCACAGGAACAATAGTTCTCAGCGAGGACAACGTGTCGCAGTCTGTATTTGTAGTGCAGGGAGGCACCTGCAATGTTTGCCACGGCGAGGGCGATAAGACATGCAGTTATTGTCTGGGAACGGGCAGCTCAGGGTTCGGATGGTACAGTACGACATGTATGTGGTGCGGCGGAAAAGGAAAACTGGAGTGCAGCACATGCAACGGAACAGGCAAAAGAGACGAATAGAAAATGGCGCGGGGCGTTATCGGCACAGACTGATGCGCCCCGCGCTTTCTGTATGGAATTGTCTGATGCACGATATATTCGGACTCTGTAGAAATAATGCCGGGATTCATTCTAATTCATAAAACACGATGAAAGTCCATAAACACTCTGACAATACAGAGCGGCAGAACAGTGGCAGCACATTTATTCATGTAAGAACAGACAGGCATTGCCATAGACCGTGAGTTGTCCACATAAGACAGCACACCTAAATACAGCTTTTCCACTCATGCACCCGTGCATGGATTTTTCATGAAAAACAAGGCTAGGATTCAGAAAACTCAAGAGAAAAATTCACCCGATTTCTTGACTTTTTTTTGACAAAAAATTTTCGCAAAAGAGATGTTAACCAATGTTAAACACACCACATTTAAGGCTCTTTACACCCGATGCCTGCCACCCTCTACCCTGTATAGTCACGCCGGAGATTCTGTCCGTCACTCTCATTAAGCCCGTTTGAGGGGCTGATAAACTCTGTTTCAGGGGCTGATATCGCCCGTATCATGCCCTGAAACGGGCATAATCAGACTCTAAAACGGTACTTATTGCATGGCGAAAAAGCTGTCGTAATTATAAATTATTGATTTTCAACAATTTGCACAAGGTCCTGATTTTTCGCGAATTTGCAGCCGAAGGAGAGTCCGCCCGCAAATCCGCGAAAAATAAACGGGGTAGAACAGAAAACTCAGACAGAAAATCGCAGGATGCAAGGGGTGCGGGAAGACCTTTTCGGATACCCTGTCCAAGCGAAGGTGGAAACGATGATTTTGGACAGACAACAGCAGTCTTGTTATTCAAGCCATTCCCTACAGAATTTCCGCCGGACACATATATACAACAGCATATGCACGGACGGCATGACGGAAAGATTTAGCGTATTGTGCAGGATGTACGGTATGATACACAACATCCGCCTGCGGTGGCACGGCACACCGCACATAACGACAAAAGGGGCTGACCTCACGGCCGCCCCTTTCCTTTGATGAAGAAACATTCTTATGAAAATATTGATTATTTCAGCGCGTCTGCTGCCATTTTCAGAATACCTATTACATATTTGTCATTCAATCCTTGGCTCATGTCAATAAGCGTGGTGCGACACAATGACCGTTCGTCCTTCGACAACAGACTGCCTTTGTTCTTGCACAGGTCGAGCATGCGATTGGCAATAGTAGTCTGCATGGCAAGTCCGGACTTTTCGCGTTTGGCATCAAGGAACACCGAGCGCAGATTGCCAAATATCACGAGAAATCTCGACGAACTATCCACATCACTATATTCTGCCGAACTATTCCCAACAACGTTTCCGTTCTTATAGACAACTGTTTTCGTATCATTGTCGCTGTTATAAGTTACAACTGTTCCGTCCGGCAATATCGTGGTACGCACAGACACATTCTCACTCGTACTGCGTTTCACCTTCGGGTCACGGCTATATATGATGGAAATGGAACCTGATATATAAGTGTCTTTCGAACGGCTGATTCTATCTTTGCTCTCATACCACACCAAAGCGTAACACCACCGCCATGTGCTGTCACCGGGCTCTTTTATATTAAGCACAATATAATTGCGATCGCTGCGTGTTCCGAAGGTAAAAGTTTTACTAAGATCAGCCCCGTATGCAATTTTCATCTGTTCGTTACTACCACTGTTGGCATTTCTCATCATCATATTATAAGCATTGGCGCTTTCAGAAAGAAAGGCCTTGCGCAATTTCTCAAGAATGTCAGCGTCTGAATGTTTGATTCTGAAACCAATCTCGTTATACAAAGTATTCTTGCCGTCTGCTGTCACGAACTCCTGTTCTTTCGTATTCGAAATGACATACTCGGAGCTTTTCTTGTCTAACAGAAATTCGTTTATGGCCTTGTCTATGCGTCGTTGAGCTGATACAGACAACGTCACTGACATTATCGTCAACGCGGTAAATAATCGGTATATGGTGTTCATATATTTATTGTTTTTGTTTTTCAACAATATCGTATTCATTTTATCAACAACATCAGTACATCAGATCGTCTTCAGACGCACCGTCGCTACCATCCGTTTCATCTCCATAATCCATTCCGGCCAACTCCAGTGTCTTCACCTCGTTGAGGGTTTCGATGTTACGGAGCAGCGCCTCGCTCACAGCCTCTATCTCGTGCATCTTCTCAGCCAGGAGCCTATCGGCGGCGGCAATAGAGTCTGCCGGCACAGTGCACTCCATGTTTTCAGTCTTTGCCAGATAAACCTTTGGCGGAGCAGGCTTGTAGCGATAGCGGTCGATGCGGCGGCGTACAGGTTTGGGAGCCGGACGCTCTGGGCGGAAGTTCACGGTGTCGGCTTCGGCCGATGCGGCACTGTCGGGCTGCGTTTTGGCGTCACTCATGGCTGTGGGAGGCTGGACTGAGGGCGCGAGTTCCTCACCACGCGGCCACACCATGACCATCAGTACGGCCACGGCCGCAGCAGCCGCCACACCAAGCCACAGACGGCGGACACGGCGCACGGGTCGGGCGGCAACTTCATCCCCACCCTGCGGCATGCCGGCGTCGAAGTAAGCGAACATCTCCTTATACTCACGCCATTCCTCCGGCACGTCGTGTGTGCGGTAGTAAGCGGCCAGACGGTCTTCCTCCTCAATGGTGGTCAGTCCGTCCATGAAGCGTTGGGTGAGCTTTTTTATGTCGTCAAATTCGTTTGTCATAAGAGTAGTTCGTTTTGTTGTTTTCTTTTTCTGATGTCCTGCATGAGTCTTTGGCGTGCCCGTGAGAGCAGTGTAGCCACAGACGTTGTCTCAATTCCCATTATGGCAGCAATCTCGCTGTTGGTCTTGCGTTCCACCTGACGCAGGTGCAGCACCTGATATTCTGATGACGGCAAGCGTGCGAGCCTGCGGCTCAGCCACTGTTCGTTCTCCATCATCTCAAGCTGTGTGTCGGGGCCCGGAGAGGTGTCGGTCATTGCAGGCCGAACGTCTATCGGAACTGTGCGCCGGCGTCGCAGCGTAGTCACACTGAGATGAACGGCGATGCACTTTGCCAGAGCGTCAACCGAGCGGTAACGGTCGAGTTCGTCGCGCATGGCCCATAGCTTCAGCATGGTGTCCTGCGCTGTGTCTTCGGCTTCCTCGGGCGAAAGCCCGTAATGGCGGGCCACGCCAAGCACCTTCGTCCTTATGCCGACGGCAATATTTTCAAACTCGTTCTGCTCCACTCTGATTCGGTTATGTTTCTTCTTTCTCGTTCTTCTCCTCCCATCATATCATCAATCCGGGAAGGAGTCGCCGCGGCATCATGCTCACTGGTCAATGGCTTTCTGCCTCAGGCTTTCATTATATCAGACGAACGAAGGTGCGATTTCTAAACACGATTAACACACATTAACATTATTCTCCTTCCGCATCCTCTTCCCCACTCTTTGCAAACGGCAAACGGCACACTCTGAATAACTGCGGAAATTCTCCGGACGGTAAGAATCTTGACAACAGAAAATCGCGAAATAGAAAACGGATACGCTCTAAAATACATCAGATGTGCTGAAAGATTCTCTGCTAATTGAGCACCTGCCACATACCGGCGATAAAACCAATACTGTCGCGCATATATTATATAATGTCACGCCCGCCGCAATGCGTCAGACTCTGCCCACGAACGTGCCATTTTGTCACACAGGCTGTCAGCCTCTGCTGTCCGCCCTGCGTTTGGCATACCATTTGTTATTATGATAGCGAACGCATGTTCAAAGATAACATTAAATTAGAATAATAACAAAAAAAAGATAAACATTATGGGAAAGATTATTGGAATCGACTTAGGTACTACAAACTCTTGCGTTGCCGTATTTGAAGGCAACGAACCGGTAGTAATCACAAACAGCGAAGGCAAGCGCACCACTCCTTCAGTTGTAGGATTCGTAAAAGACGGTGAGCGCAAGGTGGGCGACCCTGCAAAACGTCAGGCCATCACCAATCCGAAGAACACCGTTTACTCTATAAAGCGTTTCATGGGTGAGACCTACGCACAGAGCCAGAAAGAGGCAGAGCGCGTTCCGTTCAGCGTTGTGAACGAAGGCGGTTATCCGCGTGTTGACATCGACGGCCGCAAGTACACTCCGCAGGAAATCTCAGCCATGGTGCTCCAGAAAATGAAGAAGACCGCAGAGGACTATCTGGGCCAGGAAGTTACGGACGCCGTAATCACAGTGCCGGCATACTTCTCAGACTCTCAGCGTCAGGCAACAAAGGAAGCCGGACAGATTGCAGGCCTCAACGTTCGCCGTATCGTGAACGAGCCTACAGCAGCAGCCCTGGCTTACGGTGTTGACAAAGCCAACAAGGACATGAAGATCGCTGTGTTCGACCTTGGTGGAGGTACATTCGATATCTCAATCCTTGAGTTCGGTGGCGGTGTGTTCGAGGTTCTTTCTACCAACGGTGACACTCACCTGGGTGGTGACGACTTCGATCAGGTTATTATAGACTGGCTCGTAAACAGCTTCAAGGCTGACGAAGGCATCGACCTGAGCAAGGACCCGATGGCTATGCAGCGTCTGAAAGAGGCAGCAGAGAAAGCTAAGATAGAACTGTCAAGCACAACATCTACAGAAATCAACCTGCCGTACATCTCGGCTGAAGGCGGTGTGCCAAAGCACCTCGTTAAGACTCTGACACGTTCACAGTTCGAACAGTTGGCTCACGACCTGATACAGGCATGCCTCGTTCCGTGCCAGAACGCAATGAGAGACGCTAAACTCTCTACATCGCAGATAGACGAAGTAATCCTCGTGGGTGGTTCAAGCCGTATACCGGCCGTTCAGACTCTCGTTAAGAACTACTTCGGCAAGGAGCCTTCAAAAGGCGTTAACCCGGATGAGGTTGTAGCTGTAGGTGCATCAATCCAGGGTGCCATCCTCAACAAGGAAGGCGGCGTAGGCGACATCGTGCTGCTCGACGTAACTCCTCTGACACTCGGTATCGAGACAATGGGTGGCGTTATGACAAAACTTATCGAGGCCAACACCACTATACCTTGCAAGAAGAGTGAGACATTCTCTACCGCTGTGGACAACCAGACAGCCGTAACTATCCACGTGCTGCAGGGTGAGCGTCCGATGGCCGCACAGAACAAGAGCATCGGTCAGTTCAACCTTGAAGGCATAGCTCCGGCACGCCGCGGTGTTCCGCAGATTGAGGTGACATTCGATATCGACGCCAACGGTATCCTGAACGTAAGCGCCAAGGATAAGGCTACAGGCAAGGAGCAGGCAATCCGCATCGAGGCTTCGTCTGGTCTGAGCAAGGAAGAAATCGACCGCATGAAGGCAGAGGCTGAGCAGAACGCCGAGGCCGACAAGAAAGAGCGTGAACGCGTGGACAAGATGAACCAGGCAGACTCTATGATATTCACCACAGAGAACTTCCTGAAGGACAACGGCGACAAGATCCCGGCTGACAAGAAACCGGCAATCGAGTCTGCACTCCAGCAGCTGAAGGACGCTCACAAGAGTGGCGACGTGGCAGCAATCGACAACGCCATCAACAATCTGAACACCGTAATGCAGGGCGCAAGCGCACAGATGTATCAGGGCGCACAGCCGGGTGCTGACGCACAGGCAGGCCAGCAGGCTCAGAACAACGGCGCAAAGGCTGACGACAATATCCAGGACGCCGATTTTGAGGAAGTCAAGTAATAAAATTAACTGACAGAATATAAACAATAATTATAATGAGGCATAATTATCGATAATTATGCCTCATTTTTTTAATATCATGATTTATGGGTAAAGAATTCATACGAAAACCTAAAGAAGACAAACCTGTCATCGCTATATGCTACGATTTTGACAAAACATTATCACCTGATGACATGCAAGCTCAAGGGTATATCCAATCTGTCGGATGCGAGATTGAAGACTTTTGGAAAGAATCCAACAGTCTGGCTGAAGATAATGAGATGGACCAAAACCTTGCCTATATGTTTACGATGAAGAGAAAAGCACATGGCAAATTCGTATTAAACAAACAAGCTTTAATAAAATACGGTTCACGTGTAAAATTATTCCCCGGCGTTGACACTTGGTTCAAAAGAATGAGAGAATATGGCGAAAGCAAAGGTGTAATTGTTGAACATTATATCATTTCTTCCGGTCTTAAAGAAATGATCGAAGGGACAAAAGTTGCAAATGAATTTGAAAAGATTTATGCAAGTTCGTTTTATTACGATAAAGATGGTGTGGCCTTATGGCCGGCACAAGCCATAAATTATACCAGCAAGACCCAATTTCTTTTCAGAATAGAAAAAGGAACTTTAGATATGAATGATGCTGCGGTCAATGATTATTTTGAACCGGAGAATATCCGTATACCTTTTAGAAATATGATATACATCGGAGACAGTGATACTGATATTCCATGTATGAAACTTGTAAATTCCAATTCCGGTCATTCTATAGGTGTTTACAATCCACAAAGCAAAGACAAAAGAAAAGTATATAAGATGATGGAGGATAATAGAATCGGATATTTTGCGCCAGCAGATTATACAGAGAATTCAGAATTAGACCGATTGGTGAAAACAATAATAGACAGAACCGCATCGAACGAAAAATTAGTATCTTTTCATTATCAAAGTAAAAAAGAACAAATGAATCATTGCAAAACTATTGAGAACTGTGAAGAAAAAGAGAAAGAAAAACTTATCTTAGATTTAGAAAACAGTAATAGTTTTGCACGAACACATTCTATAATATCAAAACTAAACAAACATAAAGCATGGACTGCGCTGCAGAAACAGCAATTGAAACAAATTGCTGAAAATAACAGACAAGTCTCGTCCATTATAGATGATAAGGATATAGCTGCTTTCTATAATTCATTAAAATAAACCAGCCTATACTTATATATTATAACATAGCACGGTAAGTGTTATTACAAAATACTGTCAGCCATTAATTATCTGTATAATCAATGGCTGACAACTAATATTTTATTATAAATAATATCAGGCTCAAACGCAACAGCCTAAAACCTTATGACTGATCAGCTCACTGCATGAAATCCACATTCATCTCAGCAAACTTCGCTGCACCAGTGAGGAAATGGGCTGTTATCCAGAACACTGTCCATCGCTCTGAATAACCACCACGGAGCTTGAACACATTACTCATATCACCATGCTGGGCAAAATTTGTATGCGTAACCTGTTCGCCCTGACTGCCATATTCGTCCACCAACTGATAGCATGAACGGAACATGACTTCTGAAAGTTTCTTAAGACGTTCGTCCTTCAGGTAAACTCCCATCTTGAATATTTCCGGGGCGAACACCACGCCGTAGACATCCAGATGCTGATTCTGTGGCGAAACCACTGTCCAACCTTCTGTCTTGAAGTTGAAATCGGCCAGTCTGCCGGCCGGAAGCGGAATACGCCATACCACAACATAAGAAAGACATACGTCCATCGCATGCTTGGCTCTTTGCAGATAATAGGGTTTTCTCGTCAGTTCATACAATGAGAGATATCCTTGAAAAGCAGCCCATGCACCTTCCTTGTCCTCACATGTGGCGTCGAGGGTTCCTCCCCAGTAACATCCCTTTGTAAGATCGTAATACTTCTGATAGCAGTCCTCCGCTATCTTCTCAGCAGCTTTTGCGTACGATTTCTCCTTGAATAATTTCGATGCCAGTGCCAGAGGTGCAATATAAAAACACTCAGATGTGGACTTTGACACCCATTCCTTACTCAGGATTCTTCTTGTCTGAGCGTCGCATGCCTTGCGCAGAAATTCTTTCCACTTCTTATACTTATAGTCATGATTTTTCTGTGCCTGCTCTATCGACTTAGCAAAACAGTACATGGCCTGACCGCACGATACATGATCGCCACCATAATACTTGTTTTCCTTGAAACTGTAACCTACAGGGAAAATGCCTGTCACTGAGTCTATATGTGTTGACGATAGAAAATCCATGGAACGCTGTACCATAGACTTTACGTCCGGATCGTCAAGCATCGGTTCGAGCACCTGCAATGCGTAGCCCGGCGCATCAGACTGTCCGGCCCATCCCATCACTATGTCTTCAGAATAATTCTTCTCATACATGTCAAAACCACATGCATTCTCATTCTCTATCCAACGTTTCTTGGCAAATTCATACTTGTCCTTGATTATGGATTTCATCGTAGGAAAGAGATCTGCGTTGTAAGGCCTGTGCAGATCCAATGATGTGTAAATAGGATGCTGGAAGGCTGTTCCACGCTCCGAAATGCCATACATATCGATGAAAAACTCCTTTTCAATAATGCGTCCCGGTTCCAGATTCAAATATGTGTCAGTATATTTCATCGGTTGGAACTGACGGGCTTTCGCAACGCCATGCAGTCTGTTATATCCTATCGGGCCCGAATACATTACAAGTTCTGTCGTATCCTTGTTTATGTTTTCTACTCCTAAAGACCACCACTGGTCCTGCAATACAGCTCCTCTGACAGGACTTGGAGTTGAATGCAATGCTATTCCAAACATATTCTCCGTATCCTCCAACATGGCGAACGGCATTGGATAACGATGTTCTTCGAATACGGCAAATTCCTTCTCTTTCTTCACATCGTATACCGGTATGATGTCAGGATTGATCCGAGCACCCATCTGGTTGCCGTAATACAATATGCCCGGCAGGAAAGGATACAACTCATGACCGCATACCTGCAGACGGATTGCCAACGTAACATGATACAAAGTCTCCTTACCCTGCCATTCATAACGTCTCTTACATTGTATCAATCCATAGTCAAGTGTCCTGTAACTGTCACGCAAAAGCAGTTTACCTTCCGGAAAAACCATTTCACCCGAAAGAATTTTCCAATCACCACTTTCAGTTACAGACTTAGGATTTGCGTGTTTCCACGAACATGGCCAGTCGTTCGCCCAACCTGTAGCAACCGACCATAAACCTTCTTGCGGAGCATACACAAGATTTTTCCCGTTTATTCCGAAACAAGGTCTGTTTACATCTCCCAATGTCATCTGAGAAGGATAGGCACAAAGAAACATCAAAGACAAAATGCAAGAAAAAAGAAATCTCATAATGATAACACGTATTATACAATTAATATCTAATATATCTCCACACCGGAATTCATCACACACTCATTTATATCGCAGTCCATGAAACATATATCATCATACTATATGATTAATATTTCATATTTTCCACACATATTCATAAAGAAAGTCTGTCAACAAATTAGATGCATGATTTCATTCATTGTCTAGGTAAGGATATACAAAGATAATCATTAAACAAAAGAAACATGTCACATTTCTCCATTTCTTTTATATTTCATATTATTTCGCACGCATCAATAAAAACAGACATCTGACTTTAATTGAAAATATACATTTCTTTCATCATACACAAACGATATTTCTGCGCTCTATTATCAGGTTCATAATATGCAGTACTGTATGTCTGTGCATTACCATATATCCCATTCTATTATAGAAAACCATTATTTAACATAATAAAATAGTATGCATTAGCAACTATTTCAAAATATAATATTATCTTTGCGGAAAATTTAATCGACATGACAAAAGAACTTTTAGGAACTACCGTCGGCAAACTGCGCAATAAACTTCACAGACTCATGAAGCAGAGATATGCTTCTGAAGCTGACATCAAAATGACAGTTGAGGAATTCATACTCCTCACCATGATAAAAGCGAAGACCGATCAAATACTACAGAACATCGCAATCGCAACAGGCAAGAACAAATCTGTAGTGATGAGAATGATAGACTCGCTGGAAAACAAGGAACTGGTAAAACGCACGGTAAATCCAGAAGACCGCCGTGAAAACCTTCTGAGCATCACAGACAAAGGCAACAATGTTGTGGCTCAATATCATGATATAGAAAAGAAACTTTCATACGAACTTCTGGAAGGAATCCCGGAAGAGAAAGTGAATACATTCTTCGAGGTGATTGACCTCATTTCAAAAAGGACCAACTCTTTATGATCCTTTTTTTAAAAAAATAGTTGCTATTGTAAACTATCTATGTATCAAACTAATTATAATATATGAAACATATCACAAGAAGTATTTTTGTGTACTGTCTTCTGCTTTGTGCCATATCCGCATCAGCTCAATCGTCAGACCTCACAATGACTCTGAACGAACTTTTTGCACTTGCTGACTCACAGAGCAAAAGCATCAAAATCTATGAATCGGCAGTAACAGGAGCCGACAAAGACATATCTGTCGCAAAGACGGCCCTACTCCCCAACATCGAGTTTTCGGCATCTGCCACATACAACGGTAACGCATGGGTGTCCGACCGTGACTTCTCCAATGGTCAGACTTACACGTCACCACATTTCGGCAACAGCTTCTCTCTGGAAGCATCGCAGGTGGTGTTTGCCGGTGGTGCGATACATAACAACATCAAAGCACTCGAAATAAAGAAGAAAATAGCAGAATGGGACCTTACCGAACACCGTCAGGACGTTTACTTTCTCCTAACCGGATATTATCTCGACTTATACAAGTACAGAAATCTCCTGACCGTATACGACAGAAACATGGAACAAACCAAGCAAGTGATAAAAGACATGCATGCAAGAGAGAAGGCCGGTGTGGCTCTGAACAACGATATAACACGTTATGAGGTGCAATACCAGAACCTGCAATATAAACGTACCGAACTTCTCAGTTCAATCGAAATATACAACAACAAACTTGTGACCATGCTCAATCTTCCGACCGATACGGAAATATATCCAGATACGACTCTGCTTTCAGACAAGATGCCGAAACCAGATGAAAGAGTATTCCAGAACATGGCTTTCAACAGTTCACCGCTCCTCAACAAGAACAGACTTACCCTCGACATGCTCGACAGACAGAAGAAAGTAACAACAGCCGGATACATGCCACAGATAAGCATCATTGCAGGTGACAACCTCAACGGCCCGATAACATACGAAATTCCTGTCATCGACAACAACATAAACGTATGGTATGTAGGCGTGGGCCTGAAATACAATCTGGGGAATCTGTACAAGACACCAAAAAAATTGTCGCGTCTGAAAAGTTCCATAGCACAGTCACAATCGGCCCTTACCACCTCACAGGAGAACGTGACACTCAACGTCAGGTCGGCCTACATACGCTATCTCGATTCCTTCGAACTGCTCAAGACACAAGAGAAAAGCCTGCAACTTGCACGCGAGAACTATGATGTCATAGCCAACCGCTACGCCAATGACCTTGTGCTCGTAACCGACCTTGTCGATGCAGACAACCTCAGACTGTCTGCCGAAGTGCAATACGTCAACGCGCAAATAAACATAATATACAACTATTATAAACTTATATACACAACAGGAAATCTGAATACGACAAACAACTGATACAGATATGAACAAGAAAAACAAAAAGATATTGCGCAACATTATCGTCATCGCAATCATTCTGAGCGGTCTTCTCTGGGTCTGCTCCAAGTTCCTGCACTTCGGCAGGGTGGAATATACCGACAACGCACAGATAAGACGTAACATCATCCCGATAAACTCCAGAGTGCAGGGATTCATACAGAAAGTCTGCTTCGACGACTTCCAGTACGTACACAAAGGCGACACACTCGTAATCATAGAAAATTCAGAATACAAACTGAAAGTAGAGCAAGCCAAGGCCGGCTACCAGAAAGCCCTTATGGAGAACACAGCCATGCAGACCGTCATATCCACAACGGCCAACAACCTCAGCGTGTCCGACGCCAACATAGAAGAACTGGCAATACGAATGAAACAGGCCGAGACCGACTTTCACCGCTACAGTCAGCTATACACACAAAAAGCAGTGACCCGTCAACAGTACGACAACGCCAAGGCCGACTATGAAGCCACAAAAGCCAAGTACGATATGCTCGTAAGACAGAAACGCAGCACCTCGCTCGTTAAAGACGAACAGACACAACGTCTCGAACAGAACCAAACAAACATCGACGTAGCCAAAGCCGCAAAGAATCTTGCCGAGCTCAATCTCTCATATACAGTCATTGTTGCTCCGTGCGACGGCGTGACTTCAAGAAAAGCACTGCAGGAAGGACAGTTCATACAGCCCGGACAGACTCTGCTCTCGCTTGTCGAATACGACAACGTGTGGATAATGGCCAACTACAAGGAGACACAGACCGCCAACATACGCGAAGGAATGCCCGTCAGCATAACGGTGGATGCTGTGCCGGGAGTTGAATACCACGGCAGGGTGGACAAACTGTCCCATGCCACCGGAGCGCAATACTCCGTCATACCACAGGACAACTCCGCCGGAAACTTCGTGAAGATAGAACAGCGCGTACCTGTAAAGATAATATTCACGGATAAGAACAACAAGAAGGACATCAACCGACTGCGCTCTGGAATGAACGTGGAGTGCGAGGTAAAATACTGAAGCCTATGCCAGCAACACCATCACCCGAAGAATTAGCAGCCGCAAGACGCATAATGGTATGGAAGGATTTCGTCCCCCAGCCACTGCGCTTTCCGCTGATCATACTCATCATTATCGTCTACATGTTCTCCGGCGGCGTGTATATGTCGGCCGTCGCCGAGATGACCGGAACGTGGGCATGGATAAACGAAGATGTCATGATGGCCGGCTACGCGTCCATGACCGGCCTTACAATGGCATTCCCGTTGCTATTCAGAATTCTGTTCCGCTTCCCCACACGCGAACTGCTCCTGTTCTCGGCAGGCCTGTTCATCGTGTGCGACTACATCTGTATGGTGTGCGACTTCCTGCCACTCGTCGTGCTACTCTCCTTTGCCAGCGGCTTCTTCAAGATTGTCGGGACATTCGTATGCTGGAGCAACATTCAGCTCAAGATAACACCCAAAAGAGATTTTGCAGTGTTTTTCCCGTTCCTCTTCACGTTTGTTCTCGGTAGCGTGCAACTCGTCAACATAGCCACCGGCTACAGCATATACGCCTTCGACTGGCAGGCAATGCACCGCATCACCATAGGAGCGTTCATCCTCATATTCGCCCTTGTATATTTCTGCATGCGCCACAACTTCCGCCAGGGTCCATACATTCCCTTCAAAGGCATCGACTATCTCGGCGGCATTCTCTGGACACTCTGGCTGTTCTGCATCATCTTCATCTGCGTTTATGGCGAACACTACGACTGGCTCGACGGCGAACAGATACGCACCGCCATCGTCTTTGCCGTCATACTGCTCGCCATGTGTCTGCAGCGTGCCGCCACCATAAGGCATCCCTACATCAACATAAAGACCTTCTCGCAGCACAACATGCTCTACATCTTTCTTCTATTCGGATGCATGACCCTCATGTCGGCCACAGCCACATCGACACAGAACATCTTCACAAGCTCAATCCTCGGCTACGACGCCCGCCACAACGCCGACCTCAACTGGGGCATTACCGCCGGCATTGCCGTCGGTACGGGCATATTCTTCCTTGCCCTCACCAGATGGAAATGGCGCATCAAGGACATCGTTCTCACCGGCTTTGTCTCCTTCCTGCTCTATCAGGTCATGCTCTATTTTCTCATCGACGCCTCCGCCGAGAAATACATGTTCTATCTGCCGATGCTTCTCAAGGGTGCCGGTGTGAGCATTGTGTACACTTCGCTCACCTACGCCCTCGCCGGCTGCGTCACGTTCGAATATTACTTCGAGGCCATGTGCGTCATAGGTTTCATACGAACAAGCTTCGGCGGTCCGCTCTGCTCAGCCATCATGACACGTATATTCAACAACGTCAGACAGGCAAACACAGCCGACCTCGGCAGTTACATCGACCCAATGTACCACTATGCCGGCTCATTCCAGACACTATACAGCGAATTCCAACGGCAAGTACTGATGGTAAGTATAAAAGAGGTATATGGCTGGGCTGTTATCATCGCCATAATCATTCTGATCGCCATACTGCTATCCGACTACAGATACCACCTGGGCGCAAGAGCCAGTCAAATGCTCCGCCTGTCACAGATATGGAAACATGTGCACAGCAAAGCCAGATGACAACAGACATACACGCCCATACACATACAGTCATCTCTCTTTTTTAATATAATAACTACATAAAGGTAATTTTCTCATACGCGTAGAAACTGCTGCGACACGTTGTTGTTACAGCAGTTTTTCATATGGATACATACACAAAACTTATCATACCATATCTTTGTGTTTTCTACACATCAGCAATCACAACATATACATTACGGCCTATCACTCTTCCGCCTTTCCATACTCAGCCACCGGCTCTGCAGCCATGCGACTGTCATCACACTCCGGCAAACTGAATGTCCGCGTTTTCCTGTCCTCAAGAAATATGTGATTCAGTGTGTAAGCCAACGATTCAAGCGTCCTGGCGCGCACCTTTGGCTTCAACTGACACTCCCACACCGTGACGCAATGCCACCCCATTTCCGCGAGCCGGTGCTGCTCTTCCTTGTCACGCTCCCTGTTGCGCTCTATCTTGTTCTTCCAGAAATCAACATTTGTCTTGGGCAGACGGAAATACCTGCAATTCTCATGACCATGCCAGAAACATCCGTTCACAAAAATAACAGTCCTGTATTTTCGCAATACAATATCGGGATGACCGGGCAGACGGGGATGGTTGAGCCGGTAGCGGAAGCCACGGCTGAAAAGGAATTTCCTCACCAACAGTTCCGGCTTCGTATCCTTTCCGCGTATTGCAGCCATATTGCGATGGCGTTGTTCTTCGGTCAACTTATCCATTTGGGTTCTCAAAACTATTACACCATTAATATTGCAATCCTACGATGAGGAAACAATATCTTTATATAAAAACAGGTGCACATCCATACATGGGCAGACGTACACCTATCTATATATTATATAAGAAATATATCAGCCTAAAGAATTCATTATGTTCAGCAAATCCTGATATTTCTCAACCTTATGATATTTCACCTTAGCTGTCGATATCGAATTGAACAGCTTCTCGGCACAACTTATCTTTGCATTTTCTATTTGTGTCAGATTCATTGACAACAAAGAACCCTTCGTCTCGGCAATGAAGAAAATATGCTTCACCTTGTCTTTTGTCATTGCGATGGCCCAGTCTGGAGCATAATTTCCTACAGGTGTCGGTATTTGGAATGTACGTGGCAGTTTTGCATAGACAATCACTTCATCCGCCTCGTCAAGATCATGTGCAAAATTACGTTCACCCTTACTGTCCGTGATAACATAATCGGCAATGTGCTTCTTTGCTTCATAGGCCCGGTCAAAGTCAATTTTGTTCTTTGCTGTGAATATGCTACTGTCATACCTGCCTTCAGTCATATTGTAATGTATGGCCTCAACAATCATAGCAGATTTCTGCTCCTTTATTATCCGCACTACCTTACGTATAAACTCTTCCGGATTGTTCTTGAACAGATACAGTTTACTGATATTTATGCCTTTCAGAATCTTCACTACTGTGCGTCTGGTCAGATTAGCACCCTTGGCTACATCGCCTACAAGGTCGTATGCAACTGTTGATGTGCAGACATCAGACAATTCGTGCGACTGTGAATGCGTATCACCAAACTCCGTAACGTCCTTTTCGTTCTGCGTACCTTCAATCATGACATAACGCAACCGCGTTACATTCAATTCCGCATTAATCTTCAGTATGACATTCTTTATCAGTTCGTTACTGTCATAGCTCACCGTATAAACATACTGATGGTTTATCTCATTCCACAACTCCTGGAACTCCGCTTTATTGAAGTTATCGTTCAGTTTGTTTTCCGGGATACTTGTCTTGTCCTCAACAATCATGTCGTCAAGTGCCTTAGGATCGAATATCGAATTAATGAGTTTCATCACACCCTCAGCTATCGGTTGCAATTTTTGCGGCAACGCTGCCACCGTTCCATCCGTCACAGCCTGTCTGTATTCCGATGTTATGCCACCGTTTTCGTCAATATACCCATTATCTTCCAGATAAACTATTATACGGCTTGCCTCTGTTTCGCTGACCGTATGTATATCCTCACCAATCTTGATCTGTTTGCCGGTAAAGTAAGCCACTGTAGCCTTTACCGCACGTTCACGGAGCACCTCACGTGTCTCACGCTGCAATGCCGACGTAAAGTCTGCATAGCTCTCGTTGGCTATTACAGTAAGTCTGTTCACCTCGTGCACATCCTCGCCCAACAGTTCCACATCCATGCGCGTACCGTTTCTGTCAACGCAGATACGCAAGCCTCGTCCCACCTCCTGACGCTTGGCTGTTGTAGAATTAGAATGACGCAATGTGCATATCTGAAAAACATTCGGATTGTCCCAACCTTCGCGCAAAGCAGAATGTGAAAAGATGAAACGTGTAGGTTCTTCAAAGTTCAACAGTCGTTCCTTGTTTTTAAGAATAAGGTCATAAGCCGATATATCGTCAGACATACCGGTCTTCTTCTCTATTTTTCCATCCGTCACACGGTTTGTCTTCTTGTCTATTGAGAAATAGCCTCGGTGCACCTCTTGCGGAGTGAAACGCAGAAGATATTTGTTGTAGTCTTCATCAAAGATTTGCAGTTCATCATTCAACAGGCGTGCATATTCATCCTCAAATATTTTCTGGAACACGCCTTTCACTTCGTTACCGTCCTCGTCGTAGCTTTTATACTTTGCCACCTCGTCTATAAAAAACAGCGACAGACACTTTATACCGCGCTTGAACAACTGACGTTCCTTTGCAAAGTGCGACTTTATTGTCTCGCGTATCTGAACACGCTGCATTCTCTCTTCGTTGGTGTCGCCCACCACTTCGCCACGACGTATCTTTTCACCATTAAGAAACACCACATATCCGTTCACGTTTATCTCAGACACGACAAAACCTTCATACTCCGCCAGATCCGATTCCGCGCGCAAGCTGTCGCCCACTCCGAATGTCCTTATCTTACGCACAATACTGCCCGAAGCTGTCTTTGTCTCTATCTCAATGCGAGCCATAGGCGGATGTTTTGGTGATAGCACTATGTCGTCAAGATACATGTAACCTCCCGTTCCGTGCAGGTTTTTCACCTCAAAACCCTTTACTTGTATTCGCTTCACCAGTTTCTGTCGGTAAGCGTCGAGTGCATCGAGTGCATATATTGTGTCATGCTTTGTCCTGTGCGTGGCCGAATAGTTCAGCACAAACAGCGGATTGAAACGCTTGACACCTGCCTGCGTAGCGTTGCCCTCCATCTTCTGCGGCTCGTCCATTATTATGATGGGATGGTTGGCTGCTATCACGTCTATCGGACGTCGGCTACCAAACTCGTCGCGTTTTGAATATATAATACGACTTTCCTTGCTACGTCCACCTTCCTTCATCGATGCGGCGAACGCCTGCGTGTTGATTATCATCACGTTCAGACCTGAATCTGCTGAAAAGCTGTCAAGCTGCTGAAGGTTCTTGCTGTCATAGACAAACCACCGGGCTTTCTTCCCGTAATATTCCATGAAGTGGTCTTCCAGCATATTAAAGCTCTTTGCCACACCCTCACGTATTGCGATACTCGGCACAACGACAATATATTTGCTCCATCCATACTGTTTGTTAAGCTCAAACATTGTCTTTATGTAAACGTAGGTCTTCCCTGTTCCCGTTTCCATTTCTATGTCGAGGTTCACATCAGCCGTACCCTTTGCAAGTGCTGATGACGGAGCTATGTCATACAGATTCTGTACTGCGTTTATGTTTTTGAGCAACGTCACCTGACTAAGTTCTATCGGATGATTGCGATAGCCTGTGTCGCCATCATATTCAATCTTCGTCTCTTTATACCGTCCGAGGTCTCTACGATATTTTTCAAACGTATGCGAAGGCTGTCCGGCAAACACTGCTACAGTGTTATCAACAGCATCAGTCTGATATTGTTGTATCTTAAATTTGAATTTCATCGTTAATAGATTTTATGGATAAGTTTATCAACGCGAGACATCTTGCATACAAATATTCTTTAATCTTCACATCACTTATTAGAATCTTACCTTTTTCGAAATGTCTTATTTGATAATCATTTCCTATATCTGTTATTTTTTTTAATTCATCATTCAAGATATTCTTTAAATTAATATCATTTTTACTAATCTTATCCAACAATATTCCTATTGATTTTTTCTTATCTGTAGAATAATATGTTTTCAGTCTTTCTAAAACATCCCATAACTTTTCCAATGCTAATTGCTTATTACTATCACCTTCTTTTTTATAAAAAGATTCCGCCTGCTGAATTAATTGATTTAAATTGGGCTCTGATGTATTTTCAATCTTTAAGAATGATTTTACAGGCATAATTTTGTTACTGCATAATTTATAACCAATATCTGATAAAATTTCATTCAACTTTATAATAAATTCTTTATCTCCATATTTTGAATACAACTCTATTGCATCAAATACGTATTTTGGCGATGTTCCATATATAAACTTATAAAAATTATCTTCTTTACAATATACGCCTTCTTCATTAAATGCCTTCGGTATATAAAAATCACTTATTTCATCCAAGACGATCTCACTAATGAATTTATAACTATTAAACCCTGTTTCTGAGGTTACCATGATGTTTTCATCATTACGACACATTAGTTCTATTATAGCATTACGTTTTTTTCTTGCTATTTTTGGAACATTTATATCTTCGTTATAGCGCTGTGAAAATGGAATAAACTTGTCTAACTTTCTTTCTACTTCCGTTAACTCTCGACAATTATAAACTTCTTCATTTGAAATATAATCTTCTACATATAATTCATAACCATCCGGTCGCAGAATTTTTTGTATTTTTCCAAGATACTCTTTCCAATATCCATTTTCATCTCTGTTTTCCGGATGAAAAACAGAACATAAAAATTTCAAAAGAGTCTCATCATCTCCATCACACAATCCAAAACGAGAATCATAAAATATCCATCCTTCTTTCCAATCTTTATATTTTTCTGTATGATGGTAAATTTCTAATTCTGCATTTGAATATTGTTTATCCAAACAAGACATTTCTGATAACAAATATATCTTCTTTAAGAAATCAACTTCTTTAAGCTTACCAAAATAAGGATAATATATATGAATCGGTTCATCATAAATACCAATACTTAAATATGAAGGTTCATCATATCCATTACAAAAAAGATCAAAAATTTTATCTCTTGTTATTTTAGTTATTTGTTTCATTACTACAATATTCTCCTAACAGTTTCTTTACTATAAGCGTTGAAAATCTGCTCAAAGTTGTCAATAACATTGTCGTTGGCAGCCGAGGCATCACGCATAACGAAATATACAGGCTTCAGTTTCGCTATTTCCTTAATAGTTGTTTCGTTCACGTTCTCGTCGAAGCAAGCTATAAGATAGTTGCCGTCAACCATGTGAACAGTTTTACCGGCTATTTCTTTCACTTCTATTTTTACAGAAAGCTCTTTGCCAAGGTCCAGCATCACCTGAAACAGCAGGTCCTCGTTTGTGCGGTCAGGCTTAACATTATCTGCAAACAGATTCTGTTCGTCGAACTCTTGCGGAGTATAGTAAACGTCTTCCATGTTCGAGGTGTCGAGTTTGAACACACGGAAACCAATATCAAGCTTTTCAATACCTTCCTTATCTTTATTATCTTCCTTAATTTTCTTTCCTGCGCGACGGATACGTTCCTTGCCTATCTCACAGATGTTTTTATATCCGGCTTTGTAGGCTTCGCTCTTTTCGTCGGTCTTCTCGGGTAGCTGCACCATAATAAACTTGCGGTTGCCTCCGTCTTCGGCATTAAGTTTCATCACTGCGTGAGCCGTTGTTGCTGAACCGGAAAAGAAATCAAGAATAATCAAGTCTTTATCTGGTATTAAACCTACCAAATATTTTATTAAATTAATAGGTTTAGGAAAATCAAAAGGAATATTTATATCTATAAGTTCCTTCGCGGCATGCCTATTTTCAAACTTAACTATTAAATCGGATGGAAGTTGTCCTTCTTCTAATCGGGAATTTAGCCATATTTTTGTATATATATTCCAATGAGCTTTTTCTTTTGTATGGAAATTAATTAATGGAGTATTTTGAGATTTAATAAAAACAATTTCATCTTCTTTTATGCCTCTATTAAATCTATCGCTATTCCATCTCCAAGGAAGTCCTTTTGGAGGTATTACTTCCTCTCCATCAGGACAAATAATAGGATATGTTGATCCTCCATGTTTTAAAGATGCCTGAAATAATCCCATTGTACGATATCTCTCACCTTTTCGTTTTCCTTGTTCCTGAATTTTATTATAAACTTTGTCAATTAAATCTGCACTTATTTCATCCTTAAGGACAGTTGCCGAAATGGTGTTCTTTGCATATACAACAATATAATCCGTATTTTGTGTAAAAAATTTACCCTGATTATTCCCAGTTTTCATTTGTCGGCTAACTATTCCGGCTTGATTTGTGTAACCATAAATTTCATCACAAATTTTAATCAAATTACTCAACTCTGTAGCACCAATACTTATAAAAATCAATCCTTCCTGTGATAGTAAATCCTTGGCTACTTTCAAGCGGGAATACATCATATTAAGCCAATCTGTATGAAATCGGCCGTTACTCTCGGTATTGCGCTGCATTGGGTCGATGGTTTGATTGCCTTCTTCATCGAACATTCCACTTATCTCTTCAAATTCGTCACGACTTTGTGCAAAATCGTCATTATATACAAAGTCATTACCTGTGTTATACGGAGGATCGATATAAATCATCTTCACCTTACCGAGATAAGTTTCACGCAATACCTTGAGAACATCAAGATTGTCGCCCTCAATATAAATATTCTGTGTATTGTCAAAATCAACGCTGTCTTCACGACACGGACGAAGCGTCATAGTCGTAGGTGTATTAGCCAAACGGTTTGCCGCCCGTTTATCTGGCCAGGTGAACTGATAACGTTCCTCACCTTCGCCTATAATATCATCAGACAATTCTGCCTGCAACTTCTCAAAATCAATAGCAAACTCTGTTTTGCCGTCCTTTCCCTTTCGTTCTGTCACACAGTTAGGAAACAACTGCGCTATCTTATTTATGTTTGAGCTAACAACGTTAAGGCTCTGCATTTTCAATCTATCCATTATATATTTCTTTTATTCTTATATGCTGAATTCAATTTGTTAATACAATATCATTAATTTGAATTCAGCTTTTATTGATATTATCTATAATTTCCATTACACTATATGAGTGTTTCTCTTTGGAGAATATGAATTTCCTGTTTACAAAAATAGAAAAAATATGTAAATGCACATAATTTTACAGATATAAACAACTTACTCAACACCTATTTAAATAATACTTTTGCTAAAGTGCAATAATACAAAATCACGGGCGTCGGACTGGTGCACAATCCCCCACCCGCCCCGCGCTCGTTTCTCCAAATTTTAATTAACATCCATTCACACTTACAGTTTCGCATTTAACATTCCGTTTTCTTCAATCCAGCTCCGCGCCATACGGTTTTTGCACTTCGGAATGTCCGTTTAGGGCAGACGGGCAGACCGGTGAGAGAAAATGATGCTGCGAAATGGGCCGTTTCAGGGTGCGACAGGCACTGTTTCAGGGGGTGATATGCACTGAATCGGAGCATGATATGGGCTTAATCAGGGTGTGATATGGTGCATTTTGCAAGGCCGGGAATGGAACATCGGAACAGAGGACGGTGTAAGCAGCTGAAAAACAGAAAGTTGCAGAATATCATGATTTTTGCGATTTTTCTGACAATTTTGCGTGCGGTGCGCTGCGAGACGATTTTTCAGAGATTTTCGGGGGAAAGATTTAACCTTGCGGACCGGATTTTCCGTTTTTTTAAACATCGCAACGAGGCGCGACGAATGAGTCGGGCTGTGGACACAGAAAACAAAAGACCTGTCGCGACATGAGATCGTCGCGGCAGGTCTGTAAATATATTCAGAAGTGGAACAAGCGTCACTTCACGGCCTCAACCGTATAGCCGGCGTCCTTCAGAAGCTGGAGCACGCCCTTTGCTCCGGGCAGATGGCCTGCGCCTACGGCAAAGAATGTGGGTTTGTCGGCCATGATGGCGGGCATCTTCTTGGCCCAGTCGGCGTTGCGGTTGTCGATGAGCTGTGCCAGTTCTTCAGGTGTGCTGTCGCAGGTGTTGCCAATCTTCATGTCCATGACAGCCTTCAGTTCGTTGAGGTCCTGGGCATAGAAGGCGTCTGTCATCTTCTCCATCACCTCCTCGTTGAACTCCTGGTTGTTGAGCAGACACATGAGTTGCTCCACCTGACGCTTCAGAGGCGTGCCCTTGTAGAGCAGTTCTGTCTGGAAGGCCATGGTCTCCAGTCCGCCCGTCGGTTCGTTGTTCTTCTTGGCCTGTGCCTGGAAGTACTGGTCGAAAGTGCTTGACGGGTCGAACTCGCCCATGTGTTTCTGCATGAACATGAGCACCTGCAACTGTGTGGTGAGGGCTGCCGGCGACATTGATCCCATCTGTGCTGCCACCTGCGGATTGCTCAGTCCGACACCCATCATCTGTGTGATGGCGGCGTCAAGCTTCTTGTACTGTTCTGCCGAAAGCACCGTCTTGAGTGTCTTTCCTTCGGGGAGCACCATTGCGGCCTGCATTACCTTGAGGCTGTCGGGATTGCTCATGACTTCCCACTTCAGCTCACCGTAAACCTGCTCGGTGTTGGTCAGCGCGTCCTTCACACCCGGTATTTTCTCCACGAAGCCCACGTTGGCCAGGTGGTGTGTGCCGATGATGTAAGAAGGCGCCTTTAGGTCCTTACCAGATATCTTGTAGAGCAGCTGGGCGTTTGCGCCCGCCACTGTGAATACAGCCACGAAGGCTGCTGCGATGAATCTTTTAATCATAATATAAACTGTTTGGTTTGTACTGTGAAATCATATTACCAGATGTGGGCACGCTTCGACTTCGGCACGTACATCTTGTCGCTCTTCTTCACGTTGAAGGCGTCGTACCATGCGTCGATGTGAGGCAGTGCGGCGTTCACGCGTGCCTTGTTGGGTGAGTGCGGATCGACTTTCAGCAGATAGTCGGTCATTTCGTCGCTGGTGTTGGCAGCCCATACGCGTCCCCATGCGAGGAAGAAGCGCTGCTCGGGAGTGAATCCGTCGATGACGGGCAGCTTCTTGGTCTTCATCAGATTGCTGAAGGCGCGGAAGGCAATGTTCAGTCCTCCGTTGTCGCCGATGTTCTCGCCGAGAGTCAGTTTGCCGTTTATCTTCTTGCCGGGCAGCACCTCGTAGTTGCCGAAATAGTCTTCGAGCACCTTCGTGCGCTTGTCGTAGTTGGCCTTGTCGGCAGCTGTCCACCAGTTGTTCTGGTTGCCTTCCTTGTCGAACTGACATCCCTGGTCGTCGAAACCGTGGCTCATCTCGTGGCCTATCACGCCGCCGATGGCTCCGTAGTTCACAGCGTCGTCGGCCTCAGGATCGAAGAACGGCGGCTGCAGGATGGCTGCCGGGAAGCATATCTCGTTGGTAGTCGGGTTGTAGTAGGCATTGACTGTCTGCGGCGTCATGTGCCACTCGCTCTTGTCAACAGGCTTGTTCACCTTGCGGTCGATGTAATCCTTGGTCATGAACTCCGACACACGGCTGAGGTTCTCGTACAGTGAGAGCGACGGATCTATCTGCAATCCGGAGTAGTCGCGCCACTTGTCGGGATAGCCTATCTTGATGATGAAGTTGCTCAACTTGTCCTTTGCCTGCTCCTTTGTGACCTGTTCCATCCACGATGCCTCGTCGATGCGCTCGGCAAGTGCTGCCTGCAGATTGTGAACAAGGTCGAGCATGCGCTGCTTGCTGCTCTCAGGGAAGTATTTCTCCACGTAGAGTTTGCCTATGGCCTCACCCATTACGCCACTCACAAGACTCACTGCGCGCTTCCAGCGCGGACGGTCCTGCTTAACGCCGCTGAGGGTCTGGCTGAACTTGAAGGACGCGGTGCGGAAGTCGTCGCTGAGATAACCCGACGCACCGCTGATGATCTTAGCCTCTGCATAGGTCTTCAGATCGTCGAGAGAAGTCTCCTCCAATATCTTCTCAACCTCCTTTATCGGCTCCGGCTGTCCCAGATCCACCTCGGCAAACGGAGGGAAACCCTGTGCCAGGAAGATGTTGCCCCAGTCTATTCCGGGATAGTCGCTTATGAGCTGTGCATAACTCATCTTGTGATAGTTGGCATTTACATCGCGCAGCTTCACGTTGTCGTAGCTTGCCTTTGCTATGCGTGTCTCGATGGCGAGAAGCACGTCGGTCTTCTTCTGAGCCGTCTGCTCGTCGTCGCCAACAAGCTGGAACAGGGTCTTGATGTATTCCTTGTAGGCATTGCGCACCTTAACGGTCTGCTCGTCGTCGTTCAAATAGTAGTCGCGCTCGCTCAGACCAATGCCGCCCTGCGATATTCCGACGATGTTCTGCGATGCATTGCGCTGGTCGGCTCCCACGCTTATACCGAACATCATGGCGCTCGCACCCTGACGGTCGAGCTGTGCCGTGACGAGCTGATATTCCTTCTTGTTCTTTATTGCCTCTATTTTTGCAAGCACGGGCTTGAGCGGTGCGGCTCCCTCACGGTTCAGACGGACACTGTCCATCATCAGGTTGTAGAGGTCGCCTATCTTCTGTCCGAGCGAGCCTTTGGGCTGACTTGTCGAGGAATATTCCTCTATGAGCCCTTTGATGCGCTTCTGGTTCTGTTCTTCAAGGTCTACGAAAGCACCGTTTGTCGGATGCTCTGCGTCGAGGGGATGGGTCTTCAGCCATCCTCCGGCAGCGTATTCATAGAAATCAGCACCCGGTTTTACGTCAAGATTCATGTTGGCTTTGTCGATACCCGACGACAGGTTCTGGGCGCAAGCGGCCGTAGCCACCATCGAGAACGACACCAATAATGTTTTTGTCTTCATCTTCTTATATGTTAATTATGTCTGTATTAACGTGTTAAACACTGAAAACCACATGCAAAAGTAACAAATATGCGCATAACAGCCGAATATGACCGTCAAAAATAACATATTATAAACTTTCGCCATAGCGCTGCCACTCGGCCTCGACGTCCTTTATATCGACACCGAGCAGGCGCATGTTGCGGAACATGTCGGGCAGGATGTTCTCCATGAAGTCCTTGCGCCGGGCTTCCATAATGCGGTCGCGCGCTCCGGCGGTGACAAAATATCCCAGTCCGCGTTTGTTGTATATTATACCGTCGCGTGCCAGAAAGTCGTAGGCCTTCACGGCGGTGTTGGTATTCACTTCGAGCTTCACGGCATACTCGCGTACGCTGGGTATGCGCTCGTCGTCGGCATAAACGCCTGCGAGAATGTCGTCGCACAGACGGTCGGCCATCTGTATGTATATTGCCTTATCGTTACTGAATGTCATATGTTCAAGAGTTTATTGTTGATAACCTGCATTCTTGTGAACAGTCGGAAGGACAGCCATGTAAATGCTACCATGCCTACAAGCATTACCGACATAGATAACCAGACGTTGAATTCGGGAAAGATCAGGTAGATCAGAGCCCTGATCAGCGAATAGATGACGCATGCGAACAGCCAGCCATGACGGCGGAAGAGCGTGCCCATGAAGATGAATACCGACAGATCGAACAGGTCGCCCAGACAGTAGTAGAATATAACGAACAGGCCGGGATTGATGGATGTGCCGGCAAAAATGTCCCTTAATCCTGACTGCGACACGTAGTTGCTGAAGGTAGGACCAAGCTCGTCGAACGCTCTGACGCCACGCTGGGCAATGTCGGACAGCGTTGTCAGCAAGGTCACGGCATAGGAACCCATGTGCGACCGGCCGAATATGAGGTGCATGAAAAGCTGCTGAAGCAGGTCGGCCACCACAAACGACACTGCCGACATAAGTATTCCGCCAAGTACGACAAGCACCACACGGCAGACATACTTCTCTGCGTTAGACGCCGGCAGCATCATGTAGGCTATACGCTGTTGTCTGGTCTGCATGTTGCGGAACATCATGCTTCCGCCCATAAGAATGACAAACCAATAGGCACCAAAGAATACGAAGGAGAAACTTCTCGACATTTTGAGCAGCACAGCGCGCTGCGTTTCGGGATTGGACGCATTTGCCATGAATATGGGCTCGCTGCCTATAGACATCATTGTCATGAAAAGCGTCATCAGCAAGGTGATTATTATCGTTGTGCGTATGGCGTAGCCCCGTTCCTCCACGAAGCTCCACCTGACGAGACGCATGGTTCTCGATATATTGAAATTGCTCATATTTATCATGTTTTTATGTGTACGCACGGGGCGTATCAGATGTTTATCCATTTGTTGTTTATCACATTGGTGCGCTTGAAGAGCCTGTACGACGCCCAGTAATTCAATGCAATGAGTGCCAGTTCCATAGCAATGATGGTACATCTGTCTATTATTGTGAGCGAAACGTCGATATCATAGTTATCTATTCCATGTCCTGCGACAGCAAGGCATATCTGAATGGCCATAAGCACAAGCGATGTAAGGATGAACGGATGGCGACGGAAGAATGCGCTGCCAAGGATATAGAAGCTGTGGGTCCACATAATTGTGAGCATCAGAATGATGCCGGCCATAATGCGTGAAGGCGACATATAACTTATGAATTTCATCAGATTGCCGCCTCCGAACACCGAGTCGTCACACCACATACTTATGAAACTGGTGGTGGCGTCCCACCCCATGAGCATATTGAACAGCACTCTGAAATAGTCGGCCGCAAAAAACGACACTATCAGTACAACTGGCCAGCCTATCGTAACGTAAGTCCAGCGAGAGAGATATTTCTCCAGATTAGACGCAGGATGCATCAGAAACGAGATTGCCTGCTTCTTGTGACGTGTGTTGGCAAACATGGTGCTCGCTCCGAAATAAAGACACGTGAATCCCACCATGAAGCCGGACACGCTAAGGGCCATTGCAATTGCGAGGTCATTCTCACTTCCGTTTCCGGTTGAGAAAGTAGCCATACTGAGCACGAACTCTTCGCACAGGAAGAACGCGATGGTCATAATAATACCCATACGCAGCAGATTGCCTTTTGTATTTTCAAACGTCCATAAGAGCATCTTATGGAAACGGTTCCATTCAAACGATTTCATGATCATTTTCTCCTTTCTTTTTCTTGTCGGTTCATTTAATCATTCCCTTTGTCACGGCGTTGAAGAGCAGCTCCAGGTTCACCGGTGTCTCCTCATGACGGCCGCGGCGTGCCATGACGGCGTTGCCTTGGATGGAGAACTCTGAATAGATGACGTCGTCGGTTGGTTCGCCCGGACGGCGTGTCTCGAAGACGTACTTGTCGCACACATCGCCCACGGACGAGTCGAGAGCCACTCCGTTCTCGTCGAATATCACGATGTGGTCGAGCAGCGATTCGACGTCGTGCACCTGGTGGGTGGATATTATCAGCGTGCGGTCTTCGGTCATGTTGTTGGCCACCACCTTGCGGAACTGGCTCTTGGAGGGTATGTCCAGTCCGTTGGTTGGCTCGTCCATGAGCAGCAGGCGTGTGCCGGCGGCAAGGGCGAAACTCATGTATGCCTTCTTCTTCTGGCCCATGGAGAGGGCGTTGAGCTTGAGCGACAGAGGCATCTCAAACTCTTTCAGGCAGTTGAGAAGCACCTCACGGCTGAAGCGCGGATAGAAAGGCTCGTTTATGCGGACATATTCCTCGAGCGTGGTGCGCGGCAGATCGAACTCCTCAGGCACGAGGAATATCTCCTGAAGCATCTCTGCCGTGCGGCGGCGTGCGTCGGTTCCGTCCACCATCACCGCCCCGCGCGACGGCTGGAGAAGGCCGCTTATGAGATAGAGCATCGTGCTCTTGCCCATTCCGTTCTTGCCGAGCAGGCCGTAGATGCGGTTTTCCTCGAATTTCAGACTGAAGTCTTCGAATACGTTTCTCTTTGTTCCCGGATAACTGAATGTTATGTTGTTTACTGTTATCATGATTTTATCTGTTTTATGTTCTGTGTTTATGTTTCCTTAATAAATGAATTTCCGTGTCACTTTGCCAAAGTGTTCTGGGCGATGAGATAATCGGTATGCGGCTGCATGATGAGCATGTTGTCGGCCAGTTCGTAGCTGTTTGCCTCGTCACACCATCTGTATGTGGTGACAGCAGTCACGTTTCCGAGCACCATGCGGTATTCTGTCTTTTCCTCAGCCATGGCGTAAGCCGAATTGGCGGCGTCCCATCTCTGGAGTTCGAGAGTATATCCGTCGGCCTCATACATGTAGTTCAGTCTGTATGAAGGCTGCCACTGCTGTGCCTCAGCGTTCCACCTCAGGGCCTCCTTAGACACCAGACGGCTGTCTGAGTCGTAAAGGAAGCGGTACTGAAGTTTCTGGGAGAGATATTTTTCTGAATTGTCATACACGTTGATTGATGCCACCTTGCCGTTCTGCATTTCGGCATTATAGAGATAACGGCTGCTTTCTGAGCCGAGCGAATTAAGATACATTGCCATTACGGTTGCTGCTGTGATGATTGCGTCCATAGTCGTATAGTTTTTAATTTGTTGTTTATTCTTTTGTTATTTGGTTACTGTTTTAGTGTACTACTTTAATAGTACACTGCAAAAGTATGGTATTTTATAATACGACGCAAGCTTTTCGGCGATTTTTTTATGAAAAAATTGGAAAAAGGTATGTATTTAACGTTTGTTTACTAAAAAGCGCGTTATACAGCCATGAAATAGCCATTGTTTGGGCGTAAAATGCAGTTTGACGTGCCATACTGCGGAAGACGGAAGCCGGAAAGCCGGCGGACGATAAGACACTGTGCGCAGAGCGGGATGACATGCGGACATACCTGGCGGCGCAGAGCCGACGCATAAAAAGACAAAAAACGGAAGCCCCGGATGTTAAATCTTCGTCGTGAAAATCCCGAAAAATCCGCGTAGAACCGTACAGGGAGTGGTTTTGCGCGAAATTTTGCAAAAACAGAGAGTTCGGATAAATCGCTGACGGACAAGCCTTTACATTTTATCGTGATTTGATATGTCCCGCACCGGTTTGCGAAAGAGCCTGTTTCAGGCCACGATATGCACCATTTCAAGGCACGATATGCACCATTTCAGGCCCTGATACAGCCTATATCACACCATGAAACAGGCTGTTTCGCGATGCAGTAAAGGCTGTTTCAGAAACCGGAAGACGTGCGGACGCTCTGCGGTCAAGACGAAACGGGCTTTCCGGGAAGCAAATATGAAGCGGCATCGCTCTGGATTTAGAAAAATGGAATGTTAAATCCGAAATTGGAATTGCAAACGGATGTTAAAGGAAATTTGCAAAAACGTGCGCGGCACGGGTGGAAGAAACAGTGGCGGACATGCGGACAAGAAGGTGCGTCACCCCACAGTTAGAGATTGTGATGAAGCCAACGGCCGCGGAAAAGACGCACAAGGAACAGTATGCCGCGGAACGTAAGCTCGAGTGCCATGGCCGTCCACACACCCCGAAGACCGTATGTCGGAGCAAGCAAAGCCGCAAGCGACAGACGCACGCACCACATGCTGAACAGATTGATGAGCGCAGGTTTCAGTGTGTCGCCGGCTCCCACACATACGCAATAGACCACGATGGAGGCAGCAAACATGGGTTCGGCGAATGCCTCGATGCGCAGACTCTGTGTACCGAGGATGCGTATCTCCTCGACAGGAGTGAGAATACCCATCATCTCGGGTGCGAAAATGAACATCACCGCACCCATGACGGCCATGACGGCCATACCGAGACCGACGGTCATGTGGGCGAAACTGCGGCACAGGTCGAGCCGCTGCGCACCCTTGGTCTGCCCGACCAGCGTTGTGGCAGCGTCGCCGATACCGTAGCCCGGCATGTAACACAGGCTCTCGACTGTTATGGCGAAGGTGTTGGCTGCAATGGCGAAATTGCCCAACGGAGCCACAATCATGGTGCTCACTATCTGTGCACCGCTCATGAGAACCGACTGCAGGGCAATGGGTGTGCCTATCTTCAGGGCGTTGCGCACATAAGACAATATCCAGCGGAAACGCTCGCGGTCGAGTCTCAGAGCCAGCATCTTGCTGCGGACAATGGCAAAATAGGCCTGCAACGATGCGGCCACAGTCACAGCGAGAGCCGTGCCTACAGCTGCACCGACCACTCCCAGTCCCATGACAAATATAAATATGTAGTTGAAAACAACGTCGAGCACACACATCAGCACACTCACTATGCTCGGGATACGCATGTTGCCGGAACACTTGAGCATTGCGCCGCAAAGATTGGAAAGCTGGAACGCCGGCACGGCAAGCGAGAAAATGAGGAAATAGAGCGAGGCGTCGTGGGCTATGTCGTCACCTCCGCCGAGCCAGTAAGGCAGCTGACGGTGAACGGCTACGGCCGAGAGCAGCACCAGAAAACTTATGATGGCGGTGCAGATGAGTCCGTGGCGGAACACCTGACGGGCCTTGGCGAAGTCGTTGGAACCTATGAAGTGGGCGGCCTGGACCGAAAATCCGAGCGACGCGGCATTGGTGATGCTGCCCAACAGCCACGTGGTGCTCTCCACAAGACCAATGGAAGCCGAAGCCTCAGCGCCTATATGCCCCACCATCGAAGCGTCGATGAAGAACATGAGCACCGACGTCACCTGTGCGAGAATAGACGGAATACTCAGTCCTACAATAAGACTGAGTTTCTCGCTTGTGCTCACCGGCCGTCCTTCGCGTATGCCGGCGAGAAGCTCGTCACTGTTTTTCAATGAAAATATACGTCCCAAACTGTCTGCAAAGTTACTTCAAAAATTCCGGTAAAACGAAAATTGCCGCCACATTATAAAAACATGGTGACAACAAAAAGAGGGATAAAAAAAGATGAAGTCATGCACATGACCTCATCTCCCTCAAGTTTTCTAACTTCTATTTCTTTATAATTAAACTTATTTCTTATTTTCTATGCTTTCCCCTTGATGCGTCGGAGGTCTTCTGTCTTTTTCTCCTCACCTCCATACCTATTGCAGCTAACGCTGCAAATAGGGTCATCTCACATGCATCAAAATCCTTCTACCATCTTTCTACACTTTCAAACTTTTACCTATTGAAATTCCTGAACAACCTTTCTTTATTAACCATTACAACTAATACCCAAATCTGTTATCCTTCAATCTTTACCTTGCCAATACCTTTTCTTCTATGTTATCCCTCAATCTTATACCTGCTAATACCTTTTCTTTCTGTGTTATCCTCAATCTAATACCTTTCGTTGTTATCCTCAATCTTGTACCTTAGACTAATACTTTTCCTAACTTAGCTAACCTTTTCTATATTATCCTTTTCAATCTTTACCTTGGTCCTCCCGAACCTCTCTTTCTTTTCACTACCTATGAAGATCTTATCTCTCTCAAATTCATCTTCTGTAATGTTCTTCCATTGTTACCTCGCGGTAGATTTCTTTTGACACTGCAAAATTACAAACGAATACAATTTTCTGCAACAGTTTTGTAGTATATGTTCTCAAAAAACGCCTTATTTTTGACTTAAATCAATTGTTGTGTGCGCACACAGCGCATTTTTCGACTAAAATACTCATTACTGTGTGCGCACACAATACGTTTTTTCAACAGAAATATCAGTCGCTGTGTGCGCGCACAACGCACTTTTTCAATAAAAAAGGCGGACTTTTACGAGTCCGCCTGTATTCTTTCTGAGGCTGTATGAAAACAGCCGTTAAACAATGTCATTCCTCTATCCATCCCGTAGCCGGGCGTGCTTTGGAATCCGGTACCTCAACACCGGCCCTGTAATAGCTCACGAGCGTCACATCGAACACCAGTGTAGAATAAGCCGGAATAGAACCGCTTGCGCTCGATCCGTAACCAAGCTGGTATGGGATGTACACTTTCCAGTGGTCGCCTATGTGCATATACTGCAGCGCGGTGGTGAATCCGTCAATCATGCCGGACACAGCAAACTTTGCCGGTAAGGCCGTGGCTGGATTGAACTCACCCGTGAACGACTTGTCGAAAACGTATCCGTCGGGATATGAAGTTGACGGAAGCAGGCGTCCTTCGTAGTGTACCTTCACAGAGTCTGTGTAAAGCGGACAACCAGAACCCGTGCCGTTCTCAAGCACATTCACCACGATATAATCGTAGGGATCCTTGGCTGTAGACTCCTCCAGCGACCACTGGCGTATCACCTTCCAGCTTTTGTCACCCATGTCGGCACTCGACTTGGCCATGGCGTACAGGTTATTGAAGTACTGCTCGTTGGTTTTCTTCCAGTTGGGGAATTCCTCCTCTTCATTGTCGCTCTCACTGCACGACGACAGCAGGCCCACAGGAGCGAGCAGTGCCAGCAGATATAATATAATAAGGTGTATCTTCATATTTATATTATTGCAGTTTTTTCAGCAAGCTGTGTATGCTCACCTTGTCTTCTATGATGTTACGCAGTTCGTCTATGCTGACGCGCTCCTGCTCCATGGTGTCGCGGAAACGCAGAGTGACGGTGTTGTCCTTGAGCGAATCGTAGTCCACAGTCACGCAGTAAGGCGTACCGATGGCATCCTGACGACGATAGCGTTTGCCCACGGTGTCCTTCTCGTCGTACTGGCAGTTGAAGTGGAATTTCAGGTCGTCGATGATCTTGCGTGCCAGTTCGGGCAGTCCGTCCTTCTTCACGAGCGGCATGACGCAGAGCTTCACAGGAGCCAGCGCTGCCGGCAGACGGAGCACGGTGCGTGTCTCGCCGTTCTCGAGTTTCTCCTCGCAGAACGAGTGGCACATAACCGAAAGGAACATACGGTCGACACCGATTGAAGTCTCGATGACATACGGAGTGTAGCTTTCGTTGGTCTGAGGATCGAAATATTTGATAGAGCGGCCCGAGAATTTCTCATGTTGCGAAAGGTCGAAGTCGGTGCGGCTGTGTATGCCTTCCACCTCCTTGAAGCCGAACGGCATGTGGAATTCGATGTCGGTTGCTGCGTTGGCATAGTGAGCCAGCTTCTCATGATCGTGGAAACGATAGTTCTCTGCACCGAAGCCCAGTGCCTGATGCCACTTCATACGTGTCTGCTTCCAGTTGTTGAACCAGTCAAGCTCGGTGCCCGGCTTAACGAAGAACTGCATCTCCATCTGTTCGAACTCGCGCATACGGAAGATGAACTGACGGGCAACGATCTCGTTGCGGAATGCCTTACCTATCTGCGCTATACCGAAAGGCACCTTCATGCGGCCTGTCTTCTGTACGTTCAGATAGTTTACGAATATTCCCTGGGCAGTCTCCGGGCGCAGATATATCTTGCTTGCAGAATCGGCAGTAGAGCCCATCTCTGTTGAGAACATGAGGTTGAACTGACGCACGTCGGTCCAGTTCTTTGTTCCGCTTATAGGATCTACGATGCCTTCGTCGAGTATTATCTGCTTCAGTTCCTCAAGGTTCATGGCATTCATAGCCACGCTGTAGCGCTCGTGCAGTTCGTCGCGCTTCTTCTGATTCTCCAATACACGCGGATTGGTCTCGCGGAATTTGGCCTCATCGAACGCCTCGCCGAAGCGTTTGCGTGCCTTCTCCACTTCCTTGTTTATCTTCTCCTCATATTTTGCTATCTGATCCTCGATGAGCACGTCGGCACGATAGCGTTTCTTAGAATCGCGGTTGTCGATGAGCGGATCGTTGAAAGCGTCGACATGTCCCGATGCTTTCCATATTGTGGGGTGCATGAATATGGCTGAGTCAATGCCCACGATGTTCTCGTGCAGGAGCACCATGCTCTTCCACCAGTATTCCTTGATATTGTTTTTCAGTTCTACACCATTCTGTCCATAGTCATAGACGGCGGCCAGACCGTCGTAGATGTCGCTGCTCGGGAACACAAAGCCGTATTCCTTGCAGTGTGATACGATTTTCTTAAAAACGTCTTCCTGTGCCATTGTATAAATATTAGCTGATATTTTAATTCACAAAATGCCGCCCAAGACAAGCAGAATGTTATCCCTGCGCACATTTTTTGTGTGCAAAGATAAGACAATTTGGGCAAAGCGCAAAACATTTTCACACACATTATAATTACGGGCGCGACATACAGTGAGCAGCTCCGTGCCAGGCCGACACCGCCGTCACCGACAGTCGTACTGACAAGAATGCATAAATATGCAGAAATCCGAGAGCAATGAATATTTATGCAACGGCAACTTCACGAGAATCGCGTAGCGGTGACGAAGTGCGCATCCGGTCGCAAATACGCGAATTCTGAGCACTTACGGTAAATAATTGTAGCACAACAGGTTATGCTTTTTCGTCATGCAAAGCCGAATTTAATGCGCCGCGAAAGAGCCTTTTTCAGGGTGCGATATGGTGTTTTTCATGCCATAAAATCAACCATATCATGCTCTGATAGAGCCTATTCCGCATGCAGATATGGTGCTTTCCGCAAAGCGGACCCGTTGGAGACATAGGAACGTAAAGGGGTAAACGCCATGCGACGAAAAACGGATACAGACGAAAATGCCTATTTTGGACGTTCCCGATTTTCTATTTTGAGATTTTATTTTGTCAATTTTTTTTACTTCAAAACTTGTATATTTATACATTTTCCGACACCTCGCGAGCCACATGTCAGACATCTCTGACAGTTGATCCGGACGCCATCGCAGACTTAGCAACGCCCTATGCATGCGGCTTTTGGGGCAAATCTTTTATAAATAGGAAAAAAATCAGTAACTTTGAAGCAAAATTTGTGACGATAGGAAAATATGAGCGACGAAATAAAGGACAACGAGACTTTTGATGACGAGATGAACAGTGAAAGCGTGAACAGCGAAGACACCGCGCCGGAGGTGCACTCCGACTACAAGCCGGTGAACCGTTTTGACGCTTCGGCCGTGCATCATCTGAGCGGAATGTATCAGACGTGGTTTCTAGACTACGCCTCATACGTCATACTCGAACGTGCCGTGCCACACATAGAGGACGGACTGAAACCCGTGCAGCGACGCATTCTGCACTCGATGAAGCGCATGGACGACGGACGCTACAACAAGGTAGCGAACATCGTGGGACACACCATGCAGTTCCATCCCCACGGCGACGCGTCCATAGGCGACGCTCTCGTGCAGATGGGACAGAAGGATCTGCTCATCGACTGTCAGGGAAACTGGGGCAACATACTGACTGGCGACCGCGCCGCAGCGCCCCGTTACATCGAGGCACGACTGTCGAAATTCGCACTCGACGTGGTATTTAATCCCAAGACTACCAACTGGCAGCTGAGCTACGACGGCCGCAACCGCGAGCCCATCACGCTGCCGGCCAAGTTCCCGCTGCTGCTGGCGCAGGGTGCGGAAGGCATCGCCGTGGGTCTGAGCTCTAAGATTCTGCCGCACAATCTGGTAGAGATATGCGACGCAGCCATAAGCTATCTGCGCGGCGAGGAGTTCACGCTCTATCCCGACTTCCCCACCGGCGGCTCGATAGATGTGAGCAAGTACAACGACGGACAGCGCGGCGGACAGCTCAAGGTGCGCGCCAAGATCGAGAAGATAGACAACAAAACCATCGTCATAAAGGAGATACCGTACAGCAAGACCACCACAACGCTCATCGACTCCATACTCAAAGCCATAGACAAAGGCAAAATAAAGGCACGCAAGGTGGACGACAACACAGCCGCCGACGTGGAGATACAGGTGCATCTTACGCCGGGCATATCGTCCGACAAGACCATCGACGCCCTGTACGCCTTCTCAGACTGCGAGATAAATCTGTCGCCCAACTGCTGCGTGATAGAGAACAACAAGCCGTGCTTCCTCACCGTGAGCGACGTGCTGCGCCACTCGGTGGACAGCACCATGGGCCTGTTGCGCAAGGAGCTCGAGATAAAACGCGGAGAGCTTTTCGAACAGTTGTTCTTCGCATCGCTCGAACGCATATTCATCGAGGAGCGCATCTACAAGGACAAAGGCTTCGAGAACGCGCCCGACATGGACGCCGCCGTGGCTCATGTGGACAAACGTCTGGAACCGTACAAGAAAGATCTGGTGCGCGAAGTGACGCGCGACGACATACTGCGGCTCATGGAAATAAAGATGCAACGCATCCTGAAGTTCAACAAAGACAAGGCCGACGAACTGATAGTAAAGATAAAGGAAGAGATAAAGGACATCGACCACGACCTCGCCCACATGACCGACGTCACCATACGCTGGTTCAGCTTCATCAAGGAAAAGTACGGCAAGGACCATCCGCGCCGTACCGAGATACGCAGCTTCGACACCATCGAGGCCGCGAAAGTGGTGGAGGCGAACGAGAAACTCTACATCAACAGGCAGGAGGGATTCATCGGCACCGCTCTGAAGAAGGACGAGTTCGTGTGCAACTGTTCCGACATCGACGACATAATCGTTTTCTACAAGGACGGAAAATACAAGATCATACGTGTGGCAGACAAGATATTCGTAGGCAAGAACGTGATGCACGTGCAGGTGTTCAAGCGCAACGACCGCCGTACCACATACAACGCTGTCTACCGCGACGGCCGCAACGGTCCGTCATACATCAAGCGTTTCAACGTGACGGCCATGACACGCGACCGCGAATATGACCTCACACAGGGCACACCGGGTTCGCGCGTGCTCTACTTCACGGCCAATCCGAACGGAGAAGCGGAGGTGATAAAGGTGACGCTCGAAGTGACCTCGAAGATGAAAAAGATATTCCTGGAGAAGGACTTCTCCGACATCGGCATCAAATCGCGCACGGCCAAGGGCAATATCCTCACAAAACACACTGTGAACAGGATAAGCCTGAAGAGCCACGGACGCTCTACGCTCGGAGGAAGGAAAGTATGGTTCGACACCGACGTGAACAGACTGAACTACGACGGCCGCGGCCGCCTGCTCGGAGAGTTCAATGACGGCGACTCCATACTGGTGGTGCTCGACAACAACGAGTTCTATATATCCAACTTCGATGCCAACAACCACTACGAGGACAACATCCGCACAATCGAGAAATGGGATCCGAACAAAGTGTGGACAGCCGTGGTCTACGACGCCGACAACGACAACTATCCTTACATCAAACGCTTCAACATGGAGGCTACAAAGCGTCACCAGAACTTTCTGGGCGACAACCCGCACAGCCGTCTCGTGCTGCTCACCGACACGCCTTATCCACGCATCCGTGTGACATTCAAGCCTGCGGAGAGCCGCGACGGCAATGCCCTGCAGCGTCCGCCAATGGAAATTGACATGGAACAGTTTGTAGGAGTGAAGGGATTCAAGGCCAAGGGCAAGCGTATAAGCACATGGGACGTCGAGAACATTGAAGAACTGGAACCTCTGAGAACACCCGAGCCCGAACCGGAAGACGGTACGGAAGATGCTGACAATGCCGGCGAAGAACCCGAAAACCTCGATCCGGACGCAGGCAAGAGCCAGCAGCAGGTGATAGACGAGATGACAGGCCAACTTAATCTGTTCGGCAATGACGACGTGTAGAACCTTTCTCGCAGCCACGGCAATGCTCGCCGCCACCGCGTCATGGGCCCAGAGCGACACCATAACGTCGGACAAGGTGATAACAAACGCCAAGATGATAGGCGTAGGAGCAACAAACATTCTCGACACTTACCTGTCGCCGGAGAAATACAGAGGCACGGAGCTGCGCTACATATCGCACACCACGCGCGACTCCGAGAGCAGCCGCTGGTCGCGACAGATAGTGCATCAGGGCAACATAGCCTACACAGACAACCGTTCGGGCAACGGAACGGAGATAGCGGGAGCATACAACTTCCAGTACGCATGGCTCTACAACTGGCATTTTCTTGACCGCAGTCTGAACGTAAAGGCAGGTGCCGCCATCGACGCCACCATCGGTTTCATATACAATACACGCAACGGCAACAATCCGGCACAGGCAAGGGCCATGCTCAACATCACACCGACGGCCAGTGCCGACTACCGTTTCACCATCGCCGGAAGGCCTTTTGCCGCACGCTATGAGCTGGGAGTGCCGCTCTGCGGACTGATGTTCAGCCCCAACTACGGGCAGTCCTACTATGAAATCTTCTCACGCGGCAACTACGACCACAACGTCGTGCCGACGACATTCGTCTGCTCTCCATCACTCAGACAGATGCTTTCGCTCGACTTCAGCATAGGCCGCACTACCCTGCGCGTGGGTTATCTCTGCGACATACAGCAGGCACGGGTGAACAATCTGAAGTCGCACATCTACACGCACGCCTTTGTGATAGGATTTGTCAAACGCTTCAAACTCATAAAGATACATCCATGAAACGACTGACTGGCTTTTTTCTTTTCATGACGGCAATCGTGCTGTGTCTCACTTCCTGCGTTGACGAGGAGGAGTATGCCGACAATCCGCGCGGCAACTTCGAGGCTCTGTGGCGCATAATGGACGAGCACTATTGCTTCTTCGACGTGAAAGGCAAGGAGTACGGGCTCGATTGGGACGAGGTTTACAGCCGTTACTCTGTGCAGATGAGCGACAATCTGTCGGAGGACCAGCTGTTTGAGATTCTCGGCAACATGCTCGGCGAGCTGCGCGACGGACACGTGAACATGTACTCGGCGTGGGATGTGGCGCGCAACTGGTCGTGGAAGGAGGACTATCCGTCCAACTACAGCGACACACTCATCAACAAATATCTGGGCACCGACTACCGCATCGCTTCGGGAATGGAATACCGCGTGCTCGACGACAACATAGGATACATCCGCTGCGAGTCGTTCTCCACAGCGGCGGGTGACGGCAATCTGGACGAGATAATGCTGTTTCTCGCGCCGTGCAACGGCCTCATCATCGACCTGCGCAACAACAGCGGCGGTCTGCTGACGGCTTCGGAAAAACTCGCGGCACGCTTCACCAACGAGGAGATATGCGTGGGCTACATGCAGCACAAGACCGGACCGGGACACAACGAATTCTCCAAGATGGAGGAACAGCGCCTGAAACCGAGCAAGGGACTGCGCTGGCAGAAGCGCACGGTGGTGCTTACCAACAGGGCGGTATTCAGTGCCGCCAACGAGTTCGTGAAGTACATGAAGTGCTGTCCGGGCGTAACCGTAGTGGGCGACAAGACCGGCGGCGGAGCAGGAATGCCCTACTCGAGCGAGCTCCCGATAGGATGGAGCGTGAGATTCTCGGCATGTCCCATGTACGACACCGACAGACAGAGCACCGAATTCGGCATTGAGCCCGACTACAAAGTGTCGCTCGACCAAGCCGATGTGCTGCGCGGAAAGGACACAATAATAGAATATGCGCGCCGGCTTCTCAACAGCGGTACAACGACGGACGGCCAATAACCCGGCTGTAAACATACAACCGCAACACAACAGACATACATTCACATAACAATAAAACATCAATCAACATGAAAGCAATCAACACAGAAAAGGCTCCGAAAGCCATCGGACCGTACAGCCAGGCCATCGAGGCCGGCGGAATGATATTCGCTTCAGGTCAGCTTCCCATCGATCCGGCAACGGGAGAGTTCGCCGAGGGCGGCATAAAGGAGCAGACCAGACAGTCGCTCACAAACGCAAAGCATATTCTGGAAGAGGCAGGAACAGACCTGGCACACGTAGTGAAGACTACAGTTTTCCTCTCCGACATGGACAACTTCGCCGCAATGAACGAAGTGTATGCCGAATTTTTCAGCATGCCTTTCCCTGCACGCTCAGCCGTTGCAGTGAAAACGCTGCCGAAAAACGCACTCGTAGAGGTGGAGTGCATCGCAGTGAAATAAACTGACAGACGCAATAGAAGCCGGGACAAACATCTGTTCCGGCTTTTTTCGTTTCTTCCACCGGCAGTCAAAAGGAGTTTTTCCATCTCGGTATAAATTCTGTGGAGAGAGTCTTTTTATCCGTAAATCACCACTAAAAGCCGCAAACAGACCTGACAGTGCGTTACGGCACATAAAGCGACAGCGCGGACATCACGTGATGAGAAATACGTGCCGGCGCAACCGTCTGACCATCACCGCATGACAGGTGCTGCCTACCAATGATTCTCATAACACGCAATACAGGCATTTTTAAAGAAAACCCGAGCAACGGACTTACAGTTTTTCTTGACTTTTTTTTGACAAAATTTTTTCGCAAAAGAGA